>ENA-UOOH01000067-UOOH01000067.1-fermentation-metagenome-genome-assembly--contig:-NODE-67-length-113585-cov-15.080684_pt1 | contig 113585 bp, 109 predicted proteins | sample MGYA00245778_ERZ724025 | MGnify/ENA primary metagenome ERZ724025 (study PRJEB28704, sample SAMN03018313) | fermentation metagenome | biome: anthropogenic terrestrial biome; feature: soil... | reverse complement strand
TCAGCTCCAGAGGGGTCATCAGGTCCGAAAGGCTGATTATCGCCATATCGTGCATGAGCGGAGCGCCCAGCACCGAGGCCGCGGCGGAAGCGGCCGTCACTCCGGGCACGACTTCCACAGTTATGTCGGCCTTCATTTCATCGACCAGCTGGTAAACGATTCCTGCCATCCCGTATATCCCGGAATCACCGCTGCTGACCATCGCCACGTTCTTACCGGACGATGCGTCTTCGATAGCGGACCTGCATCTGTCGACCTCCCTCATCATACCGGTCGCCTTGAACTGCTTATCGGGAAAATATTCCCTGAGGATATCCACATAGGTAGCGTATCCTGTGACCACATCGGCGTCCTCGATAGACCTGGCCGCCCTGAATGTCATGTCCTCCCTCGAACCCGGGCCGAAACCTATCACCGTGAGTTTTCCCTTCATCTCATTCCTCCTTTCCTTTGCGGTATTCTGTGGTGAAACTCTTGTCGTAGAGCTTAGATAGACCGTATCCGTCTCCGAGGAAGTCCCCGACGACCGTCAGAGCAGTCTTCTTGATCCCGGCATCTTTGACCTTTTGCGCAATGTCGTTCAATGTGCCAGTAACAATCTTTTGTTCGGGCCAGCTTGCCTTGTAAACAACGGCGACCGGCGTTTCCGAAGAATAACCGCCTTCGATCAGCTGTCGGGACATCTCCTCCAGGAAGCCTACGCTCAGGAAAATCACCATGGTAGAATGGTGTTTAGCCAGATCGCTCAGTTTTTCCCCGGGGGGCATGGGCGTACGGCCCTCCATTCTTGTGAATATGACCGTCTGGCTGATATCCGGCAGAGTGTACTCCTTCTTCAGTGCGGCCGCGGCGGCGAATGCCGAGCTGACCCCCGGGATGACTTCGATCTCTATACCTAGACGGTCCAAAATGTCTATCTGCTCCCTTATGGCACCGTATATGGACGGATCTCCCGTATGGACGCGGGCGGTGGAGAGCCCTTTCGCCTCTGCATCCTTAATGACCTCTATGACTTCGTCCAGGTCCATCTCTGCGCTGTTGTATATCCTGGAACCTTTTTTCGCACCGCCGAGGACCGCCGGATTCACCAGGGAACCTGCGTAAATTATGACGTCGGCCGAATCGATAGCCTTCTTCCCTTTGATCGTCAGCAGTTCCGGGTCGCCGGGCCCCGCTCCTATGAATGTTATCATTCGACCTCACCATTCCCTCTCTTAACGATCACGGTGGTGAAGTAGCCGTATTTCCTTTCCGGGTCCAGAGGGCCGATGTATTCCCCTTCCATACCTATGTTGCTGATCACCGTTGCGTTATTTTTCCCCATCCCGTGCCTCTCGATCGACTCAAGAAGGGAGCCCATGGAGTTCCAGGCCTTCATGACGACCACGTTGTCGAATCCCGATAATGCCGATTCCAGGGATTCTTCGTTGTTTTTCGCCATCGATACCACTGCCAGCCCCTCATCGCCTATCATCAGCGGTATCCTGGCCTTCGCGGCGCCGCTGCAGAAGGAAGGTATCCCGGGAACGACCTCGGTCTCGTATCCAAGATCCTTGATCTCCTTGTCGACGTGCATGTACGTGCTGTAAACCCCCACGTCCCCCAGGGTCACCATTGCGACATCCAGCCCCTCGTCTAGTATCTCGGCGAGCTCCTTCACTGCGACGGACCTGCATCTCTTCCGGACGCTATCGTCCGGGTCCATGCTGAAAAACAATTCGGTCACGCGTTTACCCGATATGTCTACCGCCTCCCTAACGATCTCAAGCGCCGTGCTTTCGTCTCCTCTCCTGTTAACCGGATAAGCGATGACGGCAACGCTCTCCAACATACCTTTCGCTTTGACCGTCAATAGTTCCGGATCTCCCGGGCCGACACCTATGCCATACAATTTTCCTGTCATTCGAATACTTCCGCGACTTCCTGTTGCACAGGCAGGGATTGCGGATATTTAAGTTGGATGGAATACCCAACTTAAAAAATAGTAACTACATGAAGCGGGACAATTTGATAATACCCAACATGCAATATTCAAAGGCAACTGTTATAATTTGGATAAGATATCCAACCATATCTGATTAACTATGGCGGGGAACGAGAGCGATAACGGGATGTACATCAGTGTCGGAGGAAAGGTTCTGAGGAGAGGGCACACAACGGGAACCTGCGCGACAGCCGCATCCAAGGCGGCTGCAGAGATGCTGATAGCCGGCAAGGACGTACTTTCGGTCAAGGTGGTCACACCCAAAGGCATCGCCCTCGATCTTCCCGTGGAAGATATCTCCCGCGGAGACGGATGGGTGCAATGCGCGGTCCGTAAAGACGGAGGAGACGACATAGACGTGACGGACGGCCATCTGGTATACTCACGGGTGGGCGTCGTAGACGCTGGGATAAAAATCGACGGCGGGCCCGGCGTGGGCAGGGTGACAAAAAAGGGCTTGGACCAGCCTGTGGGATCCGCAGCGATCAACCGTGTACCGAGAAGTATGATATCCGAGGCCTTGGAAGGCATTCGCATGACACTCGGATATGACGGAGGATTCGACGTAGTAATATCTATACCTAATGGTCAAGAACTTGCCGAGAAGACGTTCAACCCCCGTCTCGGGATAGAAGGAGGGATCTCTATCCTGGGGACGTCGGGCATAGTAGAACCGATGAGCGAAAAGGCCGTGGTGGACACCATAAAGGCCGAAATAAGCATCAGGAAGGAAGAGGGGAGAAAATCTCTGCTTGTGGTCCCGGGAAACTACGGCACAGGCTATATCGGAACTATAGGTGGATTAGATCCGGATTCGGCGGTGAGATGCAGCAACTACATCGGCGAAGCCTTGGACTGCGCCTGCGAACTCGGGTTCGAGGAGTTTCTTCTGGTCGGAAACCTTGGAAAACTGGTTAAGTTGGCAGGAGGCATAATGAACACCCATTCTCGCGAGGCGGATGCCAGGATGGAGATACTAGCCGCAAACGCGGCACTGGCAGGAGCGTCCGCCGAAACCGTCCGCAGAATAATGGGCTGCATTTCCACCGACGATGCCCTGGACTTCTTGGACGGAGATCTGATGTTGAAGACCATGGAAATCATGTCCGAAAAGATGGAGTTCTACATGAACCGCCGTACCGGCGGAAAAATGAAATGCGGAGCGTTCATATTTTCATCCGAATACGGTATGATAGGCAGGACCCCTGAAGCGGAGTGCCTGCTCAAGGCGATGGGTGGGGGATTATGATCAATATCGTGTCATTTTCGGCCAGAGGATGTTCTACGGCCATAGGGATATCCAAGGCGCTTGGGGACGAGGACGTCCGTGTTTTCTCGAAGACCTCCGGCATGTCCGTTTGCGAGAACATCGATGTTCCTATTTCGGAATGGACGGGGCGGGTCTTCGAAAAATCTGATGCTATCGTATTCGTCGGTGCAGTTGGTATAGCGGTAAGGGCGATCGCTCCGCACCTGAAAGGCAAGACGTCAGACCCGGCCGTTGTCTGCGTCGACGAGCTTGGCAGGTATTCGATCCCGATCCTTTCGGGACATATAGGGGGCGCCAACCATCTTGCGTGCCGCATAGCATCCGCAATAGGCGCAACGTCGGTGATCACCACCGCTACAGACGTCAACGGCAAGTTCTCGGTCGATTCCTTTGCTGCCTCAAGAGGGATGTGCATCGGAAGCATGGCACTTGCCAAGGATGTGTCCGCCGCCGTCCTCGACGGAAGGTTCGTGGGACTGAAAAGCGATTACCCGGTCTGCGGCAGAGTGCCTACATGCCTCGATACGTCGGAGACCGGCGACCTTGGAGTGCATATCACATCGGGTTTCGGCAAAGGGCCATACCTCAGAACGTTGCGGCTGATCCCGAAAAACCACATACTGGGAGTTGGATGCAGAAGGGGCACCGACAAGGAGGAAATAAAGAAGATGGCGATGTCGGTTCTGTGTTCTGCGGGCATTTCCATTGAAAGCGTGAAAGCGGTTGCGAGCATCGATCTCAAAGAGAACGAGACCGGGCTTGTGGAGTTTGCCGCAGAAACGGGTGTTCCGACTTTTTTCTACTCTTCATCGGAACTCGATATGCTTCCGGACATCGGATATTCTAAATCCGATTTTGTAAAAAACACCACAGGGGTGGACTGCGTGTGCGAGAGGGCGGCGATGGCCGCCTCGGCCGGAGGAGAATTGATCGTCAGGAAGACCGGGGGCGAAGGCGTAACCGTAGCCGTGGTTAGGGAACCCGTCCTGGTGGATTTCGGAGATGAATGAAATGATTGGCAGAGCATTGGTGTTTGCCGGTACCACCGAAGGGCGGAGGGTCACTGAATTCCTCGCCCGCAACGGGATAAAGGTCACCGTCAGCATGGCGACGGAATATGGAATGACCGTTATTGAAGAAAGCGAGAACGTCAGGGTCGACAGCATACGCGGCGTGATGGAAATGGCGGAGGAGATGCGGGAATACGATGTTGTCGTCGATGCCACGCACCCTTACGCTGTCCGCAAATCCGCCCACATAAAGGAGGCTTGCGATATCAGCGGCTGCCCCCTGATCCACATCGACCGGCCCGGAAGCACAGAGTTGAAGGACGTCGTCACCGTGCCGGACACAAGGTCGGCCGCCGAATACCTGGCCGGTAAAAGCGGCAACATCCTGGTGGCCACGGGAAGCAACGAGCTTGCAGAATTCACATCGGTCCCCGGCTACAGGGAAAGGGTCTTCGCGAGGGTCCTCTCCATCCCATCAGTAGCGGAGAAATGCTCCCGCCTCGGATTCGAGGGTAAAAACCTGATCTGCATGGAGGGACCCTTCTCCGAGGAGCTCAACTACGCCATGCTCAGGCATGTTAATGCAGAATATCTCGTGACGAAGGATTCAGGAAGCGCCGGAGGTTTTGATGAGAAGATTGCGGCGGCCGCGAGGGCAGGAGTGAAGGTTATCGTCATAGGGCGTCCGACAGAGGAAGACGGCGTGTCACCAGATGAGGCAGAAGATATCCTGTCAAAAATTTTCTCCATTCATGAGCCGGCTGCCGGCAGACGTCTCGTGACCATAGCCGGAATCGGCATCGGAAATACAGACGGGATCACCTTCGAAGTTCTGAATGCGATCGCCGACGCAGACCTGGCCATAGGCGCCTCCAGGATGCTTGAGTCGGTGGACGTCGGCGACGCCGATACATATGTCGAATATCGTTCGGACAAGATTGCAGACTATATCGACCGGAATCCCCGCTATCGGAAGGTCGCAGTGCTGATGTCGGGAGATACTGGATATTACAGCGGGACCAAAAGCCTGCTCGGCAAACTGGAACGCGAGAAGTATGACGTCAGGATACTTCCCGGAATATCGTCGGTTTCATACTTCTTCTCCAGGATCGGATCTTCCTGGGACGACGCATTTCTGACCAGCGCCCATGGCAGGGGCTGCAACCTCGTGGGGCTTTCGAAACGCCACAGAAAGGTATTCACCCTGCTGAGCGGCGGCGATTCCGTACGCAGTATGTGCTCGGACCTCATCGGATACAATCTCGGAAACGTGACAGTCACAGTGGGCCAGGACCTGGGATCTCCGGAAGAGAAGATAACTGCAGGAAAACCCCATGAACTGGCAGACGGAGAGTTCGGAGAATTGTGCGTGGCTCTCATCGAGAACATGGAGGCCTCAGATAAAAATCCAATAAGCATGCCGGATGATGGCTTCATAAGGGGCGACGCTCCTATGACGAAAAGCGAGATACGTTCGCTTTCCGTGGCGAAGCTGAAACTGTGCGAGGATTCCGTCGTGTACGACGTGGGGGCGGGAACAGGTTCCGTCTCTGTAGAGATGGCGTCCGTGGCTGTGTCAGGGCATGTATATGCGATCGAAAAAGACGGTGCGGCAGCTTCGCTGATCTCACTCAACTGCAAGAAATTCGGAACGCCGAACGTCACCGTCGTCAGGGGAGAGGCGCCCGAAGCTCTGGCGGAGCTCCCGGCACCGACACATGCATTCATAGGCGGTTCGACAGGAAAGCTGAAGGAGATAGTCGATGTTTTGCTCGAAAAGAACCCCAAGGTACGAATGGTCGTCACATCCGTCACATTGGAGACACTGGCAGATACCGCCCGTTGCATGAGGGACCAGAATATGTTCGAAGAAGAGACGCTGTGCGTTAACATATCGAAAGCCAGGATGGCAGGCAGCTATCATCTTATGACAGCTCAGAATCCCGTGTACATAACGGTCTGCAGGGGGAGCTCGGCATGAGCCTTCCAAGATTCATGATCGCCGCCCCGGCCAGCGGAAGCGGTAAGACCCTTTTGACATGCGGAATCCTCCAGGCCCTGGTGGAACGGGGAATGAAGGTCGCCTCGTTCAAGTGCGGTCCCGACTACATCGATCCCATGTTCCACAGCAGGGTCATAGGGGCCAGGTCGAAGAATCTTGACGCGTTCTTCTGCGAAGAAGAAACGCTGAGGTACTTGTTTACCAGGTCGGCAGAGGGCATGGACATATCGGTCATAGAGGGAGTAATGGGTTTCTATGACGGGATAGCGGCTGCTTCCACGAAAGCCAGCTCCTACGACCTCTCCGAAATGATCGGCGCACCGGTGGTGCTTATGATCGACTGCAAGGGGACCAGCATATCATGTATTCCGATGATCGATGGTTTCCTGAAATTCCGCAAAAACAACATCCGCGGAGTTATCCTGAATCAGATGTCCGAGGGGATATTCAGGGAGCTGAAGCCCGTTATCGAGCGCGAGACCGGCACGGAAGTGCTTGGGTACGTTCCCAAAGTTAACGAACTGATATTGGAAAGCAGACATCTCGGACTGGTTCTGCCCGACGAGGTCGAAGGGCTCAGGGCGAAACTTTCAGAGCTGGCTAAGTTATTGGAAAAGACGATCGATATAGACAGGATCGTCGAGATCGCGGGCTCCGCACCCGACATGGAATCGAAAACACCCGATATAAAGAAACTGAGCGAAAGGGTGAGGATCGGCGTAGCCGACGATGATGCATTCTGTTTTACATACGAGGATAATTTGGAGTTGCTGGAACAGTGCGGGGCCGAGATCGTCAGGTTCTCTCCCTTGAAAGACCCGAAGCTTCCGGACGGGATCAGAGGTCTCGTCCTTTCCGGAGGATATCCGGAGATCCATGCCGAGGCCCTCAGCGGCAACGTTACGATGCTGGAAGACATACGTTCGAAACTTGAGGACGGGATGCCCTGTATGGCCGAGTGCGGCGGGTTCATGTACCTCCACGAAGAGCTGGAAGATCAGGACCGCAAATTCTGGCCGATGGTAGGATACATAAAAGGCAAGACGTTCAACACCGGCAGGCTCACAAGGTTCGGATACGTGAAGCTATCCGCCGGAAATGACCAGATGCTGCCGAACAACAGCATAGTAAAAGGACACGAATTCCATTACTGGGACAGTGAAAGCTGCGGTAGCGGATGGACCGCCGAGAAGACCTCGGGGAAAAGATACGACTGCATCAACGGCTCAGACCGCATGATGGCCGGGTTCCCCCATGTATATTATTACTCGAATCCTGAACTGCCCTACTCCTTCCTGTCGGCATGCACAAGATACGGTGAATGATCAGGCCTGTGTCTCGGTCGCGATCGCATCGAGAAGGTCGCGGAAGGTGGATTGTTTCGGCACGATGTCGGGTTCCCTGCCCAGAGAGCGTAGGGCCTCGGATGTCGGTCTGCCTATGGCGGCGACCTTTAGATTTCCCATCATCTCCGCGGTCGCGGCATCTCCAGCCTGGGACTTCATCTGAGAGTAAAATATCATGACAGACATCGGGCTGGTGAAAGCCATAACGTCAATCTTTCCGCCCTTTATGGCGGTGATCAGATGAAGAAGCGCGCTGTTCATCCCATACTCTTCCAGCTTGTATGTCGCGATGCTTAAGGTTTCCGCGCCGGCATCGACGAGGCCTTTGCAGAGCACATCCGAACCGCTGTCCGACCTCATGAGGAGAACCGTCCTACCTTTGACGGAATCTTTAAGAAGTTCTACTATGCCAGCGGAAGAAAACTCCTCGGGAAGCGATTCTGTGCTTAAGCCTGCGGACATGAGGGCCTTATTGGTGCCAGGGCCTATGGATATCACCTTCACCCTGCTGAAAAGAGGGACGAGCTCTTCGCCGTATGCCTTGATGCATTCCTCTACCGCCGTTATCGAACCGAAGACCGCATATGATGCCCTGCCTGACAAAATAAGCTCTCTGGCTCTTTTGAATTCCCCTTTATCTCCCGGTATGATCCTCATCGAGGGGGCCGCAATAACATCGAACCCCATTTCCTCGGCTTCCTTAATCGAATCTTTCAGCCTCTCGACCGGCCTGGTGAATCCTATCCTCGTCATTGCAGGTCCCCCAGCTTCTCGCGCAGCGATGCGACGCTGCCGATCACTATTATTCCCGGCGGGAGCATCTTCTTCTCTTCGATAGTATGTGCCAGCCTCGAAACTTCAGTGATCTCTACGCGCTGCTCGGGAGTTGAACCGTCGGTTATCACCGCTGCCGGGGTATCAGGCGGCATACCGCCTTCGATCAGGCCTTCGGATATGCAGCCGGCGTTTCCCAGTCCCATCAGTACCACGATCGTGCCGTGGCTTTCAGCTAGCGCCTTCCAGTCGACCCTGTCCCCTTTACGGTCATCTTTTTCGTGGCCTGTGACGAAAGTTACCATCGAAGCATGGTCCCTATGTGTGACGGGAATCCCCGCCAGTTCTGGAACTGATATTGAAGATGATACGCCTGGTACTACATGTACCTCGGTCCCGGCCTCCCTTAGTTCCTGTACCTCTTCGGCACCGCGACCGAATAAGAAGGGGTCTCCGCCTTTGAGCCTGACTACCGTCTTTCCTTCTTTGGCGTACTTCACAAGAAGCTCGTTGGTCTCCCACTGCCTAAGATGGTGGTCGCCGCCTCTCTTGCCCGCATCGATGAGCTCTGCGCTTTCATTGCATAGTGCCAGCAGTTCCTGGTTTGCAAGTGCGTCGTACATCACGACATCCGCCTGCCCCAGGATCTCCCTTCCCTTTACCGTTATTAGCCCCGGATCCCCGGGTCCCGCACCGATCAAATAGACCTTGCCTTTCATAATTTCAACCTCGGCCTCTTCCCGGTCAGGTAGTCTGCGATGTCGAGCAGATCGTCCATGATGTAGAGCTCCGGTATCATCGTGTCCACACGGACGGGCTCCTGAGTGTATGTGAAAGATACGGCCCTGACCCTGATCTCGTCGCCTTCGTATTTCGCGTTTATTCCCACGGGAGAAGAACAGCCCGCCCCCATGAATTTCATGATGCCCCTTTCCGCTCCGGTCTCGAGGCGCGAAACATAGTCGTTGACCTCCAGGAGCTTCGATATGGTCTCCTCGTCGTCGTCCCTGCATTCTACGGCAATCGTCCCTTGTGCCGGTGCGGGCACGAAAACCCGGGGGTCCAGGACGAAGGCCGGACGGTCTATTCCCATCCTTTCGAGTCCTGCCTTGGCAAGTACGATCGCATCGTATTCGCCGCCATCCAGTTTCGAGAGCCTTGTGTGTATGTTGCCTCTAAGCTGCTTTATCTTAAGGTCCGGCCTCATGTTTCTCAGTAAGTATTCCCTCCTCACCGAAGCCGTTCCGACGACGGCCCCTTCGGGAAGATCTTCCAGTGGACATGGAAGGATAACATCCTCCGGGCTGTCCCTTTTTAGGACTGCACCTATCTTGAGGCCCTCCCTCAAGGTAGTGGGGATGTCCTTCAGGGAGTTGACGGAAACATCTATCTCCTTTCTGAGCAGCGCGTCGTCGAGCTCCCTGACGAACGCGCCGACCGCGCCCATCCCGCTGAGGGGAGACCTCAGATCTTTGTCTCCCAGAGATTTTATGGTGACGACCTCGCAACTTGTACCTGAGCATCTTTCCTGAAGCCTTTCCATGAAGATCTCGGTCTGCCTCATGGCGAGCCTGCTCTCTCTTGTTCCGACTATCATCTTACCGCCCCTTTGAGAAATGAACCGAATGCCTCCGCCGTCGCCGCGATATCCTCGGAGCTGTGGGCCGCAGAAACGAACCAGTCCTCCAAAGCGGAAGGTGCCAGGTATATCCCGTTGCCAAGCATATGTCTGAAGAGCCTACCGAACATTTCGCGGTCCGCCTTTGCGGCCTGAGAACCATTGGCGACCGACTCCGTGCCGAAGAAGACTGTCATCATCGAACCGACCCCGTTGACACACCCCTTCACCTTACTGTCCTCCAACATGTCCGAAAGCGCCTTCCTCAGCGTGTCCGAGCGTCCGTTCAGCTCCGTGTATCTGATCCCCTTGCTCATGTAATTGATCTGTGCCATCCCGGCCGCCGCAGAGATCGGGTTACCCGCGTACGTACCGGCGGCGTAGACCTTGCCGGAAGGGGCTACCTTTTCCATTATCTCGCGCTTTCCCATGAATGCAGAGCCTGGGAGCCCACCTCCCATGATCTTTGCGCATGTGGTCATATCCGGGGTCACGCCGTAATATTCCTGCGCGCCTCCGCTTGTCAGCCTGAAGCCCGTGATGACCTCGTCGAAAATGAGGACCGTCCCCGTCTCCTTGGTAACATTCCTGACTTCTTGGAGATATCCTTTTCCCGGAGGGATCACTCCCATGTTGCCCATTACGGGCTCCATTATCACGCATGCAGGCCTTTCCGAATCGATTACCTCTACCAGGCCCTCGATGTCGTTGTATTCGGCTATGAACGTGTTTTTCACTGCGTCCCTCGGCACGCCTTCGGAACCGGGGCGACTGTTGTATCCTTCATCCCGTTCGGCCAAGACCGAGTCGTGGGCACCGTGATACCCGCCGTTCATCTTGACGACCCCGTCCCTCCCGGTGAACCCGCGGGCGGCCCGAACCGCATGCATAGTTGCCTCGGCCCCCGAACATGCGAGCCTGACCATCTCCGCCGAAGGCACCCTTGACGATATCAGTTCGATCAACTGCAGCTCCGGTTCAGAGGGAGCGCCGAAAAGGGTGCCTTTATCTAGATAGTTTTTGACAGCGTTCAGGACATCATCGCAGGCATGTCCCGCCACCATCGGCCCGTACGCCATGCAGTAGTCGACGTATTCTTTGCCGTCGACGTCCTTTATCCTGCTGCCCTTCGCGCTTTCGATGAAGAGAGGATTGGGTCCGAACGCCCTCACAGGGCTCGAGACCCCTCCGGGCGTCACTTTTAGGGCGCGTTCGAATAGCTCTGATGAGCGGTCGTTCATTTTACATCAGTTTCCTTGCCGCCTCTTTGGCGTAGTATGTTATTATGATGTCTGCGCCCGCCCGCTTTATTCCGAGGAGCGATTCCATCATCACACGGTCTTCGTCGATCCAGCCGTTCCTCGCCGCCGCTTTTATCATCGCGTATTCGCCCGATACCTGATATGCTGCCAGCGGGAGGTCGAACATGTCCGCCGCATCGCGTACGATGTCGAGATAAGGCCCTGCCGGTTTGACCATGATGATGTCTGCGCCCTCTTCCACGTCCAGCGCAATCTCCCTGACCGCCTCCTTCCGGTTTCCGCAGGGCATCTGGTAACCGGCCCTGTCGCCGTGGCCGGGCGCACTGCAGGCTACGTCCCTGAACGGCCCGTAGTACGCGCTGAAGAACTTGGCACTGTACGCCATTATCGGGACCTCTTCGAACCCCGCATCGTCGAGAGCGATCCTGATTGCGGAGACCTGACCGTCCATCATCCCGCTCGGAGCGATGATGTCCGCACCGGCCGCGGCCTGGGAGACCGCCGTTTTCGCATAGAGCTCCAAGGTCTCGTCGTTCTTGACCCTCCCGCTTCCGTCCAGTACTCCGCAGTGGCCGTGGTCGGTGTATTCGCACAGGCAGAGATCCGATATCACCAGCAGGTCGGAGCTCTCTTTCAGACCGGATATGGCCTTCTGTACCACGCCGTCCTTTGCATATGCTCCAGAGCCGCGGGCGTCCTTCCGGGAGGGAACTCCGAAGACCAGAACGGAGTTGACCCCGGAACCCTGTATTCCCGAGGCGATCCCGTCGTATCCTTTCAGCGGAAACGTGCTGACGCCAGGCATCGAGTCTGTGGCCTTTTCCTCTGACAGCCTCTCGTCAAAAAATATCGGCAGCACGAACTCGTCCGGGTGCAGCCTCGTCTCCGCTGTGAGATCTCTCACTCTCTTGCTCTTCCTCAGCCTTCTCATGCGCACATTTGGGTACATCTTCTTTTACTCCGAACAATTCTGCAACCGTTTCGCAGACATCTCTGCGGCCGTTCCTCGACGCTTCCCTGAGGTTGCGATAGACTTCGGCGGTTATTTTGTTTACCAGTGCCCTGGACATGTCCTCCAGGACCTTGCAGGGATCTGCACATTTAGCTCTGGATATAGCGGTTTCCAACTCCCCGTCGCGGATGCCGAACAGTTTGAGGCTTATCAGGCGTATCACCTCGTCGGCGTCCTGCTCCATCTGCTCCTCGTCGATCCTGGCAAGCTCCTGGCTCAGGATCTTCTCGGCCTCGCTGACCTCGCTCCTGCGCCTGTTCGCATTCTCCATGGCGATGCGCTCCAGAGAGTCCATGGTCTCCAGATCTACGTTGGGCACATCGGTCACGTCCTCCGAGACGTTCCTCGGAAGCGACACATCGATTATCAGCAGCCTCTTTTCGGGACGGCGGGACATCACCTCCGCCACGTGCTCACGCCTCAGGACCGCATGCGGGGCAGATGTTGCCACCAGCACGAGGTCGCTGAACTCCATGGCCTCTATCCTGCGGCTCATGGGTATCGCAACTCCGTCCAGCGCCGTGGCCAGTTCGTTGGCCCTCTCGAACGTCCTGTTCGATACGAAAATAATGTTCGGGTCCTTGCCGATGAGATTTTTGGCTATTACGGTGGCCGTATCCCCCGCCCCCAGGATGGTTATGTTCTTTCCGCCGAGAGTGCCCAGCTTCCTGGTGGCCAGCTCCACCGCCGCAGACCCGACGGACACCGCGCCCCTGTTGAGGGCGGTCTCCGATCTTACGCGCTTGCCTACTGCCAGTGTGCGGTCGAAAAGACGAGACATCATCTTTCCTACGTGCCCTTCCTCTCTGGCCTTCGCATACGCCTTTTTAATCTGGTGCTGTATCTCGTTCTCTCCCACTATCAGGGAGTCGAGGCCGCAGACGACCCTGAACAGATGGCCTATGCTGTCCGAATCCTCGAGAATATAGGTCATCTTCCTGGTGTCGTATGGAAAAATCTCTCTTATCATCCCGACGAACGCTTCGACCGCCTCTTCATTGTCGTCTGTCGCTGCATATACTTCGAAGCGGTTGCAGGTGCTTATGGTCACGTACTCCCGTATCGACGGTACAGCGGATATCGTGGAGCCTATGCCTTCGCCGAGCTTGGGCACTATGTCGTGGAGGCATTCCGTTCCGTCGGCGGATTGATGTGTGGCATGGAGGCTGACTATCATTCCAGACCTCCTTTCTTTTTGGCGGCGTACAATGCGCCCTCCTCGTCACCGGAACGCAACATCCTCCATATTTCCGGGTCTTTGATTATCCGTTCCAGGGCTTCCGCCCTTTCCGGCTGGGTTCCTATCTGCCCCATGACTGCAGGCCTGAGCTCGACCAGCAGGCCGAGCATCTTTTCGTACGATTCGTCGAGAAAACCATCGATCTGCGCCGCGACGTATGGTGGGAAAGCCGGCGCACTGCCCTCCGAGGACACGGCGACTGTGAATCCTCCCCTGCGAAGGGTGGACGGTATCAGTACATCCCCTCCGCCGTGAGCGGAGTTCACCGGTATGCCTCTTTTCATCGCGGCATCACGGATTGCCCCGTTGAGCTCTTTGGAGCTTGTCGCAGCGATGACCATGTCCGCGCCGTCCATGAACAAACCTGCATTCCCGGCCGTTACGGTAGACCTGACGACCGCCTCTGCCGCCTCGGCTACCTCGGGCAACGTCTCCTCGGCAACGACCTCGATCCTGAACCCCTCGAAATGCTTGCACTTCCTCAGCGCCACAGCGCCTCCGCCGAACACCACGATCTTCCGTCCGGCCGGGTCGAGGAACACCGGTACCATCCTGCCGCCGTCTGACATCAAACGGGGGACCTCATTACTGGTATTCAATAGTTGGGCCATATATCCAACCTGTTCATCCCCTCAGGCGTGCGATGCGTCACGGCTTCGGATCACGCTTTGTTGAGTGCCTGGTCCAGGTCGGAGATGATGTCGTCTATGTGCTCGCATCCTATCGAAAGACGGATCGTCGACGGTGTGATGCCCTGTTCCGCCAGCTCTTTTTCGGAAAGCTGTGAGTGGGTCGTGCTCGCAGGGTGTATTACCAGCGACTTTACGTCAGCCACGTTGGCCAGGAGGGAGAAAAGCTCCATGCTGTCCGCGAATCTCTTCGCCTCGTCCTTTCCGCCCTCGACCTCGAATGTGAATATCGACCCTGCCCCGTTGGGGAAGTATTTCCTGTAAAGCCTGTGGTCCGGGTGGCTTTCAAGCATGGGGTGGTTGACCTTTCTGACCTTGGGGTGAGCTGACAGGAATTCTATGACCCTCTCGGCATTCTCAACCTGCCTTTCGACCCTCAGAGACAGCGTCTCGAGGCCCTGTAACAGCAGGAACGCGTTCATGGGAGAAATGCATGCGCCCATGTCCCTGAGGATTATCGCCCTCATCCTGGAGCAGAACGGTGCCTCCGGAGCGTCCTTCGCGAAGCTCATGCCGTGATAGCTGGGGTCGGGATCGGAAAGCGCCGGGAACTTTCCCTGGGTATAGTCGAACTTCCCCGATTCGATGACGACCCCGCCGAGCACGGTGCCGTGACCGCCGATGAACTTGGTCGCGCTTTCGACTACAATGTCCGCCCCGTGCTCCAGAGGTCTGAACAGGAACGGTGTGGCGAACGTGTTATCGATGACAAGCGGGATCCCGTGCCTGTGCGCCACCTCCGCCAAAGCCTCTATGTCCAGCAGGTTGGCGTTTGGATTCCCGATAGTCTCCGCAAATATGCATCTGGTATTGCCGTCGATGGCCTTTTCGAACTTCTCGATCGCACCCTTGCCGAGCGGGTCGACGAATTTAGTGGTTATCCCGAAATGCGGTAGCGTGTGCGCCAGGAAATTATATGTTCCGCCGTAGAGGGTCGTGGCAGACACGATGTTGTCCCCGGCGGAGGCCAGGTTCTGAATCGTATAGGTTATGGCGGCTGCCCCCGATGCGACAAGCAATGCGGCGCTTCCTCCTTCCAGCGCAGCTATCCGTTTCTCGAACGCCGCCTGCGTATCGTTGGTGAGCCTTCCGTATATGTTTCCGGGCTTCCTCATCATGAATATATCGGCTGCATCGTCGCAGTTCTCGAAAACATAGGACGTGGTCATGTAGATCGGCACCGCTCTCGCCCTGGTCGCGGGATCGGGCTCTTCCTGCCCTGCATGGAGCTGTATCGTCTCGAACTTCATTCCCTTCCTGTTGCCCGGGCCACCGGGAACATTTATGTCGTCCTTGAAAGTCATCGTTTCCCTCAGCGGAATACCGCAGACAATGCTAGTGAAACTGAATACTTAAATCCAGCCATCGGGGCGCTTGTCGCCGAAGGGCATCGCGATGCCTATGGACCTGAGATAGAACGAATCGTTGTGATAACGTCCGCGCACCTTGTTGCCGTCATACGTTATGGCGCTGTGGGGGCACATGTCCAGGCAACCCATGCAGAGGCTGCAGGAGTCCTTCTCCCAGACCGCAGTCCTGCCATAGACCTTTATGACCCGTTCCGGGCACAGACGTTCGCAGAAATTGCATCCTATGCACTCGTCGGTGGATGCGAACAGCTTGGTATCGCAGGCGGCCGCGTATGCCTTTTTCATCTCCTCGGACCTTTCAGGATGGAAGTCGCCCCGGTTGGTCCGTATAGCCCCGCTCCTGCGGCCCTCGATGTCCTTGACGATCGCCTCCAACTCATCTTCGGCCGCGGACAGCTTTTCTTCCACGGTGATGTCGTCCTCCGGGTCCATGAACACCAGGGCGTTGTTGGGCATTATCAGAGTGTAATACGCGTCCAGCATATACCCGGCATCTTCCAGCACCTCGTCCAGGTCCTCTGGTGCGGACCCGCATCCGGAACCGCATGTCATTACCGCATAGATGTAATGGTCCCCATTATTGGAGATTTTCATCTTAGAAACATATTCCCTCACGGCCTTGGGTATGGTTCCGAAGTACACCGGAAAGACTATCCCGAGAGGCTCGTCCAGGTCCAGCGCCAGATTGAAGTTGTTTTTGTCTAGTCTGCGCGCTATGTCGACGACGGAGCCTCCGATCTCGCTCTGTATGGTCTTGCTGGCATAGTAAGAGTTGCCTGTACCGGAATAGCATATCAGCATAGTTTAGGATGGTCCGCTGAAGTAATTAAGTATGCTATATGGAAAAGTTGTAGTACCCGCACGTTCCTTAGAGACCATGCAATCCGATTATGCGGCGGCCGTATCATCGCTCGCCGGCCTGGGCATCCGAATCATCGGGTCCTGCAGCTCGGACGCCTGGGACACGGATCCGCTTGTTTCATCGGCGGTACCTCCCGAGAGAAGGCCTAAGGCCCTTATGCCCGGATGCAGGTCGGCCCTCGTCTTCGGCATACCTGTCCAGAAATGCATATCGGATACGTCGCCTTCGATCTGGTACAGGGAGCATTACAAGGTGCTCAACTCATATCTGGACATGGCGGCGGAAAGGGCTGTCCTGGAATTCGAGCGGCGCGGAAGGTCTGCTGCGGCCGTGCCCCGCGACGGATATATTGGCATCAAAGGCCTTCAGAAAGACCCCTCGGCATTCTTTTCCCATAAACATTCCGCGTATCTGTGCGGGATCGGCACCTTCGGAATGAACGGATCGATCCTGACCGAGGATTACGGCCCCAGGATCAGACTCGTGACCGTACTGACCGATGCCGTTCTCCCCGAGGGACGCGTGACGGATAAGCAGACCTGCAACAGATGCGGACTCTGCGTTAGGTCCTGTCCGGCGAATGCCCTTTCCATTTCTTTGTATCAGGAGGTTGGATTTGATGTCGAGGCCTGCGTAAAACGGCAGGACGACCTGGCCTCAGAGGGGATTTCGCCTTGCGGGATCTGCATAAGCGTATGCCCGCAAGGGTCCGACTCCGGCCGGCGGGGACCTGCCGGGACGCCTTTGGAAATTATCAGGAGTTACAGGCTCTGATTCATCTGATAAGGGCTGATCCCTTTTCCGTCGCCTTGTAACGCTGGTTCCTGCTGGTCGGTTTGTCGCACGTCCTCTCTATGAAACCCCCTTCGATGGCGGGCTCCATGTAGTTGGACATGAAAGTCGGCCTGTGCTTGAACTCCAAGCGGTCCATCAGCTCCCTGGCGGAGACCTCTTCGTCTCCCACCGCGGCAAGCAGGCTGGATATACGGAAGTCCCTGGTCCTGGTCCCGCGGTCCTTTATCTCTCCGGCCGACAAACCGGGACGTCCCCCAAGGACGACCTCCGGTTCGGCTTCGATCTCCTCTGCCCTGTGCCCATGCTCCGGCGCCCGGGGAGCCAGCGTGAACGTGACCGCAAAATCGTCTTTCGACGCATCTATTGTGACACCGGGTATGCCTGTCCTTAGGCAGGCGGCGTTCATGTTCGGTATCCCCGTGCCCATTAGCCTCATCATGCCTGCCCTCGCGAAAATATCGGCGAGTCCCGGGTTAGCGAGCTTGGACCTGCCTTCGATATCGAGGGATATATCCTTCTTGCTGAGACCTCCCGCGTTGGATATCGTAATACGGTTCTTGTAGACCCTGATCCTCACCGGGTCGCCCGAAGAGTAGTCTTTGTGTGCAACCGCGTTGATTATGGCTTCCTCGACCGCGTCCATCGGATACTCCCCGTCCTGCAGGTATTTGGACGAAAGGAGCTCCACCGCCCTGCGGGGCTGAAGGAACACCGGGCCGGACACCACTTCCATGTCGTCCATGAGCCCCGAGGCTGAGAACCTGCCGATGCGGATGTCTGTCCCCACCATGAAATGCGAGGGGTCGGAGTGGAACAATAAGACTGCAGAGCCCCTCAGCATGTCCTTCTGCATGAGGTTGAGGGACTGGAGCATCTTCGCGTCGTCGATTTTCTTGGACACCTTCGCCATGGAACGGAAGGCGTCAGTAGCATTCCTGTCAAGGTCCTTGACGGATGCTCCGGGCATCAGAAGATCGAGCCTCGCCCTCCTGTCCTTCAGAAGGATGAACTTCTCGAGGTCGTCCCCGACAAGTTCGCGGTCCTCCTTCCCCACACGCCTGTAATACTGTCCCTCCAGACAGATCGGCTCAGGGCTGGGCCTTATGTCCATGACTATGCAGGCCTTGCCCTTGTTCTCGACGGGACGCACATGCGGGTGTATGTCCAGCTCCCTGGATATCTCGTCATAGATGTTTCTGGCCTCGTCCAGCGCCTCCTCGGGGGAGAAGGAGTCCGCATTGCCTATTATGAGACGCCCTCCATACGAGTTGGCAAACGCGCACACCGTGCGAAGGTGCTTGGTCTTCCATTGTCTCTTCTGGTCCGAGGTTTGGTCTGCCATGTTCGGCAGACCGTAATGCATGATGATTAATCTTTTCGAACAAGATTGATCTATACAATATATTGATAATATATAGTAAATTATAAAATCAATATTTTGTTGCAATGAAACAGACCCAATTCTTCTCGGGTACCGTTTTGAACTCGGCATTGAGGCCGTGAACGCCCATCATCGAGATCATCTCCTCGTTCTTAACAAGCCTCATCCCGGTCCTTTTTGCATATTCTGCGTTCCTCTTATCGAATGCCGGGTCGGGATACTGTTCGGAAACGACGACCAGTTTTCCGCCTGTGGAGAGTACGCGTCTTATCTCCCCAAGGGCCGCATCGAGGTCTTTCCAGAAGAAATATGTCTCGAAAGCGGACACCAGGTCGAAAGAACCGTTAGGATAGGGAAGGTCTTCTACCTGAGACTTGTCTATCCTGCACCTGCCGCTCTCGATCCCCTGTGCATTGGTCTCGGATGTGAGCCTGACCGCCTCATCGGAGGGGTCGGCCCCGTGCAGGAGCGCCTTCGGATACTTCTTTCCCATCATCAGGAGCTGCATCCCCCCTCCGCACCCCACGTCGAGGATGTTCCTGGGACTCATATCGGAAGGGAGCAGGGACAGCGCCCACTCGCTGAGTTCTCGGTGATGCTCGTTCATGGATACGAGGGATTCTCGTCCCTCGGCACCTTTCGGATCGCCGAATCGAAAGAAGTCTGCCGGTCTCTGTTCCATGGGGCCCCATGGGTCCGCAACCATATATCGTTTTCATGGAAACGCTCCTTATACGGCCATCAGGTTTCCCTTTGAAACAGTCACGAATTTAAATTAGTTCGTTTATCAGGGGGCGAGGTTATCAAGATGGTATCCATAATAGAAGCAGAGTGCGTCGCCTGCGGCGCGTGCGTGGACGTATGCCCCCAGTCGGCGATCTCCGTCGACGACGTAGCCGTCATCGACGCAGACAAATGCGTTGATTGCGGAGCATGCGTAGACGAGTGCCCCAGCTCGGCGATCTCCGAGTAAACGCATAATCAAACTGTTTAACTTTTTTAAAATTGGAAAGGGGGAGGGTTGCCCCTCCTGTTTTCTGATTATCCGGTCCTTGTTCCCCTATGCATCCACTTGGGGCCCACCCAGTTCCATCTGCCTAGAATGTGCATGACGGCTGGGACGATATAGGTGCGCACCAGCAGGGCGTCGACCATTATGGCGAAGCACAAGGCGAATCCGAACTCCTGCATCATAGGCATCGAAGACAGCATCAGCGTTCCGAACGCGCCTCCCATGATCAGACCGCAAATCGTTATGACGGAACCGGTGTGCGTGACCGCCTCGTATATGGCCTTGTCGTTGTCCATCCCCAGATGCATCACGTTCTCCTTGATACGGGTGGTGAGCAGAATGTCATAATCCATTCCGAGGCCCAGACATATCACGAACAATATTATCGGTATGAGCCAGACCACTCCGATGCCCAGCATGTTGCTGAATACGAGGTGGGTCAGGGCCAAGGTCCAGACAATGCTCATAACCACGGTCAGAACCGAGCGTATGGGTATGAGATATGACTTCATGACGAAGAAAAGCAGGAGTATTATCAATATGACGACGACCAGCTCGATATAGCTGAACTCTTCGCCGACCGAGTTTGAAAGGTCGTACGTGACCGCGGGCGAGCCTGTCACCCACGAGCTCACCGCCTCAGGATTGTCCGCCTTGAAGGTTCCTACCATCCCGCCTATTGTGGCGATAGTGTCCATGGACTCGTTGGAAGTTGCCGAAGATACCGTTACGGCCGTGACCTTTACGAACGTCAGCTGGCCTCCGGTGCCGGCGACGATGTCTCCTCCCAGCGCCCCGCCCATGTAGTTGATCATCGCATCCATGACCGGCGCGGTGTAGGGGGATTCCATTGCCGCCAGGGTCAGCAGGGGCATCTCGGGGTGGGTGTTGATGTAGCTGTCGATAGCCTCCGTGGATCCAGACGACATCATGGTGCGCATGCTCTCCAGCAGCAACGTGTCCATACCCATGCCCGTGAGTGCGGCGGTGGCGTATGGCGAGGCCTCGGTAGGCATATATGCCAGGGCTATCCCGGCCGCTCCGTGGGCGAGCAACGCCTCCCTTATCTCGTCGGGATACGATGAGAAGGCATAGGTCAGCGCAGCGTACCCATCCGAAGCCAGCGCCGCCTCCAGGATGCTGTCGTCCTCCAAAGACGCATCATACCATTTCGCCACGCTTGTGGAGACCCTTATGTTGTCTATTTCTCCTATCTGGCCGGTCAGACCGACTACTTTACCGTAACTTCCGTTATCGTTCCAGGTCAGAAGGGGTACAGGCTCGGCACCGCTTGTATCGTACGAAAGCGTCGCAACGGCGTTGCTGTCATCGAATTCGATGATGACATAATTGGGCATGAGGAAGCCCCCGCCGACGTAGCCCTCGATCTCCTTAAGTCCATCATACGACTCGCCTGTGCTCAGAGTGCTGGTGAAGTCGTAGGACGTCTCGGCGGTGGTTGCGATGTATGCCGCGGGAACGGTAACCAATATCGCCGCAGCGACTATCGTCTTCGCATGCTTCTGCGAGAACCTCGCCGACTTACGGAAATAGCCGGCTCCGAACCTGGATACCTTTCCGTACCATCCTTTCATCGCTTTGCTGCCCTCGCGGAAGGTTTCCGCCTTGGACGGCCAGAACATCCTGTCCCCCACAAGGGAGAGCATGGACGTTATCAGTGTGAGGGCCGCGATCAGCGCAATAAGTATTCCGACGGCAAGCACGATCCCCATTGTGCTTACCATCGGCACAGAGCATAGGGAGAGGGCCCCGAACCCTATGATCACAGATGCTCCTGAGGTGGTGATCGATTCCCCCGCCCATACAACAGAATTGTGAAGGGACTCCTCGTGGGATTTCCCGTAACGGCGCTCCTCGCGGTACCTGGCCAATATGAAGATGCAGTAATCGCATCCCGCGCCCATCATCGTGACGAGTATCAGCATCTCCGTGATGAAGTATATGCTCATCATCTGGCCCAGCGCGAACACCAGCGAGAGGGTGATCCCGAATGCGAACCCGATCGTCATAGGCGGAGTGGCGGCGGAGATTATGGACCTGAAGAACAGGCCGACCAGAATAAGGATCAGCATTATGGTGAACGGGTCGATCTTCGAGAGGTCTTCCATCGTCGCGACCTCAGCGTCGTATCCTATCGCAGCGGTGCCGGTGACGAAGGTGGTGATGGCGACCACCTGGCCATCGGCCAGCTTGTCCGACTTGAATTCGGACAACGCGGCGGAAACATAGTTCCTGAGTTCTGGTGTGTCATCATATATGTCGGTGAATTCCGGCGAATATATCACGAACAGCATCGCCAAGGAATTGTCGGACTCGCTTTCGCTCACACCGCTGTATACAAAGTTGACGACCTTCGGGCTGCCTTCGGAGTCCGTGAACCCCGCCAGCCTCTCTGGGTCGTTTAGATATGATTCTGAAAACTCCTGGAAATAGCTCCCGGCCAGACTTCTGTCGGCGGAGGTCTCCAGGACCAGTATCGGGCTTGCCGACATGGACACTTCGGACTGGTAGAAGTATTCCTCGATGATGCCCAGCCCCTGCATGGACTCGGAATCGTCCAGGGCAACCTCCGAAGTATCGTATTTCAGAACTCCTCCCGCACCGATAGCGAACGGCGCGGCGCAAAGCAATATAACCGCCCAAGCCAAGATTATCTGCTTGGGGTACTTGATTATGCTTCTAGCCAATCTATCAAAAAATTTTGCCATCGGATACCTCGATTGCAGACCCTTTTATTAACGTTGCTTTTATTATGTAATTGTTTACCCGAAGCATCTGAGCGCCTGCCGCTCCCTACTTATCGAACATTATATATAACAGATAGAAATAGTGAAAATTAATGGTGTTTGTGAACCGTCAATAACATCAAGCTATTGAAACTGGGCGGCGCACAACGATTTCGGAGAGATGGATGAGAAGAAGTAACGCGGCAAATTCTGCAGTCGTGGCGGTCGCTGTACTTTCGGCGGTCTGCTTCGTCGCCCTTTTCGAATATCCCGAGGATGCATATGCCGAGGCCACATACGACATCACCTTCGACCTGAACGGCGGATCGATTAACGGTCAGAGCTCTTTCGTGAAGACCGTAGGCGAGCTGAACGCGACCGGCCTCCCAGATGCGTCGGGTTCCACAATCCCTTCCGGAAAGAATGCGTTCGTCGTGTGGAGCGAAAGTCCTACTATTTACTCCAAGTTATACAATGCAGGGGACACCGCACCTCCTAACGTGACCACATTATACGCTGTGTGGGGCAATTACACTGCAACGTCAGGAAACGTAAATGTGACGGGTACGGGATGTTATATCATAAACGGGGCAACGAACCTTTCTGTTTCGGTCTCCGCATCTAGCGCCCCGTTGCTCGTCCTCAACAATTCAACCCTTAGCGGTCTGACTCCGAAAAATTCCACCAACGTCACGATCTTGTTGCAGAACGAAAATCAGATAGACAGTATGAATATCCAGGGGTCCAATCAGACAATACGCTTATCCTCCGCAAGTACGGGGGACGTTAACATTGTTTCTAGTTCAATCTGGGGCATCAGCAGTTTTATCGTTGACGGCGGAAATCTGCAGACGGATCAGATTTCCACCGGCGGATCCGTCATCCTGAACGGCGGCACCGTGAACACCGGCGGAATAGTCCAAGGGTCCTCTGTGACAATAAACGAAGGAACGGTTCTGAGCTGCGATAATATCTATACCGCAGGCGCGCTGGTGATCAACGGCACTGTATCTTCCCAAGGAAAGGTACAGGGCGGCTCCATCACGATCAACGAAAGTACGGTTCTGAACTGTGAAGAGATCTATACCGCCGGTGCGCTGATAATCAACGGGACGGCATCTTCCGAAGAAAAAACGCAGGGGGGCTCCATCACAGTAAACGGAACCCTGGGAGCTGGGTCCGTATACGCCGGAGGTGAAATTTCCATCAACGGCAACGTTGCGGTCACCGGAAATATTCAGGGCTCGTCCATAACTGTGGAGGGCGGAACTTTCGTGGCTGATTCTACATGGCCTGCACCCACGATAACAGGCAGCGCAGTGGTCGTGGTAGGCGATGAGGATATCGTAGAGACCGGATGGAAATATATTGAAATTGTTCCGGGCTTTGACACGGATGGAATAACCGGCATGAGTGTTACGTTCCAGATTGCTACGGGTTCCGAGGTGCAGGAAACCACTCTTTTGATGCCCAAATTCACCGATAGGATCAACCTGGACCCAAGTTCATATTTATCATCGGACCAGATCGAGATCCGGTATTTCCTGAACGGAGTGGAATATATCTCTGTCGGTACCGCTGTTTCAGTTTCTGCTCCTGCCCCGGGACATTACACGGTCAGCATATCGGGGGGCATTCCGGCCAATATGCAGTATACCGAAATACTGTGTTCGGGAGTCGAACTGAAGGCTTCGAACTGAAGTGATTGGACGATTTTATCCGGAGCCTGTTTGTGCTATCTGTACAGACGAACGCTCACGCCGCATCAGCGCAGGATTGATGATGATTCGCATGTGCAAGTTGTCCGACATAGAGATTATGGTAGGGACCTTCACTTTCAATAAGGAAAGGAGCCGAGGTGCGCCTCCGTCTTTTTATACGGTTTTAAAGTCCCTCTGACCCCGGCGTAACGGTTATGGTGATGGTGTAAGTTAGCCCTTCGGGCCTGTCGCTCAGACCTCCGACGGCCGTGAAGGTTGCATACAATTCTATGTCGTATTCTACTCCGTCCTCATCTACTGAAGCCGTATCAAAGGGATGCCCGCTGGCGGCTCCGTACTCCCTGAGCTCATGAGTGATCGTCATTCCGAAAGGATTCTCTGTCTCAACGCCATTCACGCTGAAATCGACATCGTATGAGATGTTCAGGGAGGTGATGTAGTCGGACCTCAAAAACAATGTGGCCCCTCCGATTTTTACATTTTCTGCATTAAACAGGAAGTATGCGTTGCCCTCTAGACTGTAGAAAAACATTAGTTGCATACCGTTGCTGAATCCCGCTCCCGTGAGAAGGTCTCCTTCTTCATCGAGCAGCTTGGCCTCGAGCCCGTCGAAGCCGATAACGTTCGCTGTGTTCTTGGCCATGCTCGCTTCGGGTGCGGAATATGCAAGCCCGCCCAGGGCCAATAAGGAAATCAACAACGCTACGACAACTACCAGGATCGCCTTGTAATTCATTCCGTTATTGTTTGAATTGTACATTTGACCCCCAGAATTAAACAACCTTCGGCGTAACATAGAAAAGAATGGCCATAAGGCCTTCCTTGTCGTCGTCCCCATCATGGTCCTTCGATCTATACAAACCGCGTCTACGAACGATAGTATATTAACGTTATCTTTTTTGCATCGGTGTTCAAAAACCAGGAGAACGACACGGAGCGCCCGTGCCCGTGGTTCCGATGATTCCGACCATCGTTTCTTTTGGCGTTTAAAACGCATACTCCGGCTTGTGTCCGGGGGACTATTCTGTCTCTAAACCGGCCGTTATCGCTCCCGATTTACTTAACCGTCTATTGCCATCGGAAAATACTTTATCGTCAGTCAATATAAGCAGCTGATTACAATGGTTGACGAAAAGGCAATTCAAAATGCCCAGGAAAAATACGGCATGCTCCTGAGAAAACAGCTCGAGAGGGTCGAGTCCCTGAAGAATGAAGGGGACTGGGTGGACTATTCCAAACTTGACAAGATGATTGTGGGAGTGTGCGGAGGAGACGGGATAGGACCTTACATCTGCGCTTCGGCCCAGCGGGTCATGGAGTTCCTTCTCGCCGACAAGATAAAGGCCGGCAAAGTGGAGGTCCGCCAGATAGACGGGTTGACCATCGAGAGGCGCGTAGAGGTCATGAAGGCCATACCCGACGACACCCTGGCGGAGCTGAAGAAATGCCATGTAATACTCAAAGGACCTACGACCACGCCTAAGAAGGGAGACCCTTGGCCCAATATCGAGAGCGCGAACGTGGCCATGAGGAAGGAACTCGACCTGTTCGCTAACGTTAGGCCCGTATCGGTCCCCGAGCTTGGCATAGACTGGACATTCTTCAGGGAGAACACCGAAGGCAGCTACGCCCTGGGAAGCGACGGGATCAACGTCACGGAGGACCTGGCAATGGACTTCTGCGTCGCAACCACCCAGGGTACCGAGAGGATCATCCGCGCCGGATTCGATTACGCCAAAAAGAACGGCATAGACTACGTCTCGCTGGTCACGAAGGCCAACATCATAAAGGCCACCGACGGGAAGTTCCTGAGTATAGCCGAAGAGGTCGCCAATGAATACCCCGGGATCAGGTGGGACGACTGGTTCATCGATATCATGACCGCAAAGCTCATAGACCCTGCGAGAAGGAGCAGTTTCCGCGTCTTCGTTCTCCCGAACCTCTACGGCGACATAATTACCGACGAGGCGGCACAGATACAGGGCGGAGTGGGCACGGCGGGAAGCGCCAACATCGGAAAGAGATACGCCATGTTCGAGGCAATACACGGTTCTGCACCGAGGATGGTCAACGAAGGCCGCGGACAGTACGCCGATCCGAGCAGCATGATCAAGGCCGTAGCACTGATGATGAGCCACATAGGCGAGGCGGAGAAGGGCGAGAGGCTGACAATGGCCCTGGACGTCTGCTGCCAGTTCGAGAAGAAGCTCGTGATGACCGGAAGAGATACCGGGGCCACCGGGGACGAGTTCGCCGATTACGTGATGGAAACGGTCAAGAGGCCCGACCTGAAGAAGGTTTGGCAGAGCTACGTGGGCAAGGCCAAGACGGACTGAACATTCCCAGAAACCAATTATTCCGTCAATTGACGAAGTGTAGCACCGTCGATTATTTAATATCGACGTGACTCTACTGCAACGATCAAATGACGGAATCAAATTTCGCCAACGCCGGTGCCCTGGGCCTTTGCGCCTTCGGGATGACCACTCTGCTAGCCATGTTCCTTGACTTTACGGAAAGGCCCGCGGACAGCCTCGTCTGGGGCATGATGATCTTCTACGGCGGACTTCTCCAGCTCATCGTAGGAATCATCGAATGCAAGAAGGGCAGCACGTTCGGGACCGTTGCATTCACTTCTTACGGTGCTTTCTGGATGTCGTTCGCGTTCATGAACATCGCAGTCGCACTCGGCTTCGCTGCCCCCGACCACGTGTTCAAGGGAGTTTACTTCTTCGGATGGGGCTTCCTGACATTCATGCTGTTCTTCGGAACGCTGAAGACCAACAGGGCCCTTCAGGCCGTCTTCGGGCTGCTTACGGTCGTCTTCGTCGGACTGGGTGCTGGATCGCTGCTCCAGAACGGCGATGTTACCGTCGCCGCCGCCGCTATAGGCATCGTGCTCGGCCTGCTAGCGATGTACACCGGACTCGCCGAAGTGATAAACGAGGTCAACAGGAAGGAAGTCCTGCCTCTGTTCCCCGTGTCGAAGTGACACGGACTTAAACCTCTTACTTTTTTGTATAATTCTCTTCGACGCCCTTGATTCGTCATAGAAAGTGGATCTCTTCACGAAAAACGCGCTCGGTTCTTCCCTCGTTGCCGTTCTTCCGTTCTTTCCGTTAAACAGCGTCCGACATCAGCGGCAGTATCGCTGACGCTACGTTTTTCTTTATATGTTCATGGACGTTGGTTTAAATACGGTATATAAAAGAAGGGTCATTTACACTATATCTACGACATTGACATGTGCCCGAAGTGCCTATGTCTGGCGCGGAAAGAAGAAGTATGCGTACACAAGCACATCCATCCACTGGCCGGGAAAGAAGTATCCGAAGACCGGCAACGGGCATTCGGTGTATCGGACGAAAAGGCGGGAAAGTCGATTCCGATGAGAACAAAGGCGACCCGCAGAAAAATCAGATGACGACATGCTCACAGGCAGACTTTTCGGTGGTTCGTATCTTCTTCTCGATATCGCAAAGCGCAACAGGAAGCGCATGAGCTGTTCGATGTGAAGCAACCTTAGAAGAGGATGACGTTGAAGGACTCCGGAATATTCAACAGGCGGCCATCGGCGAGTCATGCTCGGACCGGCGTCGGTTCATGAGTCCGCGTGAGCGGACCCTGTGTACCTACATGGTCCGAGAATTTCGCTATGGAGTGTCTCAGCAGATATCCCCATGAAACTACGCAGAACGCTGACGCTGATCCCCTGCCAAACCGTAAATCCATCATATGTGTTCTGGCCTCCATGGATCAACAGACCCTGACCAAGGCAGCCCTCATCGTCGCTGTCCTCGCGATCGTATGCTCCGCGGCATCCGTGTACATCGCAACGACCAATGAGTCTCCCGCGCCCGGTGATGAACTCGTCGAAAAATACACCGTGTACTTCGGTCTGAACGATACCGACGAGGCGAATGCGATAATCTCCCAGAATAGGATCGGCGAGATCGTCGCCGCCGAATGCAACACCGGATATACGACATACCTCGCATCTGGAGGCTCTCTCATCGACGGAAATCTCGTGAAGAATGATTACACCGCGGTGTTCATCATCGCATTCGCTGAAGAGGAGGATGTCAGAAGCGCCATCGACGCCGTCTGCGAGGAGCTCGGACTTAATGTCGTCCTCCTGGAGAAGCAGCACGCAAAAGAGGAGCTCATCCTGAGACCCTAAAGAAGATTGGATTGGGCGCCCGCTTCGCGTTCTAGACGGACGATGTCCTCGCGGTCGGATGGCGGACGAATGGAAGATTCGGGATATCGCCAAGCGCAACTGGAAGAGCTTGGAGCTGTTCGATGTGTGGCGGCTGGAGAAGAGGATGGCATTGATGGGCCGCCGATACATCCTTAAGGCGGTCATCGACGAGGCGTACTCGGACTGACCGCATAGCCGTGGGTCCTTGTAAGAAGACCCTGTGTGCCTACATGGTCCGAGAATTTCAGCACTAAAGTTACAGTACGTGTGATCCGTCACAGTTTCAGATTAATTTGATGATGTTCGCACGGCAACGTTTATGGATCGGTACCAAATTGATGGCTGAGTTGAGACGGTACCGTCGGGCTCACAATCCCCTTGTCTTCGGGAAAGAGAATCTATATGAGACACGGTGTGGCCTTGATCTGATTTTTTCATCGTTTCCGTCCCATCCCCTTGCGGAATATGAGCGGTACCTACTGTTCGGTGAACATCGTTTCATTCGTTCTGACGCCCAGGATCGGCGATGAAACTGTTATCGTCGAAGAAATAAATCGTTGGAAATATTCCTGCATAAGACGGGCAAGTTGTCTCCTATCATGCGTTCTGATTGAAATGCCCCTCCCGCGGATTTATAATATCAGCGATCCTCATCACTACTGCCGGTACCAAAAAATGCAGAAAGGTTCGTCGAAGGTCTCCGTTATCGCCGCAATCGCGGCTAACGTGTCGATAGGCATCGTCAAGTTCATCGCGGCGGGCATCACGGCATCAGCCGCCATGATGTCGGAGGGCATACATTCCCTGGTGGATTCGGGCAATGGTATCCTTGTACTTTATGGAATGAAGAAAGCCGATAAAACGGCCGACCGTGAGCATCCTTTCGGATACGGGAAGGAACTCTATTTCTGGACGCTTGTGGTTTCGATCCTGATTTTCGCAATAGGTGGCGGAATGTCCATTTCTCATGGGTATGAAGCGCTTATGGAGTCCGCCGCAGGAAAACACATGTTCAGGGACCTGACTGTGAACTACGTCATACTGGTCATCGCGATGGCGATAGAGGGGGCGTCTCTCGCAATAGCGGTGAAACAATTCAACGCGGCCCGGCGCAAAAAGAACATGAAGGCGATGGAATACATAAGGGAAAGCAAGGACCCGAGCCTTTTCACCGTCGTCCTCGAGGACACCGCGGCGGAAGCTGGCCTTTCCTATCATTTCACCATCACCGACAGCTACGGAAATGAGACCGTCATACCTTCTTACGGCCTTGCAACGACCATTTCAGACCTGGACGGAAAGGCTCTGAACATTATCCTAGATGGACTGACAGAAGCCCCGCCAGTGAGCATGAGTCTGACATTCTCTGTCAACGTATCCTTCGCGGGGCTCGGCAACGTGGTTACGAATTCCGGCAACCAGCTGTCATTCAATTATATCGACACCACGATAGTGATTGACACAACAGTGCCGGGAGACCCCGACGCAACCCCCGTGGCCACTGTGACTCCGACGGCTGTCACTTCGGGCGGTTTGGAGTACCCCGCATACGATATCGACTATACGGCTCCTGCCCAGACGGGATGGAACACATTCGATGCTACCCTCAACGGGACGTTCTGCTTCAAGTTCACCCTGCAGAAGAGCATCACCATCGAATCTGGAGGTTATTCGTACTCCGTGAGCTCGGGAACCAACTACTACTCCTTCGTCAACGGGGTAGCGTACTCCTCGACCACCTTGGAGGGCATCACGTGGATGTCGTCTTCAGAACCGATAACGTTCACTATACACAAGCACGATGCAGATGCTGGCGCGTTCATGACCGTGATATATCCGCAACCTTGAGGGCTGGCATTGCGGGCCCCTCCGAGGCGATAAAGCATTTTATGCTCGTTGCCCATTACACAGCATGGACCACATCCGGAAAATGTTCGACCGATACCCGTCCCAGGGAAGGGTTGCCGACATTATGCTCAGATACGGCATATGCGAGAAGAACGGCAAGGCGTTCTGCGGGGACGTGGAGATCGCCGATTCGGCGCTGGCACGTTCGGCCGGCGTCGACCGACGTGTGGTGAGGTCCACATTGGAGAGGATGTCGGCCACGTCCGAGCTCGATGCCGTGTTCTCAAAGCTAAGGCCCATATTGATGCTGGATAAGATAGCTTCGGAGATAGATTGCTCTGTGATCGAAATCGTGCCATCGGATGCTACGATGCCTGGCATCCTTGCGGATGTTACATCGGTCATATACGGGGCCGGAATGTCGGTGAGACAGGCAGTGGTGGATGACAACGGCGAGAGGAAGGATTCACAGCTGATAATCGTAGTAGACGGCCAGATACCGGCCGAGCTGATACCTCTGCTTCGCAAATGCCGCGGGGTCTCAGGCATCAACATCCGCTGATCATTCTTCGGAATCGCACCTGTCCAGCACTATCTCGTCCCCCCCGACCTTCTTGCAGAGGCTCTTAGAGAGCATCCCAAGCTCCATCCAGGCAGCGTCGAACACGCCTATGGGCAGAAGGCATTGTATCCACAGGTTCCCGCGGATTTCTTTGCTGTTCACCCTGCTGCCGTAGAAATCCGTCACGTCATCCAGGCTAACCCTGGTGCAACGTTCCCCGAACTGCCTTGCCTTTTCGCAGTCGGACGTTATTCTGATGTCCACATCCCCGTCGTCCCTAAGCTTCGCTACCACTCTGTGGGTCTTGTCGCAGGTCTTCATCCTGACTATAACCGTGGAGGTCATGGCATGATATCGCCCTGCAAGATTATAACCTCCTTATTCTGCGTTCATTCGGTCGGATTCTGTCAGTCGCTCAGCTTCAGCTGCTTGTAGTTGAGGACCCTTTCTGGGCACTCGCGCTCGCACCTGCTGCATGCGTATCCTCCGCAGAGGTCCGTACGTACGTTGGCATAGTTCCCGTCGCCTTCCTTTGTTATCTTCATAGCATGCTCGGGGCACACGTGCTCGCATTTACGGCATGCGATGCACCCTTCGACCCTTCCCCTGAGGAGGGTCCCGGGATTCTCGAGCACGTGTATGGGCGACTTGTCGGTATCGGGCAGATCTCTCTCCGCAAAGCGCTTCACTTCCGGGTCTGTGTCCAACTCTTCGATCGGAGGAAGGTCATAGACATCTAGCATGTTGTTGTACTCGCTCATCGGCATGCCCTGTGCCCAGATTGCGTATTCGATGGAATAGATATCCTTGAACACCTGGGCGGTTGCGAACATGCAGTGGTCCGCCCTGAGTTTCTTCGCGAACTCCCTCAGCTCGTCCAGAGACATCTCGTCCATTGCGACCTTGCGTGCAAGGCCGATGGAGGTGTTTCCGAACTGTACGATCCTTTCGGCACCCGGCACGACCATCCCGATCGCCAGGGCCTTCTTCGCGTCGACATAGAGGCCGGATGCTCCAGACATGTACGCTTTTTTGATATCCTGCGTCCAAAGCCCCGCCTCGCGGAGCAGTGTAAGGAATCCCGCCCTCAGGGCGCCGATGGCCTTGCCTGCTTCTTCGACGTCTTTCGAAGTTATATCTATGCCGTCCTGGAGGTGCATCCTGCCATCGCTTGACGTTATTTCAGGAGGGATTATGATTCCGGACTTGATGCCGCAGTATAGCGCAGCCACGACCCCGGTTCCCGTGATTCCGATCGCCTTGCCGGACATCGGCCCCTTCTTAATGACCTCTCCGGACGCCGGATCGACCGTATCGCCTTCTTTGGCTGCCATGGTCTCGTCGAGAACGTAACATTTCCATCCGTTAGGAGTGATCTCCACATCGGATATGGCACCCGGAGCGGCCAGCATCCCTCTTTCGATCTCCTGTCCTTCCATCGCCGGCCCCGCGGCGGCGGACCCGGTTATTATCTTGCCTTCGTATATCAGGGCCATCTCCGCGTTGGTACCGTAGTCCACGACCAGGCATGGCTCTTTCTCGTTGAGGACGTCCGTCATCATCAGCATGGCTATGGCGTCTGCTCCTATCTCATGCCTCACCGCCGGAGGTATTATCACCTTGGCATTAGGCATCCCTTCGAGGCCTGCCTCTTCAGCGCTTATCACGGCACCGTCCCTCTTCGGCGGGACCACCCCTAGGTCGTCCAACATGTTCTTACCGGCGTAGGCAAGGTCCCTTATCTCTATGCCCTGGAACAGCGAAAGCTGGAACGGGTTTCCGCATACTCCCACGGCTTCGACCTTGTTCAGGTCGATGTTCAAGGTCTTGAACAGTGAGTTGATGGCACCTCTCAGGAGGCCTGTCGCGGCATCCTCGCCGGATTTAATGGCGAAGTTGACGTGATCTATGACGTTCATTCCCGGTATAGGGTGCCGCTGCGTGATGGATGTGGAAACGGTCTCTTTGGTATCCATGTCTATTGCCTGACAGCGGAGGCCGCTTGTCCCTATATCCAATGCTATGCAGTATCTGGTCATGTTCTGCCTACCTTTTTTCTTGAAACTACACACTCTGCCGCCATTACGGCGGTGCCTATATCCAGTGGATCGTGTATTATCACTCGGGCCTTGGCCACTCCTTCCGCGTCGAAGCTGAACGGTACCCCCGGCGACGATATCACCGCACCTTCGATTATCAGGCGCCCTGGTATAAGTCCGGGAGACGCATTAAGAATATATTTATGTGATGAAATCGCGGCCTCGACGCTGGCTGTTGCGGAAGCATGGTATTTCTGCGCCAATTTTTCCGCCTTTCCTGGAACCACGTCCGTGATACTGACCGTTGCTCCCTTCGACGTGAGTATTCTGACCGCCTCCGTTCCTACCAGTCCGGCACCGATAACAAGTACCTTCTTACCCCTGAGCCCTCCGGCCGCGCCTTCCAGCGCCTCCACATACCCTGCGGCGGTGGCGAAGGAGTTGTCGGAATATGTCCCTGTCCTCCTGTTGTACGCTATGTACCTGACATCGTCTGCGGTGAATATGATGTCAGCTTCCTTTTCGAGGGCCTCGTATATTCCGTCTATGTCGGTCTTTGTCGTAACAAAGCTGGTGAACCCCATATTCGCCAGTATAGCGCTGACGCTCTGTGAGAAACCTCCTATTACGCCCAGACCGGCTGTGATGGGGACGGATGCCGCAACATAATGCGAGAGGTCGAAATCCTCCGGGTCCTCGCCTATCGCCCTGAACGCAAGCGTCCTGAGATCCATCCCAACGGCCTTTTGGAGGTCGTCGCTCCGTTTCCCCGCGGTGCCGGGAATCTCATCAATCATGTCCTCTGTCAGTCTGGTCATCAGACCAGCTCCGGGCTTCCGTCGTCGAATATCTTCGCTCCTGACTCAGATATCATGCGCTCGCGCACCGCAAGACGTTTCCTGTCGGCTTCGGCCTCGTCACGGCCATTGGTTATCAGCGTTGCATGCCACTCTGTCTTTCCCGGTTCGTAGTCGGTGATCATGCGGTCTGATCCGAACAGCCCCTCGCATATCCGGGGATTCCTGATGTGTCCGAACTCCTTTTCGCCGCTGGTGCTCAGTACGCCGTCTTTGAACACAAAATGCTCGTAAACGCCCGCTCTGCGAGAATCTTTGCCTGAAGAGGCTTTTCCCATAGCGCAGTCGACAAGCTCCTTTAGCAGATTTATGCCGGAACCAGCTTCGATGGCCGCAGGGGTCTGGCTGGGGATCCTTGCATCGATCTCCAGCACCCTGAGGCCCTTGGGAGTATCGATCGCCTCCATGTCCATAAGAGCTTTGAGGTGTATCATCTCGGCGGTCTTTCTGCATACGTCCCTGAACATCCTGTCTTCCTCGGCGGAGATGATGTTGGGATTGCATCTCACCATCTTGCAGTCATATTTCCTGTCAAGAACAACTTCGGTTGTGACAAAGGCACGGGCCTTTTCGCCGTTCCCTATGGCCTCTATAGAAATGCTCCTCCCTGAAACGAACTCCTGCACGATCGGCACGTCGTTCAGCTCGGCAACCTTCCTGAGCCCGGCCTGACGCTCCTCTTCGTTCCTGGCCGCCGTCACCCCTATGCTGCCGCTTTGGCAAGAAGGTTTGACTATGACGGGGAAACCGCACTCGGGCCATGGCCTAGGGAGCGGCACGCCGGCCTTCTCCATCAGGATGTTGGAGCGTTCCTTCGAGCATGATGTCTCATATGATTTCATGTCGAAAAGCAACGGTATGCCCGTGTCTTTGAGCTTCGAATCCAATAGCCTTAGGAGGTCCAGCTCCTCGCATGCCGGTATGACGGCGTCGCAGTCGGCAAATATCTTCATTGCCGAGTCGGGGTCCTTGACAGGGTCCGCCACATATGCCTCGTCGGCAAGTGCCAGCGCCGGAGCGTATTGTTTCCTGTCGATCACTACGGTCTCGTATCCCGCCCTCTTAGACAGGTAGACCGCTTCCATGCCCTGAAGGGCACCGCCCACTATAGCAAGTCTCATTCTAGCGCCTCCTCAGCTCTGCCTTCTTGCCGTCCATGAAAGATTGGAACTCGGCGTTGGTAGCGGGGCGCTTGCCTATGCTTTCGAGTATCTTGAACACGTTGTCCACCGAACGGTTGCCATTCTCTATGTCCAGTTCGTGCTGCGCCACTCCCGCGAGCTCTCTGTGCGGGGGGACGATCGACGTTATCAGGTTGGCACCCGCGTTGAGCCTGTCCACCATCCCTGAAATCCCCTCCACGTCAAGAGTTGCGGGGATTATCCTATCTGGGTACATTATCCTCATGATCGCGATGGCGAGAAGTTCGTTTGTCGAGTCCGTCGCGTTCAGCGTGCTCATGGGCGTGCCTTCCTGGGGCACGAACGTCATCGCCCTGATCTGCTCGCATCTCTGCGGGCCCATCCTCATCACGAAATCGGCACGGTCCTCGGGAGACTCCCCGAGCCCTACCATCATACCGTCTTCGGTCAGCATCCCTGCCTCCCTGGCCCATTTCCTTACATCGATGCGTGTCTGATAATCCTGCTCGAGCCTCAGCTTTTTGAAAAGTTCAAGATTGTACGTTTCCTGATAACATGCATACCAGTCTGCGCCCGCCTCCTTTATCTTTGGAAAAACAGACCTGGGCACGGCTCCGGGGGAGACCATTATGCCTATATCGACCGCGTCTCTGACAGATTGTATGACGTCGATCAATCTGGCGCATTCGTCTCTGTACATCACGGGATCCTCTCCCATGGTCAGATCTACAAGGTTTATGCCGGCATCACTCAGATTTTCGGAGAGCTCCACGATCTCTTCGGTTGACTTCCTATATCTCTCGAGCCCGCTGGTCCTCCTGAAATAGCAGAACGAACAGTTGTTTTTACAATATGTCGAAAAATATACGAAACCATACGTGAATATTTTGTTCCCGTACTCCCTGTCCCTTACGTTCCGTGCGGCCTCGAAAAGGACCTTCTGCTCTTCCGCATCCGAGTTGAAAAGCCTTACGACATCACTGTGCGTAAGCCCCTCCCCGGCTACCGACCTGTCTAATATTCCCTGTACATCCGTGAAATCACCTCAGTCTATTTTTCGTCCGTTAAGATATGTCAGGCTGCGCCCGGTCTTACGTACGCTGTTCTTTCCGTTTTTCATAGCCAACAAGCGTTCGAGGCCGAAGCCTATCCCGCACCATGGCTCATGAATGTCATGCGCCGCATCCAGTATATGAGGTCCGACGGCGCCCGATGCGACCTCGATTCCATCTATCTCCACGTCGAGGGTCTCCACATATACGTCCGACTCCTCGCGCACCGTCTCATATTTCAGGCCCACCGTGTCCATTACAATGTCGATGAACTCCCGGAGGTCCGCCATAGGGTCTTCTATCTGACCCTGCTCCACGAGATTCAGCATCGTGAACTCTTCCAGGTGCCTGCCGCTGTGGGACTCTTTCCTGAAGCAGGAACCTATCTCGAAAAACCTTATGGTGCCTTCCGTGTGGTCTCTGAGCTTCCTCATGTAATAGTAGAGATTGGGAGCCAACATCGGCCTGAGACATCTTTTGCTGTCTATGAAGAAGACCTGTTTGTATAGTGGGTGGTCTTCCGTTATCGTCATTTTCGCCAGTGCGGCCTTTGACATCATAGTGGGCGTCCTGACCTCCGCAAAACCGGCATCGATGAGCGCCTTGCTCAGATCCCTCTCCAGCTGGACCAGGTCGTGACCGCGGGGATTGGATATCATGTCCTTCACGTCGGCGTCGTTATTCGACATCTCTGCCGCCATGAGCTTGGCGAAGGAGCTGTCCCTCTCCGCCGCATCGGAGAACTCCGAAAGGTCAACTGGGCCGTCGCCATATTCTCTCAGTTTCTGTATCTGCGATTCTGTGTAGCGTACGGCCATTTGATCACTGTTTTCCGTTAGTGGCGAGAGACCGGGGTGTCGATCCCCGCTAGCGAGGCTCTAGAGGCCAGCTGGTCGCCGGACCGTCCCCCACACTGATTAGCTATCTGTAAGCATGAAATAACTATCTAAACTATTGCATTAATTTTGAATCATAGTATTTCAATCTATGTCCTAAAAAACATGAGGGTCAAAATGTACCAGTGTGGGGGAATTCTTCGCGGCTTCAAAATATGCTCAGGTCCAGTCCGCAACGTCCCAGCGTGCGGACCGCTCTGTTGTAGACATTGATGTAATCATCGGTCGGAAGGACCGTGCCCACGTCATAGCATTCCTGGAAGCGTTTGCCTGCAGGGGCATGGGAGAAGTCCCTCTCGTACAGTCCGACCAGTTTTTTCAGCACGTCGTTTACTTCGGCGACATCCATGCCGGCGGTGGCACCTGCAACTTCCCCCATCATCCTGGCCTCCATCCCCGTGGTCCTGTCCTGGGTGACTCCCTTGGACGATGCTACTCCGGATATGAGCTCCCTTCCCGATGCAGTGTCTGTCATCGACTGGGCAGCGGTTTCCAGAAGGCACATCTCGGTGCATGGCCCTGCAAGGGTGTAATACTGATTTCCGAGAAGCAGATCTGTGTTCCTGTCCAATGCGGCGCATGCGTGGGCCGCGATCTGCAAGGTCTCCCTGGTCGTGGTGGTGCCCCATCTGATGTGTATCGGTCCGTCCAGATGTATGTCGCAGTTGAACAGCGCAAAGGATGCGACCATTGTCGCGACGTCGCATATGGCGGTTTCTTCTTTGCCGCCGGAATATCCTCCGAAGATGGGCATCTGCTCCATCATGATCACATCGCCGTTGGCCATCCAGCCTGCTATCATGTTCAGGCCGGACATGTCTATCTTCAGCTCGTTGAGCTGGGAGACCTCATGGGGATCGTGAGGCTTGAGGCCGAACTTCGTCAAGTCGGAGGAAATACGTCCGGCGGTCGACAGGGGTGTCTCCGGGCCCTATATGCCCAGTCCCGGCCTGCCTGCCATGTTGGCGGCCTCTCTCACGAATCCGATCTCAGCAAGAGTGGCACGTATCTCCCATGGAGTGTTGGTGATCGATGGGTGCTTCTTGATCGTATTCAGAACTCCGCTTACCAGCACGTCGACGGTGGCTTCCTGCGCATAGGACTGCATCATGGGGACGAATACGTCCTCGGTCACCGGGGCTCCCGTCGGACCTCCCTCGATGATCGGCGGACTGCTCGGATTACCCTTTCTGGGAGCGCAGCAGACCTCTTCTTTGCCCGACCCTATCTTGACTTTTTTGGGGGCACGCCTTATGCCCTCGAATATCTCTTCTTCGGATACTTGCAGGACCCGGCCGATGTCGGTGTTGTAGAACCCGGTTGTGCAGAGCATCTCTATGCCTGCCTGGAACAGCCTGTCGCATAGGTCGTCGTCTTCGGGTATTATGTCGTCTGTGAAGTTGATGTCGTATTTTTCCCTCATGGCCATTGCGTTCGTGGGCACGATGACATAGTCCCAGCTGTCCTCTCGCACCCTCTTTCCGTTATGGAAACGGTCGTACGAATCGTATATGTCCAGATATTTCTTGGCGACCATTTGTTCTCCCCTATATCCTGTCGATTACTTTAACATAGTGTTGGGGGCCCGCCCGAAGCGGAGGAAAAACAACTTAGCAGCCCGGGCAGGCATATGTGCCAGATTTGGCAATTTTATAAAAAGGTTTCCAGGCGTGGGCCTGTAAGAGGTTTGGGTCTGGATCAGTGCTTTATGTCGAGTCCGAAGTCCCTGAGGGCCTTGACAGCGTTGTCGTACACCTGGAGGTACTCGGCGGTCGGTTTGACCGAGAGCACATCGTAGCACTCCTGGAAGGTCTTTCCGGCGGGTGCGTTGGTGTAGTTCGCTTCGTACGTCGGCACGATCTTCGCAAGGATCTCGTTGAGGTCCGAGACTTTCATGCCTGCGGCCGCCTTGGCTGCCTCTCCCATTATCCTGGCTTCCATTCCGGTTGTCTTGTCCTGGACGACACCTTTTGCGGCGGCGGATCCGGACAGGAGCTCCCTTCCGGAACCAGTGTCCGAGATCGCCTGTGCGGCGGTCTCGATCAGGCACATTTCTGTGCAGGGTCCGGCCATGGGGTAGTACTGGTTAGCCAGAAGCAGGTCGGTGTTGGCATCGATTGCTGCTGCTGCATGGGCTGCGATCTGCAGGGTCTCTTTCGAGGTCGTGGTTCCCCACCTGATGTGGATCGGACCATCCAGGTGGAAGTTTCCGCTGAACAGTGCGAAGGATGCGAGCGTGGTCGCAACATCGCATATCGCGGTCTCTTCTATCCCGCCGCAGTATCCGCCGAATATCGGCATCTGCTCGACCATTATGGTGTCGCCTTCGGTGGTCCATCCGGCCAGCATGTTGAGCCCGCACATGTCCATCTTCAGCTCGTTGAGCTGGGAGCACTCGTGCGCGTCAGTGATCCTGTGGCCGGCATTGGTCATGTCGGCCGCGAGGCGTCCTGCCGCGGACAGCGGGGTCTCGGGTCCCTAAACACCCAGTCCGGGCCTTCCGGCCCTGACGCGCGCCTCTTTGGTGGCACGGAGCTCCGCCATGGTTGCGCGGATCTCGTAAGGGGTGTTGGTCTTGGCCTTCTTTCCCTCAATAGAGGTGAAGACACCGTTGACGAGGTCGTCGACGATACCTTCCTGGGCATAGGACTGCATGACCTGTACGAACACTTCCTCCGATATGGGGGACCCGGTGGGGCCTCCCTGGATGATGGGCTTTACAGGGCTGTTGCCGTGCCTGGGGTAGAACCTTGCGATATCCCTGCCCTCTCCGAGGATCAGTTTGGTGGGGGTCTTCTTGATCCCTTCCCAGACTTCTTCCTCGGTGACCTTCATGACGCGTCCGAGGTCCTGGCAGTAGTATCCGGTCTCCACGAGCATCTCGAGTCCCGCGCAGAACAGGTTGTTCATCGTCTGCTTGTCCTCAGGAATGGTCTCCGAGCCGAATTTGAGCTTGTATTTCTCTTTCAGCTTGGTCGCGTTCTGGGGTATGACGGTGTAGTCCCATTCGGATTCGGGCACCTTCTTGCCTTTGACGAACCTGTCGTAGACGTCGCAAACGGTCAGGGGTCTTGTCGCTGCCATCTCATCACTCCGTGAGGGAGGCGACAAGGCCGATGATCTCGTTCGCAGTCTCGGAATATCCGTCGGCATTGATCTCTTTGGCCCATTCCCTGCTGCAGGGGGCGCCTCCGACGATGCACTTGTAAGGTCCATCGACCTCTTTGATCGCGTCGACGAGCTCCTTCTGGATTTCGAGTGTCGTGGTCATGAGGGCCGAAGCACCTATGACCTGCGCCTCGTTCTCGTCAGCCGCATCAAGGAAGGCCTGGGGAGATACGTCGCATCCGGCATCAACTACCTTGTATCCTGCTCCCTGGAGCATTGCGACACAGACGTTCTTTCCGATCTCGTGGATGTCTCCTTCGACTGTCCCCATTACGACGGTTCCCTTAAGAGATCCCTCGCCCCTGGAGATCAAGGGCAGGAGTATCTCTAGGGCGGCAGTCATCGTCTTGGATGCGGCGACGACCTGCGGCAGATAGATTTCTGCCTTGTCGAAGCGCACACCGACGACTTCCATTCCCTTTCCGAGTCCGTCACCGATGATCTCGGAGACGGACATTCCGGCCGCGACGGCCGCGTTCGTGGCATCCTTCGCCTTCTGGGGGTTCCAGGTTTCAATCGATTTCTTCAGGTCTTCCAATATTGTTTTCTTGTCAGCCATTCTCAAGCACCTTTTGCGAAAGCCTCGTCTGCCTTCTTCACTACTTTCTCCATTTCCTTAAGCCTGTCTGCGGGTATCGGGAGGACGACGTGGTTCTTCAGAACATCGACGACGATCTCATGAGCTGCAGTGGCGAGGTCCTTCTTGCCTGCCTTCTCCCAGTCACCGAGCATGTCACGGCTTATGACCTTGGGGTCGGAGGGCAAGTCGATGTTTTCCATGGTGGAGGGGTGGCCGATGAAGTCGTTGCCCACACCGATGGCTTTTATCGCTTCGACTGCGAGCGTCTCTTCGTTGACAGGGACTCCCTCCATGGCCTTCTTGACCATGGTTATGATGTCGTTGTCGATGATCAGCTGTTCGAACGAGAAGGTCATTCCCAGTTCAAGCATTCCCGCGCCGTAGATCGTGTTGGCACCCGAGAGCGCCGGAAGGAGGGACGTCATGGTCTTCTCGTGTCCGGCCTGGTCGTCGGGGACCTTCGCGTCAGACTAAACACCGGCGACGAAAACAGGCAGTCCGTAGAACTGTCCGAGTTTTGCGACGGCCGCGCTGATGAGTCCCAGTTCAGGGGATCCGACAGGTGCGGTTCCGCGCTTCAGGTCGAAGGTCGTGGTAGAGCTTCCGTACCATACCGGGGCTCCGGGAGCCACGATCTGGGACAGTACTATTCCTGCAAGGACCTCTGCGTTGTGGGTAACGAGCGTTCCAGCGAGGAACACCGAGGAGGATCCGCCTGCCATAGCCATACTGAGGACGTTGACCGGCACTCCGTATTTGGCACCCTGCATTATGACCTGGGCCGCGTTGTGGCTCAGCTCGAGGGGGCTTGTGGGGCATACGAGCATGGAGAATATGGGCTTTTCTTTAGCCATTTTTGCGTTTCCTCCGTAGTATGCGACGGCCAGGTCCCAGTAGAACTTTACATTCTCTGCCACAGGGTCGATGTGGTGGAAGTGTTTGGACGTGTTCTTCAAAGATGTGAGCATCTCGTGGACGTCCTGAGCTCCTTTTCCGGCCCAGTTCCTTGCAGAAACGGGCAGGGAGAAGTAATCGACGTTGTCGGCCCAGTCGACGAGCTTCGCGCAGTTGGCGAGGTCTGTTTCGTCAGAGTCGGTGGTCTTGTACTGGCCGTTTCCGAGGTATCTGCATACCTGGATACCGGTTCCGAAGCAGGTGAAGTGTACGCGTCCCTTGTGCTCCTGCTCGAGGGTGTTCTTCTCTTCCCTTCCGTACAGATAGAATTTGGACGGGGCGGTTGCGAGGGATTTGCGGACCAGCCACTCGGGGATCTTGACCATCATGGTCTCCATGTTTACTTCGCATCCGGCTTTCTTGAAGGCCTCGAGGCCTTCTTTGTCGGACACCTGCACTCCGAATGTGGACAGGACGTCGATGGTCGCATGGTCGATCTTCAATATGTCTTCTTCAGTGAAGAGCTCGAGTGATGTTCCCTGGTGGGATTTCTTTCCTGGATAGTGGGATTTTGCTGTCATTTGTTATATCTCCTTGTAATAGAGGCCCTTTTCAGCCTTTCACCTTTGCGACCATCTTGTTGACGCAGTCGGTGGCGTTCTCGGAGTACACGTCGGCGCCGATCTCGTCGCACCACTGCTGCGTGGTCGGTGCCCCCCCGATGTTGGTGATGACCTTGTTCCTGACGCCTTCCTCCTTGAGGAGCTCCTCGAAGGTCTTCTGGTTGACCATCGTCGAGGTCATCAGGGCGGACGTGCCTACGGCCTTGGGCTTCTCGCTCTTCACGGCGGCGACGATGTCCTTGACGGGGATGTCCCTGCCCATGTTGATAACGTTGAAACCGGCGACCTTCAGCATGATGGCCACGATGTCCTTTCCGATCGAGTGGATGTCCCCCTCGATGGTGCATATGAGGAACTTGCCGAGCCCCTCGCCTGCGGACTTGCCGGCCTTCTCCAGCTCGGGGGTCAGAAGGTTGACCCCGACGTTCATGGCGTTCGCCGCCGACATGATGTGGGGCAGGAACAGCTTCTTCGCCTGGTACAGGTCTCCGACCTCCTGGATCCCCGCGGTGTATCCTTCCTGTATGAGGTTCACAAGGTCTGCCTTGGCGGCTATCGCTTCTTTCGCTACTTCCGCGGATGCTTTCTGGTCGTAGGCCATGACGGCCTTTTTCGCTCTCTCGTTCAGATCTTTCTGTGTCAAATTTTCTCCTCCTTGAAGCGGTTTCCTCTGTACGCGCCCAATGGGCCACGCAACAAATTGATAGCACGTTGGTGGATGTAACCTTCCACCAGCCTATCACTTATAGAGTTAAAACTACATGTTCTCACGTAATATATTAATTTATGTCGTGTCGAAAAGTTGTGTAGGTAAATAGTATTTAAAACTTACCTATGTAAAATTTAATTCGTGAAACGTATATATAATAATTTTTATTTTGAAAAAAAATTAAAATTGGGGCATGCGCCCCGTGAGGTTTTATTCTTAAGCTTGCGAAATTGGCTCTTCTTGCGACCTGTTTTCTTTGTGATATTTTTGTGTAACCATCCAAATAGGTACGAATACCGTCAGTATTACAACTCCGAGAATCACGGAAATTGCATCGTAGTCCACGTAATTCAAATATGCCAGGCACGGGAGCAGAACACCGATCTCATAGACAACCATTATCAGAGCCACATACCGGTACCATCCGGGCAGACCAAACGGCCTTTCCATGCTTTTGAAGGGCTCCACCGTCTTGGACTTATAGTACGCTGCAAGTGCGATACCGACCGCCAGTGTATATCCCATCGACGATGCAGCCAAAACCGCCACTGGGTTCTGCACTAGCACAAGCGCCAAGTTGAACACGCTCACGAATATCATAGCGTTGATGGGATTTCCGCGTGCGTTGGTCTTCGCGAACCAATTAGGCATATTGCCCTCAAGGCTCATGGAGTACAGCGTCCTGGAGGAACCGAGGAAACCGGTTTGGATGATCATAAGCATCGCGCATATCAACATTATCATCGCAACAATCTGTCCCGCATCGCCGAAGATAATCTGAGACATCGGGTTCAGCGGATCTATCGGTGCGTTTGCAATCCCATCGATTCCAAGAGTTCCGACCACAGACATCTGGGTCAATGCGTAGAGCATGAGACAGATTATTCCACAGGAGAAGAGCGCTTTGGGTACGTCCGACTTGGGTTTCTTGTATTCAGGACCATAGACCGCAGCTGTTTCCCATGCGCAGGCACTCCATTGTGCCATAGCCATTATCCCGAGGAATATAACAATGTCACCAGAACCCCAGCTCCAGTCAAAGGGTAACCAGTTACCTGTTATGTTTGCTGTTGTGAAATCTCCCGTGAAGAAGGGAGCTACAAGGATTATAATCAGAGGTACCAAGGATACAAGTGCTAATATAAGGGCCGTGACCGACCCACCTGTGAGTCCACGGGCACCTATGATTATCATCCCTACGACGATTACAAGACCGATTAGAAGATCAAGCCATACTCCAGCATCGGCCAGATCTGGAATGAATCCCCTCACATATGTACCAATCGTCAGTGTGAATATCGCAACTACCGGGCACCATGCGAACCAATAACACCAAGCACAGAATGCACCGATGAATTTACCGCGATCGTATTTGGATTTTGAATCTCCTTTCTTAGAGAACACCTTTTGCGCACATCCCGGAAGGCCGGTAGCGTCGGAGAAAGTTGTAGTCATCTCGCCAAACGCAGCGTTCTGAACAAATCCCTGAAGAACGGACAATATCCACATTACTATGGAAAATCCCCACAAATATCCTGCAGAGTAACCGATTGACGGCAAAATGAGAATAGGTACGCCCAACGCTATGAGCATACCTTGCTTCCAGTCAATGGTCCTCTGAAGGTGCGATGTTTCTGTCATTTTATCCCCCCATATATTTTATTCCTGCGTTATGCAGGACTTTGCTGGTTTTTGCAAACCGTAAATTGTTTGGTAAGAGGTTTACAGTCAGTGGCCAAACGGTTTTATCAAATCAGAACTTGCTGACCATCCATCTGGATACCAGCAAGGCCGCAACCGATGAAACGAGTATTGCCGCCATCCACAGATATTCCGAACCGGGAAGCCCGCCGGCGCAGTACTCGACGGCTATTCTCCAGTTATCGGCCAAGTTAACTTGGTCTGTCCACATTTCACTCACCTCTTGGGCTGATGGTGTTCTTCAGGCGTTCAAGCTCGCCCCTTCCGATGGACGTGAGCCCATACTCGATAAGGAGGTTGCCGTTTCTCTTGTTCTCATCGATAGATGCGTCGGTCTCTTTGATGAAACCTGAAGCTGCGAGCTCGATGAGGTCCCAGTTCGTGGCCTGCTGTCCATATTTGCTTTTCCTGTCCTTGTACTCATTAGCCATGATATCGGTTATCTCATAGTTCCAAAGATGTCCCTTTTCTGCGAAGATCTCGAGCAGGCGGAATTTTACAGGGCGTCCCTCCATCATTCTACCGCCCCCGTCTCACGAAGACTGGATATCTCTTCGGACCCTTCAGATGCCATCAATCCTCCTCCGATGACACAAATGACTGCTCCGAGTACCAGCAGCCATCCGGGGTTGGCTCCCGTGAACATGTAAATGAACACGACGGCCATTATAGCATAAACGCTTCCGACCGCCTGTCCACGACCGACACCTATGAGCGGGAACGACTTGTACCAGGCGACGTAGCAGAAACCGAATGTCAGACCCAGCATTATGAGGACCGTCAACATTGTGGGCTCGAAGATCATTCCGAGGTAATCGAACATCGGGAACCCTGCGATAGCAAGGATCGGTATTACAATTACCCACCAAATGAGGGTCTCGAAAATGAATCTCATGTGGAGACCGACATCAGGCTCGGAAACATCCAGAGCCTTTCCTGCGAAGCATCCCTCGAATCCCCATCCGACGGCTGCCATTATTCCTCCTATGAATCCCCATACCGGTATGTTACCCGAGGACACTTCATCGATGAAGCCCGAGACATAAGCGGTTATGCCTCCGAGGACTATGACGATGATTCCCATCATTGCACGCCTGGATATCTTCTGGCCCAGCCATGTCCTGGATACTATCGATCCCACGACGGGGTACATCAGGGCTGTAACTGCGGCGAAGGCCGCCCCTATGAATCCCATTGCCATGAAACTTCCCAGGACCGCGGTCGCACCGCATGCTGCGGCAAGGAAATACCATTTGTCGGCAGCCTTGACTTCCTTGAAGGTCCTTTTCATCTCACTGAACTTACCCATAAACAGATTCCAGATGCATAGTGTCAAAACTATCAGCAGTGCGTTGATTCCTGTGATCATGACCGCGAAGACCATGAAAGATGTCGTCTCGCTCCCGGTCATTGCAGTGATTTCGGCCTGCATCGTGACGAACGGGTCCAAATACCATACCATGTCCCCTGGGATATACCAAAGTCCCCAGAGCACTGCACAGAAAAGCGCCATCGCGTAACCGAATAGTACTCTCCTCTTGTTGTCTAGCTTGCGCCTAGCATTTATCTTTTCTACCATGCTGGCTTTTGTATCATCATAATTTGCGTTTGCTTCCAATATCTCTACCCCCCGTTTCAAAAACACAGCTCATAGCATCCGCTAGAACTGACATTTTTGAACCTCCGTTTCCCGTTTTAAAAATAATATTTTGTCCGGGCGTGAGCCCGGACTTTATGGTTTATGTTTACCTCTTCGCGCGATACTGCCTGAATCTCTCGCAGCTGTTGATCTTTATACCGAGGAGGTCCTCGATATTCATCTTGGCCGCGATTCCCTTAGGCGTCTTCGGAACTCCGGTTATTACACCGAGGCCCCTCTCCTCTCTGAGGTCCCTGAACACATACTCATCGGACAGATCGAAAGATGTAACTCCGAGCTTCTTAGCCACGTACTCCTTCGCCTTGTCGACCTTCATGCGCTTGGTGAACTCCATCCTTGCGACAAGATCCCCTGCAGTCCTGATCCCTCCCATTCCGGAGGCGACGAAGTGGGCAATAGCCATGCCGGCGGGGTCGCCGACGCCTACCTATATTCCGTCGACTTTCGCAACTTCGACCATAGCCTTGCTGCAGCGGGTGACCGCATCCATGGGCGGGGTCTCCGACATCGGGATTCCGCCTACTCCCATGCCCATGTTGACATGGACGGGGAGCTTGGAGGTTTCACTGCATGCCTTCACAAAGGTGACCGCACGAGCGAGGTTCCACGCGAGGCTCTTTCCGGTGTTCGTGTTCGAAACCGGTCCGAAGACGTCTGCGCCAGCCTTCTCAGCGAGCTTTACCTGCTGGTGAGGGAACATTCCCGCAACGACCTGGCCGTTGTATTCGATCTCTCCGTGGATACCCATGACGTTCTCTCCGGCCATACCGACCATTATGTTGGCGTCGGGGCACTCTTTTCTCAGCTGCTCCACTCCGTGGAGTGTTCCAACGAAGTCCGCATCACCGGCGGAACCGGTGGTGTCGAAGTTGAAACCATCGGAACCGGCGCTGTATATCTTGGTCGACACATATGCGATATCCCTGGCAAGGTGCTTGGAAGCTGCCTCGGCCTGCTGCTGTGCCTCTTCTATCTTGAACTCCCTCATCAGGTCCGCGGGGTTTCCGAATGGTCCATCGGGGCTGTAATAGAGTCCCATGTTGGGCATAGCTCCATAGAAGTACGGGATGATGATGTTGTTCTGGATTACCTCCATGTCGTTCATCTCGTTCGCGATGACCGGCTTGGCGGGCTTTATGCTGTAGTCGGAGTGGGCGAGCTCGAAAGTGTCCGCACAGAGGGTGCGCTCGTGGACAAGGGCTCCGTTGAGCCTGCTCGCGGGAACTCCGCCTCCGCTGTTACCATTGTCTCCGGTCATGTCCAGCTGTCCGATGTCGTATGAAAGGACGACCTCTTTTCCGCGCTGTACTCCCACAACCCTGTCCTTTGAGCATATAATCTCTAGGATGTGCTCCATCTCGTCGGACGAGATTGACTTTACTCCGCCCATGTCGGCAGCATCTGCCGCACCGTCTGCGATGTCCTGCCTTATTTTTTCTTTGGAGAGGTACAGAGTCGCTCCGTCTCCCCTGCGTGTGCAAAATTCAACCATATGCGTTCACCCCAATAGTTCTTTAGCCTTTCCGACCTGCTCGGATGCGGACTCGCTGTAGCAGTCCGCACCGATCTTGTCGGCCCAGGTCTGGGTCACGGGGGCTCCGCCCACCATGACCTTCACCTTGTCTCTGAGGCCGGCGTCCTTCAGCATCCCGATGATGTCCCTCTGGACGGTCATCGTCGTTGTCATCAGGGCGGAAAGCCCCATCATGGTGCATCCGTTGTCCTTGACCTGGGCGATGAAGTCCTTGGAAGGGACGTCCCTTCCCAGGTCGACCACGTCGAAGCCTCCGCACTGGAGCATCGTGGAGCAGATCGATTTGCCGATGTCGTGCACATCGCCTTCCACGGTCCCCATGCATACCTTCGCCAGCTTGACACCTATCTGCTCCTTGGGCAGGTCGCCCTCGAGCGCCTTGACGGCGGCGGACATGCCGTTCGCCGCGCTCAGGACGTGGGGGAGGAACAGCTTCCCTCTCTCGAAGAGGACCCCTACCTCGCTCATCCCGGCGCCCATGGCCTCGATGATGTCCGTGGCCTCCATTCCGGCTGTTTTAGCGTCCGCGGCGGCTTTCTGTATGCCGGGGACTTTGTACGCTACCATCGCGGCCGCGATGGCTTTCCTCTCATTGGCAAAATCACTCAAAGCGATTCCTCCGATACCGTCTTGCTTGTCATTTACTTACCTCCTTTGCGGGTAGACCGCATCGAGCTAATGCTCGAAGTGACGATTTACTTTGTAGTATTTTATCCTGTCGTTGAACAAATAACAATATTTAAATATAAAAAGTGTAAACAACTTGTATTAACGTTGTTTATTTTTTATTGTTATATTTAAATGTACTTGCAAAATGATTGGAAACCGCCGTTTTCTTGTGTATCTGATATATAAAAGTCGCTTTTTTTGCATTCGTCGAACTAATGGATGAAAGTTACATCCAACATATAAATCCGGGGGACAATTGTCGGTATTATCTTCAGGCACGAATCCACGTGCATGTAGCCCGCATCAAGAAGTTGACACGGATGGAACCTGAAGGACTCGATGCTCCTAAAGGATACGGCAAAAGATATTAATCGAACTGTTATGACAAGACATGCTCCTCAAAGCGCAATCTGTCACCAAGTCCTTCGGTCCTGTGAAAGTGCTGAAAGACGTAAGCCTTCAGATAAACGATGGGGACAGCATAGGGCTTATCGGTGTCAACGGTGCAGGGAAGAGCACCTTTCTTAGAATACTTCTCGGCGAGATTAGGCCGGACACGGGCGAAATTACAAGGAATACAAGTAAAATCGGCTACCTGCCTCAGTTTGCAGAATCTTCTTCCGAAGTAACCGTCAGAGAGGTCCTGGGGAGGCCTTACGGGCATGTGGAAAGGATCAGGCACAGAATGTTCGAGATAGAGCAGAAGATGGCGGCAGGCGGGGATATCGATTGGAATGCGGCCGCCGAGGAATATTCCAGGCTCGAATCTGAACTGAACAGTTCTGCAGCGGACGACGAAAGTAAAATTGTCGCCGCCATAGGAAAAGTGGGACTTCCGGCAGATGTGATGGACCGCACAATGGATGCCCTTTCAGGCGGAGAAAGAACAAAGGTTATGCTGACCCGTGTCCTGGTCCAGGCCGAAGAATGTGATCTGCTGATACTCGATGAGCCAACTTCGCACCTGGATATAGGTACGGTCGAGTTCCTTGAGGATTTCCTTCTGAAGTCGGGCTGTGCGCTTGTGGTGATCAGCCATGACAGGTATTTTTTGGATAAGATCGTGACCCGCGTGTCCGAAATATCTTTCGGCAAGACGCGCGAATACAAGGGAAATTATTCTGATTTCATAACAAAGAAGGCGATCGACCTGGACCGCATGGAAAAAGAGTACCGCAGGTATTCCAGCCAGAAACGGACACAGGAAGGGATCGCAGAAGAGATGCATAAGGACATGTGGTTTTCTGCCGTCCACAAGACAAGAGAGAAATTGATATCGAAGATGGATGCAAAGGAAAAACCCGAAGAAGAAATGTCCATCACCGTAAGGATACAGACGGCACAGAAATCGGGTAAGAATGTGATAACTGCTCGTAACCTGTCGGTAGACCTTGGCGGCAGAACGATCATCAAAGATGTCGAACTGGACATCATGAGGGGCGAGAAGATAGGGATCTTCGGTGCGAATGGAGAAGGGAAGAGCACTTTGGTCAAGGCGCTCATTGGCGAAATACCCAGCAAAGGAGATCTTTGGATAGCGCCGGGTGCAAAGATAGGGTACTATTCCCAGAACCACGAGGGTCTCGACCTCCGTCTGACCGCTGAGGAACAGATACTTCAGGCCATAGGAACAGACAGGCGTGCCGAGGCACGTGGTATGCTGGCACGTCTGCTTCTGAGGGGAGACGAGGTGGACCGCCCCATATCAACTCTCTCGGGGGGACAAAGAGCCAGAGTTGCACTTGCGATGCTTCTGTTGAAGGAGACGAACCTTCTGGTACTAGATGAGCCGACCAATTATCTCGACATACCTTCCAGGCACGCGGTGGAGTCGGCGCTTAACGAATATGGGGGAACCCTCATCACTGTGACCCACGACCGTTATTTCCTGGACTCGGTGTGCACCAGCACTATAGAGGTCAAGGACGGCCAAATAAGCAGGTCGGCCGGAACTTACTCCGAACGCAAAGGTGTGAAAAACATCCGGGAGATAGTCATGGACGCAGACGAATACAGAGTCCTGGCACCTTTCAAGAACTGGGTCATAGGCAGGAAATACAACAAGGGAGAACGGGTGCTTGTGACTCCTGCAGAGCTTGAGAGCTTCCAATGGGCCATAGACCAGGAGAAGATGAAAAGGACCGGCGGAAGCCAGAGGAAAAAAGTTACAGTCAGCAAGGATGAAAATAAACAGTGATGCTGTTCATTGGACACTTTTTTAAATCATACCGATATACGCGTGCAAGGAAAAAGGATGGACGAAGTAGCCTTTCTGACTATTATGGCGTTGATGCTGGTGCTTGCCAGCGTGGCGTCTATCCTGTTCAGCAAACTTAGGATGCCGGCCATCATCGGGTATCTGGCGGCCGGCATATTCATCGCAAATTTCTGGGGCATCCCCGAGGGAGAGAGCAATACCGTCATAGATCTTCTGTCCAACATCGGTCTGGTACTGCTCATGTTCGCCATCGGCATGGAGCTTAACATCAAGAAGCTGAAACAGAGCGGCGCCTTCACGATAATGGTCGCCGCAGTACAGCTTCCTCTGATGGTCCTATGCGGATACATAGCCGGATCTCTGCTCGGCTGGAACATGGTCGAGTCCATTTTCCTCGGCGCAGTAATATCGGGATCGTCCACCGCGGTGGTTACCGCCGTCCTAAGGGCCAACAAGAAGATTTCCAAAGATACGGCCGACACGGTCATACTGGTAACGGTCATGGAGGATATTGGGCAGGTCATCATACTCACGATGGCATCCCCTCTCCTTGTCGGACAGTCCCCAACAGCCTCGGGTATGCTGGGACTCGTGCTGGGCATCGTCATTTTCATGGTTGCGTCCATTGTGCTGGGCCTTCTCGTTCTTCCACGCTTCTTGAACTGGGTCAGCAGCCGCTTCAACCGTGAGATCATCCTTATCACCGCTCTCGGACTGTGCTTCTTCCTGGCATTGCTCTCTACTTATGTGGGCCTCTCGATGGCTATAGGCGCTTTCATTATGGGGCTCATAACTTCGCAGTGCAAAGACGCACATATGATAGAAAAGGACATAGAGCCGATGAAGAACACGTTCATGGCAATCTTCTTCATAGACGTGGGCCTGAAAATACATCTTGCCGATATCAGTTCGAGTCTGACTCTGGCCATATACATCTTCATCGTCTTCTTGATATCCAAGACAGTAACCGTTGTATTCGCATATTTCATCGGAAATAAGGATTTCAAGACGTCTCTGGTGTCAGCCATGAGCCTCCTGGCGATGGGTGAGTTCGCGTTCATAATATCAAAAACAGCACTGGATGCCGGTGCCGTCAGTAACGATTTCTATACGGCAGTTGTGCTGGCGGCTCTGATGTCGATGATATTGATGCCGCTTTTCGCAACTCACAGCACCAATGCTTACGACATATTGAAGAAGTATACTCCGAGGGTCATAGTCGGCGGAATAGAGAAATTGGAGTCGAAGAGGTCCGATTTCTATTCCAGGATAGTATTCTCAACCAAATCTGCGAAACGCGTCAGGAACCGGTTCGTAATCGTCTACGTGTGCGTCCTTATAATGGCATTGGTCGAGATAGTTTTCTACATCTATGGCCCTCTGCTCGCAGACATAATAATATCCAACTTGGGCACGAGCCTCAGGGTTTCCAACATCATCGTCCTGTCACTGAATCTGGCAGCCCTGGTTCCGGCGACCGCGGGTGTGGTGCTCAGCCTCAAGGTCATCGACAGGATGCTCATAGAAGGAGGCAAGCGCAAGCGCGGTTACTATATCGAAGATGATTCCGACGCACGTTCGGCCTACTCCAGATTCATAGAGATCAGCAATATCCTGCTGATCATGGCGCTGGACTTCGTAATAATGCTCGTCGTTCCCAACCCGTTACCGCTGCTGGACCACCTGGTGATAATGATTACCGGCCTGGTAGTGATATTGTTCGTGTACCTCTACAAATACGCCAGAAAGTCTTAAGGATGCGTTGCCCGGCGATTGAGAGGAATGCTGAAAGTATCTGTAAAAGGAAAAAGAGAGTGCCGGTCCAGATACCGGCAGTTGATGTTTAAGCCGCGGAATCGTCGAATATGTTGGTCTTCTTCTGCATGTCCTCGTAAAGCGAGAACAACTCCTCGTGGGAGATGCTGCGGTGCATCTGGACCGAGGCGCGCCTGACCATGTCCAAGAGGGCTGATGCCATATCCTTGTCGATGTTGACGCCCATCTCGGCGAGGACCGTTATGAGGGTGTTCCTTCCGGAGTGCTTCCCTATGACCAACTTCCTCTCGAGGCCCACTTCTTCAGGGTCGTAAGGCTCGTAGTTTATAGCATCTTTTATTATGCCGTCGGCGTGGATGCCCGCCTCATGGGCGAAGCAGTTGGAACCCAAGAATGGCTTGGCCACTTCTATCGGACGGCCGGAGGCCTTAGATACGAATATCGACAGGTCCCTTAGCTGCTTCGTGTCTATACCTGAGTCGATACCGAACAGGTGCTTCGACGACATGACCACCTCTTCGAGCGGAGAGTTACCGGACCTTTCTCCGATGCCCATAACCGTCGTGCTTGCGAACCTCGCCCCTGCGTGGATGCCCGCGATGCAGTTGGCGGTCGCCATTCCGAAGTCATCGTGCATGTGCATCTCCACATCCATTCCCGTCTCGGAAATAATCCTGTGAATGCGATCGTATGTGGAGAACGGCTGCTCCCTTCCGATGGTGTCGCAGTATCTGAAACGGTCCGCGCCCGCTTCTTTGGCTGTTTTGACGAACTCGATGAGAAAATCGATATCGGCGCGGGTGGAGTCCTCCCCGTTGCAGGATATATAGAATCCGTGATCTTTTGCGTAAGATACCGCCTCGTATATCTTATCCAGAACCCATTGGCGGCTCTTCTTGAGCTTGTGATCGATATGAATATCGGATGCAGACATGGATATTGCCACGGAGTCTACCCCGCAGTCGATGCTGGTGTTTATATCGTTGATATCTGCCCTGTTCCATCCCAAAATAGATGCGTTGAGGCCCATGTGCGCTATGTGCCTGACGGCCATCTTCTCGTCGGTACCCATGGTGGGAATGCCTGCCTCGATCTGCTGGACTCCTGCGCGGTCGAGCATCTGGGCGATCTTGTATTTTTCCAGATTGGAGAAGACAATGCCCGCCGTCTGCTCTCCGTCCCTAAGCGTGGTGTCGCAGACGTTGAGCCTCCCGCTCAGCGCCTGGGTTATATCCTCTTTACTTCTCATTTAAATTCCCCAAGTTCACGGCATGCCGCTTGTAAAACTAAACCTGTTTGACAGTCGGGTTATCCTATAATATTTATTAATATTTTCTATCGGGTGTGCAGAACCAGCAGTTTCGTGCTATTGTCATCAGACAGCATACCTCAGGATCGCCCCGATCCCGCCGAGGGCCGCAAGCCTCTTTCCGGCATCGTGTTGAGAGGATATCACGAGTATGCTGCCCCTCTGCGACTCCACATCTCTGACCACGGAATCCAGGTCCTGCTCCCTGACCTTGGAGTCCAGGACCAGCAGGGTTTCCACCGCTCCCGCGGATGCAGCGGCCGATACTTCTGCCTGCCCGTACGTCGCCGGGCCGTCCCGGGCTATCTCGGTCATTAGACGCTCGACGGCCTCCATCTCGGCACCTACAGTCGATTCCCTCAGCACCTCCGCGCCCATTCCCGCCTTCATAAGTTCGTTTATGCCCGCCATCCCGCACTGGCCCGTATGATAGACATAACACCTGGAGAACAGGTCCGGATCCGAACTTTTTCCGGTCTCGGCCAGCAACTCCTTCTCGAATCCGGGGCCGAGTAGGACCACGGGCATGTCCTTTTCGGCGCAGGCCCTCACCTTGGATATCACCTCTTCGTGGTATCCGTCGGGCCCTCTTCTCTTTTCATCATATTGCTTACCGGAACGTCCGGACCTGATGAATGCTATCTCCTTCAGGCCGTACTGCCTTAGGACCGCGACGGTCGCTTCGTCCTGATCCAACGATACGAACACTATCCTTGGCTTGTTGGTATCCCTGACCGCCCTTTCTAGCCTCTCTACCTGGGTGGCGCGCCACTTCTGCTTCGAGACGATCAGACTGTCGCCAGGCTCTATCATGAGTGTGTGGTGCTGGCCTATGTCCTGGGGCCCCGACTCGATGATGCCCAGCAGCTTCAGCCTGAGGTCCTCCTCCGAGAAATCTACCTTCTCGATCCTTACCCCCAGGGTCATCCGTTTCTTCTCGGTACGCTCTGCGCGTATCTTGTCTGCGGCCTTCTCCTCTCTCCGGGTGGTCGAGGCTGTTACCGTATCGCCCTCCTCCAAAACGTTGTACAGATGCCAGAGGTCCTCGTCCGTCTCAGGCATCACCTTTATGCCGTTCGACTGCTGGTCGCGCCCGATTATCCGCATGATTGGCCGATTGCGTCCTCGGATAATCATCTTTCGTTTAATGGCGGGTCATATGTCCATAATCAGACAAGGTTGGTTCTGGTGTGTAACACGAAAATGGAAGACATTATATATGGAACGGAAATGTGATTAATCTCCGATGGCACGCGGTTATTTGGTCCTTGAGGACGGAACTGTTTATGAAGGCAGCCTTTTTGGATATCGCTCGTCCGCCGACGGCGAGGTGGTCTTCGGAACCGGCATGAGCGGATATCAGGAGAGTCTCACAGACCCTTCCTTCCGCGGACAGATCCTTGTTATGACCTATCCTCTGGCCGGAGACTACGGAATTGTAGACGGATATTCTCAGTCCGGCCATGTGCACGTGAGGGGACTAGTGGTAAGGGAGAACTGCACCGAGCCTACCGACATGTACGGCGGCAGGACCCTTGACTCTTTCCTCAAGGAGAACAAGGTGCCGGGGATCTCCGGCATTGACACCCGCGACCTGGTCATAAAGCTCAGGGACTCCGGCTCCATGAAGGGTGCCATCACGGATTCGGACGTTCCCCCCGAGGAAACACTGAAAAAACTGAGAAAAATGCCTCTTCCAATGGCGGGCAACCTGGTCGGAGAGGTCTCCTGCAAAGAGATTTCGGTCTCCGATACCGGCAAGGACCTTACCGTGGGCGTTATAGACTGCGGCACGAAGTCCGCCATCATAGACGACCTCTCATCACGTTTCAACGTCATAGTATTCCCCTATGACACGCCTGCCGACGTAATATTGGGGTACAGGCCGCACGGTATAATGATCACGAACGGTCCCGGGAACCCTTCGCATAAAAGCATACTTGATACGGTCGTCAAGACGGAGAAAGAGCTGGCTTCCCGCCTGCCCATGTACGGCATCTGCTTCGGAAGTCAGACTCTGGCTCTTGCCATGGGAGGAAGTACTTACAAGATGAAATTCGGCCACCGCGGAAACAACCAGCCGGTCAAATTCGAGGACCGGGTGTACATAACTTCCCAGAACCACGGCTACGCCGTGGACACCGATTCTCTGGAAGGCACCGGCCTGTTCGCGAACCAGGTCAACGTAAACGACGGAACGGTGGAGGGGTGCAGGCACAGGGACCTTCCCATCTTCTCCACGCAGTATCATCCGGAGGCCAAGCCTGGCCCCGCCGACACGCTTTTCCTTTTCGATAGGTTCGGAAAGGTCATGAGGGAGGGGAGGCTGTGAGGAAGGACTTCAAGAAGCTGATGGTCATAGGCTCCGGCCCCATCGTAATAGGGCAGGCGGCGGAGTTCGACTTTTCGGGCTCCCAGGCGTGCCGTGCCCTCCGCGCAGAAGGATACAAGACCGTGCTTGTGAATTCCAACCCCGCCACCATCCAGACGGACACCGACATGGCCGACAGCGTATACATCGAGCCGCTGAACGCCGAGACGGTCGCCGCCATAATCGAAAAAGAGGGCGTTGACGGCGTCCTGTCCGGAATGGGCGGACAGACTGCGCTGAACATATGCTCGGAGCTATACGACAACGGCTCACTGGCCAGACTGGGCTGCGAACTTGTGGGGACCCAGCCCGACGCCATCGCCATGTCGGAAGACAGGGAACTGTTCAAGGAGGCCATGGAGAGGATCGGCGAACCCGTGCCTATCAGCCGCAGCGTGAACTCGGTGACCCAAGCCATCGAGGCCGCGAACATAATCGGAAGCTATCCCGTGCTGGTCCGCCCGGCCTATACCTTGGGGGGCACCGGCGGAGGAGTTGCCTACGACGAAGACGAGCTGGTGGATATCTGCGCCCGCGGACTTGCTTACTCGCGCATACACCAGGTCCTGATTGAGGAAAGCGTCCTCGGATGGAAGGAGCTCGAATACGAGGTCATGAGGGACTCCAAGGATAACTGCATAATCATCTGCGAGATGGAGAACCTGGACGCGATGGGGATACACACGGGAGAAAGCATAGTGTGCGCGCCCCTGCTGACGGTCTCGGACCGCGACCACCAACGCCTCAGAACGGCGGCGATCAATGTCATCCGGACCCTGGGCATAGAGGGCGGATGCAACGTACAGTTCGCATTCAATCCCGCCAACGGAGACTACCGCCTGATCGAAGTCAATCCCCGCGTATCGCGCTCTTCGGCTCTGGCGTCCAAAGCGACGGGATATCCCATCGCAAGAGTTGCCACCAAGATAGCGGTTGGATACACTCTCGACGAGATACCAAACGATATCACCGGCACGACTTTCGCCGCCTTCGAGCCTTCGATCGACTACGTCGTCGTGAAGATTCCGCGCTGGCCGTTCGACAAGTTCCGCACCGTTGACCGCCATCTTGGCACCCAGATGAAGAGCACGGGCGAGGTCATGTCCATTGGGCGCACGTTCGAGGAGGCCTTGCTCAAAGGACTCAGGTCCCTCGAGATCGGCGTCAGGGGGCTGGACCCCGTCGACCTCACCGACGAGCAGATAGAGGAAGAGCTGGGGGACGCCACAGATATACGCATATTCGCGATCGGCCAGGCCCTGAGGAAGGGATGGACCGTCGAAAGGATTGCAAAGCTGACCGATTGGGACCGCTATTTCATAATCAAAATCAGGAACATCGTGAGGATGGAGGAACGCCTCAGGAAGAATCCGGGAGACACGGAACTGATCAGGGAGGCGAAGGAGATGGGCTTCGCCGACCCGGTCATCGCAGAGCTGACTAAGACCGACGAGCTGAAGTTCCGGGAGGATCGCAAGGCCGACGGCATCAAGGCCGTATACAAGATGGTCGACACATGCGCCGCGGAGTTCGCCGCCGTCACACCGTATTTCTATTCGACTTACGGAAGGTCCTCCGAGACCTTCAGGGATGAAAACAAGAAAAGGGTCATCGTGATAGGGGGAGGCCCGATAAGGATCGGACAGGGTATCGAGTTCGACTACTGCTGCGTGCACGGAGTGTTCGCGTTGCAGGAGGAAGGCGTCGATGCCGTCATCATTAACAACAACCCCGAGACCGTTTCAACAGACTACGACGTCTCCGATCGCCTCTACTTCGAACCTCTGACACTCGAAGACGTGCTGGACATCATCGAGGAAGAGCAGGCGGACGGCGTGATAGTGCAGTTCGGAGGACAGACCAGCGTCAACCTCGCCGTCGACCTGGAGAGGGCCCTGAAGGGTACGAAGACGAAGGTCCTCGGTACCAGCCCCGACGACATGGACATCGCGGAGGACAGGAGGAGATTCTCCAAACTGATGGACCAGCTGGGGATACTCCAGCCCCGCTCGGGCACAGGCTATTCCTTCGAAGAGGCTCGGATCATCGCCTCCGAGATCGGATACCCGGTGCTTGTAAGGCCCTCGTATGTCCTCGGAGGAAGGGCGATGGAGATCGTCTACTCGGAAGATGAGCTGAGGACATATGTGGAAACCGCCGTCAAAGTCTCCAGGCACCACCCGATACTGATAGACAAGTACCTCACCGAAGCGATCGAGATCGACATAGATGTTCTCAGCGACGGCGAGGACGTCTACATCGGCGGCATAATGGAGCATGTCGAATACGCAGGGTGCCACTCGGGGGACGCAACGATGGTGATGCCTCCGTTCACTCTGAGCAAGAAGACTATCGACGGAATAGTGGAAATATCAGAAAAAGTTGCGCTGGCACTTCACATCAAAGGTTTGATGAACCTACAGCTGGCCGTCAAGGACGACGAGATCTACATGATCGAGGCCAACCCCCGCGCCTCCAGAACGGTCCCGTTCATATCGAAGTCGACCGGCGTCCCGCTGGCCAAGGTCGCCACGAAGATTATGCTCGGCAAGAAGCTGAAGGACTTCGGGCTTTCCGGTTACAGGTCTATCGACCACTTCGCTGTCAAGGCGTCCGTGTTCCCGTTCCTTAAGCTGCCCGGCGTTGATTCCATCCTTACGCCGGAGATGAAGAGCACCGGTGAGGTCATGGGCATTGACGAGGACTTCCACACCGCGTGCTATAAGGCCCTGATCGCTGCGGGAAACAAGCTTCCGATGTCCGGAGGAGTATACATCACAGTGAACGACCAGGACAAACCCAGGATCCTGGATGCCGCACGTGGCCTGAAGGATATGGGGTTCACGATATACGCGACAAAGGGAACGTCGACTTACCTCAGGGAGAACGGAGTCGACACCACCACGGTTTTCAAACTGGACGAGAAGCTCAAGCCGAACGCTATCGGCCTAATGAGGGACGGCAAGATCAACCTGATCATCAACACGCCTGCCATGAAATCGGGTTCCAGGCGTGACGGATACACGATGCGCAGGCTCGCGGTCGAACTGGAGATACCCTTCATGACCACCGTCCAGGGAGCCAATATCGCGGTCGGGGCGATACGCGTTGGACGCGGCGAGAAGCTGGGCGTCCGCAGCATGAAGGAGTTCCACGTCCTCTGATCACGCCTCGAACATCTTGGGCTTCCCGGCCGCCGTGACGGTCACCGTCACGTCGATCACCACGAACTCGCTGGGCATGTTCTTGGCACGTATCTTGCTGATCTTGACGTCGTCCGAAACGACGATGTCCTCAGCACCGTCTTTGAGCGCCATTTCCCTCACGTATTCGATCCCTTGCTTTCTGGCGAACTCTATCCCCTCGGATATGCTGTCCTTCAGGAAGCGTCCGAATTTGGCGAACACCGTGCATGGGATATCTCCGGTCATGTTCTCAATGTTGGGCTTGATGAGTATCTCCTCGCGTTCGATTATGCCGCCCGTGACCGCACCAACGGCGTTACCGACGTCAGAATATCTTGGGAGAACGAAATCGGTCCCCAGACGCCTGGCCACCTCGGGAAGGTATGCACCGGCGGGTGCACCTATGCCGATGATCGGTTTGCTGAGCCTTATGGTGCAGCTGAAATCTTTACGTTGCTCGCGTGAAATCGCCGTCATGAGAAGGTGACGCCCCGCATCCCCCATTTCACGGGAGCCTATGTCGGAGTCCAGCACCTTTCCCATTATCTCGGTGGCCATCTTTTCGGTAACGAGTTTTTTCGAAATTGATATTATCTTTTCTTCCGATACGCCGTAAGCCAGGCTGAAATGCCTGATCGCCAGCTTTGCCGGTTCCGGATCGAACTCGTTATAGTCCCCTGCTGCGCAGAGCATATCTGTGGGGGTCAATCCTATCCTCTGAACCAGGCCGATGTTTTCCAGGCGGTCTACTTTGAATCCCAGCGGATGGACCTGGAGGAACCTGGAAGCCTGTGCGAGGTTGTGGGGACCATTTTTGAGGAAATCGAGAAACATCTTCTCCTCGACGCTTAGATCTACGTTGTTTTTGTTGTCCCTGAGTTTGATGAAGAAATCGGTCTCCTGATAATTTCTGGTATCATCCTTGAACTCGCTGCGTAACATGGGTCCCTTGGTGGAGACCGATCTCAGCGTTTTTGTTATTTCAGGCCATTTCCTTGCCGCGAAGCATAAGGGTATGCAGCGCACGGTCGATATCCTGATGCCGGAGTCGAGGATTACGATATGACTGTCCCCTCCGAGGCCTACTGTCGAAATGTCCGCGGCCTTGACATGGGTCCTCATTCCTCCCAGGATCGCTCCGTATTCCACGATGTCGGGGCGTCCGTCCCTCAGGATCCCTATGTCCGTCGTTGTGCCACCAATGTCGACTACGATCGCGTCGTCGATCCCGGTGAGCTTCCTGGCGCCTATGAGACTTGAGGCTGGTCCTGAGAGTATCGTTTCGATGGGCCTTATGGATGCCTCGGACTCCCCCATCATCGAGCCGTCTCCCTTCACCACCATCAGGGGGGCGAGTATGTTCCTCTCGGCCATGACCTGTTTCATGGCCACGATGAGCTCGTCGATGACAGGTATGAGCCTGGCGTTCATTATGCAGGTGGTTGTCCTGTCGTCGAAGCCGAGTGTAGAAGAGAGTTCGTGGCCGCACACGGCACGCACGCCGAGTATCTCATAGGCCATCTCTCTGACCTTTATCTCATGCTCGGGGTTGCGGATGCCCAGATATCCGGATATTGCAAGGCCGTCTACCTTCCCCTTCACGCTTCTGAGGAATTTCTCCGCCGCCTCCGCATCCAGGGGTTCCGTCTCCCTGCCCCAGAGGTCGTGCCTTCCGCTGATGACGACCTCCTCGTTGGCATGGTACCTGGAATTGAAATCGTGGCCTATGGCCACGAGCCCTACGCGGCATCCCCTCCCCTCGACTACGGAGTTGGTGGCCAGGGTCGAAGACAGGGATACGACGCCCACCTTGGCCAGCATTTCATCGCTGAGGCCTTCGATCGCCCCCCTTATCCCTATCGTGAGGTCTTCATAGGTAGTAGGCGATTTGTGAGATGCCAGAACCTCCCCGGTATCAATATCCATTACGGCTGCGTCTGTGTAGGTGCCGCCCGTATCGATTCCTAATCCATATGCCATTCGGGATTCTCCTTAAACGGCGCTAAGACACATACCTCGTTTTAATATTTTCCACAGTTCGGGGCAGGCGTCAGTTGTTTTATACAGATAACATCATGACGGGTCAGGTGGTTCAGATGCCTGATACCGAAGAGCTCAGGGAGCAGATAGCGGCGATCGACGCCGAGATAATAGACCTTATCGCCACGCGAATGGAGATAACCGACGAACTGGCCAAGGCCAAGAAGAAGTCTTCCCAGAGCTATTGGAACGAAGAGAAAGAGCGCGAAGTAGTACAGAGATACCACGAGCTCTGCGAAGAGGTAAGCCTTTCGGAGGGCGAAGCGAAGCAGATCGCCGAAGTTCTGCTGAGGATTTCGAAGGATAGGCAGAAGCACCTCTTCGAGGGTTAACGCGCGGTTTTATATACGTCATCGGAATCAGAATGAGCCAGGGAGAATTGTACAGATGAACAAGACGCGCGTCGCTGTCCTCGGGGCAACGGGGATGATCGGGCAGAGGTTCGTTCAGATGCTGGAAGACCACCCCTACTTCGACATAGAGGGGCTTTACGCATCTGAGAGATCGGGGGGAAAGAAGCTCAGGGACGTCCTGAAGGTCAGAGATTACTGCTTCAGAGAGGAGACGCTCGAGAGGGAGATCGAGGTCATGGACCTCGAGAAGATATCGTCCGCGGCAAGGGTGGCCTTCAGCGGGATACCCAGCGAGCTGGCCGGACACACCGAATCCGCCCTGGCCGAATCCGGCGTGGCGGTATTCACGAACGCGGGCGCACACAGAATGGACCCGGACGTGCCCATACTCATACCCGAGGTAAACCCCGGGCACCTGAGGTCCGTGACGGGACAGAGATCATACGCCGAGAGCGGAGGGTTCATAGTCACCAACGCCAACTGCTCCACAACGGGAATAGCGCTTCCGCTAAAGGCCATAGACTCCAAATACGGGCTCGAGGAGGCCTTCGTGTCGACCTACCAGGCGCTCTCCGGGGCCGGATATCCCGGAGTCCCATCGCTTGACGCCGTGGGAAATGTCGTGCCTTTCATAAAGGGCGAGGAAGAGAAGATGGAGACAGAGCTCTGCAAGATGCTGGGTGTGTTCGATGGCAACGTGTTCCGCTTCGCTGACATGAGGCTCATGGCAAACTGCGCCCGCGTGCCCGTGGTAGACGGGCACACGGAATCGCTTGTCCTGGCGCTGAGAGACGCCCCCTCCCTCGGAGAATTGAGCGAGACGCTGTCCGGATTCCGCGGAGAGCCTCAGATGCTGGGGCTTCCTTCGGCGCCGGACAAGCCCGTGATAGTGAGGAGTGAGGAAAACCGCCCCCAGCCTGTGTTCGACGTGTATGCCGGAACGCCGGAAAGGGCAAGAGGCATGGCTGTTACGGTGGGAAGGCTCAGGTCCAGCAACGGATACTACAAGGCTTTCGCGCTTTCGCACAACACGATCAGAGGCGGTGCCGGAGGCTCCGTCCTCAACGCGGAACTGGCCAAGGCGAAAGGTCTGCTCTGAAACTGTTTCGTTCAGGTACGTGAGGCTTAAGATGACATTGAAAATAGCTATCCCGAACAAAGGAAGGCTCAGCGAGAGGTCCGTGGAGCTGCTCTCGAAAGCGGGCCTTGACATAGGAGAGGACTGGGGGCGCAAGCTCTACGTCAGCGTTAAAGGGCGCGACATAGAGGTCATGCTGGTCCGTGCACAGGACATACCGGAGTTCGTCCACTCCGGAGCGATAGATTTCGGTATCACCGGGCTCGACCAGGTGGAGGAATCCGGATACGCCCTCGAGAACATGCTCAACCTGGAGTTCGGCCACTGCCGCCTTTCGCTCGCCGTCCCGGACGGGTCGCCAGTGAAGTCCGGGATGGACATACCGGACGGCAGCCGCATTGCTACTTCCTTCCCCAAGATCACGAAGCGCTTCTTCGAATCCATCGGCAAAAAGGTAGACGTCATCGTAATATCAGGGGCCGCAGAGATAATGCCCTATCTGGGAGTGGCCGACTGCATAGTGGACCTTGTGTCCACCGGATCGACGCTGAAGATGAATCGTCTCAGAGAGGCTGAGGTTCTGTTCCGGTCCCAGGCGGCCATTGTTACCAGCTCGAAGGCCCTCAGAGAAAAGAAAGAGGCCATGCTTGAAGTCACCGAGGCGATACACAGCGTAATCGCCGCAGAGAACCGCAAATATCTTATGGCGAACGTGCCCAGGTCCATGATCACCGAGGTGGAGAAGTTCCTTCCCGGCATAGGCGGGCCCACCGTTCTGGAGATAGCGGGGAACGGTGAAATGGTCGCGGTGCAGGCCGTGGTATCTTACTCGCAGCTCTACGACGCAATAAACAACCTCAGAAAGATCGGGGCCACCGGAATACTGACTCTCTCGATGGAGAGGCTGGTGGAGTGATGGTGTCCAGGGAAATAATGAGGAGCACGACCAGAGGATTCGAGAGATATTACAACCCCAGGGTCGGGAACGAGGTCAGGCTGGACACGAACGTGAACGTCCTGGGGTCAAACCCCGCCGCCATGAATTTCCTTTCATCCTGGAAGGGAGACATCAACGGATATCCCAACACTTACTCGGATGACCTCCGCGATGCTCTGGCGGACCTTTACGGTCTTGAGAGGGAGAACTTTGTGGCAGGCAACGGTTCCGACGAGGTCATAGATGTAACCTTCAAGACGTTCACGGAATGTGGGGACGGCTGCGCCGTACCAGTCCCATCCTATGTACTTTACGACTTCTTCGTGAAGATGAACGGAGGAAGGACGGTCGAAGTCGACCTTACAGAAGAATTCCAGCTGGACGTTGACGCCTTTCTGAAGACCCGGGCGAAAGTGGCCATAATGCCGTCTCCGAACAACCCCACGGGAAACTCGTTCAGGGAGAAGGACCTGGAGGAGATACTTTCCGGATTCGACGGCATGGTCGTTGTGGACGAGGCTTACGGCGAATACAGCGAAAGCTCCATGGTCCGCAGAGTGGAGGAGTTTGAAAACCTCATCGTGGTCAGGACATTCTCCAAGGCATATGCCATGGCAGGCCTCAGAGTGGGATATGCCGTATCCAACCTGAACGTAGCCGGCATGATGAACTGCGTGAAGATACCCTATTCCCTGAACATGCTCAGCGAGAAGGCGGCCATTGCCGCCGTGAAAGACCAGGAGTTCATAAGGAGAAGCGTTGACCTTGTGAAGGAGCAACGCCCGAAACTCGATGCGGGCCTGAGAGCCCTCGGATTCGAGACGCACCCCTCTGATTCCAATTTCATACTGGCCAGATCGCCGGTTGACCACACAGCGCTGGTTTCAGGCCTGAAGAAGAAGGGAGTGATGATCCGCGACTTCGGCTCCAAACGCAGGACTGAGAACTGCGTCCGCATAACCGTCGGCAGCGAAGAGCTCAACGCCCTGCTCTTGGAGAAGGCCGCCGAGGTGATCGAGGAATGCCTCTGATATACCTTACAGACTATGGAGTGGGAAACCTCCATTCGGTAAAAAACGCACTGGAGAAATGCGGTGCGGAAGTCGAAGCGGTCAGCGACATGTCCAGACTTGCCGATGCGGACTGCATGGTCTTTCCGGGAGTCGGGGCATTCGACAGCACAATGGACAGAGTCTCCCCCTACAGGGAAGAGATACTGGAGCGTCTGGAAAGCGGGGTGCCGGCATTGGGAATATGCATTGGAGCGCAGATACTGTTCGATTCCAGCGAAGAGGGCAAAAAACAAGGCCTCGGTCTTTTCAAGGGACAGGTCATAGGCCTCGAGGCGGAGAGGCTTCCGCACATGGGATGGAACACTGTCGAATCTGACGACCCGATTCTGGATGGGGCCCCCGACAGAGAATTTTATTTCGCACACTCCTACTGCGGAAGCCCGGATGACAGATGTGAAATCGCCGGGACCACCGAATACGAGGGCAGGGAGATACCCGTGATATTCCGCAGATCCAACACTTACGGAATTCAGTTCCATCCCGAAAAAAGCAGCAGTTCGGGGATGAAAGTGCTCAAAAACTTCATAAGATTCGCAGAGGAATGCAGATGATTATCATACCCGCAGTAGATATGCTTGACAAGCAAGTTGTCCAGCTGGTAGGCGGAGAGCTCGGGAGCGAGCAGATAAAGATACCGGACCCTTTCCAAACTGCGGCATCCTGGGTATCCAAAGGTGCGGAATATCTGCACCTCGTCGACCTTGATGCGGCGTTCGGGAAGGGCGACAATCTGGATTCCATAGAGAAGATCGCCCGTGACTCCGGAGTCCCCGTGGAAGCCGGGGGCGGAATAAGGTCCGAGGTAACCGTGGACGCCCTTGCAGGAGCAGGGGTAGACAGGATCGTGCTGGGAACTAAAGCCATAAAGGAACCGGAGTGGCTGGAACGCATGGCGCTCAAGTACCCGGGGCGTATCGCACTGGCGATGGACACACGCGGCGACAGGATAGTCGTCAAAGGATGGCAGGAGTCCGCCTCGGTCACCGTCGAGCAGATGTTCAGGATAATAGAAGACCTTCCGCTGGCAGCGGTCCTCAACACCAACGTGGACGTCGAAGGGCAGAAGAAAGGCGTGGACGAGAGGCAGGCGAGAGACTTCATTTCTTCATGCCCGCACAGCGTGATCGCTTCCGGAGGAGTCACTGAACGAAAGGACGCCGAAATACTAAGGGACGCAGGCGCCGTTGCCGCGGTCGTGGGTCTGGCACTATACACTTTCGATCTGAGGCCGTGGGAATGGGAAATGCCATGGCACGTCTGAACACAATGAAACCAATCCTAAATATACTTGAAGTTAACTACTATGAACCGTGTTCCTTCCATGCGAACTTATCGTTGCTGATGTTCTTCCTACCGCACGCGGATCGATAGCTAGATGTCTGGTCGAAGAACACGGATATACGCAGGTCCGCGTCGCAGAAGTTTTCGGAGTCACCGGATCGGCAGTCTCCCAGTACCTCAAGGGCATCAGGGGCGGAAACGAACTAATCGAGAACAGCCCCCACCGTGAAGGCTTTTACATGATGATCAGAAAAGCGGCGGCCATGATAACCGAGGGCTACAACGTTACGGAAGTCCTTTGCGCGATCTGCGGCTTCGTGAAGGCGAGCGGTATGATCAATGAGCTGTACAGTTCCAGAGGTTACAGCGGGATGCCTGCCACCTGTTCAGAGTGCCCGCGGTTCAACATTATATTCAGCTGATCGCACCCGCAACAGTTATTATAGGGCCAAGCGCTCTCAGAACCGATGACCGGGAGAAGGGCAAAGGTGGAGAGAAGCACCAGAGAGACAAAGATATCCGCGGAGCTGGAACTCGACGGCACCGGAGTGTTCCAGGTCGATTGCAACATCCAATTTCTAAAGCATATGGTCGAAACACTGACAAGGTACGCCTCTTTCGATCTGAAGCTTTCCGCCGAGGGGGACAACTAGCATCACATCGTAGAGGATGTCGCCATTACTCTCGGCACAGCCCTCAGAAAGGCGCTGGGAGACAGGCCTGTGGAGAGGGTTGCCACGGAATTCATACCGATGGACGATGCACTGGCGATGGTGTCCGTAGATATAGTGGACAGACCTTTCGCCGACGTGGACTGCCCTGACGCCCTCTACGCGCACTTCTTCAGGAGCTTCGCCATGTCCGCCGGGCTGACGCTGCATGTGTCAGTTATCCGGGGATTCGACGAACATCACATCGTGGAGGCCTCCTTCAAGGCTCTGGGAAAGGCCATCCACAAGGCGACCCGCGCCCGGGATTCCGAACTCAGCACGAAGGACAGAGCGGAGGTGGCATGATGCTCAAAAAAAGAATCATACCGTGCCTTGACATGAAGAACGGAAAGGTAGTCAAAGGGGTGCACTTCAAGGACCTCAGGGACGTGGGTGATCCTCCGGAGATGGCTTCGGATTATGAAAAACAGGGCGCCGACGAAGTCGCCTTCCTGGACATCGCCGCATCCCTTGAATCCAGGTCCACGATGCTGGACGTCGTTTCGAAGACGGCAAAGAATCTGTTCATACCTCTGTGTGTCGGAGGGGGTATAAAAAATGCGGATGATATGAGGATGGCCTTGAACGCCGGTGCAGACAAGGTTTCGGTAAACTCGGCCGCCATATCGAATCCGGACATGATATCGGAATGCGCCGAAAGGTTCGGAAAGCAGTGCGTGGTGATAGCCGTGGACGCCAAAAAGGTAGACGGAAGATGGGAGGTCTTCACACACGGCGGTACCCGGCCGACGGGACTGGATGCGGTTGAATGGTCCTGCAGGGCGGCCGACCTGGGGGCCGGAGAGATCCTGCTTACTTCCATGGACGCAGACGGTGCCAAGACCGGATATGATGTTCCGTTGACCGCCGCGGTTGCGGAAGCAGTTTCGGTTCCGGTCATAGCCTCGGGCGGTTGCGGTTCGATGGAACACATCTACGAAGTTCTTACCGAGACGGGCGCAGCGGCCGCACTGGCCGCATCGGTATTCCATTACAGGGAGTTCACTGTCTCAGAGGTTAAGGAGTATCTCAGAGACAGGGGGGTCGCCGTAAGATGAAGGCGTTGAAATACGACTCCGACGGACTGATACCAGTGGTTGTGCAGGACAGGACTACCAACGAGGTCCTGATGGTCGCATGGGCCAACGAGGAGGCCGTGGGACTCATGGAGAGCACGGGCTATACCCACTTCTGGTCCAGGAGCAGACAGAAGCTCTGGAAGAAAGGAGAGGAGTCCGGAAACGTTCAGAAGATCGTATCGATACAGACGGACTGCGACGCGGATACCCTTCTTGTAAGAGTGGAACAGACAGGGGTGGCCTGCCATCTCGGCAGACCTTCTTGCTTCGACGAGGTCCTCTACGGCACAACCGATGGGACGATGGCCGTAATACCGGACCTTGCCAGGGTAATAAGGGACAGAAAGGAGAACCCTTCCGATGAAAGCTACACCTGCAAGCTCATGAATAACGAGACCCAGATGTGCAAAAAGGTTGTCGAGGAGGCGGCAGAGTTCGTGCTCAGTGTTAAAGATAAGGACATCGATTCCGCTTCCACGGAGCTTGCCGACCTCATATACCATATAATGGTCGTGGTAGAGGCAAAAGGACTTCCGGTCGAGAAGACCTACGAAGAGCTCTCGGAGAGGAGACAATGAGAGTAGACCTTCACAGCCATACGGTTTTCAGCGACGGGGAGCTGATCCCCGCAGAGCTTGTAAGGAGGGCCATGTTCCTTGGTCACGACGCCATAGCCATCACCGACCATGTGGATATGACCAACCTTGAATACGTAGTAACAAACCTGGTGAAAGCCACGGAACTCAGCGACGATTACATCAAAGTTATACCGGGCGTGGAGATAACCCACGTACCCCCTTCTAAAATAGCCAGGATAGCCACGGAGGCCAGGAAGCTCGGGGCGGAGTGGATCGTGGTCCACGGCGAGACCGTGGCAGAGCCGGTTGCCGAGGGCACGAACCTGGCGGCCGCGGAGAACCCTGACATAGATATACTGGCTCATCCCGGGCTGATAACCGAGGAAGAGGCGCAGGCTGCGGCCGACAACGACGTCATAATCGAGATCACGGGCCGTATGTGGCACAACATAACCAACGGGCATGTCGCGTGCATGGCCAGAAGGGTCGGGGCCAAGATGGTCATCGATTCCGACGCCCATGCGCCGGAGAACCTGATGACGGAAGAGATGGCGATGAAGGTCGCTCTCGGGGCCGGACTTACAAAGGAAGAGGCCCACAAGGCCATACGCGTAACCCCCTACGAGGCCATCAGGAACCTTTGATGCCCGAGGGGCTACTTAGCCGATTACAGTGGCCGATACTGCGTTGATTTATACTTTAATTCCAATATACCAGCATGCCTAAAATTGCGATCATCGGCGGAACAGGGATCTACAGCAAAGATACTTTCAAAGTGGAGTCGAAAGTGTGCCCCGACACGCCATACGGAAAACCTTCGGACGACATACTCATTGGAAAAATGAACGGCGTGGACGTCGCTTTCCTGTACCGTCACGCAGAAGACCACCACCTGAATCCGACAGAGGTGCCGTACAGGGCGAACATGTGGGCACTAAAGATGCTCGGAGTAGAGATGGTCATCTCCGCCTGCGCAGTGGGATCTCTTCAGGAGGAGTATGCTCCGGGGGACCTCGTAATCGTGGACGACTTCATGGATTTCACAAAAAAGCGCGACCTGACCTTCATTGACGACGGTGCGGTCCATATCAGCCTCCCGGAGCCTTTCTGCCCCCATATGTCCGAAGTATTCGCGGACGCCGCGAAGAAGCTCGGAATAACCTTCCACCGCGGAGGCACCTATCTCTGTATCGAGGGGCCCAGGTTCTCCACCAAGGCCGAGAGCAACATGTTCAGGGACTATGCCGACATCATAGGGATGACGGTAGTTCCCGAATGCCAGCTGGCTAAAGAACTGGGCATGTGCTACTGCAGCCTTGCGACGGTCACCGATTATGACATGTGGAAGGATGAGCCCGTCGATACGAAGATGGTCGTAGACACCATGGCCAGATGCCTGCACTACATATCCAAGCTGCTCGAGACAGGAATTCCCAATATAATCCCGGGCAGATGCGGATGCTCCGACTCTGCCAAATCAGCCGGGTCCCTCGAACACCTGAAGCTCCTGCCATGAATGAAACCGGCGGATCCAGGATACTGATAAGAGGGACCGTCCAGGGCGTGGGCTTCCGTCCCGCGGTGTACCGCGCGGCTTCAAAGCTGGGCATCAGTGGCAGAGTGTGGAACAGAGGCTCCGACGTCGTAATAGAGGCGGAGCGTGGCGAAGAGCTACTCGCAGAGATCTATGCCAGCCTGCCGCCCCTTGCCGTGATCGAGGATGTGTCGGTAACGGATATAGGGATGCCTCCCGTGAAGGGATTCTCCATCGAAGGTTCTTCTTCGGGCGGAGAGAGCGTCTCTATTCCCACCGATACGGCGATATGCGAACGTTGCCTGATGGAGATGCGGTCTCCGGGAAGACGTTCGGAGTATGCGTTTACGTCGTGTACGGACTGCGGAGCGCGCTTCACTTTGCTCTCGAACCTTCCTTATGACAGACAGAACACTTCGATGTCGGGCTTCCCCATGTGCCCGGAGTGCGAAAGGGAGTACAATGGACCCGCAGAAAGAAGATTCCATCATCAGACCGTATGCTGCCCCGTTTGCGGACCTTCTTACCGCCTTTCCGACCGGCAGGGTGCGACCATACCGGGGGATCCCATTCCCAAGTTTGCCGAAATGCTCTCGGAAGGTAGCATCGGAATAGCGAAGAGCTGGGGCGGAATGCACATCTGCTGCACGCTGGACAGCTTGGACAGGCTGAGGACGTGGTACGGCAGGCCCCAAAAGCCGTTCGCGATAATGGTCCGCGACATGGAAGCGCTGGAAAGGTACGCGATGCCGGACGACGACGAGAAGCTGGCGATCACGTCCCCGCACCGCCCCATTGTGCTCGTGAAAAAGAAAGATATTCCTGAAATTGTCGCCCCTGGTCTGGACAACGTAGGCGTTTTTCTGCCTTACACCGGGATGCAACATCTTTTGTTTGACAATTTAGAAGAAGACGCCCTCGTGATGACATCCGCCAATCCTCCGGGTGAACCGATGATCACGGACGATTCCGACGTTATGGAGATGGGCGCCGACGCATACCTTCTTCACAACCAGAATATAATCAACCGCGCGGACGACAGCGTGCTGCGCATCTACCGCGGCCACACCTTCTTCATCCGTAAGTCACGGGGCAACATCCCCTCTTTCATCGAGACGAATCCCGAGCTCCGGGGAAATGTTATCGGAATAGGCGCCCAGGAGAATCTTGTCGGTGCGGTGTCCAAGGGCAGCAGGATATATCAGACCCAGTACATCGGACATGGCGCCAGTGTCGGGGTGCCTGAGTATCTCGAGAGCTCGCTGCGCTGCCTTATGGACCTGACCGGCTCAACGCCCGAGATCATAGCCGGCGACCTCCATCCAGGCTATTCGAACCGCAGAATAGGAAAAAAGCTGATGGAAGAATATGACATCCCGTATGTGGACGTCCAGCATCACTGGGCCCATGCCGCTTCATTGCTGGTCGACAACAACAAGATGGAAGGTACCGTCCTATCCCTTGACGGGACCGGCTACGGAAGCGACGGGAACGCATGGGGAGGAGAAGTGATCTCAACGGACCTTTCCAGCTATTCACGGGATGCCCATTTGGAGTACATACCGCTCCTCGGCTCGGAAAGGGCGCTTTACGATCTGAGGAGACTCAAGTTCGCCGTGGACGTAATCAACGGAAGGGAAAACGAACTGTTCTCTGACCAGGAGTCTTCGGTGATGAAAAAGCTGATGCGCACAAGCGTGAGGACCTCGTCTATGGGCAGGCTTCTGGACGCTCTCGCGTTCACGCTGGGCATCTGCTCGGTGAGAACATACGACGGAGAGCCCGCCATGAAACTGGAACCTCTGCTGGCCCGTGGGAAGCTCATACCCGGATACGAGACAGAGATTGTAAAAGGAGTGGTGAAAACAGCACATCTGTTCGACAGGATCGGGCGCAGGGACAGGCCTGAGGACACGGCCTATTCGATAGTATATAATGTAATGGGTAAACTGATGGAAGCGGCCACCGAAAGTGCGGATAGGAAGGGATACAGATACATAGGGATGTCCGGCGGGGTATCCTATAATTCAACGATATCCAGAATATTCGAGGAAATCGGGCGCAGGTCGGACCATGAATTAATATTCCACGACAGAGTACCCAATGGGGATGGCGGAATTTCCACGGGCCAGGCTGCCATCGCACAAATGATGATAGGATGAATAACACTCTGTTCGTACTTCTGGACGGGGCCGAAGACGACCCCAATCCGCTCCTCGGCGGTAAAAAACCGGTAGAAGTAGCAAAAATGCCTTTCCTCAGGTCTAGAGCCACATATCACCACAAGACCACGGGGCGGGCCTATACACATCTTTTCCTCAACGAATTTTTCACCGGTCACCCTCCTGAGAGCTCCAGGGCCGCCATCGAAGCGATGGGGCTCGGCCTGAACATGGACGGCGAAAGGACCGCGTATCGCCTGAGTCCCGCTGAAATAAGGGACAATATGATACTGTGGTCCTACAACACTGAAAGTTTCAGAGACGAGTTGGAAAGGAACGTGATGGACAACCTTGACATCCTGGAATCATACTCGCCGGATATTGATTTCTTCCTTAACGGACGGGCCGTTCTGACGATGGAATGCGACGACGTTCCGGATCTGCCGGGGCCTCCCGTTAACGCGCCTTTCGTCGAAGTGCCGGGAGACCTGGGGAGGATGGTCATGCGTGTCGCGGACATAATGGAGGGCATAACGGACTATCCGTGGGGATGCGGACGTCTGGGCGAGTTGTACCCGGGCTTCAAATCCCTTGGAAAGATGACGGCGATATCCGACAGCCCGACCTCGCTCGGCATCTGTGCCTCGCTTGGTCAGGAGATACGATTGATCAAAGACCTGGATGCCAGGTTCCCTGTGGCGGCCGAAGCCCTGGAACACGGCAACGTATTCCTCCACATAGACGAGGTGGACGAATACAGCCACCAGAAAGACCCCTTCAAAAAGATATGGGTGCTGGAACATACGGACGAGCTCATGAGAGAATATTTCTCGGATGCCGAACGCATAGTATACTTTGCGGACCATGGCACTTCATGCGTGACAGGGGAACACATTATTACCAATGTGCCCGTCTGGACCACGTTCGAGTCTGAATTCAGGGACGGGGAGCTCATACCCCTGAACAGAGTCATCCCAGGGTTACTGGGTTAAGAGGAGATCGGATGGCATATAACGGAGATATTCCAGAGTCGCTTAGCGTTTGGGGAGACAGAAAGATCGCAGACCGTCTGTTGGGCGAGATGTGGGGAAAAAGAGGGGTGTTCACTTGCACCGTGGCAAACACCATGACTTCGGTGCGGCCCGGGATCTCCGATGCTGGAGATACCCCCGACCTTACCTTGTTCACTCCCGCCGCAGACGCCGAGCTGCTCGTGAGCGGCAAGACGACATGCATGAAGGGCATTCCCATCAATCCCGGAGGGATACCGACCCCCGCTACCCTCACCAAGGCCGCCCTGGAGCTGTCCGGGATGCCCTATTATATCGTCAACGGGGGCACTAAGATCGCCCCGTATGTCCCGTATTTCGACATGGGCGGAGAATGCGGAAGGGACATCACGACCGGCGACTCGGTTTCCAACGTAAAAGCCAGCTTTGAAAAGGGCAGGATGCTCGGCGCATCTCTGGCACGCGGTTATGATTACATAGTTGTCAGCGAAAGTTGCGCCGGAGGCACTACCACGGCCCTTGCGGTCCTAATGGCCATGGGCACCGTCAAGGATAATCTTGTGAGCAGCAGCTCTCCCAACAATCCCAGGGAGCTAAAGACGAAAACCGTCATGGAGGGACTCGATGCCGCGGGTATCAAGCCAGGCGATCTAAGGGACGACCCTCTGCGTGCCATCGAGTGCGTGGGAGACCCCATGATGCCCGCCAATGTCGGTATGATCATCGGCGCCGCTGAGGCGGGCATACCCGCAATTATCGGCGGCGGCACGCAGATGGCTGCCGTAATGGCCGCCGCGGTCGCATTGGAACCTTCGGTTCAGGGCAGGATTTTCCAGGGTACCACCAGGTGGCTCATGAACGACCCCAACTCCAGCATGGTCAGGTTGATGGGATCCATCTCCGACCGCATTCCTATAGTCTACGTCAATATGGATTACAACAAAAGCCCCTACGAGGGCCTCCAGGCATACGAGTGGGGATACATCAAGGAAGGAGTGGGATGCGGAGGTGCCTCCGTGGCGGCGGTCATCGGCAGCGAGGGCAAGATAACCTGCGACCACATCCTGGACCGGGTACACGGCATTTACCGCGGAATCATGGGTATCCAGTAAGCCATCTTGCCATCTGGAGCTCCTGCACGGTGTTCACGTTGACCGCCAGGTCTATACAGGAGCACTTGCAGTAGTATTCCTGCAAATACTCTCCGTCCAGGGTGAGCTTTCTGTCCATGATATTGATCCCGGACATGACCCAGGTCCTTCCGTCCAATGCTATGGTGTAAGAAGGCACGATGCCGAACTTGGTGACCACATCTTCGTCAACAACGGTTATCATGGACTGCATCTCGGGTTCAAAGGCCTCGGCGACAAGATCTATGGCCTTAGATGATAGAAGCGGTATATCCGAGGGAGACGTTAGGACGTAGTCGGAAGACATCGTATCCAGAGCGGAATGGATGTCGTTCATGTAACTGTCCCCGCTGGTCCTGACCGTTTCGATGCCCATATCGTTAAGATACCGTTCCGTCTGAAGAGTGTTCGAACTGACGGAAACAAGAATAGAGGTAATGTGTTTTGAGCCTTGCAGAGCCGATACTACGTGCATGACGGTGGGCATTCCGCCCACCGTCAGCATCGGCTTCTCTATACCGCCGTTCATCATCCGGGAGCCTTTGCCCCCGGCGTTGATGAGCGCCTCGAACTTCATCATACCCTCATGAGGATATAGATGATTATGAGGAATACAAACAGCATCGCTGCAGCGACCAACGGGCGGGCTATCTCGTTTGTTGCTCCCAGGACATCTCCTGTGGTCGCGCCGAACGTCTTGTCTGCAAACTGAGATACCATCTTGCCTATTACCATCGATACCACCACTCCGATTATCAGAGCGATGAACATCGACACGGCATAGAACGCATAGCTCCAAGGCATCAGATCGCCGGCCCAGTAGCTGGTGTGAACCGCATTCATGGCCCAGATCGATATCGTCACGATCACGAGACCTATGACCAGCACCACAGCCGAAACCGTAGATGACTTGAACATCGTATCAGTGCCTGCCTTGGATACCTGTCCGGATGCCATTCCGTCACCGGCGGTACCGTTGGACGCGGCCGATACCATCGCGTTCTTGACGAGCACCTCGGTAGCGGGGATTATGAAGAACAGGGCGAAGAACAGTGGATCGCTCCATGATCCCGCAACGGAGTATATCGAGAATGCCATAAGCGTGACGATCAGCGCCAAGCCTATTCCGCCGGCGCCGACCCTGGTGTCTTTCATGGCCGCCACATGCTTTTCCCTGTCTCCGGAAGCCACTATTCCGTCCCCAAAGTCAACCAATCCATCGAAGTGAAGGAACTTGCTCCCCAGCAACACTGTGGCCAGTACGGTTATGCCTATAACCGGGCCCATAGGGAAGTTCACAAAATAGTTGAGAAGATACAGAATAAGCATCTCTATGAAGAGTACCAGTCCGAAAACGGCACCGACGAGGGGTGCAAAATGGAAGTTTTCCTCCATCGCATCCATCTCCGCCTGTCCCACGTCTTCTTTCTTGATCGTGAAGAATGAGATCATTCCCCTGAATGCAGAATTTAACGAACCCGAAGAGGGTGCGCTGAATTTCTGCTTCCTCTCTTTCTTCTTGGGCTCCTCTGCTACGGGGGCCGCATACTCGGGCTCTGGTTGATAATAATCGGAAGGTCCGATCGCTCCCGAGGCCGACATCTCGGGTTCATACCGGTCGCCTGAAGGTTCTATCTCCTGGGATGCCTTGACCTCGGGTTCATACCGGTCGCCTGAAGGTTCTATCTCCTGGGAGGCCTTGACCTCGGGTTCAGACCAGTCGCCTGAAGGTTCTATGCCACCGGAAGTCCTTACTTCCGGCTCTTTCTTCGGCTGATAGTACCACACGGATTCTTCCGGCTTTGCAGGTTCATGCTGGAGGCCGTCTGTGCTCTGATTCTCCTGCGTTGCGTTCCCACTCTGGCTCTCCTCTTCGGTCATCGTATTCGCCCTAGCCTTCGCGGCATCGGATGAAGACATTACCTTCAATTTGGGAATTTCTTCTCTTCCTTCTTCGTCTGTCATTTAGGCGCCTCCTCACTGGACAACCGGGCGGCCACGGAAGCAGATAGGCCTGCAACGAGACCCCTTCTGGCCCCTTCGAGGAAAGGCCCCATCCCTGCCGTTGTCCGTAAATCGCTACTGCAGGATTGGCGTAATACATTAATACCTATTTGCCCGAAAACAGCCCCGGCGACGTCCTCGGAAAGGGATCTGGAGATCTTCAAGACCTCTCCGCTTGTGAAGTAATCGCCTTTTTCAATACCGGAGAGCAACCCCTTCTTTCCCAGGTCTTCTGCAATTATGGCACATTGGATAAGTATCGAAAATCCGACGTTTGCTTTCAGGGATTCCACCTCATCTGAAAGTATCGCCGTACCGTTTTCATCGAGGTGAAGCTCCTTGGAGACATGGTCTAAGATATCATCCATCTTCACTCCGGCCTCCGCAAGCATATCAGCATAACTGCCATGGGAATCGTCGCCCCTCCTGACGAGGGCGTTCTTAACGCATTCCCTGACCGAACGGGCCATAGCTATCCCCAAGGGAGTCCCTGTCCCTGCATATTCTTCTCTGGCCTCACCGGGTGGAGAGACGATTGCTATGGCATCCGATGTTGTACCGGTCTCGGCGTATCCCAGAGAATTCATGGTGGCGGTCTTGGCCTCCGTCATTGCTATCAGGATGTTGACCTTCGCCGCACAGGTCATCGGTAAAGGAGATATCCCGATGATGTTGATAGTGCCTGCAAGAAGCGCTTTGGACCTTTCATGAGAAAGCTTCGAGCGCCTCTCCCAGTCTTCAAGCAACTCTCCTGCGACCACCTGGTTGCTGAGCCCTGCAGTTGCGGCCACAAATGCCGATACGCCTGAATACTCTGTTACTTCCGTGTTGAAGACGTAACGCACCTCGGCGGCAGTCATGAAACCCACAGAGCCGGATGGCAGTCCGAGACCTTTTCTGACGCGTTCGGCGTGACCTGCCGGGTCGTCGCACAAGTAATTCTTGGCCACCTCCATGATGAAAAGACAGTCGGTGGACCTATCGCCTCCATTCAGTATTGCCGAACTTAGCACTTCCATCCTGTCTTTAAGGCGGATTACTGCCACATCGCGACCTTCATAACTTAAAATTTCGCAGTCTGGGACATATCTCATAATATCATCCCGGAAATCCATTCGATCCCTCTAACGATCAGGTCCTCCGCCATGATCTGAATATGTATGCCCGCGAATGTGAACAGGGGCACGGTTACGATAATAAGGAAAAGTACAGAAGAAAGCTCAATGAGCCGCAGACACCTCCTGACATCCTCGGTGGTAGGAAGGGGTTTCCCCGGATTCATGATGTATACATCTTTCTTCTCCATGCTTATGCCCAGCGCCGCGGAGGTTGCCGTCATTGGCCATCCGCTGTTGGGACTGGGGGTCAACCTGTGCTCGCGGCGGGCGGCCGGTATCGAATCGCGCCAGCTCATCCCGAGGAACATGGCACCGAGCGTTATGAACAGAATTGACATTCTTGACGTGAGGAAACCCAGTACGTCGTCGAGCCTTGCCGGAAAATGACCCAGATCTCCATATTTTTCGTTTTTATAGCCCCACATGGCATCCATAAGGTTGGCGCACCTGAAAATGAAGGCCCCGGGTAACCCCAGCAGACCTGTGAAAAACATGGGGGAACACACGCTGTCAGCGTAGTTCTCCGATACCGTCTCGCAACATGAAGAGGATATATGTTCCGAGTCCATGCCCAAAGTATTACGGCTGACTATCATCTGGACCTTTGAGGCCGCCTCGGCGACCTTTCCTTCATCCAGATCTTTTCGGATGGGGTCGCAATGCTTCCTGAACGAGAATACTGCGAAGGACATCTTGACGATGAATGCTGTGGCGACTATCCAAAGTATTTCCCCGTAAGGTTCTGGCACATATGTGCGGAGGCATGCGGTGAGCAATAATGCGACCCACCCGAATATAGAAAGGATGAGCATGTACGACAGGAAGCCCAGGGATACTGCCCACAATCCTTTCCTCTTCCTTAGACGGCGGTCGATCCATCCCAGCACGTTTCCCATCCACCTCAGGGGATGGAACCTGTTGGGAAGCTCTCCGATGAACCTATCTATGAGCAACGCGAGGACCATTATGATTATGGCGTCGGCCCAGAGCGGCATGATATCACCTAAGGGCCTTTACCGCTGAAGAGGCGGCACCGATGAAGAGTTCGTTGCGCAGACGGTCTTTCACGCTGTATCTCACATAGTTCTCATAGGGGCTGCCGAAAGAGGAGCAGTCCCGCAGAGATACACCATTTTCCTGCATCAACCTGTTGACTTCGGAGGCTTTTACGCCCAGGTGCTCCACGGATCTGAAGTAGAAGAAGGAATCCGATACGTTTCCGTCCGAAAATCCTATCTCCGATAGTCTGCGGTTCATAAAGGAGGATTCGGCCGCCATCAGCTTTGCGGCCTTCCTAACGTAGCCCATCCTTTCGCTGATGAGGGTTTTCGCAACGACCTGCTCCATATTGCCGACGTTCCAGGTCATCCTCACCTTCTCCATCTCCTCAACAGTTTCCTCCGATGCGAATCCGAAACCTATTCGTATCCCCGGAATGGCGAACGACTTGGTCAGCGAACCGGCGACCACCATATTGGGATACCTGTCGACATATCGTACGCATGATATGTCCTCATTGTCCGGGACTAGTTCCAGCAGAGTTTCGTCGAGGAAAAGCATAGTCCCGTGATCCAGGCATTCCTTGGCCACATCCAGGATCTTTTTCCTGGGCTCTACCCTGCCGGTAGGATTGTTGGGATTGCAGATATATACTGCCTTGGCCAGAGGGATCAGGTCGCTCAAAGATGCCCTGTCGATCCTGAAATCATTTTCCTTCCGTAGCGGGACTCTCTTGATGCCCGCTCCGGCTATTTTGCACTGATGACCGTATTCCGCGAAGGAAGGGGATTGGATTACTGCGGTCTCCCCGGGGGATATGAAAGTGTGGGGAAAATTCCTTATTATGTCGGAAGACCCCGACCCAACCGTTACATTATCGGATCTTACACCATAGGCCGAAGCTATAGTCTCTCTCAGTTCGGAACAGGAATCGTCCGGGTAATGGCCGACGCCTGCCGCTGCTGAACCCATTATCTCGGCTATATCCTCCGGAGGGCCCAGCGGGTTCAGGTTATGGCTGAAATCCTCGATGTCCTTCAACTTCCATCCCTGCCCACCGTGAACGGTCTTGGGAAGGGACGCCAATTCTTTTCTTGCGGCAGCACCCGGATCGAACATCCCATGAGTATCCCCAGTATCGGATATAATAATATGGATGATTCATCCCTCCATAGTGGTCCGCCACATCTTCCGGATGATAGATAACAATTCATAATCGTATTCGATACATGTCGCGATGAAAACCGTCATCGAAGTGAATGACCTTGTCAGAAAATTCTCGACCCGGGGCCGACCCACGAAAACAGCAGTGGGAGGCATTTCTTTCGATGTAGGGCAGGGAGAGATATTCGGTATCCTAGGCCCCAACGGCGCAGGGAAGACCACCACGATAAAGATGCTTTCGACATTGCTGATTCCTACTTCCGGCACTGCCCGTGTGCTCGGATATGACGTTACCGATGACCGCACTGTGATGGACCTCAGGAAACGGATAAACGTCGTATCGGGAGGGGACAGGGGATTATACTATCGTCTTTCCGCAAAACAGAACCTTGAATTTTTTGCGGACCTGTACGGAATACCGAAACGCGAACAGACAGAAATGTGCCAGAAGCTTCTTGGAATGGTCGGCCTCATGAATGCGGCCGACATAAAGGTAGAAGATTTCTCACGTGGGATGAAACAGCGTCTTCACATAGCCAGAGCCCTGGTTAACGACCCTGAGCTGCTTTTCATGGACGAACCCACAATCGGTCTAGACCCGGAAATATCTAGGAGTATAAGGTCCGTGATAAGAGACCTTTCCAGATCCGGCAAGACGATAATCCTAACCACCCATTATATGTACGAAGCAGAGGAGCTATGCGACCGCATGATAATCCTCTCAAGAGGAAATATCGTGGGCAAGGGCACCGTTGCCGAGATAAAGGACATGGTCTCGGATTCGTCAGTGGTGCACATAGTGACCGATCGCGACCCTTCCGAGGCGCTCAAAGGATTCGTTTCCGACCCGGACATGACCGTGGTTTCAAGCAGGACGGTAGGAGGGAGATACGATACGCGTTTCGCCTCCGCTTCGGGAAAGACGGATGTCGGTGCACATGAAGACCTTTTCCGCCCGTTCGGTATAAGGCTTATCGGCCTGGACGAGCCCACGCTGGAGGATGCGTACATCAGACTGACAGGCGGAGATGAATGATGAGTGCCAGGGCCATATCCGCCGGATTCAAACAACAGGCGGTACAGTTCTTCGCCGACCCCCAATGGATAATTCCCAGCCTGATATCTCCATTCCTTCTTTCAATGGTCATGATATTCCTAAGCTCCGGCGGAACGTCCATAGAGGGGCCACTTGTGCTACAGGCTGTTTTGGGCGGAGGAGTCCTGGGCATGTGGGCCAACTCACTGTTCTCTTCAAGTACCAGCGTTTCTTTCGACAGGATAAACGGTACTTTCGAGCCCATGCTCGGATCCGGGACCAGGATAATATATGTCCTAATCGGAAGATCCCTCTGGAGCACTCTGATAGGTCTTCTCAACGCTTTCATCGTTTTCGCAATAGCAGAGGTGATGTTCGGGGCCGGACTGAACGTACAGAATCCAATATTGTTCTTCCTGGCACTTCTGATGGCCATGCTCTCCCTATCATCGGTCGGACTTCTGATATCCACGCTTTTCGTCCTTACAAGAAAAGGGGGCACCGTATCTTCGGTGCTCGAATATCCGATCTACGTCATGAGCGGCGCACTTGTGCCCATATCTATGCTTCCGCAATGGATGCAATCCGTATCGTTGGCTCTTGCGCCCACATGGGGCGTAGACGCGATAAAGTATTCTGCCCTCGAGGGATATGAAGGAATGCTAGGGATGTCTTTCATTACAGACGTTTTAATGTGTCTGGCACTTTCGATTATCTTCATTGTCTCCGCTTATGTGGTGATGCTATACGTCGAACGCAAGGTCCTGAGGGACGGGACTGCAACGAGGTACTGAAATGGGCGGAGCTTTCACGATCGTAGCGACTTCCGCAAAGAGCGACTTCATATCAAAATTCACCCTTGTCCATCCCGTAATCAGGCTACTGGTGATAATGTGCACGAATCTGTTCAGCATGTACTTCTTCTTCCTTCTGGCATCATACGTTGGAAATCCTGATGTGAGTCCGGAGTACGTGATAATAGGAAACGTGGTCCAAAGCGTGTCCACTTCGACGCTGTATTCGGCCACCAACATATCAGGCACGGAGAAGCATACCGGTACGCTGGAACCGATACTCTCCTCTCCCTCCCGGCTGTTCTTCATTTTCTTCGGGAAGTCGTTGTTCAGCATATCTATGGGGTTCGTCTCCGTTTCTGTCTCGCTTTTTTACGCAGCTTTCATCTTCGGAGTCGATTTCAGTTCTGCGAACATCGGCGCCATAGTTTTGATTTGCGTTCTTACATGTCTTTCGCTGGCGGGAATGGGGCTTGCGATAGGCAGCATAGGGATTTATCTCAGGACCTCTGCGATCCTTGCCAATCTTTTCGGATACATAGGGCTGCTAATATGCGGGGTCAACTTCCCGGTTTCTTATCTCCCGGGATGGCTGCAGGTTCTCTCCTACGGGATGCCCCTGACGTATGCGGTGGAGGCCACGAGGTCGGCGGTGGGCGGGTCCGCCCTGGGGACGATGGCGGAGCCCCTTTTTGTGATGGTACTGCTTGGAGCGATATATCTTACGGCAGCCTGGTTCATATTCGGTTTCTTCGAAAAGATCTCCAGGAACAGGGGCAGCTTGGACTCGTTCTAACACACATTAATATTGGCTCCGCATTTCCTGTATCATGACTGTTCTTTCGGACATCGACATCGCACACGGATTGAGCACAGGCTATCTCGGGATCAGCGAGTTCTCCGAGAGGGGCCTTACCCCCAACGGATACGACCTCAGGATATCCGAGATTTCTATACGCGGGAATCCGGAGGTGAAGGCCCATGGCGTGGCGGTCATACCTCCAAGGACAATGTTCTATGTGTCCACCCTTGAGAGGGTCCGTCTGCCCTCCGACCTTTGTGCGCAGCTGTGGCTTAGGACCACCTGGATACGCAAGGGCATAATGGGCGCGTTCGGGAAGATCGACGCCGGATTCGAGGGCACCCTGACCCTGGGAGCATACAACGCCACCGACGAGGCCGTTGAGATCCCCATAGGAGAGAGATTCTGCCAGATGATATTCGAGACGCTATCGTCGAATTCAGGGAAGGACTATTCCAAGAGAAGCGGGAACTACCAGGGACAGACCGGCGTGACGCTGGAGCCTGTGAAGAAGAATTAACACTTCACTATATCAAAGACATAGACGCTCATGCTGGGAGAGTAAGTCTTCAGCTCGGATGTCCTGGCTATTCGGATGTTATAGCCTGCCGACCTCATCCTCTCCGTCAGTTCGGCGACGAATGCCTCCGCTTCGTCCCTCTCGAGCACACGATGCATGTGTATCACGGCGCCGTCCTTTGCCGCCTCCAGCGCAGAGTCGAGAAAATCATCGGATGATTGGGGCAGATTCATTATTATGCGGTCGGCCTTGGGAAGTCCCTTGACGGCAGAACGGGCATCGCCTATGATCGGAACGATATTTGCCGCATGATTGCTCTCGATGTTCACCTTCATGAACCTCTCCGCCTCAGGGTTCAGATCTATGGCGTATATGACCTCGGGACGGGCCAATTTCGATATCACGAGCGGAAACGGTGCCACTCCTGCGAACATGTCTATTACCTTCTCCCCGTCCTTCACGCACAGAGCGACCCTGGCCCTTTCGGTGGCCAGCCTCGGGTTGAAGTATACCAGGGAGGGATCTACCGTTATTCTGACGCCGAACTCCTTGTGGACGGTCTCGGGGGTTCCGGTGCCGGCTATCTTTTCGAGCTCCCTTATCCTAAACTCCCCCTTTACGCCGGAGTCCATCATCACCGCGCGGATGCTTGGCGTTGCTTCCATCATCGCCTCTCCGATGCGTTCCTTGTAAGGTGCCAGGGCATCGGACAGTTTGATGATCGCCAGGTCCCCTATGATATCATACGAGCTGGGAAGCTCCTCGTTGAGCCAATCGGGAAAATCCAAGATCTCCTTGTAGTCTGTCGGACGACTTTCCGTTTCTTCGGCCTCGGAATCGATGGCCTCACGGCCTTCGAATGAATCGCAGAGAACGGGGATGTCGAGAAACTCTCCGTTCCTGGAAATCTTATACCCGGTGTCCAGAATGCCTGAGTCGGCTAGACGCTTCCTAACCTCTTCTCCTTCCCTCTTATGTACCCTTATGCATTTCGGCACGCATTTCACACTTCATCAATTATTTCTTCCGGCGCGCCTGCGAAGTACACAAGCGAATAAGCTTCCATGAAATGCAGGTCCCCAGGCATTACCAGGGTAAACAATGGAGAGCCCAGATCCATTTTCAGTAGGTCTCGGGGATATCCGGCGGTGATCTTCTCATCGGGCGAACCGACCCTGGATGCCACGCACAGAAGCGTCCTGTCGTCGATGAGTCCCTCACCCCACTGCGCTTCACCTTCCAAAAGCCATTCTATTGCCTCCTTGGCGGTCATATACCTTCCCTCGGACTCTCTGATGTCCAGCAAGACCATTGTGTGGAGCCCGCGTTTCTTGTTCTCCAATATGTTGTCGTACGGGGACTTGGGGCGATAGTTCATCTCATAGAACGGCAGCGTCACGGTGCGACCGAATTTGTAAGGCTGGAGCCCCATAGAGCTGGGGCATGCCGTGAATATGGAGACTCCGTGGAAGATGCGGACCGGTATACCTGCCTCTTTGGCCTGTATCCTGAGATCGACGTGGGTCGTAGCCAGCATCGTGTCTCCGGCGGTGACGAACCCCACTCTCATCTTCTTCGCATCCTCGATGATGTCCTCTTCCTCTTCCACCTGGGAGCGGTACAGGACGTCGATATGCCTGCCTACGACCTTCTCGAGATCGTCCACTTTGGCACCTATGAGCGTCGATGTGTAGAATTCGGCATAGATCTTGTCACATTCTTTCAGAGCCACCAATGCATCGACCGTCATTCCGCCGGTGCCGCTCATGCCGAGTCCCACGAATACAAGTTCTGAAGTCATCCGACCTGCATTACGCTTGTCCGATTAAACTATTCCTAAGAAGGAATTTTCCCTAAAGATCGAAAATATGGTTTTTTGACGGCCGTTTTGTGTTTTCGAGCAGATTGCCTCTGTGTTCCAATATAGGAGCTTTCTATAGTATGACTATTGGCTTAACGGCATTATTAAATACTATTGTTTTTAAAAGCTAAATTTCAGCTTGTTTTTTAATATTTGTTTAACAATAATTTTTGTTAAAATCCATTTTATTCTGTTTGTTTATATACTAATCAACCAGAAATTAAGTATTAACATTTAAAATAATCGGATATTTCATCCATCCATATTAATGATATAAATATCATGCAAAAAAATACAATTATCACTTTGAAAAAAGCAAAAGGAGAGGGAAATATGTCTAAGGAAGAAATATTGAACAAGTTGAGCGACTCGGTGGTCAACCACAAAATCGATCTGGCAAAATCTGCGGCACAGGAAGCGCTGGATACCGGGATCAACCCGATAGATGCCATAAACGACGGGCTGGTCAGGGGCATGAATGTCGTCGGTGACAACTATGCGGCGCACAAGGTCTACCTGCCCCAGGTCCTGGTATCAGCGAGCTGCATGTATGCGGGGCTCAACCTGCTGCTCCCCGCGATTCCCGTCGAAGACCTGAAGGACAGCAAGAGATGTGCGACCGCGGTCGTCGAAGGGGACGTCCACGACATCGGAAAGAACATCGTGAAGACGATGCTCACTGCCGGAGGTTATGTTGTAACCGATTTCGGCAAGGACATAGCGCCTGAAAAAATTGCAAATGAGGCGGAACAGAACAAGATAGACTGCCTCTGCCTGAGCACGTTGATGACCCCGACCATGGACAACATGAAGAAGACCCTGGACATCCTCAAGGAGACCGGATATCATGCTAAGTGCGTGGTCACCATAGGCGGACCTCCCACATCCCCCCAGTTCGCGTCCGAGATCGGCGCCGACCACAGAGACGTCAACGCCCAGGACTGCGTAAGATGGCTGAAGGAGGAGTGGCAATGAAGGAGATGACACACACAGAAAGGGTCGCTGCCGCCCTCAACGATGAGAAGGTTGACCGCCTCACCACTTATCCGATAGCCTGCGGAGTGTGCAGGAGGCTCATCGGCGATGGAAAACTCACGTACCGTGAATGGTGCAGCGACCCGAAACTTTTCGCACAGGCGTTCCTGGAAGGACAGAAAAAATTCGGGTTGGACCTTGCGATCGGTCTGATGGACCTGTCCGTCATGGCCGGAGACCTGGGTGCGCATGTGAGGATGGACGAGCAGAACACGCCGTTCGTCGACGAACATATAATCCACGGCATGGAAGATTACGAAAAGCTCGCTGTTCCCGATATAAAGAAGGGAAGGACCGGCGTTCTGATAGAGGGTACAAAGCTGATCGCCGATCATCTCAAGGGCAGTGTCGTAACATCATCGTTCATTGAGGGGCCTCTGCTTGCGCTCAGTCAGACCACGGGCGCAGAAAGACTTTTCATGGACATGTTCACGGACCCCGCACCGGTGCATAAGGCGCTCAAGGTCATGACCCAATACGACTCGGAGATCGTGAGCGCTTTTGCAGAGACCGGAATAGAAGCTGTCTGCTGGGACTATCTCTGGGGCAATTATTCTGTCCTCGGAGACGGGGAATACGCCGAGTTCGAGTCGCAATACGCTAAAAAGCTGAACCAGGAAGTGCTAGACGGCGGAATGGCCGTAGCCATACACAACTGTGCGGACCTTCCCCACCTCGACACGCAGATCAAGGAATTCAAGCCGGCGATATACTCGATGGCCTATTATCCGCTTATCGAGGGGTCCCCGAACGCCAGTGACGTGATAGAAGGCGGATATGCGGACGACTGCCTGGTCGGCGGACAGATCGATCCCCAGCTGTTCATCAGAGGAACAGAGGAACAGATAACCGAAAAGACCAAGGAGCTCTGCCAGGACGTGAAGACCGCCTTATGCAAGCGCGGACTCAATTCCAAATATTGCATCGCCAGCGGCTGCGAGGTCCCTCCAGACATCAACTGCAGGCTTGAGAACATAAGCGCAATGGTCGAAGCGGTCAAGAAATACGGCCGTATGGACAGTTGATCTGAAATTTTTTACTCCTCCCAAGAAGCATGCTATGCTCGAAACCTTTTTCACCCGAAGCACGGACCACCTGTCTTCCCATCTGGTCCGCGCTTCGGTCAAACTTTGACACTGAAGGTATTACGATGAACAGTTACTATGAAGCCATGAAGGCAAAGGGGTTCTCATACGAGACCACCGCATCTGTCAGAAAATTTGACTGCCCCTATTGCGGTTTTAGTTTTTCACTTGTGTATGCACGTACTTTCGCGTGCCAAGGATGCTCGGAGGCCGTAAAGGGATGTCCAAAGATCAGATGCAATAAGTGCGACCACGAATTCTTCATGGACCGGATGCCGGAAGTGAACGGTAAGGAACAGCAGAGGATCATGTCCGACCATATCTGCGGCATCGTCAACGGACGATATGACGATCTCGGGATCAAAAATTACAACCGGTGATCAACATGTCATTGGGCCTCGGACTGGACACCGGCGGCACATATACCGATGCGGTCATTTTGGACCTTAAGAGCGGCCAGGTGTTACAAAAAGCAAAAGCGCTGACCACGAGAGAAGACCTTGTCATCGGCATAGGGAATGCTCTAAAGGATTTTGACAAGAAATTATTGAAACAGGTTTCCATGGTCTCTCTGTCGTCCACCCTGGCAACAAATTCCATAGTGGAAGGAAAAGGCTGCAGGGTGGGTCTGATATGCATCGGCCGAGAATTTGATAATTCGATCAAGACCGACCAATATGTCATGGTCCGGGGACGCCACGATATAAACGGCAACGAGGTCGAACAGCTCGACCGGGACGCGATAGTCGATTTCCTTGAAAAAACCAAGGACGCATTGGACTGTTATGCCGTCACCGGCTATATGGCAGTCAGGAACCCCGATCACGAGATCGCTGTAAGGGAGATCGTTACAGCGATGACATGCAAGCCCGTCGTCTGCGGATACCAGCTGTCCTCGGTCCTTGGATTCAACGAAAGGGCCGTGACCGCCGTAATGAATGCCAGACTCATACCTTTGATAAGCGACCTCATCGATTCTGTCAAAAAAGTGATGTCCAGAGAAGAGATTTACGCCCCGATAATGATAGTAAAAGGGGACGGCTCGATAATGAACGTGAAAGTCGCAAAGGAACGTCCTGTAGAAACGATACTCTGCGGCCCCGCTGCCAGCCTTACAGGTGCAAAGGCCCTGACTGGATTGAACGACGCCGTGGTCGTGGACATGGGCGGGACCACGACGGACATAGGTATACTGAGGAACGGATTCCCCGCAATAAATACGGAAGGGGCCATGATCGGAAACCACAGGACCCATGTCATGGCCGCGGAGATATCCACATCGGGAATAGGCGGCGACAGCAGGATACTCCTGAACGGCACAAGGCTCTCCCTTACCCCGTTACGTGTAATTCCGCTCTGTTTGGCCGCATCGATGTGGCCGGAGGTCCTCGATGACCTCAGGGAAGCTCTGAACGTGCCGATCGTTCGTTATGAATCAGCAGACGAGAACAACGTGGTCTCCGATATCGAATTCTTTACTGCGTCCAAGCCAGCAGCTGCAGGTTTCTTATCCTCGCTGGACACGGAATTGCTCGCGTTGCTGAAGTACAGGCCGCTTTCGCTCAGGAGAGCGGGGGCCATATTGAACGTCCATCCCATAAAATTCAACATAAAGAAGATGGAAGAGCATGGTTTGATCCGCAGGATCGGGCTTACGCCTACGGACATATTGCACTCGGAGGGAAGCTATGTGGAATATGATCGGGATGCTTCGGTGTACGGCGTCGCATATGTCTCTAAAAGGCTCGGTATGGCAGAGGACCGGTTGATCGCCAAAGTAAAAGAGATGGTGCATGAGAAAATATGTTTGGAAATACTCAACAAAGTGATATTCGATGAGACCGGAAGCATGTCCAACAATGCCATCTCGAACGACCTTCTGTACAAATCGATCACCGGAAGAATGGGGCGCGACTACGCCTGCTCCCTGACCATAAACAAACCGATAGTAGGGATAGGCGCACCGGTGGACGCATGGCTCCCCGAAGTGTCCAAAAAACTCAACACGCAGTTCATATCGGCAGAAAATTCCCATGTCGGTAACGCCATCGGCGCCATTTCCGGCTGCATAATCGAATCTATCGATATCCTGTTGGAACCTGACGAGATGAGTAAAAACAATAACAATAAATTCACCGCCTATTCGAAGTTGGGCAAAGTATCGTTCAAATCCCTGGACGAGGGCATAGATTATGCAAAAATAGAAGGCGGAAGGTTCGCTGAAACATCCGCGATGATGGCAGGAGCTTCTTCCGTCAACATTACATATGACATAAAGGAAAAAACATTCGACCTCAACGGTTCCAAGGCCATAATAGACGTGACGGTGTCCGTTGTCGCCACCGGCAAACCGATGCAGATGGTGTGACCTTCATTCCCATGTGATCGAATACTTCGGCGCGGGGACGGTGATCTCCACGACGATCCCTTTACCCGGGACCCCCGATTCGGTAAATCCGAATCCGCACGACTTGAGGATGCTGACCGCTAAGTATATGCCTCTTCCATAAGCCATGTTCTTGCCCGATATGAAATCATCCTTCGATTCGTAGGGGATACCTTCGCTGTTGTCAGCGTAAGCTATGGTGATGTCCCCTCCCTCCATCCTGCATTTAACCGAACACTTCATTTTTCCGTTCGAGTGAAGGTCCGAATACTGCATCAGTTGAGAAAATACGTTGAAGAACGATGGGTCCGCCAATATCCTGATGCCTTTGGCGTTATACTCCATGGAATCATTCAAACCTGTGGCATCTGACGCCTTTTGAATTACCTCGTCGAGATTCTGCCACTGCGGCTCCAGAACGCCGACCTCATGATATTCTTTTACGAAGGTCATGATCTCGTTCAGGGCCTTCACCCTGCTCTTGATCGTCTCCGTGGTGCCGTCAGCATTCTTAGCGATATCTTCTTTCATCGCCGTCAGATGGCTCCAGATATCGTCGTTGATCAGTCTGTCGAGCAGATTTATGTGTTCCATCGCCGCGATCTGCTGCTGATTGACCGCCACAAGTTCGGATATATCGTCTATTATCACGATGAATCCAGATTCTTTGTTATCGCTCTCCTTTATTTTTGCCACACTGATTTTAATAACGATATTGCGGCCATTTCTTTCGATGTTGTGCTCGTATTCGAGCCTTCTATCGGATTCACGAGCCTTTTCTATGTCTTTCGCAATAATTCTTGATAATTCGCTGTGCTCGAATTTCAAAGATTCTTTCGGACCGTCCAGAGAATTGGATGAAATCATGGACATCGCATAATTGTTGCTGACGAGTATCGACATGTCCTTATCGAGTATCATTATCCCGACGGGAGCGTTTTGCAAAATGCTCTTAAGATTCTGCTCGCTCGTCTTGCTTTCTCCCTCTACCATCTTTTCATGGTATATCGAGATCAGCCCGTCCATGAAAAGTGTGAACTGCATCAGGTCCTCAGAATCGTATTTCGTTGCCTTATTCCCGATGCCTGCTGTCGCAAGTATCTTGCCCTTATGATAGATCGGGATCATGAGCAGCCTGTTCAATTGGACATGCCCGCGAGGCGTTCCAGCCTTTGGGATGACCTTCTCGTTCTGATAGTCGTTGACGATTATGGGCCTGCCCTGTCGTATCGGTTCGCCCCAGATGCCGGTCAAATCGAAATCGTAGGTCGTAGGGCGAGCGTCCATTTTGCATTGTTCAAGACCGCCCTTCGACCAGGCGGCCATCTTCAGTTTGTTTGCATCCTCATCATACATCGCGATGTATCCAATGGTGCTGTTGGTGAGCGCGACGCTTTCTTCCAACGCATAATTGAGTACGTCTCCAAAATCCCTTTCGCGCATCATCAGGAGGGTCATTAATGCCCTCATCCGCCTATCGCTGATGTCGCGATTTTCTTCGGACCTCCTTCTCTCGGCGCACAGCACTATCTTCGTGGCCAGGTCCATAGAAAAATTAACGAGGTTCTTCCGAGCGAGGTAATAGTCCATCCTCTTATCGAATGCATCTATGGCCGCCTCCCCGTCGACCTGGCTTGTCGTTATTATGAACGGCCGCACATCGTTGATGCGGTTCATTTGATTGAACAGGGAGAATGCATCCACTCTGGGAGGATCGTGATCGCAGACCACCACGTCTATGAGCGCTGTGGACCTCAGTACCTCAATTACCTTTGACGGGTCGTTCAGCGTCTCCACTTTTATGTTCTTATTGATGTTCGCGACCAATCTCTGGACCTGCGATAGGAAATTAGGATCGCCGCTTACCACAAGTGCCCCATACATTCGCACGTAATAGGTGGACCGAATAAAAAATATCTTGCCGTGCTCCGTATAAACTGCTCGGCATCTCACAGATCGGCTCGGGCCACATGTCTTTGAAAAAATAGGAGCTCCCCGGCTCGCGCCGGGGAAAATGATTTCAGTTCAGGGTGCAGAGAGCGTCGACGGCCCAGCAGCCCTTGCCTTTCTTTCCGACGATGACCGGGTTGATCTCCAGTTCATGAATCTCGGGGTTCTCGAGGGCGATCAGGGCGATCCTCCTTATAGCATCCTTTATCGCATCGATATCGGACGGCTCGGCGCCTCTCGCGCCCGAAAGAAGCTTGTACGCCTTCGTGGAGCGGACCATGTTGTCCATCTGCTCTTCCGTCATTGTCGCGTGGGACTGGGATATCTCGCCCAGTATCTCGACGAATATCCCTCCCAGGCCAAAGGAGACCACGGGGCCGAACTGCACATCGCGTATCATGGACAGGATGACCTCCTCTCCGGAGACCATCTGTTGGATCGAGACGCCGTCAAGCCTCGCCTCCGGCTTGGCCTTCTTGCATGACGCCATGATCTTGTCGAAGGCCGCTCTGGCCTCCGCATCGTTCTTGACGCCGACGACGACTCCTCCGACGTCCGTCTTGTGGGCAATGTCCGGGGAAAGGATCTTCATGACCACAGGATATCCCATCTTGGAGCTCTCTTTGACGGCTTCCTCGGCGGCCTTGACTGTAGCCTCGCCGGGGATCGGGACTCCGTAAGCCTTGAAGATCTGCTTTCCTTCCGCTTCGGTCAGGGCCTTCCTTCCTTCACTCTCAGCCTTTGCGATTATCTTCTTGACGGCATCCCTTCCGCCCGATATCTTCGGCATCTTGAGAGGCGTGGCCACGGCTTCCTTGCGGAGGGTGTACCCTCTGAGTATGGACAGCGCGCGGACCGCCCTGTCGGGAGTCGGGAATGTGGGGATCAGGCCTTCCCTGAGTATGTTGAGTGCCTTGTCGCACTTGTATCCGCCTGCGAAGCACACGGTTGTGGGCACGGGTATGTCGTCCCTCATTTCGACCAGCATCTCGGCGATAGCCTCGAGGTCTGCGAAGTCCAGGGGCGAACCCATGATGACCAGCCCTCCGACGCTGGGGTCTTTGATGACGGCCTCGATGGCGTGCTTGAAGTACTCGGGTTTGGCGTCTCCTCTCACATCGATCGGGTTTGTGAGACCTGCGATGGTCGGAACTCTTTCGACCAGCTCCTTAAGCGTTTCCTCCTTCAGCTTCGCCGCCCCTATGTGGGGTGCATCGAAGGTCGCGTCCGCGGACATGACGCCGAGGCCCCCCGCGTTCGTGATGATCGCTATTCCGTCCTTCTTCATCTCGCTGCAGGTGCTGAATACGCTGAGCGCGTCGAAGAACTCGTCAGCGTCCATGGCCCTGTAGACGTTCAGCTTCTCGAATATGACGTCGTACACGGAGTCTGCGCCAGCGAGGGAGCCTGTGTGCGAAGAGGCCGCCGCGGAACCCGCCGCGGTCCTTCCCGACTTGAATGCGACTATTGGCTTCTTGGTCTTGACGTTCTGCATGGACTCCAGAAGCTCTTTTCCGTTGTCCACTCCCTCTATGTACATTCCGATGACCTTGGTGTCCGGGTCATCGCAGAGCATGGGCACCATATCGGCCTCGCTCATGTCGCACTTGTTGCCGTACGTGATGAATTTGCTGAACCCGATCTTCTGACCTATGGCCCAGTCTATGATGGAAGAACCGAAGGCACCGGACTGGGACATGACCGACACGTTTCCCACCCTGGGCAGAAGGTACGCAAAGGTCGTGTTGACCTTTCCCTTAGGGTTCATTATACCGAAGCTGTTCGGACCGAAGATCCTGACGCCGTATTTCTTGGCGGTGGCTTTCAGTTCCTCTTCAAGCTTCTCGCCTTCGGGACCTGCTTCTTTGAAGCCAGCGGTGAGGATGCTCACATACTTGGTGCCGGATTTTCCTACTTTTTCTATCTCTTCGGCCACAAAGGGTGCCTTGACCGCTATCACGGCAAGATCCACCGCCTTTCCGATCTCATCGAAGGACGTGTAGGCCTTCACTCCCTGTATCAGCCCGCCCTTCGGGTTGACCGGGTACAGTTCGCCGTCGAATTTAGCGGTTATCATGTTTTTCAACAGCATTCCGCCAAGCTTTGTCTCGTCGGTGGAAGCGCCTATGATGGCCACCGACTTGGGACTGAGAAAGTCGCTCATAGGGGAGGAGTAAATAATTAATCGCTATAAACCTTACTGTATTTTTGGATTATGCGTACGAATTACAGTATTATATATTCGGAAATCGTAGAAAAAGTGCTGTTTTTCTGCAAAAAGTGGTAATTATACGTCAATTGTAGTAAAAAATGATGTACAACGGCATTTAACGCAACGAAGATACGGCAAAAAATGTAGTCGCTCGCTGCCTGCCAATGCAGCGAGCGTTAAGGGCATTGAACACGGTGACTGCTGTGAAGTTACTCGTCCTCTCTCTTGCCGAGATGGTGGTCGATCGCGAACAGTGCACTCACGTCCTTCCCCGCCGCCTCGAACATATCGATTATGTTCCTCGTGTTCTCTTCTTCCTCGACCTGCTCGTCTATGAACCACTTGAGGAAGGATGCCGAAGCATGGTCCCCCTCTTTGTTCGCCAATTCATATATCTTGTCTATGGACGCGGAGACTTTCATTTCGTGCTCGTACGCCGCCTTGGCTACGTCCAAAGGAACGAACGGCACCTTGCCGGGGGCATTTATGGTCGAGAGAACCGGCCCGGCGCCCCTGGTCTGCAGGAAGCCTATGAACTTTTCGGCGTGCTCCATCTCCTCCTTGTATTGGAAAAACAGCCACTTGGCGTATCCCCTGTATCCTTTCGCATCCATCTCGTTGGACATCCCGAGGTACAGGAACGCAGAATAATACTCCATGTTTATCTGGTCGTTAACGGCCTTTATCACTTTTTCTGATATCATGCTTCTGCTCCTGGCGTTTCCGCCTGTAAAAGTATGGCAGGGTGCGTATATAACCGTCTTCGAACTACGGGCCCGGCATAGTCCTTTATAAGTGGAGATATCTTAGCGAGGTTGCCGGACCGGCGGAGGGGCGCGATGCGTGAACGCCATGAGCACGGATCGGCGAACAGCGGCCCTGTACCAAATTTGGGAACTTGCGGGAGATGCGATGTGTCATCGTTGCGATGACCGGAAGACAACGCAGGGTCCGACACATACCCCCGGCGTAAGTCAGTGCTTCGAGGCCGGCGTCACCGCCGGACTGTGAAAAGGCGTGTTAGCGCCCGGGGGACAACTTCCCCCGGGACCTTTCTTCATAAGTACATGCACAACCTCCGCAGCCAGTCTTCGGCCTCTTTCTGACGTGGATATTTGGACTCCAGGTCCGCGAATTCGCTTCCGTGTTTTTCCGAGGACGGATCGAAGCCTATCACAATGTGGCAAAGCTCATGATACATGACATAGTCCGCTACGAATTCTGGTATGTCGGGGTTGTCCAACGCAGACGATATCGCGACCACTTTCATGAGGACCGAGCAGTAGCCCACCTTCCGTACGTTGGGCTCCTTCGTCCATGACATGAATATGCCGGGATCCTCCTTCACCAATCCCGCATCTATAAGCCTCCGGTAGCATTCGCCCAGGTCCCTGTGCTGTCCCTGACGGGACCTGGAGAGGTTTCTGCTCCTCCTAAGGTATGTAGATTGTTTGTATTTTGAAAAATCCGGAGATGTGACCCATTTGCACATCTCCTCCGAGAAATCAGGGTCTCCCTTTCCGCATATCCTTGCGAAAAGCGTCGATGCCAGACCCTCGATCACCTCGGGCGGGGCGTCCGCCATGTAATCGGATACTTTGAAGTCCGCCCATTTGTAGGAGCGCTGCCATCGAACCTTGAATTCTTTGAACGAAACGAATTCGGCGTTGACAGTCTCGTATCCGTGCTCTTTTCCGACTTTCCTGAATCTCTCCTGAAGTCCGTCATTTTCCATATCTTTTTTCTCCTTGGGCCCCGTCCGTCGGGGCGTGATGAAAAATAGTGCGACGGCCGAAATATAACGGGAAAGATACAGTTAGCTTATCTGGCTATCTTCGATGTGCGACAGCTATTTTTACGATAATGCTCTTCGAAACGCCATGGAAGAAGATCCCAAACAGAGGGAGATCACAGAAAAGATATTGGCGGCCATAAAGAAGCAGTACGGCTCGATACCTCTTATCAACCAGGTCCTTTCCGAACGTCCGGACCTGTTCGTGCCCGTTGCCAACCTCGGAAGGGCCGCCCTGGAAGGCCGCGGCGTCATGGAGAAGAAGACCCGTTTCCTGTGCGCCGTATCCGCGGCGGCGGCCGAAGGCGCCGAGTACTGCATAAAAGTTCAGGCCGAGCACGCCATACAGGAGGGCGCCACAAGGGACGAGGTCCTGGAAGCCATGGTCATCGGCTCATACATGGCGCTGACGAAATCCCAATCATATGCATTAAGGGAGTTCGCCAAGCTTTACGATATAAAGACGGAATGAGTAACAATCGTTAAGTACTAAGATTGGATTATATACCCCGATAAGATTCAAGGAGCGATCAAATGGTAAAAATAACCCCAGAAGCTGAGAAGTTCATAGTCGACCTCATGGACAAGAACAACAAGAAAGGCTATGGAATAAAGATCTACCTCGCAGGCTTCGCATGTTCCGGGCCCCAGTTCGGAATGTCTTTCCAGGAGAAGGAGGCAGAGGGCGAAATCGTGGACACCACTGCCGAAGCGTTCAAGATGTTCTACGACAACGAGACCGCGGAGCCTCTGAAGGACTGCGTCATAGAGTTCATCGACGACCCCAACTTCGGTACCGGACTCACGATCCGCGATCCCAACGCCAGCGGCTGCGCGTCATGTGGCGGCGGCTGCCACTAAACTTCGAAGGGGGCCTGCCGGCCCCCTGTAATATTTTCAAACCTGTCTTGTATATCTAAGCCTGTCCCACTTTCGGACATCCCCCTGTTATCCTTTTATCCTGACCCGTCTTATTCTCGGACGGAATGAAATATCTCTCCCATCCCAGGATAGCGCCCGGAAAGATCGAAGAAAGAGAGTACCAGGTAGCCATGGCCAAAGGATGTCTCGGAGGGAACACTCTCATAATCCTCCCCACCGGCCTCGGAAAGACTGTAGTGGCACTTTACGTCGCGGCATGCATATTGGAACGCAGTGAGAAGGTACTTATGGTCGCTCCCACCAAGCCTCTGACTGACCAACACGGCGCTTTCTTCCAGGAGAACCTTGTGGGGACCAAGGTCGGGATCGTCAACGGCAACACGAAGCCCGAGGTCAGGACTGCGATGATGAAAGAATTCGACCTGATAGTGTCTACGCCTCAGACCGTAGCCAACGACCTGGAGAACGGCAGATACGATCTGGAAGATTTCGGTCTCGTCATCTACGACGAGGCGCACAGAGGAACCGGCAACTACGCATATGTTACGGTGGCACAACATTGCGGCGAACATATGCTTTCAATGGGCATGACCGCCTCGCCGAGCAGCGACCTCGACAGGATAGAGGAGATATGCAGGAACCTGGCACTTACCCGCATAGATATACGCGGAGATGAGGACCCTGACGTTTCACCCTATGTATTCGATACGTATGTAAAGAGGATCGAGGTCAGCATGCCCAAGGACCTGGTAAGCATAATCTCCCTTCTGCAGGGCATGCTGGACCATTACATAGTCGAGCTTACCCGCCTCGGCCTCTTCGACCCCAACTGGCCTCCGTCCACGAAACATCTGCTGGTGGTGGGGGAGACCCTTCAGAGAAGGCTCGCGCGCGGAGAGAAGACGGCCATCGTTTTCAGGGGCCTCACCGTGCAGGCCATATGTCTCAAGCTGCTCCATGCTGTGGGTCTTGCCGAGACCCAGGGCATGAGCGCTCTCCGCTCCTATCTGCTAAAGATAGACGGCGAAGCTAAAAAAGCAAGTGCCAGCAAGGGTACGAAAGAGCTTGTGGACCTTAAAGAGTTCAAGGACATGGCACATATCGCTATGACTTCTCCGGTCGAACACCCAAAAATATCGAGGGTCATGAGCATAGTGAGCCGCGTCCTTATCTCCTCCGCGGACTCGAAGATCATTGTCTTCTCACAGTACAGGGACACCTGCGACATGTTGGTGGAAAAACTTTCCACGATACCGGGTGCCAGGGTAGGCAAGCTCATAGGGCAGTCCAGGGGGGGCCTGAAACAAAAGGAGCAGATGAGCGTTCTCGGCGACTTCCATTCGGGTGTCTTCAACGTGGTGGTATCCACATCCGTGGGGGAAGAGGGCCTGGACGTGGCCAGCACGGACGCTGTGATATTCTACGAGCCTGTGCCTTCGGAGATAAGGACGATACAGAGAAGAGGACGTACTGGAAGGAGCAGGGACGGAGAGGTCTACGTTCTGGTGGCCCGCGGGACGGTGGACGAGGTGTTCGAGAAGTCCAGTAAAAAGAAGGAGGAGCTCATGCGCTCCCGGCTCGAAGTACTCGGCAGGACCCTCCGTGACCGTGTACCTCCGAGGAAGGAACAGGGGCAGATGCGGCTCGTGGATTTTTGAAAACGATTAATAGTTTCTCCTATATGGAGGAGATATGCTTTTCTCGGAGCTCGCCGAAACGTTCGACCGTATAGAGGCCGAGCCCAGCCGTCTCGGGATGACTTCCATACTGGCTGGGTTCCTGAGGAATGTGGATCCGGGAGACGTTCCGTATGTGGTCTACCTGTCCCAGGGAAAGCTTCACCCGGATTTCCATCCCATGGTCCTTGGAATGTCGGACAAGCTCGTTATCAGGGCGATAGCCGCTACGGTGGGTACAAAAGAGTCGAAGGTGGTGGATATGGTCGTAAAGGAAGGCGACCCCGGAACCGCGGCCGAAAAACTGATCAAAGGCAAGAAGCAGATGACGCTGTTCTCCGACCCCCTTACCCTCGACAGGGTCGTCAAAAGCCTTACAGCCATAGAGGAGGCCGAAGGCAAAGATTCACAGGACAAGAAGACAAAGATCCTTTCCAACATGCTCCACGATTCCAATCCCATCGAGGCCAGATATCTTTGCAGGATCGTTACCGGCAGGATGAGGGTCGGGGCCGGCACGATGACGATACTCGATGCTCTCGCCGAGGCTTTTGCCGGCAAGGATGACAGGCCCGAGATAGAGAGGGCGTTCAACATAACCTGCGACCTGGGCCTCGTGGCCAAGACCATAGGCGAGGGTGGCATGGAGGCCGTAAGTAAGATCAAGGTGAGCATAGGGAGCCCCTTGAAGGTAATGCTTGCGGAGAGGCTCAGGTCCATACCGGAGGTCGTGGAAAGGCTGGGCGGGAAGTGCGCCATGGAATACAAGTACGACGGCATCAGGGTCCAGGCTCACATAAAGAAGGATTCGGTGATACTATACTCGAGAAGATTGGAGGATCTTACACCGAATTTCCCTGATGTGGCACTTTCGCTGAGGGAGCATTGCGGCTTCGAAGAGGCAATAGTAGAGGGCGAATGCGTCGCTGTAGACACGGAAACAGGGAACATGCTGCCGTTCCAGGAAGTTACGCACCGCAGGAAGAAACACGGCATTTCGGATGCCATAAGGGATTATCCCGTCCGCATTTTCCTGTTCGACATGCTCTACGCCGACGGGAAGGATATGACGCCGGAACCGTATCTCGATAGACGCTCGGCGATAGAATCCGGTTTCAAAATATCCGATAATATCCAAATGACCGCCATGAAGATCGTCTCTTCGTCGGAAGAGGGACAGAGGTTCTTCGACGAGGCCGTCTCAGCGAGATGCGAGGGGATAATGGCCAAATCCATCTCGGAAGATTCAGTTTATAGAGCAGGCTCTAGAGGGTTCCTGTGGATAAAATACAAGAAAGATTACCAGCAGGCGCTGGTGGATTCTTTCGACCTTGCGGTAGTGGGCGCATTCTACGGCATGGGAAAGAGGGCCGGAAAATACGGGGCGTTGCTCATGGCCGCCTACGACCAGGATACCGACCGCTTCGGAACGGCCTGCAAACTGGGCACAGGCTTTGACGACGAGTTCCTGGACAGGCTGCCGGAGATGCTTGAACCACACATAAGCCAAGACAAACCGCCGTCAGTAGACGCACAGATGGTTCCAGACGTCTGGTTCAACCCTTATATCGTACTGGAGGTGACCGGCGCGGAGATAAGCGTCAGCCCGATCCACACCGCGGCCGCCGGTTACGTGAAGGACGATTCCGGACTCGGGATAAGGTTCCCCAGGTTCACCGGAAAAGTGCGCGACGACAAAGACCCTACCGAATGCACGACATATTCCGAACTTGCAGATATTTACTCCCTGCAGGAGCACGACTCGGACGGATTGGCGTGACCGGCATATCGGGCACACAAAGTTTAAGATATGAGTGGGGGTTGGGGAGCGCATGAAGACCTATGTTGCCGAGAAGACCGAAGATTCAGTCACCCTCGGGCTAAAAGACGCAGACGTGACACTTCTACAGCCGATCATGGATGCCCTGTATAACAACAAAGATGTTCTCATAGTAAGGTACGAGGAGCAGCACCCGGAACTTGATGACACGATGCTTTATGTCCAGGTCAAAAACGGCGATGCTCTGGCTGCCGTGAAGAAGGCGGCCGAAGATGTCGCCGGATACTTCTCGGAGATCGTCTCTTAAATGAGCTACAGGCCCTGCCATACCGACGAGACAAAGATCGGTATGCTCTATTATCTGAGCGGTGCCGAGGGGACCGGAGGGCGCATAAAAGTATTCCCGGAAGATTTCAGCGTCACGGAAGTGTCCCGCGGGCCCCCTGAAGAGCCCGAAGGAAAATTCACCATCGTCAAAGTAACCAGCACGAATTGGGAGACGAACCGTATGGTCCGTCTTCTCTCCAGGAGCCTGGGGATTTCGCGTGAAAAAATCGGTTTCGCGGGAACGAAGGACAAACGCGCCGTCACATCGCAGCTCATGTCTTTCGAATGCCCACCCGACAGCCTCGGATCTGTGGGTCTTAAGGACCTTGAGATCACCGACATTTATCGTTCCAAACGCCCCATCAAGATAGGAGACCTGATCGGGAACCGGTTCTCGATAAAGGTAAGAGAGCCGAATATGCCGATCGATGAAATACCTGGCACATTGGACTCTATAATCTCTGACATCCGAGAGGCGGGCGGATTCCCCAACTATTTCGGAGTCCAGCGCTTCGGAGTTGTACGACCGGTGACCCACCTGGTGGGAGAGAGCCTGGTACGCGGAGACACAGAGGGCGCCGTCAGAATGTATCTTTCTTCCCCCTCTGAGTTCGAGAATGATGGGGTTTCTGCCGCAAGGGAAGAGCTGGCACATCGCGATGACTGGAAATCCCTGATAAAGATCATGCCGGAATCGATGGGATTCGAGAAATCCATGGTCGGCCACCTGATAGAGTCGCCCGGAGATTGGACCGGGGCGATAGAGACCTTGCCTAACAATCTGCAGATGATGCTCGTCCACGCCTATCAGTCGTATCTGTTCAACCTGATGCTGAGCAAAAGGATGGAAGCAGGACTGCCTCTAAACATGCCGGTTGCCGGCGACGTTGTGATACCCGTATCTGCCGACGGTACTCCCGACCACGATCATCCCGTATGTGCCACATCCAGAAATATTGACCTTGTCGCAGCACAGGTCGGATCCGGACGCGCATTCGTATCTATAACCTTGTTCGGAAGCGACAGCGTTACACAGGAGGGAGAGATGGGAGAAATAGAGTCCCGGGTTTTAGAGTCGCAGAAGCTGAAGGCTTCAGATTTCATCATACCCGGACTTCCCAGATGCAGTTCCAGAGGCAGCAGGCGCGAGATACTTTGCCCGGTGAAAGAGATAGGATATAAGATGGGGCAAGACTTCTACGACGCGGAGTTCTCACTTCCAAAGGGGAACTACGCTACGACACTGATGCGCGAATTCATGAAGTCCCAGATGCTCAATTACTGAGCAACTTGACCGCTCTGGCGCTGTAGACCCCGAGATCATGTTCCTTCATTATGTCGAATACGGACATGTCCTTTCCAACCTTGGATGCAAGATCTTTTACGTCATCGGAGAGCATATCCATGCTCATTTTCCCGTTGATCGCGGAGTAGATGTATGAGACCAGCATCTTGGCCTCGTCCGCGTCCTTTGCGCCTCCCGCAACGAACGCGCATGGTATCGTGATTATAGGTTCTGTATCTATGTCCGTGAGCCCGGCTCTTAAGACCGCGCTGTGCGACAGTTCTTCCATCCTAACGAACTCCGGCGTTCCGGGGATTATCTCACCGTATTCGGATATGTCAGAGAGATATTCCATGACCGCTTCGGAGGTGGCCTGGTCCAGCTCCAGCATGTTTTCGATGCCGGGATCGTCCAGGGAGCGCTTGCTCACGTAAGCTCTGCGCAGCAGCCTCTCTGCAAATCTTTTGACGGTTTCGGAAGCATCCTCCTCGTCTTCCTCGGCCCCCGACTTGGTGGCCGCCCTCTGGGACAGCACCGTCGCCTCTTGTGACCGTCCGCTCCTCGAAAGAATGTCCGACATCTCCTCAAGAAGCTTCGGGTCGGGGTCCTGTGTCCTGAGGAGGCGCTTGTACATCTCAAGCACTCCCGCCTGGTTGCGACGTTCCGAAAACACCCTGGCCTTCGTAACCAGCGCCTCCGGGTTATCGGGCTCCTCGGACAGCACCGTGTCGGCGACCCTGTCTGCATCTTTTATGTCTCCGTTGATGTAATGGGCCGATGCCAGACGGTTGCGTGCGGTGTTGTCGGACCCGCATTTGGATACCGCCATTGAGTAATCCGATATCGCACCTTCGATATCTCCTATCTTGGACCTTAGGTCCCCGTGTTTTATGTAAATTTCACAGCTTCCGCCGTCGGAATATTTCATCGCATTCTGATATGCTGCCAGAGCCCCCGGTATGTCACCCAACAGTGACCTCAGATCTCCATCCTTCACCCATAGGACCGGGTCCTCCTGGGATACTCTGAGGCCTTCCGCAACCACGGCCTCCGCGCCCCTGACGTCTCCGTCCGCGGCGTATACCTCGGACCTGAAAAGAACATATTCCGTATTTCCGGGCTCCAGTTCCAATGCGCGGTCTGCCATCCTTGCGGCCCCCCTCAGGTCACCTGTGGAATAAAGCGAGCGGGCGATGTCGAACAGAGCCTCGTCGTCATCGGAATCGGCCGGCTCTTCGTTTGTATTTTCCTCCTCTATCACAGGATGTTCCTTCTCGACCTTCGCGACGGCCTCGGCATCCTCTTCCAGCTCGGCGAATATCTTCTCGGCCGATATCTTGTCCCCATTGGAGAGGAAGGCGTGTGCCAGATCGTTCTTTACAGACCTGTTTTTCGGATCCTTCTCCAAAATCCGGTAACAAGTGGCTATCAGCTCGGGATAGTTGCCCATCGAGGTCAGTATGCTTTTCCTAGAAAGGAGAAGAGGCATTGACGAAGGGTCCTTGACAAGCTTGGAATTGATGAATGACAGCGCTCCGCTGCGGTTCCCGAGTTTCATCATACATTCCGCCGCATCGGTTATAGCGTAGGTGTCCTTGGAATCTATTGTGGATATGTCGGAACATACGCCGATAGCCTCCTCGTACATCCCCGCGTGCATGCATATCTCTTTCTTCACGACATAGGTATCTTTGTTCCAGACGTCGACCATTATCGCCATGTCGATGAAATAGAGTGATTCCCTGTATCTTCCCGCGCGTGCGAAGATCATTCCCTTTTTCACAAGCGCGTATGCGCTGTCCGGCTTCAGCTCTATCGCGCGGTTCAGCGATTCGATGGCGCCGTGAAGGTCGCCTTTCTTCTCTTGTACCGATGCCTTGGAAATCCAGAACTCGGGCTCATCCAGGTCCATCAGCACCGCCCGGTTGTATGCCTCCTCGGCAGAATCCAGGTCCCCTGCGGCCTCGTCGGCCATCCCCTTGGAATGCCAGATCACCGATGAGAATGGGTCGGCCGCAGCGGCGGCGGCAAATGATACTGAAGCCCTCAGATGTTCTCCCAGAGCGTATTCGGCGTTGCCTCTGAGCCTTCGTACGAGAGCTATGCTGCCGTACTCCGCATCCATCTCTTCGCATAGTAGGGCGACCTCTTTGTACATGCCGTCCCTGATCATGGATTCAATAACGGTTATGAAATTTTCCGGCCTGCGGTCAGCCCTTATGGCTTTACGGTAAGAGGACAGGGAGCCTTCCGTGTCTCCCATGGCCATCATCACTTCGGACGAATCCAACATTATGTCCGCGTTTTCGGGGTCCAGCTTCAATATCCTCTCACACATCTCAAGGGATGCGCGGTTGTTCCCCTGGGAAGTGTATATGTCCTTGACGAGGACCATTATACCTATGTCGGACGGGGAGAGCTTGAGCGCCGTCTGCGCCTCTTTCATTGCCTTATCCGATTTACCCATTGCGAAAAGGACTTTTGCGCGCTGGAGACGGGACTCCGGATCCTTGGGATCTGATTTTACCGCTGCGGTGGCGGCCTCAAGGGCACCGGGGTAATTCCCGTTCACCGAATCGTTCATGGATTTCAGGATATTCGCCTTGGTGTTTTCCGGATAGTTCATCAGTATCTTTCTGACGACCGGTTCCGCATGGGCGTTCATTGAGTCCGAGACCAGCCTCTCAGCGCATTTTAGATATGCGTCGAGGTCCGCCCTCTCGGTATCGAGGAAATCAAGCATGCATTGGGCCGCGTCGTCCCTGCGGCCGATTTTGGTGTATGCATCGGTAAGGCCCTCCATCACCATCGGGGAATGCGGGTCCGATGCTTCCGCGTCCCTGTAAAGCTCCAGCGCCTTGTCGATCTTGCCGCCGTTCAGGCATACTCTGGCCGCCTCGCAGGTGATGTAAGTGCAACCCTGCTTGACGAGACCGTTGTACAGCACCTCTGCAGAATACCAATCTTTCTCGTCTGCGGACATCCGTGCGGCGGCAAGCACATAGTCAGGGTGTTTTGCGGCATATTCCTTCGCACCCACCAGTGCGTCTGTGGCTACATCGTGGTCACCGCCGAACCAATCCGAATAAATGCGATACAATCTCTGTTGGGGGCCATCTTCCTCTCCCTCTCCCTCTCCGCAGGGTACGGTGGCCCTTCCAGCGTAAAGAAGCTCCATGTTCCTGTAATACATCCAACCGCCGGCCGGATCGGACTCCTCCAGGAGCTTGTATATCTGCTGATCTAACGGGTCGCTGCATCTGCCGTGAAGAAGCACTTTCTTCGCCGAAGGCTTGTCGCCCCTGTCAAGCAGCAGACGTGCGTGCACACTGCTCCTGAGGGGTATATCCAGTCCGTCCCGTACCGTTTCGAACATCTCCGCGGCTGATTCCGGATCGCCCATCCTCTGGTACAGTATCGCGGCTTCCAGAGCGGGTGCGCAGTCCGTGGACCGGCGTTTCGATACCAGGTCCGGAAGTATAGAAGAAAGGCGTTGGCTACCGCTGTCAAACAGGGAGTCCATCAGCCTGACAAGTACTGCGGAATTCACGGGGCCCTTGGAGGCCAGCACCTCGTCGGCCACCGATTCGGCGGGATTGCCCTTCTTTCCGAGTGCAAACTTAGCAGACCCAGACCCCGAAAGTCTCCTCCACATAGCTAAATCCGAGGAACTCTGGAATACCGGCCCTGAACCCATCGAAAACGATATGAGGGATTCAGTAAATAAAAGTAGGTAGAGCAAGCAGATTCGGGACCTAGACGTCTTCCTCCACGACCATTCTGATAGCCCCGGGGGCCGCGACAGAAGTCGTGGGGCGTGGAGCCATGATATGACGGAACCTACATCATGATTATATACCAGTGAAAAATTAAGGGAACCTGTTGCAGCTGTAATCTAGCTGGTTAGGATTCGAGCCTTCCAAGCTCGTCGCCCGGGTTCGAATCCCGGCGGCTGCACTCATCTTTTAAAAAACCTCCCTGGCCCTGAATGTTTTTTGTACTCACATGCCTTTCTCAGCAACATGGCCACTGTGATCGTCGATATGGCTTTCTGCGACAAGAAGCACAAAATAACCGCGAAGCTCAGGGAAGACGGAGACTTGGACATCCACATTGCATCTGATTGTATGCACATCAGAGAATATGCCGAGAAGCTCGGCGAGACCGTCACGGTCAAGGATGTCACAGATAGGAACGGCAGCCGGGTTTACGACCCGGAGATATGTTCTGCCGCATCGGCCACATGTCTTGTGCCTTCGGGCATCATCAATGCTGCCTGGCTCGAGCTTGGGATGCTTTCCGGATCCAGAGCTAAACAGATCCACGCCAACTGCGTGCGCTTCACCGATGAAGGGTCGGACGACCTCATCGACGGCTGATATGCCCTTCGGACGGGCGTTCGCCGTACGCATCGTGTCGCGCCGCAGCCGATCGTCAACGCACGATTCGAACGTGTCGGTAGATGGGGCTTCAAAAAATGAGTAAATGGTTTGGAGGAAATCTGTAATCATTCGTCGTGGACCTTTATCGATTCCTCGACGGATATGACGAATATGCGCCCATCTCCTATGTGTCCTGTCAGCGCAGCCTCCTTCACGGTATCTATGGTCAGCTGCTTCTGATCGTCTTCCACTACGATCTCGAGCATCATCTTGTCTATCTCATCCACGCGGAACGTACCGGTCCTGGTGGAGATGTTGACTCCCGATTGCGAGCCCCTCCCCTTCACAGGGACCATGGTCATCCCCATTATCCCGTTGCACCTGAGCGCGTCCTTGATGTTCTGTAGCCTTTCCGGCCGAACAACTGCCACAATCATCTTCATTTCATCGCCTCAGTTGTACGCGGACTCTCCGTGCTCCGCGATGTCTCCGCCTATGAGCTCTTCGTCTTCCGTGTAACGGACCCTGATTAACAAGGAAATGGCCTTCATTATCACGAATGATACGACAAAACAGTACACCAGGGTGAATCCTACCGCCGCCAGCTGCCCTGCGAAAAGGTCTGTTCCTCCTTCGATCAGTCCGGGCGTGGCGGTTAGCGCTGATGATGCGAATATGCCCGTGGCTATCGCTCCCCAGATCCCCCCTATGCCATGTATCCCGAACACGTCCAGGGCGTCATCGACCCCGGACCTCTTCCTCATGAAGATCACTCCGAAGTAGCATAAGGGCGCCGCCACGGCACCGATGAGCGCGGCAGACGCGGGGCTTACGAACGCGCATGCTGGAGTGATGGCCACCAGCCCCGACAGGAACCCGGCGCACATGCCGGAGACGCTCACGCGTCCCGCATGCATTATCTGGACCGCGCCCCAGGACAGCATCGCCACCATCGAACTTATGACGGTCGTGGCGACCACAAGCACCAAAGTCCCGTTCACTGACAGCCCGGACCCTCCGTTGAACCCGACCCATCCCAGCCAGAGAAGTATGGCGCCCAGGTACATCCATGGGATGCTGTGGGGGCGGTCCTTTATCGTCCTGTCGCTCCTCTTTCCGAGGACCAGCGCTATCGCGACGCCGGTCACGCCGGCGCATATGTGGACCACCGTCCCGCCCGCGTAATCGAGGGATGTGATATATCCTCCCGCCGTGGAGAGAAGACCTCCTCCCCACACCATGTGCGCCATCGGAGCATACACGAGGACCGACCAGATAACAAGGAACAGCATGATGGCGGAAAACCTGGCCCTTTCGGCGCTGGCCCCGATCACGATGCATGCCGTCACACCCGCGAACATCCCCTGGAACAGCAGGAACTCCATATCCGGTATCGTAAGTCCCAGTGTGCTCGTTCCGTAAGGCACGTTGTACATCAGGGCGAAGCCGAGGTCCCCAACGAACCCGCCTATGTCCCCGCTGAACGCCAGAGAGTATCCCACCGCCGCCCATATCACAAAAACCAGTGCGACGCCCATTATGCACTGGGCGATGGTGGACGTCATGCTCTGCTTCCTCAGCATCCCCCCGTAGAAAAGCGCCAAGGCAGGAGCCATCATGAAAACCAGTACCGTCGCCACCATCACCCATGCCATATCCGTATAGTCCAGTGCCCCTTCGACGCCGCCCGACAGTATTTCAGCGGTATCGGCGGACACCTCAGGCAGCAGGAAGAGCGATGCCGTCATTATCGCGGCCGCTGCGACCGCCACCATTATTCCCAACTTCATCTTGAACCTCCAATTGTTGCCTCATTTTCAATAGATTTGTACAGTTAAATTGAGGCTAATTAGACAAATGTCTAATCATATATTAATAATTTGATAAATGTCTAATCATTGAGTAATTCATTGGCAAATGCGCGAAATCTTTATCAAGGGGGCCCGTCCCAAGGGCCGCAATCGGAAAGGACGGTTTCGATGCCAGCCATTTAAATACGTCAATTTGCTGACATTGACCTATGGGGAGGATAGCCGATGCTAAGAACGGTCTTGTAGGTGCGTTCATAGGCGTCCTGAGCATCCTTCCGGGCGCCAGCGGCGGTGTGGCCGCCGTAGTTTTCGGGATATACGAGAGATTGATGGAGGACCTCGGAGACATCTTCCACAAATGGAGGACTGACTTCAGGTTCCTGCTTTTTGTGGGCGGAGGGATGGTCCTGGGGATGGCCGTAACCGCCTTCGGATTGGATTGGCTTATGGCGAATCTCGAGGTTCCGGCAATGTTCTTCTTCACGGGACTGATAGTCGGGCAGTTTCCCGACGTCTACAAGATGACGAAAGAAGACGGCAAAAAAAGCTCCGCGCTTAACTATGTCGCCCTGGCGGCCGGTATCGCGGTGACGGTGCTGCTCATGTTCGCCGGGAGCATCGAGGAAACAGGCGGAGACGGAGTTATGGCTCGTGGGGGGACCATGTATGTGGTGCTGATCGTCACCGGGCTTGTCATAGCGGCCTCCAAGATCGCACCGGGAGTGAGCGGAAGCGCCATACTGCTGGCGATGGGGTTGTACAAGCCACTGATAAACTCCTTCACGGACTTCGATCTCGTGGTCATAGTGCTTTTCGGCATCGGCCTCGTAACCGGGCTGGTCTTGTTCGCGAAGATCGTGACGTGGGCGCTGAAATCCTATCGCAAATCTACATTCCATATGATATTCGGCCTCACGGTCGGATCCACGTTATTGGTGGCATACAACACGCTGACCGTCACGGACACCTGGATCGAAGCGGCAGGCGGCGTGACCGCGCTGGTGCTGGGGCTTGCGCTCAGCTTGTGGCTGTCGAGGCTGAGCGATAAATATTCTAACGAACTGCAGGGCTGACAGCTGCAGTGACGCAGCGCAACCGATATAGCGTTCGGGGCCCATGACCGCCCGTGTTCGGTCGCGAAGGAAGCCTGTGGAAGCTCAAAAGAGCGGCAAAGTCCGGGGACTGCGAGGCCGCGTTCGAAGTCGGTGCATGCTACCTTAACGGCATAGGCGTGGACAAGGACGTCGACAAGGCCGTGGAATTCTTCAAGATGGGTGCGGAGAACGGTTCTCCCGGAGCCGCCCTGACCCTGGGGGACATGCTGGAGCATGGATTCATAAACAAGGATGGTCAGAGGGTCGCCGATTTCGATTCGGCGTTCCTGCTGTTCAAGATGGCCTCGGAGGGAGGTCTGGCAGCAGGATCTTACCGCATGGGCCTGATGTACAGGGACGGAAAAGGCGCCCCACAGGACATGGGGGCCGCCCTTGCACTGATAACGGATGCCGCCGGCAAGGGCTCCGACCAGGCGCTCGTGGCCCTTTTCTACATGTACCGGGACGGTTGCGGCACCGACCGCGACATGGACAAAGCAATGGAGTTCCTGAGAAAAGCAGCTGAAAGAGGTAACATAGAAGCAGTGTCCAAATTGGAGGACCTTTTCCCCGAACGGAATGACGGTCAGGAAAAATGAAAACAGAGGCAAGGCTGTTGGATGGGATGTGGATGTCCCTGCCTCTGGTGGAAGACTTTCAGATGCGTCGGGGGATGCACTTCCGGCCTTCTTATTCAATCATCGACGGCGTAGTATATGAACCGAATCAGGGGAGGTCACCGAAAGTGACCGAAAGTACGTGATCAAAGTCGTTTTGACTTGTGGCGAACACGGACCGCCATCCCGCGGTTCGTCTGGACCATTTCTCTGCCGCACATCTCGGCCACCCCTACGCCTGCGACCTTCCCGCCACGTATTACGACGGCTTCGTCGCCTATCCTTATTTCAGGGTCCGCTCCGACCGCTCCGACCGCAAACAGGTTCCCCATGAGATCGAAATCGTTCATAGTGACGGTGTACTTTCCGGTCCCGGACAGAACTTCGGCACCTTCCAGGGTAAGTGATATCATGCCTCTCTCGGGCGTCAGCATCCCCAGCTGTGTTTTTTTGGACCTGTCCCCCGGATCTTCCCTGATTATCTTCCAGTACGGAAATTTACCCGTTGCGAACGTGTTTTCGTCCATTATCGCGTCGGCGGCGTCCTGTCCGAATTGGAAACGTAGGACCGAACGTACATTCTCCTTGCGGTCGACCATATAGCCCGGCAGGTCCATGCCTCTCGAAGCCTCCCTCAGGGATGCGTCGAGCCTTCCGAGGGACGCGAACGATGTGGGATCCCCATTCTCTACCGTGAATTCCATGTCCGCCAGGTCCTTGATCATCTCATAATCGGGGAAGTGGCATACAACTTTGTCGTAGCCCTGCTCCAGGAGATCCGACAGCATCGACCGTATCATCTGCTTCTCCTGGCAGTTCCATTCTCCGGTGACGGGTATGTCGTACGCGTTGGCCGGATAGAAGACGTCAAGCTCTCTGGGCACAAGCCCCAGGGGCGATGTCAATATCACCTCGTGCACCAGGGTATCATGGTCTCCCGTGTGTATGGCGGACGAGAAAGCCTTGTGGGACTTCGACGTGTGATAGGGTTTCCTTGCAGAGCAAGGCAGGAGAAGCAATATACGCTTGTGGTACGGCTTCCTATACCGGCCGGCAATCGTCCTGCGATAGCGCTCGACGTCCGGCCTGCGAAGGGCTTGGACCGTATTGCTGCAGAACCTTCCGCCTGCCAGGGTGCATGCCTCCTCCTGATAGTCATAGCCCTGACCGTCGTAAAGCCTCAGAAGCGCCACGGACGAGGGAGATGCCGCGGACCTCTGGTCCACAAGCTCCCTGAGACGTCCCGACGCCGTGAACAGCGACACCTTCTCCACCTCTTCCTTCAGGGCCCTCGTGTTATCCCGGGAGACATCGCAGCCCATGGCCACCTCGCCTTCAGGGATCATCCTCACGCCCATGAGACCGGCTGCGCTGGGCAGTACGTCGTCGAAGATATCCACGCCCATATAACTCAGGATGGACAGGGTGGAAGGCTCTGCTATCCCGGACATGTATACCAAGCGGCCGAAGCCGGCGACCTCCCTGACCTTGATAACGGCATCCAGAATCTTCCTGGCATCGCGCCTGAGCTCGAACGCGTTCGGGACGACGACCACCTCGCAATCTTCAGGAATCTCCTCTGTGCCGTCCAAAGGCAGTCTGAGGACACACAGCTTCCCGTAAGGTCCGCGCATGCCCCCGCGACCCGACGATACGGTCGTCAGCAGCCCTTCGTCCAGAGGCACGTCGGTGCCCATGAAATGCAGGACCCTTCCTTCGGGCTCCAACGATATGAACGGCCCGGCCGACCTTCCCAAGGTTACGACCGCAGGTGTGGTCAAATCGTGCTCTCCGTCCTTGTATTTGCAGACTCTTCCCCTGTGGGACCTAGCGATAATGTCCAGCATCTACATTCGGTGAGAACCCCCCCGTTAATTAATGTTGGTACGCGCAGGGTAAGGGTTATATCGCAATGGCAGGATTAGCCACCATGGACTTCTATGACAGGGACGTCGTTTCCATAAGGGACCTGACAAGGGAAGAGATCGAATCGATCCTCGACCTATCCGAAAAAATGGTGCCGTACGCTACCGGCGAAAAAGTTAACCGGGTTCTTCACGGAAAGATACTGGGCAACCTGTTCTTCGAGCCTTCGACACGCACGAAGCTCTCGTTCGAAAGCGCCGCCTACAGGCTCGGATGCGACGTCATAGACGTGTCCGAGATGTCCATGACATCCATATCCAAGGGTGAGACGCTGGCGGACACGATAAGGATGGTCGACGCGTATTGCGACCTCATCGTCCTGAGGCACCCGTACGAAGGCGCTGCACGCCTGGCTGCCAATTTCTCCATCAATCCCGTCATAAACGCCGGAGACGGCGCCGGATCCCATCCGACGCAGACTCTGCTCGACCTCTTCACGATGCGGCAGGCGAAAGGTTCCCTTGACGGCCTCAACGTGGTGCTGGTGGGCGACCTGAAATATGGGAGGACCGTCCATTCACTCGCCGAGGCGCTGACGATGTTCGGCGCCAAACTTACGCTCGTGGCTCCCGACTCCCTGCAGATGCCGGAAGAGATCGTCAACCACATAAAAGAGAAGGGATGCAGGCCCACAAAGACCACAAGCCTGGAGGAGGCGATCGACAAAGCAGACGTGCTTTACGTCACCAGAATCCAGAGGGAAAGGTTCCCAGACCCGGCCGAATACAAGAAGGTGGCCGGAACATACCGCATCAATAATGCCGTGCTCAGGGAGGCCAGAAGGGATATGGCGATCATGCACCCTCTCCCAAGGATAGACGAGATCGCACCTGAGGTCGACTCTTCGGAGCACGCTAAATACTTCCAGCAGGCGTTCAACGGCGTGCCCGTCAGAATGGCTCTTCTCTGCGCAATATTGGGAGGCGAGATCTGATGGATGTAAAGGCGATAAAAGAGGTAAAACTGGCCCCCATCAGGAACGGGACGGTCATCGACCACATAGCCACCGGGCAGGCCCTGAACGTACTGAAGATCCTGGGCGTCAACGAATATATGGACTCGACCATCAGCGTCGGCATACACGTATCGTCCAGAAAGTCTGCGGAGTGGAAGGATATCGTGAAGATAGAGGACTGCGAGCTGGACCAGAAAACGGTCGACAAGATAGCCCTTATCGCTCCGGACGCCACCATATCGATCATCAGGGACTACTACGTCGCGGAGAAGTTCAGGGTCGTCCTCGGAGACCATGTCACGGGGCTTGCCAAGTGTTGCAACCCCAACTGCATAACGAACAAGAACGAGCCCATCGAGACCGAGTTCGCAGTGATAAGCAGGCGCCCCACCAAGCTCAGGTGCTCATACTGCGACAGAGAACTGTGCAACATCTCGGACAATTTACTATGAAGATATTCATCGTGACCGGAATGCCCGGATCGGGCAAAGAAGAACTGCTGACCGTGGCCCGCGAGATGGACATACCCTTCCTGAGGATGGGCGACATCGTGCGAGAGCACTATGCCAAATACCACTCCGAGAAGGGGCTCACCATCGGCGAGTTCGCCGACAAAGCCAGAAAAAAGAAGGGCAAGGACATCTGGGCCAAGAAGGCACTTGAGAAGATGACAGGCAAAATCTTCCTGGTCGACGGCTGCAGGAGCATGGAGGAAGTGGACGCCTTCAGGACCCTCAGCGAGGACGTTTACATCATAGCGATACACTCGAGCCCCGACACCAGGTACGGGAGGCTCGTCAAACGCGGAAGAGAGGACGCCCCCCGGGAATGGGTCGAGTTCGCAGACCGCGACACAAGGGAGATATCCTGGGGACAGGCAGAGGTCATCGCCCTGGCGGACATCATGTTCATCAACGAATCGACGCTCGAGGACTTCCACGCGGACGTGCGGAAGACCTTGGAGGAACTGAGGGCATGAAATTCACGATCGCCCGCCTATGCGGCGGCGCGGCGCTCATGGCCGTCCCTCAGGAAGAATTCGAGCTGGATATGGAAAAGGCCGCAGAGGCCATCGGAAAGATGGGGCATGCCATAAAGCAGAAGGACGAGATGATGGTCGTCTTCATGTGGGGAGATATCGAGGCCACCCTGTACGTGCAGGGAAAGGTCATGTTCTTCCCCTTGGAAAACAAGTCCCAGTGCATCGAGTACGCTACGTCTGTTCTCGAGAGCATTATGTAATTAACGTTTTCGGCACATCATTAATTACTGCCCCATCAATCCATGCGTCCGTGGACCCTTTGCTGCAGGCCGTTCTGGCCGTACTGCTCTCCGTAGCACTGTCGGTAGCGGCACTGAAGGTCGGAATGCTTACCCTTGACGGCGCGGCCGCGGCGACCGCGGTACTGCTGGTCATCGGGATCATGGGGGGCCTCGACTGGCTTGTTATGCTGGTCATCTTCGCGGCCATGGGTTTCGCCGCCACAAAGTTCGCCTTCAGGGAAAAGAAGAAGGACGGGCTCCAAGAAGGGAAACACGGAGAGAGGTCCTGGAAGAACATTGCCGGCGTGGCCCTTGCGCCCGCCTTGGTGGCTGTTATCGATTTTGCAACGACCGGCCACGACAGCATCTTCATCGTGGCATATATCGGGTCTGTGGCCGTCGCGGCGTCCGACACGGTTGCGAGCGAGGTGGGCGTGAGAGATAAACGCGTATGGCTCGTCACCACGCTGAAGAGGGTGGAGGCCGGGACCAACGGCGGAGTTTCGTTATTGGGATTGACCGTATCGCTGGTCGCAGCGGCCGCGGTTTCGCTCATCGGGTGGGCAGTCCTGTTCAGAGACCTTAGCTGGTTGATCGTCCTGCCTATGGTCGCGGGAATGGCCGGAAATCTGTTGGACAGCTTTTTCGGAGCTACGATCGAGGACCGCGTTATATCGAAATACACGAATAATTTCATAACCGGGATCTCGGGGGCCATTCTGGCCGCCGCGACATATATGCTGTTCTGATCGTACTTCAGACATTTTCAAAATAA
>ENA-UOOH01000065-UOOH01000065.1-fermentation-metagenome-genome-assembly--contig:-NODE-65-length-114015-cov-36.304905_pt1 | contig 114015 bp, 108 predicted proteins | sample MGYA00245778_ERZ724025 | MGnify/ENA primary metagenome ERZ724025 (study PRJEB28704, sample SAMN03018313) | fermentation metagenome | biome: anthropogenic terrestrial biome; feature: soil... | reverse complement strand
CAGCTGCGGCTCCGGTGTGGAATGCCGGAGCAAAAGGGTATCTGTGCAAGCTGACGGCGGTAGGCGAGGGCGACGCAGAGGTCGCTGTTCGGGCAGGCAGCTCAGAAAAAAAGATTGCGGTGCGGTTTGTGACGACCATTGGCCGCGACACTCTTGCCTATACATTCCATACGCCGGGGCAAACCTACCACATGGGGCTGTCCACTTCTACAGGCGAACAGCCGCAGATTGTTTCCTCTGACCCCGATGTTGTCAAAGTGGTCTTCACGGTTCCTAACCCCAGCCATCAGGGATTCCTGCTGTGTAAGCTACAGGCAGGCGAAAAAGAGGGAACCGCCGACATTACCATCACGGCGGGGAGGGCCAAGGCAGTAACAACCATTACCAATGACTTTCGGCCGGTTAATCTTTCTATAGATACCAGCTCTTATACATTCTATTATCCGGGCCAGCGGTATACAGTGCTGGCGACTGTAGCCGACAACACACCAGCAATCGTTTCATCCGAAGATTTATCTGTTGTTTCTCAACAGCTGAAAAGTGACGGGAACGGCCGCTGGCTGATTCAACTGGTAGCCCAGCGGAGCGGGGAAACAAAAATCCATGTGCGTGCCGGCAGCAGCGAAAAGGTGCTTCCGGTGAAGGTTTCGGACGAGCGACTGACCATAACAGCAAATGCTTCGGGACATACGTTTTATGGATTGGGGCAAAGCTACACATTCTTGTTCCATACCTCGCATAATTTGGCGCCGCAGTTTTCTAGTTCCAACAATTATGTAGCCGTTGTGCAGAATTTGGGGTGGAATGCTTTACAGCAGGGCTATCAGTGCAGAGTAACTTCGCGGGGGACCGGTTCCGCTTCCATTTCTGCTTACATAGGCAGTGCCGCCAGAACATCGGTCAGTGTCAGTGTTGTCAATACAGATGAAAGTCAGATGCGGCAGCGTGCACAGCAGTACAGCAGTTCCACAAAATATCTGTTCCTTGTCAACACCTCCACACACCGGGTAGGTGTTTATACGGGACAGAGCGGAAACTGGAGCCAGCTGCATTACTGGGCCTGTACAACCGGCGCTTCGGCAACACCAACGATTCACGGTGTCTTCCACATACAGTCCCGCGGCTACTACTTTGATTCCGGTTCTGTGCGCTGCTTCTACTATACACAGATTTACGGTGGCTATATGTTCCACTCTGTTTTGTATGCGCAGACCGCTTCTCCCAGCCAAGTGGTGGACGGCCGCCTTGGGCAGGCACTGTCCCACGGCTGTATACGCTTGCAGCTGGAAAATGCAAGGTGGATATATATGTATGTGCCGTTTGGTACAACCGTTGTCATTTACTAAACAATAGACAATAAAAAGCAGCCTTTTGCCGACAGCAGGTTTGTGCCGGCAGGGGCTGCTTTTTCTGTATGTTCTTATTTAAAAACTGTGCAGGCGCTTGACAGCATCAGGAACCGCCTGCAGTAACTGGTCAACGTCCTCTTCTGTGTTCTGCACCCCCAAGGAGAAGCGAAGAGAACTACGCGCAGCTTGGCGGTCCAGACCGATTGCCTGCAGTACATGGCTGGGCTCGATACTGCCAGCCGCACAGGCGGAACCGGCGGAAGCACAAATGCCCTGCTGGTCCAGCAGCAAAAGGAGTGCCTCGCCGTCCGTTCCCGGAAAACACAGGTTCAGGTGGCCCGGCAGACGGTGACTGCCGCCATTCCGAAAACAGCCGGGCACAGCGGCCAGCAGGCCCCGCTCCAGCCGGTCACGCAGGGTGGAAACGCATTTCGTGTCCTGCTCCAATGCAGCGGTGCGTTCCCGCAAAGCGGCGGCTGTGCCGACAATGCCAGCCGTATTCTCGGTTCCGCCGCGCCGTCCCTGTTCCTGTGCGCCGCCGCACAGAAGATTGGCCGGATGCAGCCCGCGGCGGATGTACAGCACGCCGCAGCCCTTTGGCCCGCCGAACTTGTGGGCGGAAAGGGAGAGCAGGTCAATATTGTTCAGATGTACATTGATAGGCAAATGTCCCGCAGCCTGTACAGCGTCCGTATGGAATGGCACATCGGCGGTGCGGCAGATATCGGCCAGCTGACGCACCGGCTGAACGGTGCCAAGTTCATTGTTGGCGTACATGATGCTGACCAGCGCAGTTTTAGGCGTTAGGGCAGCCTGCAGGTCTTCCGGACGAACATAGCCGTCCTTTGTTACCGGCAGGTAGGTGACGGAGAAGCCTTTTTGTTCCAGCGCCTGACAGGTATGCAGGACAGCATGGTGCTCAAATACAGAGGTAATGATGTGGCGGCGGCCGGATTTAGCCTGTTCAGCGGCCATGCCGCGCAGCGCCCAGTTATCACTTTCCGTACCGCAGGCGGTAAAATAAATTTCCTCCGGTGTGGCACCCAAGCAGGCGGCAATGCTGTCCCGTGCCTGCTCCACGGCTTTGCGGGCACGGCGCCCAAGACTGTACAGGGCAGAGGGGTTGCCGTAGAACTCCGTCAGATACGGCATCATGGCTGTTAGTGCTTTTTGTGAAAGCGGCGTAGTAGCCGCGTTATCTGCATAAATGATTTTCTGCATGATTTTTCATCCATTCTTAATCTGCATCCACTGCGAAACAGCAAGCCTGTCGCAGCGCTCATTTTCCGGGTGGCCGGCGTGGCCTTTCACCCAGACGAATGTAACTTTGTGGCGTTCCAGCTGCGGCAGCAGCTGCTGCCATAGGTCGCGGTTGAGGGCAGGTTTGCCGTCCGCTTTTTTCCAGCCGCGGCGCTGCCACGAACGCAGCCAGCCTTTGCTGACCGCGTCACATACATAGCGGCTGTCTGTGGTCAGCGTCACTTCGCAGGGCTCCTTCAGGCAGGCGAGAGCCTTAATGACGGCGGTCAGTTCCATGCGGTTGTTGGTCGTTTCCGTTTCACCGCCGCACAGTTCCTTTTCGGCAGCTTTATAGCGCAGCACGGCACCCCACCCACCAGGACCGGGGTTGCCGGAACACGCGCCGTCCGTAAAAATATCCAAATGTTTCATTTGCACTTTGGCGGCTCCTTTTTTGTTGGCATATCCTATCAGCTTTTGGAAAACATTTTTAGTATACCACAGCGGCACGGATGTTTCCAGAAGAAGCGAAAGCGTTTCCGCTCTTGACAGGGTATGAAAATCAAGCTAAAATAAAATGAAGTTGTATATGCATATCTGCTCTGGCCTTTGGGAGTGGCTGACTTTGAGAAGCCAAAGCAGAGCTGCATATATGTTTTTGAGCGGAGTGGTTCTGCGGCCGGTGTATCCGGTACGGAACGGCAGGTCGTTTTTTCGCGGAGCAACGGGCGCTGTGTTCGGAACGGAAAGGATTTTTCCTTCAAACCGGCTTTTGCCGGTGCGTCCAGCTGCCAGATGTACGGCCTTTTTAAAATGAAAAATGCGGGGGCCCAGCGGAAAGGCCCGTGCGGCAGCTTTGCTGTTTTTGCAGCCGGAGGACCGGTTTTGTTTTGTGTACGGTTTTTCGGTATAGGTATATTTGTATGGATTTTGGACCAGTATCTTTTTATCAGGGGGCCGTATTCTGTCTGCTGAACGGCGGCTCTTTTGTTTTTCTGCAGGAACAGGACAATGCTGTGCCTGTGGGATAAAAATCGGGATTTTTTATATTTTATATTTTATTATACTTTTAATATATATTTTGTACCATTGTACGGAAACGGAATACGAAAAATTTCAAAGAATATGCGAAGGGACAAGGTCTGTCAGAATGCCAAAGCGGGCAGCCTTTTTCCCGGGAAAATGGAGGTTTTTTTGTGTCAGACGAAAAAAAAGAAAAGAATTTGATACCGGATACGGCACAGGCGGAAACTGCTTTTCAGGAGGAACAGCCGCGCAGGAAACCAGCCGATCAGGTGATTGGCGGCGAAAGTGTACTGCTGCCAGAACCGGCACCGCAGCCGGAACAGAAACAGCCGGCACCGAAAGCGGAGAATGAGCCGCGCCGCCGTCCGCGCCGCCCGCACCGTCCGCCGCAGCCAAAACAGCCGGTGGCTTCCGCTGCGGCACCGCAGGCGGAGCATGAGCCACGCCGCCGTCCGCGCCGTCCGCGCGGAAAAAGCGGTGCTTCCAGTAAGCCGGTCATTCGTATGGCCTTTTTGGGCGGTCTAAACGAAGTCGGCAAGAATATCACGCTGGTTGAGTGCCAAGGCGATATGTTCCTGCTGGACTGCGGCATGGCTTTTCCGGATGACGATATGCTGGGTGTGGATTTGGTCCTGCCGGACTTTACGCTGGTCGAAAAATATGCGGACCGTATTCAGGGCATTGTGCTGACGCATGGTCATGAGGACCACATCGGCGGGTTGCCGTATCTGCTGAAAAAAGTGAATCTGCCGCTGTACGGCACGCCGCTGACGCTGGGCCTTGTCAAGGGAAAACTCAAGGAACACGGTTTGCTGAATAAAGTAAAAATGAACGTTGTGCACCCCGGCGATACTATCCGCTTTGGCTGCATGGCAGTGGAACTTATCCATGTCAACCACTCCATTCCGGACGCCGTGGGTCTTGCCATTCATTCCCCGGCAGGCACCGTTGTGCATACCGGTGACTTTAAGATTGACTGTACGCCAGAGTGGGGTGAAATGATTGACCTGGGCCGTTTTGCACAGTTGGGCAAAGAGGGCGTGCTGGCACTGCTGTCCGACTCAACCAACGCGGAACGCCCCGGCTTTACCAAAACGGAACAGATGATTGCCAATTCCTTTGAGGCCATGTTCCAGCGTGCGGAGCATAAACGTATTATCATTGCGACTTTTGCCAGCAATGTCAGCCGTGTGCAGCAGATTATAGACTGTGCGGTCAAGTATGACCGCAAGGTCGCGCTTTCCGGGCGCAGCATGGTGAACGTGATGTCCATCGGTGTGGAAATGGGCTATCTGCATGTGCCGGACGGTGTCATGATTGATATTGACCTGATTAAAAAATACCCGAAGGATAAAATCGTCCTTATTACAACAGGCAGCCAGGGTGAGCCAATGAGTGCCCTGTCCCGCATGGCCTACGCTGACCACCGCAAGGTGGAGGTCGGTCCGGACGACTTCATCATCATTTCCGCACGGCCGATTCCCGGCAACGAAAAGAGCGTCGGCAATGTCATTGATGAGCTGATGAAACGCGGCTGTGAAGTAGAGTATGGCTCCATGTACGAAGTACACGTTTCCGGACACGCCTGTCAGGAAGAGCTGAAACTGATGCAGGGCATTGTCAAGCCGAAGTACTTTATTCCAGTGCACGGTGAGCAGAAAATGCTGCACCAGCACGCGGCGCTGGCCTATTCCATGGGCATGAACCGCCAGAATGTCTGCATTGCAGATATCGGTGACGTCATTGAGCTGTCAGAGGACCATATGCGGCATCTGCCGAAGGCCGTTCCAGCAGGCAACGTGCTGGTGGATGGTCTTGGTGTCGGCGATGTCGGCAGCATTGTTCTGCGTGACCGCAAACATCTGGCGGAGGACGGCCTGATTGTTGTGGTGTGCACGATTGCTTCCGAAACAGGCCATGTCGTTTCCGGGCCGGACGTTGTTTCCCGGGGCTTTGTGTATGTGCGGGAAAGTGAACGGCTGATGGACGACGCCAAAGATTTGGTCTATACTGTGCTGGAGCAGTGTGCCGATAACGGTATTCATGACTGGGGTACGCTGAAGACTAATATCAAGGATTCCTTGTCCCACTTGCTGTATGACCGCACACGCCGCAGCCCCATGATTCTGCCAATTATTATGGAAGTGTAACGTGTTCTGGTGGGCAGAATTTGCAGTCCCATGCAAAAAAGTGTATAATGCTTGCAGCCGCAGCCCTGCGGCAGGAATGGGGCGGGCGTTCCTCTGCCTGCCAGAAGAGGGAGATCAGCTGTGAAAAAGAAAATCTGGGCTGCCTCACCGGTCTTTTTTGTCTTGTCCGGCGCTATGCTGGTGATGGCTTTCCTTTCTCTGCGGTATAGCCATACTGTCTTTGTTATAGAACTGTGCATTTCCGGAGTGTCCGTTGCAGTGACGGCTTTGTCAGTGCTGAAATTTAAAAATTATGTTGCGGTGTCTATTGCTGCGGCCAAACAGGTGCTGATGGCCGAGGACGAACAGGCAATGGAGACGTTTACCATGCCGGTTGTCCTGGTGGGGCAGGCCGGGGATATCATCTGGGTAAATCAGGCATTTTTAAAAAAGGTTTCTTCCCAGCATGAGGTGCGCGGCGAGAATATCGACCGCATCATCTATCCGAATGCGCTGAGCCAGATCACCGCGGCTTCCGGCACAAATGTCACGGTGGACAGCCGCCAGTATTCGGTCTTTGGCACGCAGGTTAAAAATGAAAGTATCCTTTATTTTGTAGACGATACGTACTACAAAGAAGTAAACCGTGAATATACGGAAAGCCGCCCGGTCGTTTGTCTGGCTTTGTTTGACAACCGGGAAGAGCTGGCGCGTGACTCTGCCAGCAGCGAGGACAGCCGCATTGCCGCGGATGTGGAAGATGTGCTGTTCCGCTGGGCACAGTCCATGGGCGGCTTTTCCAAGCGCTTGTCCGGTGGGCGCTACCTGATTATGACAGATGAGCGCCATGTGCGGGAGGCGCTGGACCACCGCTTTGCGATACTGGATAAGGTGCGCGAGATTAAGACCAGCGACAACCGCAGTGCCACCATTTCCATGGGTGTTGCGCGGGGGGCTGCCTCCCTGCAGGAAGCGGAGGAGTGGTCCCGCAAGGCACTGGATATGGCACTGGGACGCGGCGGTGACCAGGTAGCCCTGAAGCAGAAAGATGAGTCCTATGAATTTTTCGGCGGTCTGTCCAAAGGCGTGGAAAAGCACGATAAGGTGCGGACGCGTGTCATCGCGGCGACGCTGTCTGACCATATCCGTCAAAGCGACTGTGTCCTGATTATGGGGCACAAGTTCGGCGATTTGGACTGTGTGGGTGCCGCGGTCGGCATGTGGAGTGCCGCAACCAATGCCCTGCACCGTCAGGCAAGGGTTGTATTGGACCGCAGTCAGTGCATGGCACGATCTTTGGTGGACCATATTGAGCAGGCGGGCGAGACGAATATCTTTGTTTCACCGGAAGAGGCACGACCCATGCTGACTTCTCACTCACTGCTGGTGGTGGTGGACACCCATAATCCGGATGTAGTGGAAAGTCCGGAACTGCTGGAAAAAGCACAGCGCGTGGTGGTAATTGACCACCACCGCATGATGGTAAAGCATATTGAAAATGCGCTGGTCTTCTATCATGAGCCGTACGCAAGTTCGGCGTCGGAGCTGGTAGCGGAACTGGTGCAGTACATAGGGGATACCGCTTTGTCCCGCACAGATGCCGAGGCCCTGTTGGCGGGCATTATGCTGGATACCAAAAACTTCGTCATGAAAACCGGCGTGCGTACCTTTGAGGCGGCCGCTTATTTACGGCGCCGCGGTGCGGATACCGTGGTGGTGAAGAGCCTTTTTGCCGATAATATTGAAGTATATAAAGCAAAATACAGGATTGTTTCCAGTGCGCAGATTCATAACGGCTGTGCCATTGCTTATGTAGAAAAAGAGTTTCCGGACATTCGCCTAAGCTGTGCGCAGGCTGCCGATGAACTATTGTCGATTCAGGGCGTAAAGGCTTCCTTTGTTATTTTTCCGTCCGGCGGCACTGTGAATGTTTCTGCACGCAGCTTGGGGGATGTGAACGTACAGCTGATTATGGAGCAGATGGGCGGCGGCGGCCACCTGTCGATGGCGGGTGCACAGGTTACCGGCATGACTGTACAGCAGGTATGTGAAAAACTGCTGGAGGAGCTGGCAACCGGCATAGGACAGCCGCAGATAAAGGACAGCGCCGGAACAGCTAATTAGAAGGGGGATATTCGATGAAAGTCGTATTATTGCAGGACGTAAGGTCATTGGGGAAAAAGGGAGAGCTTGTCAATGCAAGCGACGGCTATGCACGCAACTACCTTCTGCCGCGCAGCCTTGCAAAAGAGGCAAACGCACAGGCAATGAATGAGCTGAAAAATGCGGAAGCCTCCCGCGCCTATAAAACAAAGATGGAGATAGCCGCCGCAAAGGCAGCTGCAGCCAAACTGGAGGGCAAAAGCGTCAATATGACAGCAAAGGCCGGCAAGGGCGGCAAACTGTTCGGTTCTGTTACACCGCGGGAAATTGCTGCGGCCATTCGGCAGCAGTTCGGCGTACAGGTCGACAAACGCAAAATCACGCTGGATATGGAAATCAAAGCATTCGGTACGTTCCATTGTGATGTAAAACTGTACAATGGCATCTCCGCTAAAGTATCCATTGTGGTAACGGAAGCCTGACAGGCCATTGCAGAACGAATGCTTCCAATAAACGATAGAATATAGGCAACCCCCGCCGGCGCAGAACAGTACGCTGCAGGGTTGCTTTTCTGTACAGTGGAAAAAGGCAGATAAAAAACAGGAAGGGGAAAGCGGATTATGGCAAATAATACAACCGCATCTTATACCGGCAGCACACAGCCGTTTGACCGGGAAGCCGAACAGGCTGTGCTGGGCGCTGTTTTGCTGGATTCCTCCTGTTTGGATACCGTGATGGAGATTCTGCCCAGTCCGGACTATTTCTCGCAGAGCAGCAATGCTGACATTTACGATGCCATGCTGTCACTTTCCAACGAGGGCCGGCCGGTGGACTATGTCACGCTGCTGGATTATCTGCGCCGGGAACCCGGTTTTGAGGAGAATGACGGCAAAGGCTATCTGCTGGAACTGGCACAGATTGTTCCTTCTATCTCCAATGTGGAAACATACGCGCATATTGTACGAGATAAGTATGAACTTCGCATACTGATTCAGACCGCGCGTTCTATCCTGGAGGAGGCCGCCGCCGGAACAGAGGACTCTTCTGTCCTGCTGGACTCTGCCGAGCAGAAAATTTATGATATCCGCCGCGGCCAAAATATGCAGGGCCTGCAGCGCATCAATCAAACACTGATTGAAACATTTGACCGTTTAGACCTCATTACTTCACCGGAAGGCGAGCAGTATCGGGGCATTCCCACCGGCATTAGGGCGTTGGACGATACCATTACCGGACTGAACCGCACGGACCTTATTCTGTTGGCCGCCCGCCCCGGCATGGGCAAAACCAGTTTTGCGCTGAATATTACCCGGCACGCCGCGGTTACCTGCCACAAACGGGTTGCCTTTTTCTCACTGGAAATGACACGGGAACAGCTGGCCTCCCGTATGCTTTCCACCGAGGCACAGGTCAGCGGTGTCAAGCTGCGCAGCGGCAAGCTGGACGATGACGAATGGCCGCGGCTGATTGAAGCGGGCGATGTTTTAAGCCATACGGAGATTTACTTTGACGACAATTCCGCCATCACTGTACCCGAAATGAAGGCAAAGCTGCGCCGACTGAAAGATGTGGATTTAGTCGTTATTGACTACCTGCAGCTGATGTCTTCCGGCGGTCGTATTGACAATCGTGTACAGGAAATTTCCGCTATCACACGAAACCTGAAAATTATGGCCAAGGAGCTGAATGTACCGGTCCTGTGCCTGTCCCAGCTGTCCCGTGAAAGCGAGAAACGCACAACGCATAAGCCCATGCTAAGTGATCTGCGTGATTCCGGCTCTATTGAACAGGATGCTGATATTGTCCTGTTCCTGTATCGGGAAGGGTACTACGCCAACAGCGGCGATACACCGGCACCTACACCTGACGAAGACCAAAACAGCGGTGAGTGTATTGTGGCTAAAAACCGCCACGGCGAAACACGCAGTGTGCCGCTGCACTGGCAGGGTGAGTTTATGCGCTTTACTTCACAGGAACTGGTTCGGCAGGAACCTTAACACGGACCGAAAGGAGAGAGCTGTATGGCAGCCAAAGAAACAATGACCGCAAAGGTAATGCGTACGCTGCGGCAGTACCAAATGCTTCCCCCGAAAACGGCGGTGTTGGTGGGGGTTTCCGGCGGCGCGGATTCTACGGCGCTGCTGCATTGGCTGGCCCTCCATGCACAGCAGCTGGATATTTCAGTTGCGGCAGCCCATGTGAACCACGAGCTGCGCGGGGCGGAAGCTGACAGCGACGAGGCGTTCGTGCGTGACCTTTGTGCCAAGCTTGGCATTCCACTGCATATACTGCACGCAGATGTACGGGGAGAAGCGCAAAAAACAGGAGAAGGACTCGAAGAATGCGGCCGTCGCCTGCGGTACGCATTTTTTTATAAAATCTGCAGACAATATGCAGGCTCGCGCATCGCCACCGCTCACACACTTTCGGACAATGCGGAAACCATGCTGTTGAATCTGGCACGCGGTGCCGGTGCAAAGGGGCTGGCGGGTATTCCGCCGGTACGTGAAAATGTAGTGCGTCCGCTGATTTCCGTTACGCGTGCGGAAACCGAACAGTACTGTCGGGAACATGGCTTGCTGTATCATACGGACCGCACCAATGCGGACGTACGATATATGCGCAACTGGGTACGGCTGAAGATTGTACCGCAGTTTCACCGCATTGACCCCAACTTTGAGGAAGCTGCCGGCCGAGCGGCCTGTGCCCTGCGGGAAGATGACGAATGCCTGCGCGAACTGGCACAACAGGCACTGCGGACGGCGGAATGTCTGGGCGGTTGGCGTGCTGGCGTGCTGGCGCAGCAGCCGGCAGCTGTACGGATGCGGGCACTGTATTCGGCGGCCCGTAGTGCCGGAACCGGCAGGCTTTCCCGTCAGCATCTGCAAATGCTGGACCATCTGCTGGCCAAGGGCGGCGGCTGTACCCTGCCCGGCGGCTGTTCTGCGCGGGTGGAACGGGGAATTTTGCTGTTTCCGGAGCCGGCGGAGGGCTATGCGGTGCCGCTGCAGATGCCGCAGACATCCTTGCCGAATGGGCGGATTTTGTGTATACAGACCATTCCAAAAGAGAAAATTCCGAAAGAAATACGCAAATGTGTCTTTTCTAATTGTCTTGATTATGATACAATAACTTCTGATACCATGGTTCGGTCCCGCCGTGCGGGCGATTCCTTTTCACCGGCAGGGCGGGGTGTGACCAAGTCCCTGAAAAAACTGCTGAATGAAAAAAAGATTCCGCCTTCGCTGCGGCAGGGACTTGTTATTCTGTCGAATGGTCAGAATATTCTTTGGATAGAGGGCTGTGGCCCCAGTGAACAGGCAAAGGTGACTCCCCGCACCCGGTGTGCAGCGGTTGTTACAATAAAGGAGTGCATAGGAAATGGAAAATCAGATGCTCGGTGATATTCAGGAAGTATTGTTTAGTGAAAAACAGCTTGCCGATATTGTGGAACGCGTGGGCGAGCAAATCAGCGAGGACTACCAAGGCAAAAAGCTGCTGTTGGCCAGCGTCCTGAAAGGTTCCGTTGTCTTTATGGCGGACCTGATGCGTGCCATTAAAATTCCCTGTGAAGTGGACTTCATGTCCGTTTCCAGCTATGGCAACGGCACCAAAACTTCCGGTATTGTCAAGATTACCAAGGACCTTGACATCAACCTGGAAGGGTATGACCTGCTGGTCGTGGAGGATATCCTTGACAGCGGCGTTACGCTGAACTACATACTGCACATGATGCAGGCTCGTAACCCCAACAGCATCCGCCTGTGTACCCTATTTGACAAACCGGAACGCCGTACGGTGCCGGTGAAGGCAGACTATGTGGGTGCAGAGGTACCGGATGCGTTCATTGTTGGTTATGGCCTTGATTACGCACAGAAATACCGCAATCTTCCCTTTGTAGGGGTCCTGAAACCGGAAGTATACGGCGGATAAGGAGGAATGCAGGGTTGGAAAACAAGAAATCGCTGCGCAACCTGATACTGGTTATTGCCATACCGGTGATGCTGCTTATCCTCTTGGCAGCGCTGTTCGGCGGTATGGAAACGCCGCCTAAAACTTACACGTTTTCCGATGTTATAGGATTTTTTGCAGACCAAAAAGTAACGGAGTATTCACTGGACTTCGGTACCGGAGAAATGAGCATTAAAGTGAATGGCACGGACAGTCCAGTTTCCTTTATGGCGCCGGATTCCCAGTATATGCAGGAGCGTTTGGACCCATATGTGGAGCAGTACAACAAAAAGCACCCGACTGCCCGCATGGTCCAAAAGCTGCAGCGTCCCAAAGAAAACAACTGGCTGCTTTCTTTCCTGCCGTTTGCTATAGCCGTTGCCATTATGTTGCTGTTTACCTACCTGATGATGCGCAAGGTCAACACCGGTTTGGGCGATGCTGGAAAACAGATGAACTTTGGCAAGGCCAAAGTAAAAAAGCTGGAAGATGAAAAGCGCAAGACCACCTTTGCCGATGTGGCCGGCGCAGATGAGGAAAAGGCAGAGCTGCAGGAAATTGTGGAGTTCCTAAAGAATCCACAGAAGTACAATGCCCTCGGCGCGCGTATTCCCAAAGGCGTGCTGCTGGTGGGCCCTCCCGGTACCGGTAAAACACTGCTGGCACGCGCTGTAGCCGGTGAAGCCGGCGTGCCGTTCTTCTCTATTTCCGGTTCCGACTTTGTGGAAATGTTTGTCGGTGTGGGCGCTTCCCGTGTGCGTGACCTGTTCGACCAGGCAAAGAAAAACAGCCCCTGCATTGTCTTTATTGATGAAATTGATGCAGTAGGCCGTCAGCGCGGCGCCGGATTGGGCGGCGGACACGATGAACGGGAACAGACACTGAACCAGCTGCTGGTGGAAATGGACGGTTTCGGTGCCAATGAGGGCGTCATTATGATTGCTGCCACCAATCGTCCGGATATTCTGGACCCGGCTTTGATGCGTCCCGGCCGTTTTGACCGGCAGATTATGGTTGGTTATCCGGATATTAAGGGCAGAGAGGACATCCTGCACGTACACGCGCGCGGAAAGCCCCTTTCACCGGACGTGGACCTGAAAGTGATTGCAGGTTCCACCGCTGGTTTTACCGGTGCTGACTTGGAAAACCTGCTGAACGAGGCCGCTTTGTTGGCGGCCCGCAGAAACCTGAAGGCAATTACCATGCAGGAGATAGAAGAGGCGACCATTAAAGTGGTCGTGGGCACCGAAAAGAAGAGCCATGTGATGAGTGACCGTGAAAAGACACTGACGGCCTACCACGAAGGCGGCCATGCGGTTGTTACCTATTACTGCCCCACACAGGACCCGGTGCATCAAATCAGCATCATTCCGCGCGGCATGGCGGGCGGTTTTACCATGCAGGTACCGACCGAGGATCGTTCCTACCGCTCCAAAAAAGAGATGGAAGAGGATTTGGTCGTTATGATGGGCGGCCGTGTGGCAGAGTCCCTGACAATGGGGGATATCTCGACCGGCGCCAGCAATGATATTGAACGTGCAACGAAAGTTGCCCGGTCTATGGTCACAAAGTACGGAATGTCTGCTGTTTTGGGCCCCATTACCTATGGCCGTGATGACAGTGAACCGTTCCTTGGCCGTGATATGGGACACATCCGCGACTATTCTGAACAGACAGCCGCGGCGATTGATAAAGAAATTAAGAATATTATGACGACGGCTTATGACCGCACCGAATCTATTTTGCGGGAGCATATGAACCAGCTGCATGAAGTGGCGCGGTACTTGTTCCTGCACGAAAAGATGGACGGCAAACACTTCCGTCTGCTGATGGAAGGGAAAATCGATGGCGAGGGCAACGAACTGCCCGGCAGCCGCCCGCAGCCGCTGCCGCAGAACTGAAATGCGGCAAAACTGAACAAGTCAGCAAAATCAGGGGGGTGCAGTCATTCCCCTGATTCTTGTTTTCACGGTTTTCTTTGTTATAAACAGTTTTTACAGGAGAGAATTGAATGCCAAAAAAAAATCAAAGCTATGGAAACGAAAGCATCTCCATGCTGAAAGGCGCCGACCGGGTGCGCCTGCGTCCAGCCGTTATCTTTGGTTCGGACGGAATAGAGGGGTGCGAACACTCCGTCTTTGAAATTTTGTCAAACTCCATTGACGAAGCGCGCGAAGGCTATGGCCATGAAATTACAGTGACACGCTACAGTGACTGGTCCGTACAGGTGGAGGACCATGGCCGCGGCTGCCCGGTGGACTACAATCCGCGGGAAAAACGCTACAACTGGGAATTGGTTTTCTGCGAAATGTACGCCGGCGGCAAATACCACAATGGTGAAGATGCCAGCTATGAGTACAGCCTGGGACTAAACGGCCTTGGTTTGTGTGCAACGCAGTATGCCGCCGAGTACATGGACGTGGAAATACACACCGGCGAAACCAAATACACTCTGCACTTTCAGCACGGTGAAAATGTCGGCGGCCTGAAAAAAGAGCCCAGCACTGCGCCCAGCGGTACGAAAATCCATTGGAAACCGGACCTGCAGGTTTTTACCGATATTCGTATTCCGGTGGAATACTACGAGGATACCCTGCGCCGGCAGGCAATTGTCAACAATGGCCTGAAATTCGTCCTGAAAAACCAAAATGGGAAAAAGTTTGACACACAGGAGTTTCTGTATGAAAATGGTATCGCTGACCATGTGAAAGAAATGGCCGGCGATGATGCGCTGACCAGTGTGCAGTCATGGCAGGCGGAGCGAACCGTCCGTGACCGTGCCGATAAGCCGGAATATCATGTTAAAGTCAACGTGGCACTGGCTTTTTCCAACAAAACGCATCTAACGGAGTATTACCATAACTCCAGCTGGCTGGAACATGGCGGTGCGCCGGATAAGGCTGCCCGCAACGCCTTTGTGTACCAGATTGATTCCTATTTAAAGCAAAATAATAAATACAATAAGAACGAGAGCAAAATTACCTATGCGGATGTGGAGGACTGCCTGATTCTGGTTATCTCCTCTTTCAGTAACCGCACTTCCTATGAAAACCAGACCAAAAAAGCCATTACCAATAAGGGCATACAGGAAGCGATGACGGAAATGCTTCGTCATCAGCTGGAAGTTTATTTTATTGAAAATCCGCTGGACGCCGATAAGATTGCCGCACAGGTGCTGATAAATAAGCGCAGCCGAGAGGATGCCGAAAAAACACGCCTGAACCTAAAGAAAAAGCTGACCAGCAACATGGATATTACCAGCCGTGTTGCAAAGTTTGTGGACTGCCGCAGCAAGGACGTTTCCCGCCGGGAAATCTTTATCGTGGAAGGCGATTCCGCTTTGGGCGCATGCAAACAGGCACGTGACCCTGACTTCCAGGCGATTATGCCGATTCGCGGCAAGATTCTAAACTGCCTGAAAGCAGACTACAACCGTATTTTTAAAAGCGACATCATCACGGACCTTGTCAAGGTGCTGGGCTGCGGGGTGCAGGTCAAAAGCAAGGCCAATAAGGATCTTAGCTCTTTTGATATGGACAACCTGCGCTGGAATAAAATTATCCTCTGTACTGATGCCGATGTGGACGGCTTTCAGATACGCACCCTGCTGCTGACCATGCTGTACCGCCTGACGCCGGAGCTGATTCGGCAGGGAAAGGTGTTCATTGCTGAGTCGCCGCTGTATGAGATTCACTGTAAAAATGAAACTTACTTTGCCTATGATGAAGTAGAAAAAGAGCGCTTTTTAAAGCAGCTGAAAGGCCAGAAGCTGACCATTCAGCGCAGCAAAGGATTGGGCGAAAACGAACCGGACATGATGAACCTGACAACCATGAACCCCGTGACACGCCGGCTGATTAAAGTGATGCCGTCAGATGCCACCGCGACAGGCAAGACGTTTGACCTGCTGCTGGGGGACAACCTGTCCGGACGCAAGCAGTATATTTCAGAACATGGCCGCGAATATGTAGAGGAACTGGACGTCAGCTGAGAAAGACCATATCGTGAAAGACAGGGAAGTTTATGCCAAGAAAAAAGAATGAAAAACGCCGGGCGCCGGTGCCAAAAGCACACGGCGTAATTATCGGTGCGGGCAGTGTTGTGGAACAGCCCATTGTCTCCACCCTGCAGAAAAACTATATGCCCTATGCAGTCAGTGTTATCATCAGCCGCGCCATTCCGCAGATAGATGGCTTTAAACCGAGTCACCGCAAGCTGCTGTATACCATGTATAAAATGGGACTGCTGACTGGTGCCCGTACCAAAAGCGCCAATATTGTCGGCCAGACAATGCGGCTCAACCCGCACGGTGACGCGGCTATTTATGATACCTTGGTGCGGCTGTCCCGCGGCAATGAATCGCTGCTGCACCCTTATGTGGACAGCAAGGGCAACTTCGGTAAAGCCTACAGCCGGGATATGGCATATGCCGCCTCCCGTTATACAGAAGCGAAGCTGGACCCCATCTGCAGCGAACTTTTTCGGGACATTGATAAAAATACGGTCGATTTTGTCGACAACTACGACGGCACCATGCAGGAGCCAACACTGCTGCCCGCCACTTTTCCCAGCGTTTTGGTCAATGCCAATACCGGCATTGCGGTCGGCATGGCCAGCAGTGTGTGTTCCTTTAACCTGCGGGAAGTTTGTGAAACGGCCGCGGCGCGTATCATGCACCCGAAGCATGACCTGCTGAAAACACTGCAGGCGCCGGATTTCCCCGGCGGCGGACAGATTTTGTACGATGAAGAGCAGATGCGGAAAATTTACCGCACCGGCCGCGGAAGCATTCGTGTGCGCAGCCGTTATGCGTATGATGCCGCAGAGAACTGCATTGATATTACCCAAATTCCGCCGACCACGACCGTAGAGGCCATTGTAGAGAAAGTAATTGAACTGGTCAAGCAGGGCCGGGCCAAAGAAGTGGCGGATATCCGCGACGAAACCGGACTTGCCGGCCTTAAAATTACCATTGACCTAAAGCGCGGGGCGGACCCGCACAAGCTGATGGCGAAGCTGTTCCGGCTGACTCCGCTAGAGGACAGCTTTTCCTGCAACTTTAACATTTTGGTGAACGGTGTGCCGCGCCTGATGGGTGTCGGCGAGATTTTGGATGAGTGGACAAAGTTCCGTATCGATTGTGTGCGCCGCCGTACGGAATTTGACCTGCAGAAAAAAATGGACAAGCTGCATTTGCTGAAAGGCTTGGAAGCCATTTTGCTGGATATTGACAAAGCTGTGGCAATTATCCGCAAAACAGATGAAGAAAGTGAAGTCGTGCCGAACCTGATGAAAGGTTTTGGCATTGATGAAATACAGGCGGAATATGTAGCGGAAATTAAGCTGCGTCACCTGAACCGAGAGTACATTCTAAACCGCACACAGGAAACCTCTAAGCTGCAGGGGGAGATTGCAGAACTCAATGCAGTGCTGGACGACCCAAAAAAGATTAAGCAGATTATTGTAAACGAGCTGAAAACCGTCACAAAAACCTATGGACAGCCGCGGCACAGTATCCTCCTGTACCATGACGACCTTGCAGAGAAGGAAGAAGAACTCGACGAAATTCCGGATTATCCGGTGCACCTTTTCTTTACCAAAGATGGATATTTCAAAAAAATCACACCGCAGTCACTGCGAATGAGCGGCGAGCAAAAGGTGAAGGAGGGGGACAGTGTTACCTGCCATATTGAGGCGACAAACCGGAGTGAGCTGCTCTTCTTTACGGATAAATGTCAGGTATATAAAGCAACTGCCAGCGACTTTGGGGACACCAAAGCAAGCGTGCTGGGAGAGTATATTCCGGCTCAGCTGCAAATGGACGAGGGAGAGAATGTGCTTTTCATGGCGGTTACCAAGGATTACAGCGGTTTCCTGCTTTTCTGCTTTGAAAACGGCAAAGTTGCCAAGGTAGACCTTTCAGCCTATCAAACCAAAACGAAACGCCGGAAGCTGGTGAATGCTTACAGCGACAAGTCTCCGCTGGCAGCACTTCTGATTCTGCCGGAAGATACCGATGTGCTGTTCACTTCTACACAGGAGCGTAAACTGCTGGTGAACACCGGTGAAATTCCGGCAAAGGCAACGCGTTCCACACAGGGCGTGCAGGTTATGACACTGCGAAAGCACGCGCTGCTAAAATCCGTTAAAGTTTATGAAGAAGGCGACGTACAGAGGCCCTCCCGATACCGCAAGAAGCTGCCGGCAATCGGCGCACTGCCCGATGCACGGGAAATGCAGGGGGAACAGCTGAAACTGACCGAATAAAAAACGCCCCGGGCTGCAGCGCCGGGGCGTGTGCTTCCCAGTGTGCAAACGCGAAACATGGGGGCACGATTGATAGTTTGTGCGGTATTCTTATAGTTATGCTTCTATTACATCCATCAGCCGCATCTTTTGTTTCCAAAAAGAGGAGTGCTCTGCAGTCTGACTCAAAGACTGCGGGGCACTTTTTGTTTTACCATTCGATTTATGGGGAGAAAAGAAAAAGAAATCCTTTACAGGTTTAATTTAGTATGATAATATGATGATACGATGAAACTGACGGAGAAAGCACTTTGAATTTGGAGGATATTTTATGAAAACGTTCAGAAAGCTGGCATCACTGTTCCTGGCGGGAATTATGGCGGTTTCCTTTGCGGCGTGCGGTGGGACAGGTTCCTCTTCCGCTGCCAGTGCGGCAAGTGCCTCGGCGGCGGACAGTACGGCTTCGGCAGCTGACAATACCTTTACGGTTGGATTTGACCAGAACTTTCCGCCCATGGGGTTTAAGGGCAGTGACGGTAAGTTTACAGGATTTGACCTGGATCTTGCGGCGGAGGCCGCCAAGCGCATGGGAATGGCCATAAAGTACCAGCCAATTTCGTGGGACGCGAAGGACGCGGAGCTGACCAGTGGAACGATTGACTGTATTTGGAACGGCTTTACCATCAGCGGACGTGAAAACAATTATACATGGTCCAAACCTTATATGGAAAACGACCAGGTCTTTGTTGTAAAGGCCGATTCCGCGGTGAAGTCCCTTGCTGACCTCAAAGGAAAAACAGTGGAAGTGCAGACGGACTCCGCGGCACAGGCGGCTTTGAAAGAAAAGACAAATATCAGCTCCGCGTTTGCCAATGTGCAGACCACCGCAGACTACAATACGGCGCTGATGGATTTGGACATGGGTGCCGTTGATGCCGTTGCCATGGACAGTACCGTTGCCGACTATAAGATTACATCCGGTAAACTGAAACTGAAAATTCTCGGCGAATCCATTCAGAAAGAACAGTATGGCATTGGATTTAAAAAAGGCAATACGGCACTTTGCGCAAAGGTTTCCAAGGCAATGGATGAAATGAAGAAGGACGGAACCCTCACAAAAATTTCTAAAAAGTGGTTTGGCAAGGACGTTACCACATGGGGCAAGGCCTAAAACGGACGGCCCATTATCGGTTAAGGAGAGAATGTTATGTCGTTCAGTTCTATTGTATTGCAGCTTGCCCAAGGTATGGGTGTCAGCGTAGAGATCTTTTTCATTACGTTGGTGTTTTCCCTGCCGCTTGGTCTTCTTATCGCCCTTGGAAGAATGAGCAAAAATAAAATTGTTTCTGCAATTATGAGCGTTTATATTTCCATTATGCGCGGTACACCGCTGATGCTGCAGATGATGGTCGTTTATTTCGGGCCGTATTATCTGTTTGGCATACATATTTCCGGTTCGTACCGAATGTCGGCGGCACTGATTGCATTTATCATCAACTATGCGGCTTATTTTGCGGAAATTTACCGTTCAGGCATTCAATCCATGTCACAGGGCCAGTATGAGGCGGCAAAACTCCTTGGCTACTCCAGACAGCAGACATTTTCCATAATTATCCTGCCGCAGGTCTTTAAGTGCATTATTCCCGCGCTTAGCAATGAAGTGATTACCCTGGTAAAGGATACGTCCCTTGCCTTTACCATCAGTGTGGTTGAGATGTTTACGACCGCGAAAGCACTTGCCAGTGCAACAGCCAGCATGATGCCGTTTGCGGCGGCAGGCCTGTTCTACTACATCTTTAATTTCCTGGTTGCGTGGGTTATGGACATTATCGAAAAGAAACTGGCTTATTACAAGTAAGGGAGGAAAAATGGGCTATGGCACTGCTCGAAATGAACCATATACAAAAATCCTTTGAGGGGCTGAGTGTCCTGAAGGATATCTCTCTTTCGGTCGACAAAGGCGAGGTCTTTTCGATTATCGGGCCATCCGGTTCCGGTAAAACAACGCTTCTGCGGTGTGCCACCATGCTGGAAACCATTGACGGCGGTGAGATTCTCTATCATGGACAGCGGGCGACATGGACCGAAAACGGGAAAGTCGTTTATGCGCCGAAAAACGAACGAAAACAGATTTCCTCCATGTTTGGGCTCGTATTTCAGAACTACAATCTTTTTCCGCATATGACAGTCCTTAAAAATATTACAGATGCACCGGTGCGTGTACAAAAACGGGAAAAAGAGGAAGCCAAAGCAACGGCAATGGAACTGCTGCGGAAGGTAGGTATGGAGGACAAGGCAGGTGCTTATCCCTGTCAGTTGTCTGGCGGGCAGCAGCAGCGGGTCGCGATTGCGCGCGCGCTGGCACTGCATCCCAGTATTCTTTTCTTTGACGAACCCACCTCGGCCTTGGACCCGGAGCTGACAGCAGAAGTCCTGAAGGTTATCAAATCTTTGGCGGACCTGCATATTGCCATGGTGATTGTGACCCATGAAATGTCTTTTGCAAAAGATATTAGTGACCGCATTCTCTTTATGGCGGGCGGCGTGATTGTGGAACAGGGCACACCCGATGAAGTTTTTTCTTCCAACAACGAGCGTACCCGCAGTTTCCTCGGCCGGTACGGAACACTGGCCGAAAATTAGCAATATTGTGGTGTATTGTAACTTTTCAGCTGCATATGATAATGACTGTAAAAAAGCTTGCATTCCGCGTATATTCGTGTTAGAATAGAAGAAGTTTATTAAGGGAAGAAGGGCGCTTTCTATCAGTGCACCGGTTTCCCGCAGTTGTTTCGGAGGTTACAGTCCATGACAGTTTCTGAGATTGTTTTGGGTATTATTTTGCTTCTTGCTTCGCTGGCCATCATTGTGGTCGTTTTGCTGCAGGAAGGACACGAGAAAGACTTGGGTGTTGTCACCGGCGGTGCAGATACCTTTTTGAGTCAGAACAGTGCCCGCTCTATCGACAGTTTCCTTGCGCGGTGGACAAAGGTTATTTCACTTGCGTTTTTTGTCTTAGTCATTGCAACCAATGTATATATGTATATGACAAATAAGTAAGAGATGGATAAAGCCCCGCAAGGCAGCGGGGCTTTTTTACGTCAGAATCTGTCCGCGTCAGCGGTCATATGGCAGATGGAGGTTTCCTATGGTCGAAGATATTAAAAAAGGAATATTGGAGGCTCTGCAGAGTGCGGGGGAGGACCTGTCTTCCCGTTTTCTCATGCGGAAACTCGGTATCCCGGAAAAATACAGCACTACTTTTTATACCGCACTGAATCAGCTGCGCCGCGAAAAAAAGATCAGCGTGAACAGCCGCCATATTGTTCGTCTTCATGGTGACCCTACCCAGCGGATTCCGGCAACCATCGTTTCGCTGTCCCGCAGCTTTGCGTTTGCCCGGCCGGACGACGGCGGTGACGATATGTTCCTGCATGGCGAAGATTTGCACGATGCCTTTTTGGGTGACTCGGTTGTTTTAGGCAATGTCCGTCAAAGCCCCAAAGGCTCCAGCTGTGAAGTGCTGGAAATTACCCAGCGTGCCGGCAATACCGTGAACGGCACGATTGTGCGCAGCCCATATGGTGTGGAGCTGCACCCGGATGCGGCTATCCGCTTTGATATTCCCATTGCCGACTTTGCACACTGCGGCGCCGAGGTAGGGGACAAGGTGCAGGCGGACATCAGCCGCCTGCCGCACTCCTCTCGCTTTTCCGCGAAGGTCGTGAAAAATTACGGCCATGCCGACTGCGCCAAGACCTGTGCAGATGCCATTTTGGACGCCAACAGCGTGAAGGTTCCGTTTTCACCGGAGGCTCTTGCAGAAGCAGAAGCCATTGGTTCCCGTCCCATTACCGAAGCGGATATGCAGGGACGTGCGGACTATCGGGGCTGGCCTATCTGCAGCATTGACAGCGCCAGCGCCAAAGATTTGGACGATGCCATCAGCATTGTGCGTACACCTCAGGGGTACCAGCTGGGTGTTCATATCGCGGACGTTTCCTATTATGTGCGCCCCGGCACAGCACTGGACGAGGAAGCACGCAAACGCGCCACTTCCGTTTACCTGCCAGACCGTGTTGTCCCCATGCTGCCGGAAGCTATCAGCAACGGTGTGTGTTCCTTGAATGCCGGCACGGACAAGCTGACATTCTCGGCTGTTATGGACTTTGACAAGGCCGGTAAAATGACGCATTATGAATTCCATAAATCCATCATTAACAGTAAAGTCCGCGGCGTATATGACGAAGTCAATCAGATTTTTGATGGCACCGCTGGACAGGATCTGCTGGACAAATATGCACCGGTGCTGGACAGCCTGGCCGCCGGACGGGAGCTGGCTGGTATCCTGAAAGCCAATGCCCGTGCCAACGGCAACTTTGATATTGACAGTTCTGAGTCGGAATTTATACTGGACGAAAAAGGACACTGTATTGATGTTTTGCCGCGGCACACCGGCCCTTCCGAGCAGATGATTGAACAGCTGATGATTGCCGCGAATCAGGCGGCCGCTAAGCTGGGCCGTGAGCAGCAGCTTCCGTTTGTTTACCGTGTGCATGAAAATCCGGACCCGGACCGTGTGGATGCGCTGAAAGATTTGCTGGTGACCATTGGCTTGAATCCGGTGTGCCTGTCACATCCGGCAGACGTAACGGCCAAGGACTTTGCGCAGGTTATGGCACAGGCAGCCGGTACGCCGCGGGAAAAGGTGGTTTCACACCAGCTGCTGCGCACGATGGCCAAGGCCCGCTATGATACCAAACCGCTGGGGCATTTCGGGTTGGCTTTGCAGGACTACTGCCACTTTACTTCTCCTATCCGCCGCTATCCGGATACTTCTATTCATCGCATCATGGGTGCCTACCTTGCCGGTGAAGATAAGGCGAAGATTAAAAAGGAATACACGGATTTCGCGCAGGAATCCGCTAAACATTCCAGCGAGCGTGAAATCTGCGCCATGAACTCTGAACGCAGTGCGGACGACTGCTTTGCGGCAGAATATATGGCTCAGCATTTGGGCGAGGAGTACGACGGCATTATCAGCGGTGTGACCATGCGCGGCGTATTTGTGGAACTGTCCAACAGCGTAGAGGGCTTTGTGCCGGTTGCGGACTTTACCGACAAACATTTTGAGTTTGACGGCCGTCTTTCTCAGGTGGACGAGGCTACCCGTGAACGTCTGACCATCGGTGACCCGCTGCGGGTTGTCAATGTGGCCGCGGACGTTTCCAGCGGACGCATCGACTTTACACCGGCCGGCTATCATTTGGTTGAAGATAAAAAAGCATAATCTGTCCCTCATCCCCATATTCTGTAAGCAGGGGGTGAGGGACATTCTGTTTGCAGGGATTCTTTTGGCAGCTTTTTTGTTCTGTGCAGCGATGCTGGCCGCCGGACACAGTCCGCACCCCTTCGCAGGGGCCGCGGGCAGTGTCATAGCGGGACTGGCGGCGCTGTTAGTGGTCAATCTGGCGGGTGGGCTGACCGGCGTTACGCTGCCGGTCAGTCCGCTGGTTGTGGGTGCTTCCGCATTCCTGGGTATTCCGGGAGTCACCACACTGCTTCTGTTGAACCTGTTTTTTTGATAGCAGGCAAAAATAAGGTGTGAAAAAGGTACGGCTGACGTTTGCCTTGTCAGCTGTACCTTTTTATTTTGCAAAGAGTTTGTCTGTCAGTGCCAGTCCTTAACCAGTGTCGCCGCAGCGTCATGGTCATCAATCAGCAGGGCCAGCAGCATTTGATATACCCGCTCCGGCGATGCCTGAAAGTTGTTCTGAATGAGTTCTGCCTGCCGCTTTTCCGGTACCGCCAAAGTAAAGGACATCAGGTCCCCTTTGCCGCCGGAAATGTGACAGTATACCTGATAGCCCTGTCCGCATTTCGTAATTTCAACAGCGTTTTCACGTTTGCGGCGCGCCTGTGCAAGCAAACTGACGGCGGCCTTCACGGCCTTATCCCGTACGGAAATAGGCAGTGCCGTGTCCAGCTGGCAGGCAATCTCATGTGCCTGTGCGCTGGCAATATAGCAGCCGTCCTGCAACAGCAGGTTGCCGTTTTCGGTCAGTTCCTGCAGGGCATCGGTTACTTCAAAGTAGTTTGCAAGGCCCATGCCCTGCACGCACTGCAGAATATCATCCCTGGAAAGAGGCGCGTTGACACTGGAAAGTAGGTAGCACAGCAGGATTCGGATTTCTTCTCTGGTGCGCAGACCACCGGGTTCTACGCCTGCGGTAAAAGCGTCATAAGCCATACCGGCCACACCTCCATTTGTTTCATTCTAACACAAATATCGGCGACTGTGCAACTGAACCGGGTATTCTTTCTGAAAAAGACGGCTAAGAATTCTTTGTGTGCAGCAGCTCCATAATTTTTCCCCGGGTTTCCTGATTGGCCAGCCGGTACATGGCAATCAGCTGTCGTTCCTCTGGACAGAGGTCGTAGATGTGGGATTTATTATGGTCAAGGTCGGCAAATACGCCTGGAGCAGAGTCGGAAAACTGCGGCGGCGCTTCTTCATTGCCAAACAAATCAGACAGCGGCACATGGTAAACGTCGGCGAGCTTTTTCAGGGTGGAAAGCGGCGGTGTGCTGCGGCTGGTTTCATAGTAGGCATAGGTGGAACGGTCAATTTGCAGGATAGAACTGATGTCCTGCTGGGTATATCCCCATTTTGCCCGCAGAGTGCGCAGACGTTTGCCCAGGCTTGTGCGCAGGTCCATTTTCCAGTTCCCCCTTTCTATTAGTGTATACTGATTGTAGAATAAAAATGGTTGGGATTCATGATTTTGTGAACAGATATCACATAATAAAAAATTTATACAGGGAGGAAATAAGAGAAATTTGTTTCCATAAACTGACTTATTTCCCTCGGTGGAAAAATTTCGCTTATTGGTGTCGGGCCCCTGTGTTTTATGCTTGTGAAGCAGTAAAAATCATGGTATGATAAATCCATCCATTCTTTTGGTCATTACATCGGGAAAGGAGAAAAAGCAATGCTGTATTGTCCGAAATGTCAGGTTCTATGTGAAGATCAGTGCCCGCTTTGCGGCAGCCGGTATCTTCTGGACCCGCAGGAGGAGGACCCTGTGCGTCTGGCAACGGCGGAGAATCCGCAGGCCGGTCAGCTGGAACAGCTGCTGCAGGCGCGGAGCATTCCCTATGAAAAGCGCGCGGCGCTTTCTGCCGGAACACAGCAGGCCTTTAATTTTTATGTGCCTTTCTGCCGGAGCGAAGAGGGAAAACAGGCGGCTGCCGTTGTTTTTCCCAGTACGCCGACGGTGTCCACACCGGATGCAGAACAAAAGGACAAGGCTGACAAACCGCGGACTTACCGTGTAAAGGGCGAGGAGTTTGAAGTCATGCCGCGCAAAAAGCGGATATTTTGGCGGGCTTTTTCCGTTGTCCTGTTTCTGCTTCTCATTTTTATAGTCGTTTTTGTCACCGACCAGGCGGCCGGTTGGGTAAAAGGCCTGTTTTCCTAATACAGCCGAATAGGCCGTTTTTCTTTTGCCACAGTATCTTTTTAAAATAGCAAGGAGTGTATACAATGGGACCGAATTATCAGCCGGATACGCTGTGTATCCATGCAGGCTATTCCCCAAAGAACGGAGAACCGCGCGTTGTGCCAATCGTGCAGAGCACGACTTTCCGCTACACCACCGCTGAGGCGATGGGACGCCTTTTTAATCTAGAAGACAGCGGACATTTTTATACCCGTATCTCCAACCCAACAACAGAAGCAGTGGAAAAAAAGATAGCGGAACTGGAGGGCGGCGTTGGCTGTGTGGCAACCTCCTCCGGTATGGCGGCCATTTTCCTTTCGGTACTGAATATCTGCAAGGCCGGTGACCATGTGGTCAGTTCCAGTGCGGTTTACGGCGGTGCCTTTAATCTGTTTAATAAGACGATGCGTGATATGGGGATTGATTTTACCTTTGTTCCGCCGGATGTCACAGAAGAACAGCTGGAGGCTGCTATGCAGTCCAACACTCGTGCAGTTTATTGTGAAACGCTTTCCAACCCGTCGCTGGTCGTTACGGATTTGGAGCTATTTGCAAAGGTAGCACACGCACATGGTGTGCCGCTGATTGTGGACAACACCTTCCCAACGCCTATTAACTGCCGCCCGTTTACCTTTGGCGCGGATATTGTGGTTCATTCCACGACAAAATATATGGACGGTCATGCCGTGCAGATGGGCGGAGCCATTGTGGACAGTGGAAAATTTGACTGGACAAACGGCAAATTCCCCATGCTGACAGAACCGGATGAGTCTTACCATGGATTGATATACACCAAGGCATTCGGAAAAGCGGCGTACATTACAAAGGCCCGCACCCATCTGCTGCGGGATATTGGCTGTCAGCCCGCACCGGAAAATTCGTTCCTTTTGAACCTTGGGCTGGAAACACTGGCACTGCGTATGGAGCGTCACTGCTCCAACGCTCAGAAGATTGCCGAGTTCCTGGACCAGGATGACCGTATCAGCTGGGTGAACTATCCGGGACTAAAGGACAGCCCGTACCATACGCTGGCACAGAAATATCTGCCGCATGGCAGCTGCGGCGTTATTTCGTTTGGCGTAAAGGGCGGCAGAGCTGCTGCTACAAAATTTATGGAGTCTCTGCAGCTGGCCTCTATGGTGGTGCATGTGGCAGACCTGCGCACCTGTGTGCTACATCCGGCCAGCACCACACACCGTCAGCTGACAGATGAGCAGCTGGCAGAAAACGGAATCAGCCCGGATATGATTCGTATGTCTGTTGGTATTGAAAATGTGCAGGATATTCTTGCGGATATCCAGCAGGCACTGGAAAAGGTGCAGCAGAAATAATCCCGCGGCGGGAAAGGAATCAAAGCCTTGCAGAAAAAAGGAAAAAAAACAGATATTTTAGACTTATACGAGGAAACAGTTTATGCACAGGACAACTGGGAAAAAACACCGACGGCGGTATATGAACAGCGCGGCATGCCGATAGCAGATATCACGGTAGGAATCCTTTTGCTGTTCAGTGCGGTAACGGCTCTGGCGATGGGGCACGCGTACTGGTATTTGTATCTCCTCTTTTACGGGCTGGGTGCGTTTGTTTTTCTCATGGGTGTTTTTCATGTGGCCCGCCCCATTCTGCGTCGAGAGGGCAGTGACCTAATCGGTGTCAGCTGCGGCTTTATCCCAAGGGAGCATCGCCTGCCGCGCACGGCCCTGAGACGCATTATTCCCGAACCTGCGCCGGGTACCAAGCAGTACTCCAAGTTCCTGCGCTATTATGTGGAGCTGTATCCGGTTTCCGGCAAAAAAATTGATTTGGGGGAGCGCCATCTGAAAGAAGACGCCGCGCTTTCACTGGACGAATATCTGGCGTCCAAAGAAAAGCAGGCTGCCGCCCCGGAAAAAGCAACACCCATCCGTTCGCTGCTGATTTTGGAGATTGTACTGATTGCAGCTGGACTTGTGGGATTGATTTTTATTTTTAAAATTTAAAAAATTACCTCCGCCGGATTCCCGTCTGCAATGAATAGATCCCACTGCCGGTGGGTACATTAAACAGCGGAGGTGTTAATTTTATGAGCCCAAAGGAATTGTCCTATGTAGAAGATGCACTGGAACATGAGCAGTTTTTGCAGACACAGTGCGAAAACGCAGCGTCGTCCATGACGGACCCGCAGTTGAAACAGTGCGTAAAGCAGATGACGAACAAACATCAGCAGACGTTTCAGCAGTTTTTAGGCCTGCTTTAAGGAGGTACGGGACATGGATGACAAGAATACAATGCAAGAACTGCTTTCAGCAGAAAAAAATGCCTGTGACCTGTACCTGCACGGCAGCATTGAATCCGGTACGCAGAACGTGAACCAGGCTTTCACCAAGGCACTTCAGGATTCCCTGACTTTGCAGGGGGACCTGTACAAGAAGATGGCGGATAAGGGCTGGTACACGACACAGCAGGCACCGCAGCAGCAGATGCAGCAGGTAAAACAGAAATATAGCAGCCAGAGCCAGAGCCAGAGTCAGAGCCAAGGTTAATATCCTCTGGCCGGTCCGCAGACTTTCGAGTCTGCGGATTTTTTATGTTCGGCGGTTCCTTTTTCTTTTACGGTACATCTTTTTCCTTTTCGCATATTCTAAGAAAGAACAAGTGCGTAAGTGAAAGGAGCCAGGTTTTATGTGTGGAATTGCCGGATGGATAGATAAAAATCAGTATTTGTCAGATCAGCAGACGGCGCTGGACGCTATGTCCAGAACATTGGAGCGCCGTGGACCGGATGACCATGGCCAGTACACAGAGCCGAATGTTTGCCTGCTGCACCGCCGTTTGGCGGTTGTGGACCCGCAGAATGGGCATCAGCCCATGGTAACACATACCGCGCGGGAAACCTATGCGCTGGTGTACAACGGCGAGCTGTACAATACCGATGAACTGCGCAGTGAGCTGGAAACACTCGGCTGCCATTTTTCAACACACAGCGATACCGAGGTGCTGCTGCAGGCCTATGTTGCATGGGGAGCGGATTGTGTGCAGCGGCTGAACGGCATTTTTGCTTTTGCTGTATGGGAAAAGAACAGCCGGCGCCTGTTCGCTGCGCGTGACCGTATGGGCGTTAAGCCGTTCTATTATTATCCATACCCCGGCGGACTGGTGTTTGGGTCTGAAATAAAGGCCCTGCTGGCCAATCCAATGGTGGAGCCTGTCGTGGACAGCGACGGTCTGAATCAGATATTCCTGCTGGGACCGGGCGCTATCCCCGGCCGTGCCGTGTACTGCGGCATGGAGGAGCTGGCACCGGGCTGGTCACTGACCTTTCTCCCGGAGGAGGGTGTCAAGCTGCATCGTTGGTGGAAGCTGCACGCGAAAGAACATACAGAAGATGAGGCAACCAGTATCGCACACGTGCGTGCCCTGCTGACGGACAGTATTCGCCGTCAGCTGGTGTCCGATGTACCCTTGTGTACGCTGCTTTCCGGCGGGCTGGACAGTTCCATTATTTCGGCTGTCGCGGCACAGGAGTACAGGAAACAGGGCAGACAGCTGAACACCTATTCGGTGGACTATGTGGATAACGCAAAATATTTTCAGAGCAATCTGTTTCAGCCTGCACCGGACAGTGAGTTCGTGGGGGAAATGGTGGACGCCATTGGCTCCAAACATCACAATGTTGTGCTGGACAACGCGGCACAGGCGGACGCACTGCTGGACGCCGTGCGTGCGCGGGACTATCCCGGTATGGCGGATATTGATTCGTCGCTGCTGTTGTTCTGCCGAGAAATTAAAAAGGACTACACAGTTGGTCTTTCCGGTGAGTGTGCAGATGAAATTTTCGGCGGGTATCCATGGTACCACCGGGAAGAAATCCTGTTTGAGGATACGTTTCCGTGGTCACGTTCGGTCAACCTGCGTACCAGCATTCTGCAGCCGGGCGTCCTGAAAGGGGACAGTGCTGCCTATGTGCGTGCGGAATATTTAAAAACAATCAATGACACAGAGAAGCTGCCGGGAGAAAGCAAAAAAGAAGCGCGTATGCGGGAAATGTTCCGCCTGAATACTGACTGGTTTATGCAGACGCTGTTAACCCGCAAAGACCGGATGTCCATGTACAGCGGCGTGGAAATGCGTGTACCGTTCTGTGATCACCGGCTGGTGGAGTATACCTATAATCTGCCGTGGGAGTTAAAGAGCCTGCACGGACGGGAAAAGGGCATTCTGCGTGAAGCCTTCAGTGATATGCTTCCACAGCGGATTGCATGGCGCAAAAAGAGCCCCTATCCGCGCACATTCAGCCCGGCGTATTCGCAGCGTGTTATGGAACTGTTCCGGCAGGTTATGGAAAAGGGCAGCCCGCTTACTGATATGCTGAACTTTGACCGTCTGCGTGACCTTGCGGAACATCCGGATGACCTGTCGGAGCCGTGGTATGGGCAGCTTATGCGTGTACCGCAGATTTTTGCTTATCTGCTGCAGATACACTGGTGGATGACAGAAAACCATGTACGAATTGTGCAGTAAAGAATCGTAACGATTATATTTAAAAAGCAGCAAAGCCACCGAACTAGGCTTTGCTGCTTTTTGCGGTATTAGCATAGTTTCTAAAAAGTTTGTAAACTCGATGAATGACTTTAGAAAACACTTTCCGGTGTTTATTCCATACATTCTTCAAATTGCATTTATAGTGCAGTTTATGTTAAAACTTTACAAGGTGGTGAGTGGAGTGGACAAGGATAAGATTATGCGGCTGGCAATATGCGACGATGAGCTGCCCATGCGGCAGCAGCTTCAGAAAAGAACAGAAACTTTTATGGCAGAACGGCAGATACCTTATACGCTGGATACTTTTGCAAGCGCAGAGAAACTGCTTACAAGCGAAAAAATTTATAACATTGTACTGATGGACGTACGGTTTACCGGCATGGATGGTATGCAGGCGGCAATGGCACTGAAAGCGCGCTGTATGGATACGCTGATAATTTTCATCTCCAGCTTCGTGCAGTATGCACCGCTTGGCTATCAAAGCACCATTCGGTATATTTTAAAGTCACAGCTGGATGTGTATTTTGCAGAGAGTTTGGATGCCGCAATCAGCCAAATCCATTTGCAGTCGGACACGGTCGAGGTCTGCTATGGAAAGAAGTCTTCACAAATACCATTAAGTCAAATTCTGTACCTAGAAAGCGCCAACCGAATGATTCAATTACATCTGGAGGCAGATTCGAAAGAAATGTTTCCATTAAAATGTTATGGAAAACTTGAAGAATATGAAATGATTCTTCAAAAAAGAACTTTTTGCATTGCCACAAAAGCTACTTAGTGAATTTGAGAAAAATCAAGCGTATGACAGAAAATTGTTTCTTTTTGAAAAACGGTGAAAGTGTGCCTATTAGTCGAAGATGTTTTTCAGAGTCAGAAAGAATTTACAAGCTGTTTTTAGCGGAAACATCGGGCAATCTGCAGATTATCCCATGATTTTCATGGCCATGTGGTTAGTATCCGCAGCTATTTGGAGCAGGGTGAACAGGAAGCAGCACTACGGTATGTTTGCTCAATTTCCGAAAAAGCAATCCATGCTATTTTGCCGGTACATACCAATGTGCAGACAGTGGTCACACAGAATTATAGCTATTTTTCTTTGTCATGTCAAGATGGAATTTTTCACTTTTTAGTGTCATTTGATGAAAACAGAATGAATTCTTCACCAATTTCAACATTTTGAATACCAGTTTCAACAAGATGACTTGAAAAAGGAAAAATTGGTGATATAGTGATGGAGAAAAAAGGGAAAACAAGAAATGGCATTGAAAGCATGGAATGAAAAACTTGCAGATTTTAAATGCATGGAGATGTAAAATGTTAAGAAATTTACAGAAGACAAACCTTAAAGTCCTTTTTAGGAATCGGCGATTTTATATTGTGCTGTGTGCCGTTCTGGCTTATGTGCTGTTTCCAACGTTGGTGGAATCGATGCAGATGTACAAAACGGATCAGGCAACGTTGTCAGCCGCGTATGTTTACTTTGGACAGGCACAAGTTAGTGTAGTACATACTTTCGACAGTTATGGATTGTTCTTTATCATGCTTTTTCCTTTTGCGGTTTCCTTGGCGTATTCCGACTGTAATTTCGAGGAAAAGCAATATGGGAGCGACCGCATTGTCATTGCGAGGGTTGGCCGCAGCCATTACTATACCGCACAATGGCTGACTGTTTTTATTGCAGGAGCATTGATTATTTGGATTCCCTTGGTGATTCAAAAGCTGGTATTCATGACTGCAATTCCGTTGGATTCTCTGAAAATAACTCCCACCTATCCATTGGATCCTTACACTGCGTTTTATAATCTATCGTATTGGAAACCATTGTTCTATAATCATCCTTATATCTATTTTTTTCTGTATGATTTTATAACAGCATTTTTGGGGGGGACTTTTTGCATTGCTTTCTTATGTCCTTTCTGTTCATACCAAGCTGAATCATTTTCTAGTATTGACTGTCCCGGGAATTTGCTATATCATTGCTGGCTTGCTGGGCGGTCTTGGGAACGAAAAATATATGCCTATTGCATGGATGGTACCGCCTTTCCGGGCGGCAGGTACAAAGCTGTCCTATCTCCTATGCGGAGCGGCTGTGCTTTTGCTCTTCGATTTAGCAGGGCTGCTTGTAAAAATTCATGTGAGGCGGGATGAGGTATGACGCTGCGCGCACTTAGAAAAGTCTATCTTCGCAATCGGTCGACCGCTGTGGTGCTGCTGGTCCTGCTGGCTTTTACAGCCTTGGGGATTTTCAGACCGAATATGCTGGCGCAGTTTGCGTGGGAGCAACATCCGAAGTTTTATCTTGCTAACTATGCATCCTATTTTTTCTGGTTCAGTACCGCTAGCTTCTGCATTCCCATGTATTTTATTTTGCTGCAGCCGCAGATTCACTTTTTTGAGCAGGAAACCGTTTTCTGCAGATTGCTCTCGAAAAGAAGGCTGTGGCTGCTTCGGCTTGCAATTGGCGCGGCGAGTGCGGTTCTTTATGTTGTGCTGCTGTACCTTTTGCTGTTTATACGAGCGGCCGTTTTTTGGCAGCTGACGCATTATGCGGAAAACGCAGCTTTCTTTCTGTTCGCGTTTGTGTCGCAGTGTGCAGCTTACGCCTGCATTACCTGCGTTTACCTATTCTTCGCGCAGGTATTTTCGAATTGCATTTTGGGCTGTGTTGTCAGTTATGGCCTCGTTTTGTATGACTTTATCGTCTTGCAGGGGGCTTTGGATTGGGGTGAACTAGGCATTATGGAAGCGATTGCTGTTGTTCCGGGACATACGAATGCATATGGAATCAACTTGATACGGAATGCGGCTGTCATCGTGGCGGTTGCTGTAATAGGCGCAATCGTTTGTCCCGGATGTGATTGTCTCCCCAAGGAGAAAGGGGAGCAGAAATGACGCTGAAAAGGCTGCTCTATCAAAGCTATCGCTACGTTGTTACCGGTGCTGCCTTTTTGCTGCTTCTGTTTCCGAATTTAAGCGTTGCTGCACAAATGCACGGCAGTCTGGAGTTCTATTTTCTGGCTTGCTACGGCGGTATTTGCGATGTGGAAGATATTCTGTCAATCTCCAATTTACGATGGATGATTCCCAATGTGGTGTCGGTCTATATGCTTTCCAACCTTTTTTAGAGGATTGCCGTATTAGTTATGTGTATGTTTTTACGCGCTCGCAGAAAAAGTCGGGGTGGCTGTTTCGGTAGATGCTCCATTTGCTGAAGAGAGAACCTGCAGTACCTTTGGTCTGCTTTTTGCTGTCACACTGTTAATTGGTGTTTTTAACGGGTTAAAACCGCAAAACGGCATACACACGGTAATTTTGCTGTTGACATTGTATTTGCTTAATGTAGGTACTGTATTCCTTTTTGCTTTTCTGCAAAATGCCTTTTCCCTCAAACTAGGCGGTGCTGCTGCATTCCTTATAGTGCTGCTTTTATATTTAGTGCCAATTTTTCTGTGCTGTATACTTTACGGTCAAGCTGCATTACTGGTACCCTTATATATCCTGCTGCCCGGTGCCAGCCAAATGCTCTTGTGGCACACACTTCCGTTTACGGTTCCCGGTCAGGAGATATTTGGAATTGTGCCAGTCCCCGGTGCCGCCGCGGGAGGCTGCATTTGTGCAATTATCCTGTGGTGTATTGCTTGTTATTGGCTGTACCGCCAGTGGTTTTGCAAGCAGGACATGATTTCATTGATGAAGGAGGAACAAGGATGGGCGTTACAGTAGAAGTGAAAAATTATACGAAAACAATTAAGGGGCAAACCGTTCTTTCAAATGTGACTTTGCAGTTGGAAAGCGGTGTCTGCTATGGACTATATGGTCATAATGGGTGCGGCAAGTCTATGCTTATGCGCGCGATTGCGGGGTTAATCTGCCCTACAGAGGGCAGTGTGATGGTTCTTGGAAAGGAACTGAATAATTCCAATTCTTTCCCAGACAGCTTAGGACTGATTATTGAAAACGTTGGTTTCTGGCCTTATTTTACGGGACTGGAAAATCTTAAATTACTGGCTTCCATCAAAGGGCAGATTGGGGAGCCGGAGATTCGGGATTCCATTACACGCGTGGGACTTGACCCGGATGACCGGCGGGTCTATCACAAGTACTCACTGGGCATGAAACAACGGCTGGCCATTGCACAGGCGATTATGGAAAAGCCCAATTTAATTTTATTGGATGAAGCTACCAACGCATTGGATGAAAACGGCGTTGCGTTAATCCGAAAAGTTGTGCAGGAAGAAACCGAACGCGGAGGAAACAACGTCATTTTTAGAGGGAAAGGGTTTTCGCACCGGTGCAGACCTTGTGTCAGGTTCTGATATTATCGTGCAGGGAAAATGGTCGGGCGAGCGGAAAGCAACCAATGATGCGCTTTATACCCCTGTAAACGTGGAAAAAGTGAATAAAGGCAGTGCTTCGTTAGTAGGAAAAACGATTTTGGTTGTACAGCAGATGAATGTAATTGAAAATACTGAGCAAGCATTTTATTATGACGCGGCACAAAATGCAATGATTCCATTGCAAAAAGATGTTGAATATTTATTACTGCTCAAACATGTACCATCGGATGCATCAAAAACTGTGGACTCCATGCAGTATTATCCTGTCAGTGAATCTGCATTTGGTATCTATCGATTGTCTGACAAAAAGCAACCGCGTATTTTAAAATCCACAGAAGAAATAATTCACTTTAGCGAACTACAGAATTTTGACTTATATACCTCAAAGCAGGCACAGCTAGACAAGTATTATACATATAAGGCTGACGTTTTTGCAGCAATACACTAATAACGTTTAATAAACTAGCCATGATGTTCTATAGTTGTGACCTGAATTACTGAGCTGATAAGCGACATCTGAAGCCACAGATTTAAACACAACTGTTAAAAGACAACTATAGAATTTATCAATGGTGGATGACAGAGAACCATGTTCATCTGGTGTAATGTCCGTTCTGTATGCAAAAGGTTCCCTCTTTTTTGTGGATATGGTATAATCATAGCCAGAAGTTAGGAAGGAGCCGTAACAGGATGGAATATAAAGAAGAGTTCATAGAGATTTTTCAAAGCAAGGTCAAACGTGAGGGAGCGGCTGAGCTGCTGGAATGGCTGCAGAAGCGGACGGACTTTTTCACAGCACCTGCCAGCACCCGTTATCACTGCGCCTGCCCGAGTGGTTTGGTACAGCACAGTATCAGCGTCTATAAGACCATGATGAACTGGTTTGAGCCGGAAACGGACAGCGAGGAAAGCTACGTTATCTGCGGGCTGCTGCATGATATCTGCAAGGCGAATTTTTATAAACAGAGTACGCGCAATGTCAAAAATGACGAAACTGGCAAATGGGAGCGCCGCCCTTACTACAGCATCGACGACCAATTCCCCTACGGTCACGGTGAAAAGTCTGTCTTTCTCATCGAGCGCTTTCTGCGTTTGCGTACCAGCGAGGCCATGGCTATCCGCTGGCACATGGGTGGATTTGACGATGCGGCACGCGGCGGCTGCAAAGCAATTTCACAGGCATACGAAAAGTATCCGCTGGCTGTAAAGCTGCATTTGGCCGACTTCGAGAGCACCTATCTGCATGAAAAGGGAACGTCCGTTGTGCCGAACAATCACCCGCACAACAAGCAGGCCCCAAAGGTCTGACTCAAAACCAAACATGGTATTTTTTCTGCGCCGAAGGCATACAACAGCCTCTGGCGCAGTTTTTTATTTTTCAAAAAAGTACTTGACAAAGCAGCTGTACCAATGTATTATTGTATTAGGTTGTTAGTACACTAGTACAGAAGGAGGAAAAAAGATGGCTTGGCAGTTCTCTTCAGACCGACCAATCTACACCCAGCTGGCGGACCAGATAAAGCTGCGTGTGGTGTCTGGCAGGTACCCTGCCGGCAGCAAGCTGCCCAGCGTGCGGGAGCTGGCGGCGGAGGCCGCCGTCAATCCCAATACCATGCAGCGGGCTTTATCACAGCTGGAAACGGAGGGCCTGCTGTTTACCCAGCGGACCAGCGGCCGCTTTGTTACGGATAAGGAGGAAACCATTATGGACTTGAAATCATCCCTTGCACAGAAAGTTATCCAGGAGTTTCTGCAAAAGATGGAAAGTCTTGGGTTTACCCAGGAGGACGCTGCACAAATGGTGCAGAAGGCGGAAAAGAGAGAGAGGGAGGTATCCTGATGGAACCAATTTTACAGTGCAGCGGGCTGTGCAAAAACTATGTCGGAAAGACCGCCCTGCAGAATGTAAACTTGAAAGTTGAACGCGGCCGCATTGTGGGATTGCTGGGACCGAACGGCAGCGGAAAAAGCACCTTGATTAAACTGTGCAGCGGCCTGCTGACACCCAGCACCGGCATTCTTTCGATTGCCGGCATGGCGCCCGGTGTGGAAACAAAAAAGATTGTTTCCTATCTGCCGGAACATCGCTACTTAAGCGACTGGATGTGCGCGAAGGACCTGCTTACTGTTTTTTCTGATTTTTATGCGGACTTTGACATGAGCAAGGCACTGGATATGCTGCAGCGGCTGGGCATCAGCCTTTCCAGCCGCCTGCGTACCATGAGCAAGGGAACCCGTGAAAAAATGCAGCTGATTTTAGTGATGAGCCGCAATGCCCAGCTGTACCTGCTGGACGAACCCATCGGCGGTGTGGACCCCGCCACCCGAGATTACATTTTAAATACAATTATTAGCAACTACAGTGAAAATGCTACCGTTATCATCAGCACTCACCTGATTGCAGATGTGGAGAAAATTTTGGACGAAGTTATTTTCCTGCGAGAGGGCAGCGTGCTGCTGCACACACCGGCGGACGAACTTCGTGAGCATGAGGGCAAGAGCGTGGACGCCTGCTTCCGGGAGGTATTCAAATGCTGAGTAAACTGATTCATTATGATTTTCGCTCGACCGGGCGTGCCTTTGGGCCGACCTATCTGGTTGTGTTGGCGCTGTCCGTACTGTACACGATTTTGAACCATATTCCGCACGCGAATTCCCGCCCGCTGACTGCTTTGTTTGATATTATTTGCGGGCTGTATATTCTTTCTTTGTTTGCAATGTTCCTGCTGACGCTGATATTCTGCATCAAGTATTTTTATGATAATCTTTTTAAAGATGAGGGCTACCTAATGCATACCCTGCCGGTTACGCCGGCACAGCTGCTCTGGAGCAAGATTATCATCGGCGGTGTGTGGACACTGGCTTCCTGTGCCGTCGCGTTTGTAAGTCTGTGGATTGCCTCTCTGCCCGGCATTCGTTCAGATATTCGTTATGACAGAGAATTTCTGCAGTTCTGCCAGCAGGCACTGAATAAGCTGGCGGAAAATCCGGAATACATTGGCGTGCTCCTGCTGTCAATACTGACGATAATTGCAGGTTTGATATTTGTTGAACTGCTTTTCTATACCTCTATGAGTATCGGCAGCTTGGTGCAAAGACATCACCGCATTGTCGCCGTGCTGGTGCTGATTGGTTTTATGATTGCGCACACTATTTTGCTCGGCATCCTTTCTACGCTCTCTGACATACAGGAAGTGCAGAACTTTGTGGAACGAGTGAGTTTCTCGCTGAATGAGGTACAGGAAATGTGTGCGACGCTTGGCTGTGTGCTGGCGTATTTTGTATTGTTCATCGGCGTTAATTTTGTCATTAACAATGTCATTATGAAGAAACACTTGAACCTAGAATAAGAGAATTAGCACTCTTAAAGATAGAGTGCTAATGTTTACAAACGATAAATAGAATATTCACATACCGTTCATCTTCTGTGGATATACTAGCGCTTGTAAGGTGAAAGGAAGGTTCCCGCAGCGGGACCTTACCGGCGCCCTCGGGCGCTTTTTCTTTTGCTGCTTCGTTTTTTGAAGGAGTGTGAAGACCTATGAACGCACAGAATTTTACACAGAAATCACTGGACGCGATTCAGCGGGCGCAAAGTCTCGCTTTGTCGCACGAGAACATGCAGATTGAACAGCTGCATTTGTTAAGCGCCTTGCTCACACAGGAGAATGGGCTGATTCCGCAGCTGCTCAAAAAAATGAACATAGACCCGCAGGCATTTCTGCAGGACGTCAACGCGGAGATTGAAAAAATGCCGGCCGTTTCCGGTCCGGGGCGGGAGCCGGGCAAAATCTACATTGCACAGGATGTGGATACTGCTTTAACGGAATCGGAATCTGCGGCCAAGCATATGAACGACGAATATGTTTCCGTGGAGCACCTGTTTATCGGCCTGCTGCGCCGCGCCAACGGTACACTGAAAACACTGTTTAACAAATACAATCTTACGGAAAGCCGTTTTCTGGACGCACTTTCCAGCGTACGCGGAAATACCCGTGTCACCAGCGACAACCCGGAGGAAACCTATGCGGCGCTGTCCAAATATGCGACCGACCTTGTGCAGGCAGCCCGTGACCAAAAGCTGGACCCGGTTATCGGACGGGATGCGGAAATTCGTGATACCATTCGTATCCTTTCCCGCAAAACGAAAAACAATCCAGTCCTAATTGGTGAACCAGGTGTTGGCAAGACGGCGATTGTAGAGGGTCTGGCACAGCGGATTGTACGCGGAGATGTGCCGAACAATCTGAAAGACCATAAGCTGTATTCGCTGGACATGGGCGCTTTGATCGCCGGTGCCAAGTACCGCGGCGAGTTTGAGGAACGCTTTAAGGCGGTACTCAATGAGGTGAAAAAGTCAAACGGCCGCATTATTCTATTTATCGATGAGCTGCACACCATTGTCGGTGCCGGTAAAACCGAGGGCAGCATGGATGCCGGAAACCTGCTGAAGCCCATGCTGGCCCGCGGCGAACTGCACTGCATTGGTGCCACGACGCTGAATGAATTCCACCAGTATATCGAAAAGGACGCTGCACTGGAACGCCGTTTTCAGCCCGTTATGGTGAGTGAACCGTCTGTGGAGGACACCGTGTCTATTCTGCGCGGCTTAAAGCAGCGCTATGAAGTGTTCCACGGCGTAAAAATTACCGACCAGGCGCTGATTGCCGCCGCAACGCTTTCTAACCGCTACATTACGGACCGGTTTCTGCCGGATAAGGCCATTGACCTTGTCGATGAAGCCTGCGCTACGGTGCGAACCGAAATTGACTCCATGCCGGCGGAGGTGGACGATGTTTCGCGTAAAATCATGCAGCTGGAAATTGAAGAGGCTGCCCTGAGGAAAGAGGACGACCGCTTGAGTCGGCAGCATTTGGCTAACCTGCAGAAAGAGTTGGCGGAACTGCGCGAACGGTTCAAGTCCATGAAAGCCCAGTGGGAGAACGAGAAGAAGGACATTGGAAAAGTCCAAAATCTTCGTTCTGAAATTGAAAAGTGCAATGCCGCAATAGAGGAAGCCCACCGCAACTACAACCTTGAAAAGGCAGCGGAACTCCAGTACGGCAAACTGCCGGAACTGAAAAAGCAGCTGGAAGAACAGGAACAGATTGCGGAAAAAGAGGACGACCACCATTTGCTGCGTGACCGTGTGGACGAAGAAGAGATTGCCCGCATTGTCGGCCGCTGGACCGGCATTCCGGTCAGCCGCCTAATGGAGGGCGAACGCGAAAAGCTGCTGCGCCTGCCGCAGACACTGCATGAGCGTGTCATTGGACAGGATGAAGCGGTGAATAAAGTCAGCGATGCCATTCTTCGTTCCCGTGCGGGCATTCAGGACCCGAACCGTCCCATTGGTTCGTTCCTGTTCCTCGGTCCTACTGGCGTCGGCAAAACAGAGCTTGCCAAAGCATTGGCACAGGCACTGTTTGACGATGAGCGAAACTTGATTCGTATCGATATGTCCGAATATATGGAAAAATTCAGTGTGTCGCGCCTGATTGGCGCACCTCCCGGATATGTCGGATACGAGGAGGGCGGCCAGCTGACCGAGGCTGTGCGCCGCAAACCATACAGTGTGGTGCTGTTCGATGAGGTGGAAAAGGCGCATCCGGACGTCTTTAATATCCTGCTGCAGGTGCTGGACGATGGCCGCATTACGGACAGCCAGGGCCGGACAGTGGACTTTAAGAACACCATTCTCATCCTGACTTCCAACCTCGGTTCACAGCAGATTCTGGAGGGCATTCAGCCCGATGGCACCATCAGTGAAAAGGCACGGGAGGAAGTTCACGGCCTGCTGCGCCACCAGTTCCGTCCGGAGTTCCTGAACCGTTTGGACGAAATTGTATTTTATAAGCCGCTTACAAAAGAGGAAATCAGCCAGATTGTCAATCTGCAGATTGCGTCTCTTGGCAAACGTCTGCGGGGCAGAGAGCTGGGGCTGCAGCTGACCGACGCTGCCCGCACCTATGTTGTGGACCAGGGGTATGACCCTGTATATGGCGCCCGTCCGCTCAAGCGCTTTATCCAATCCAATGTGGAAACACTGCTGGCCAAGAAGATGATTGCAGGCGACTTTGCGCCGCGCTCGACCATTGTTGTCGATTACGATGGGCATCAGCTGACGGCCAAAGCGGTTTTAAACGCCGAAACTGTTTCCGAAAAATCATAATTGCCTATTTTGAGGACTGCCGCAGCTTTTGCGGCGGTCCCTTTTGTGTGCCGGTTCCGGTACAGCGGAAAGTCACACTTCCGGACAGAAAACATTGACAAAATCCGAAAAATGGGTATCCTTAAATGATATAAAGCTTTTTTGAAAGACAGCAGAAGCCGGAGGGCCGCGGACATTCATGAATGCAATCATTACTGACAGACTGACAAAGTCATATGACCATACAACCAATGCGCTGGATTCACTAACCATCACTGTACCGGAGGGAAAAGCCTGTGCGCTGCTTGGGCCGGACGGTGCAGGCAAGACAACAGTGGTTAAACTGCTGGGCGGGCTGATAACGCCCAGCAGCGGACGCTGTATGGTTATGGAAATAGACCCAGAGAAGAATCCGGCTCGGCTGCACAGTGTGTGCGGTGTTGTGACGCCTTCTGCACACCTGTACGGCTGTATGACCGGACGGGAAAACCTGGCCTTCTTTGGGGAAACCGCTGGCATGACCGCCTCTGACGCACAGGTCCGTGCGGCGGAATTGATGAAGGACTTGGGCATTTGGCAGGCGAGAGAAACGCTGGTGCGTGACTTTCCAAGCGGCGTGATGCAGCGGCTGTCCCTTGCGCGTGCGCTGATGATTCACCCGAAGGTCCTGCTGCTTGACGAGCCTTTTCAGGGGCTGGACCCAGAAAGCACACAGGCAGTGCTCGGTCTGCTGACCGGACTGAAACAGCAGGAGGGATTGACTATTCTGCTGTGTACCCATCACCCGGCCTATGCGCAGCTTTTGTGTACGCAGTTTGGCATTCTGCGGGAGGGTGTTATCCTTGCCGCGGGCGGGACAAAAGAGCTGTGCCGGAAAGCGGAGTGTTCCATACGGGCGGGCGTCTGTCTGCCGGAGCAGGACAGCCTTACTGGATTTATAAAAGGGACAGATGGCTTCTGGCAGAAGCAAATAGAAAAGGAAAGCGATATGCCGGACCTCCTGCGGGAAATTGTAGCGGCGGGTCATGACGTTTATGAGGCACATCTTTACCGTCCGACGCTTGCGGATGCGTATACCGCTTTGCTGGAAAAGGAGGAATCCCGTTGAAACTGCCGAAATGGATACGAAATGCAGCAAACAGACGCGAAAAAGTATTGATTAAAAAGGATTTTCGGGAAATGTGGCAGAACCTCGGGGTGCGTGCCATGCTGGTAATCGTTCCGCTGCTGTTTGTCGTCTGCCTGCCGATTCTGTTTATGGTGCTGGCCTATATTTTACCGGATTCTAGTATCAAAGATATGCAGCAGATGCGAATACTGCTTTCCGAACGGCAGAGCTATATGAACGACCGACAGGCGCTGTTCTATGTGTTTTCCTTTTGCTTGGCACCTATGCTGTACCTGATTGTTGTGCTGATGACAGCCTGTGTCACAGCGGCCAGCAGCTTTGTCGGGGAGAAAGAGCGCGGAACGATTGAAACCTTGTTCCTTACACCGCTGACTACACGAGAGATTTTTCGGGCCAAAGTGTTGGGATGCACGGCGCTGTCCGTGGTTGCTTCGCTGATTTCCTTCATTTTATATGCCATTGTAATGTCAGTGGGGGATATTCTGCTGGGCGTGACTGCATTTTGGGCGGACCCCAGCTGGGCTGTGATGTTTTTCCTGCTGACACCGATTCTCATTCTGTTTGGGGTGTTGTTTATGGTACTGGTTTCCGGGCGCAGCCATAGCTTTCGGGAATCGGTGCAGATATGCGGCTATGTGCTGCTGCCGCTGACGCTGTTGTATGTCGGGCAGTTTTCCGGATTCTTCCGGATGAATGCCGGGCACTATATCCTGCTCAGCGTATTCCTCGCGGTTATGGATTGTATCTTATGGAAAGTGACAATGGCACATTTTACGCTGGAAAAAATGCTGGGTTAAAAATTTTGGTACAGAACAAAAGGAGAGTAAAGAATGCAGCCCGATGAAAAAGAAACAGCCGTTTCCGCTGCCGCTGATGATGTACCGCAGACGCCGGACGCACAGCCGGAACAGGAGTCAGCCCATCCTGACCATAAAATAACAGGTGTTCTGTCGTGGATTATGACTATGGGCATTACGGTTGCAGCGGTTCTGCTGGTTTGCACCTTTATTGCGCGGCCTGGCCGCGTTAGCGGCAATAGTATGCAGAATACCTGCCATGACGGCGATTTTGTTATCCTGTGGGAGCTGAACTATCAGCCGCAGCATGGGGATATTGTTGTGGTAAACAGCAACAATGCGCTTGGGGACAACCTGATTAAACGAGTCATCGGCGTGGGTGGTGATCACATTGTGGTTTCCAACGGCGTGGTTATTCGCAACGGCCAGCGCCTGCAGGAATCCTATGTGAAAGAACAGACGTGGTCCGGCCCCAATGTGGATATTACTGTCCCCAAAGGACAAATGTTTCTTATGGGTGACAACCGGAACCATTCAGCGGACAGCCGCTATATCGGAACGGTCAGTGACAATATCATTGTCGGCAAAGTGACAGTGCGCCTTTTTCCCTTTAACGCCATTCGTACATTTCAGTAGAATAGAAAGAGAAAAGCCGGCAGCGTGCCGGTTTTTTTAATGCTCACTTTTCAGAGAAAAATAAAAGCCGGCACTCCGGAGAGGTTCCGGAACGCCGGCAAATTTGATTAGACATGATAGATGAGGTCGGCGTAGGTGGGGAACGGCCAGTAAGAAGCGCCGGTTAAGGTTTCCATCTTGTCCGCATCGGTGCGCAGGGCGTCCATAGTGGGCAGAACCGTCTCTTTGTAAGCGCGTGCGCTTTCCTCAAAGTCAGTAATGGCAGCAGCGGCGCTGACGTTTTCTTTCAGCTCCTCTGTTTCATCATACACGCTGGCGCTCAGTTCACTCAGCTTTGTTACACGGTCATATTCCACGTGACAGTTCATTTTGGGGTTTAGGGCCTTTTTGTGGGTAAAAGCAAGGCTCAGGTCATCCATGTACTTTTCAACTGCCGGTAGAATTTGCTTATTGGCCATGTCAATCATGGTCAGTGCCTCGATGTTCAGCGTTTTGCTGTAGTTTTCCATAGACACTTCATAGCGGGAGTGCATCTCGCTTTCCGTGAAGATGTGGTGTTTGGCAAAGAGCTTTACATTCTTTTTGTCCAGAAAATGCGGCATAGCATCAACTGTGGTTTTCAGGTTCAGCAGGCCGCGCTTTTCAGCTTCCGCAACCCAGGAATCTGTGTAGCTATCACCATTGAAAACGATGCGCTTGTGTTCTTTAATGGTTTTGCGCACCAGTGTGTCGAGGTCCTTCCGGAAGTCTTTGCTCTTTTCCAGTTTGTCGGCAAACTGCTCCAGTTCTTCGGCGACGATGGTATTCAGCGCGACATTCGGGCCGGAAATGGAAACCGCGGAACCCAGCATACGGAATTCGAATTTATTTCCGGTAAAAGCAAAGGGAGAGGTACGGTTGCGGTCCGTGCTGTCCTTGGGGAAGCGCGGCAGGGTATGTACGCCGACTTTTAGGATTTCCTTGTCCTTCTGGCTGTATGGCTTGCCCTGTTCCAGGCACTTCAGAATTTCCGTGAGCTCGTCGCCGAGGAAGATGCTGAGGATAGCCGGTGGGGCTTCGTTTGCGCCCAGACGGTGGTCATTTCCGGGGCTGGCAACCGAAATGCGCAGCAGGTCCTGATACTCATCTACTGCTTTAATGACGGCAACGAGGAACAAAAGGAACTGTGCGTTCTCCATCGGGGAATCACCGGGCTCCAGCAGATTTGTGCCGGTATCGGTGGATAGAGACCAGTTGTTGTGCTTGCCGGAACCGTTGACGCCCTCGAAGGGTTTTTCGTGCAGCAAGCAGTACATTCCATGGCGCTCCGCCACCTTCTTCATGGCTTCCATGGTCAGCTGATTATGATCCGCCGCAACGTTGGTATTGCTAAAGATGGGTGCCAGTTCGTGCTGTGCGGGGGCAACCTCGTTGTGTTCGGTTTTGGCCAGTACGCCCAGTTTCCACAGTTCATTGTCGAGGTCCCTCATAAAGGAGGCAACTTTCAGCTTGATGCTGCCAAAATAGTGGTCCTCCAGTTCCTGGCCGCGCGGCGGGCGAGCACCAAACAGGGTGCGGCCGGTCAGCACGAGGTCCTCACGTTGATTGTATAGGTTCCGGTCGATGAGAAAATATTCCTGTTCCGGACCGACGGTGGAATTGACCTGCTGTGTCTTTGTGTCACCAAACAGGCGCAGAATGCGCAGCGCCTGTTTGTTCAGTGCTTCCATAGAGCGTAGCAGCGGTGTCTTTTTGTCCAGTGCCTCACCGGTGTAGGAACAAAAGACCGTAGGAATATACAGCGTTTTGTCCTTGACAAACGCAAAGCTGGTTGGGTCCCATGCGGTGTAGCCGCGTGCCTCAAAGGTTGCGCGCAGGCCGCCGGAGGGGAAGGAGCTTGCGTCCGGTTCACCACGGACCAGTTCCTTGCCGGAAAACTCCATCAAGACAGAGCCGTCACCGGCAGGGGAGATGAAGCTGTCATGCTTTTCGGCGGTAATGCCGGTCATGGGCTGAAACCAGTGGGTAAAGTGGGTGCATCCTTTTTCCAGTGCCCAGTCCTTCATGGCGCTGGCCACAGTGTTGGCGATGTTGATGTTCAGGCTTTTTCCTTCCTGAATGGTGTTTTCCAGCGCCTTAAATGTTTCACGCGGAAGCCGTTCCTGCATGGTTCGTTCGTCAAAGACCATACTCCCAAAAATTTCCGGTACGCTTGCTGCCATTGTTTCAATCCCTCCAAAAAGTTAATAAAAAAAGCGCAGCGGTTCAAAAACCGCAGCGCCATCGCTGTTATGCCTTGCATTATAGGCCTGCACCGAGCGTTTGTCAATAGAATCTTCTTGTTTTGCAGCAGAAGACTTAAGGATTGTCATTCTCGTTTACTGCACTTGAAAAAATGAAGCGGAAAACTGACAAATATGCAGGAGGTATATATGAATATGCAGAAATGTGGGAAAAAGCGTCGGCACTACAGGTGCACCGCTTATTCGCTGCCGCGCCGGTCTGTTTGACCGCGCGGCATAAAAAAGAGAGTGCACACGTTCAATACGCGTACACTCTTCCACTTTGGTGCCGGTGGTGGGGGTCGAACCCACACGTCATTGCTGACAACGGATTTTGAGTCCGTCTCGTCTGCCAATTCCAACACACCGGCGTTGTTTTTTATTATACCGCAGAGCAACAGAATTTGCAAGCTTTTTGTAAATGAATAAAAAAACAGCGGTCATTCTGCAATGAAAAGAACGCCATTTTTTTGGCAGAATGATAATTGAAAAAATTTTTACAGCATGATAAAATATAAGGAAATTATGGAAATTACGACAAATTTTCAAGGAGAGAAGGCGGCTTCCTCTGAGATATCACAGGATTTTAGGAGGAACCAATATGACAGGACAGCATAAAATTGTTGCAGAAGCACATCTGATGGGAAATTTTTCTCTTACAATCGGGGAAAAGACAATTTCCTGTAAAAAGCGCCGCCCTACTCTGGTATGGCTGTTGCTGGCTATTTTGCTTTATTCACATGAAAAGCCTTTACAGGAAGATGAGCTGATACGGGCGCTGTGGAAATATGAAGTAGATGGTACGGACGCAATGAATGCACTGAAAAATTTGGTGTACCGTACACGGGAGCTGCTGTGCCATTCCTTTGGCAGTGAGGCTGGAAAATATATTTTGTTTGACTGTGGCACATACTGCTGGAGCCCGGCACTGGAAACGCACACGGATGTCGACCACTTTCAGCGATTAAATCAAGTCATTCGCATGACGCATTCCGTCACCGAAAAAGGCCAACTCTGCAAAGAAGCAATGCATCTGTATGCAGGTCCGTTTCTGCCCGGCGTGGAACGGTCAACAGACGTACAGGCTATTCGTCATAAACTGGAGGACCGGTATGCGGAATGTACCGCTGCCATGTGCGGTGTGCTGGAACAGCAGAACCAAACGGACAACCTGCCGGAATTCTGCCTGGAGGCACTGAAGCGGGCACCCCTCAACCTGCAGCTGCACCGCCTGACCATTTTCTGTTACCTAAAGGCAGAACGATATTCTGAGGCACTGTCCTATTATAATCAGGTGACGGCTCTGTTTTACCGGGAGAAGGGACAGGACATTTCTCCGGAACTGCGCGACCTTTACCGCCTGATTTCTAAAAATTTCCGACACGCGCCTATGGATATTTCCTCTATCCGCGATGAGCTGCAGGAGCCTTCCCAAATACAAAGTGCCTATTTCTGCGATTTTGAGGCATTTCGCAATCTGTACCGTGTCGATGCCCGTGTCTGTATGCTTAGTCATCAGCCGGCGACCATTGTACTGATGACGCTTGCCAAAACGGACGGTTCGCTGCCGGAACGGGTCAGTGTTATCCGCGAACAAAATGCACTGAAGTCAGCTGCGATGTCTTCTCTGCGCAGTGGTGATGTCATTACTTCCTACAGTGATACGCAGTTTTTGCTTTTATTGCCGCAGACCAATTTGCAGCAGGCGGGGAAGGCTGTTGAAAAAATTCTGAAAAGCTACCATAAACTTTGCCGAAATAAATATCTGCAGGTTCTTCATAAAATGATGCCGGTGAAAGCTGCTCCGCAGGTAGCATCATCTGAGCCGGCAGAAACAAATGAGAGAGAAGATTCTAAGAAATGCTGAATGAAAAAAAGCCGGTTTTGGCACAGGGCGCTGTTGTAACGGGAAACGTTACATTTGGAAAAGACTGTTCAGTTTGGTATAATACAGTTATACGCGGCGATACGGCCCCCATTTCAGTTGGAGAAGGAACGAACATTCAGGACTGCTGTGTCCTGCATGTGGATGAAGGAAGGCCGCTGTACCTAGGAAACGGCGTGACCGTTGGCCATGGTGCTATTCTGCACGGGTGCACTGTAGGTGACAACACAGTCATCGGCATGGGTGCTGTTTTGCTGAACGGCGCCTCCGTTGGAAAGAACTCGATTGTTGCGGCGGGTGCACTGGTGTCGCAGGACCACACATTTCCGGACGGTGTCTTGCTGATGGGCTGCCCGGCAAAGGTAAAACGTGCGCTGACAGAGGAAGAGATTGCAGAAAATCGCCATAATGCGGAACATTATATACAGCAGTCGAAAATCCAGCTGTCGGTGGACTGATATTCTTTACAATTTATGATAAAATAAAATAGAATAAAATAAAGGATACACGCCGGCAGACGCTGCTGAACAGCCGCCGGGCATAGGAGGACAAAATGGAGCAACTGGATACTGCCATTGTTGGGGCCGGACCTGCGGGAATTTCTGCGGCACTCAATGCAAAAATCAGGGGACTGTCCTTTGTATTGTTTGGCAGTCCGGACCACAGTGGGAAAGTCGCCCGGTCGGAACAGATACAAAATTATCCCGGTTTCCCGAATGTTTCGGGACAGCAGCTGACGCAGGCATTCGCGCGTCAGCTGGAGAATATGGATATTGCTGTTACAAAGGAACGTGTTACATCAGTGTACAATATGGGAAATTCCTTCATGCTGCTGGCAGATGAACAGAAAGAGTACACGGCGAAGACGGTCATTTTAGCAATGGGCATGAATGCCGCGGTACAGCTGCCCGGAGAAAAGGATTTTTTGGGGCGCGGCGTCAGTTACTGCGCAACCTGTGACGGAAACTTGTACCGCGGCAAAACGATTGCCGTTGTTTGTGATACACCTGCCATGGAAACAGAAGTGGAGTTCCTTGCGGGGCTGGCTGGAAAGATGTACTATCTGCCGCTGTTCCAGACATCACAGTTTCAGAGGCCCAATGTGGAACGGCTTTCTGCGAAAATCCGAAAAATTACAGGGGACAGCCGTGTGACGGGGCTGGAACTGACAGATGGAAGCAGCCTGCCGGTGGATGGCATCTTTTTCTTAAAACAGGCGCTTCCTCCAATGGCACTTCTGCAGGGACTAAAAATGCAGGACCGACATATTGCGGTGGACCGGCAGATGCGTACCAATGTTTCAGGCTGTTTTGCTGCGGGTGACTGCACCGGCCGGCCGTACCAAATTGCAAAAGCCGTAGGAGAGGGAAACACCGCTCTGCACGCTGTGCTGGAGGACCTTGCCGGCCGCGGATAATTACGAAAAGCCTTTATTCCTGCCTGTTTTCCAAATGCGGGCAGGATTTTTTTATGAGTAGGCGAAGAACAGGCTGCTAAAAACATCCTTGCTATTTTCGACAATATGGCTTATGATTTCATTGTCGAGGGCAGAAGTCTGTTCGTTTTCCAAAGACTTCTGCAGTAAAAAATAATATTGGTCATATTAGGATGACCGATGGCGAAGGAGGACACAAACAATGAACGTTGATTATGCAGCATTGAAAAAAGACGGCTTTATGCTCCAAAAACAGAAAGACTGCTTTTCTATGCGGCTGCATACCTCAGGCGGATATTTGTCTATTGAGCAGATGAAAACGATTTATGGAATTGCCGAGCGGTACGGAAAGGGCTATGTTCACCTCACTTCCCGCCAAGGAGTAGAAATTCCATTTATTAAACTGCAGGACATTGCGGCTGTCCGCAAAGAACTGCAGGAAGGCGGCATGGAACAGGGTGCCTGCGGTCCCCGTGTGCGCACCATTACTGCCTGTCAGGGCAGCACGGTTTGCCCGAACGGCCTAATTGATACACAGAAACTGGCTAAGAAACTGGACGAGCGCTATTACTGCCGTGACCTGCCCCATAAATTTAAGATTGGTATTACGGGCTGCTGCAATAACTGCCTGAAAACGGAAGAAAATGACCTTGGCATTAAGGGCTGTTTGATTCCATCATGGAATGAGCAGGACTGTATCTACTGTGGTGCCTGTGCAAAGGTCTGCCCTAATCAGTGCATTGCGGTTGACAAGGAAGCCAAAATGGTTACGATTGACCGGGACAAGTGCAGAAAGTGCGGCAAATGCGTCCGGTCCTGCCCGAAAAAGGCGTGGACAGGAAAAGTAGGTTACCAGTTGAACTTTGGCGGCACATTCGGGAACCACTTCCGCAAGGGCCAGCAGCTGCTGCCAATTTTGTACAGTGAGGAGCAGGTCATTCGGGCGGCGGATGCGGCACTCGATTATTTTCAGAAAAACGGCCGGCCGCATGAGCGCCTTGCCCTGATGCTGGAACGCGTCGGAACGGACGGCTTAGTTGAAACGCTGCAGGAAGCAGTGCGGTAAAATCTATTTGCAGACAAGAATAGAAGAAAGAAAAGTGCACGGAAAGCAGATGCTGCTTTTTGCGGCACTTTCCTTTTATGGGGAAAAGAGAGGACTGGGTGTTTTGCGTATCAAAATCTTTACACGGGCCATGTGCGGTGTGCTGGCGGCAGCGCTCCTTGCCGGATGTGGTACGGCGGCTGCTTCATCTGCAGTTTCTTCCTCGGCAGCACCGGTGAAAAGTGCTGTGTCAGCGGATAGCTCCACACAGCGGATAGTCACGTTTCAGGACGCTCTTGGCTATACCGTTTCCGTAAAGTCGTGGAAACGGGTGGTGGCGGCTTACGGCAGCTTTGCAGAAACATGGAAATTGGCGGGTGGCAGCGTGGTGGGCGTGACCAGCGATGCCATAGAAGAAAAACGAGTGCAAAAGACGGACGGTCTGCAGGTCGTCGGTTCGGTCGAAAAGCCAAATCTTGAAAAAATTTTGGCAGCTTCACCGGACTTTGTCCTTCTTTCGGCCAGCCTGCCGGAACATACTAAGCTGCACGCTGCTTTGACGAAAGCGGGTATCCCGCACGCTTATTTTCGTGTGGAAACCTTTACAGATTATCTTTCTATGCTGCAGCAGCTTTGCAGCATGACCGGCCGGTCGGACCTTTACCACAAAAACGGGCTGGAGGTACAGGAACATATACAGAAAATCATCCACACCGTGCAGGGCCAGCCCAAGCCGACGGCACTTCTTATCCGAGCCTATTCAACCAATGCAACGGTCAAAGGGGAAAACTCCATGACAGGCGCCATGCTGAAAGACTTGGGCGCGGTGAACGTTGCCACGAACCACAAAAACTTGTTGGAAAATCTGAGTATGGAGTCCATTCTGTCTGCCAATCCGGATTTCATTTTTACAGTAACTATGGGGAAGAGTGACGCAAAGGCGCAGGCGCACCTAAAGCAGACGCTGCAGTCAAACCCCGGCTGGGCAAGCCTTTCGGCTGTCAAGAATAAGCGGTATTATCAGCTGCCGAAGGACCTGTTCCACTATAAACCAAATGACCGCTGGGGGGAAAGCTATGCCTATCTCGCAAAAATCCTCTACCCGAAACTCGCGTCCCAAATCTCATAACCGAACAGCGCTGCTGCTGATGGCTGTCGCCGCCGCGGCTGCAGTACTGCTGAGCTTGTGCTGCGGCAGTCAGCCTTATTCCCTGCAGCAGATGATTTTCGCGGTGTCCCACCGGGATACGGACAGCACAGTGTGGCAGGTCCTTGTCAATGTACGTGTACCGCGTACGCTTGCGGCGGGACTGGCGGGATGTGCCCTGGCGGTTGCTGGTGCGGTCATTCAGGCAGTTCTCAACAACGCCATGGCAAGCCCAAATGTGATTGGCATCAATGCAGGCGCAGGCTTTTTTGGCCTGTTGGCGGCGGTATTTGCTCCGCCGGCGATGGGACTGGTGCCCATTTCCTCTTTTTTGGGTGCCTTTTGTACGGCTCTTTTTATCTATGCGCTGGCTGTTCGTGCGGCCTTTTCCCGTACAGTGCTGATATTGGCGGGCATTGCGGTGGGCAGTATGCTGACAGCGGGCATTAACACCATTACCCTGCTGGAACCGAACGCAGTGGCCAGCTCCAGCAGCTTTATGCTGGGCGGCTTTTCCGGTGTTGCACTGGAAAATGTTCAATCCGCTTTCTTTTATATTCTGGTAGGATTGCTGCTGGCCGGATTCCTTGCGGAAAATTTAGATGTACTGCAGCTGGGGGAGGAAAGTGCCGCTAGCCTGGGGCTAAATGTACAGCGGACACGCTTTCTTGCCATCTTGGCGGCGGCTTTGCTGGCAGGTGCCGCGGTCAGTTTCGCGGGCCTGTTAAGCTTTGTGGGCCTTTTGGTGCCGCATATTGTTCGGCGCTTGGTGGGCGGCCGGAATGTCTGGGTGCTGCCGGCCTGTGCGCTGTCCGGAACAGCGTTTGTGCTGCTGTGTGATACACTGGCGCGGGTGATATTTGCGCCTTTTGAATTCCCAGTGGGAATTATCCTGTCGCTGCTGGGTGGTCCGTTTTTTCTCAGCCTGCTGCTGCGGCACAGAAAGGGCCGATTGTATGATTGATTTTTGTCACGCAAAAGTGGGGTATCCGGAGCGGGCAGTTTTGTCCGACCTCACCTTTTCCATACCGAAAGGACAAATTACATCACTGATCGGGCCGAATGGCTGCGGCAAAACCACTTTGCTGCGGACCATCGCCCGTCAGCTGCCGCCGCTTGATGGCAGCATTACGCTGGGTGGACGCCTGCTGTCCGACTTCAGCCGGAACGAGTTTGCCCGCACGGTTTCTTATCTGCCGCAGGTGCGCAGGCTGCCTGCCATTACGGTCCGGCAGCTGGTCAGTCACGGACGCTTTCCGTACCTCGGTTTTTCCCGCAGAATGCGGGAAAAAGACCGGGAGGCAGTGGATACCGCCATGCGGGAAACCGGCATTTTTAAGTGGGCCGACCGTGACCTGCGGGAACTTTCCGGCGGAGAAAGGCAGCGGGTGTATGTCGCTATGGCACTGGCACAGGATACAGATATTATTCTGCTGGATGAGCCAACCACATATTTGGACCTGCACCGTCAGTTTGAACTGCTGGGCCTTTTGACAGAGCTGAACCGACGGGGCAAAACGATTGTTATGGTTCTGCACGAACTGTCATTGGTTCTGCGGTACAGTCATCAGGTTGCACTGCTGTTCAATGGACGGCTGGAAGACTTCGATACACCGGAAGCACTGGTGAAGTCTGGGCAGATTGACCGTGTCTTTGGGGTGCATACCTGCAGGGTCGGGGACGGTTATTTTTTTACACCGAATTTATAAAAAAGCTCCTGCCGCTGGCGGGAGCTTTTTTGTGTAAAGAGATCGGCAGAATAATTCTTTCTATCTGCAAATAACGGAATTTTATTTTTATGAATAACGCATAAAAAAGGCAAAAATAAAATTGACATTTCAGCAGTAATCCTCTATGATAAAAGAGTAGGATCAGAAGAGAAAAAGTCAATTCTTCTTTTCTGCGGCAGGTGGCAGGGCACAGATGCTCCCGGAGGAGGTGCCGCTCAGCTGTGTGTCTTCCAACAGGACCGCAGGCTGTACACAGGCATTCCCGTAGCGCTTTTTCAGGCCGTCCAATGTGGCGTCCAGATTTTCAGCGCGCATTCGTTTCTTTTCGTCCCGGAACAGGCTAGTTTGTATGTTCTGTCCTGCCGGCAGCAGATCCGAAACCGTAATGCCCACACTGCGCACTGGCAGCGACCAGTGATAGTTTGAGCAGAAGAGCTGGTAGGCGCTTTCGGCAATTTCACGGGTGATGTTGGTATACTGCGGACAGGTGTGCTGTCGGGTAAATGTGTGCAGGTGCGTGTCGCGTACGCTGATGGAAACCGTGCGTGCAGAAAATCCCTGTTCCCGCAGGCGATGAGCAACGCTGTCCGCGAGAACCAGAAAAACGACTTTCACGTCTGTATTGCAGGTTAGGTCACGCGGGGTTGTGGTGGAGTTGCCGATGGATTTAACGGCGGAACGGCTTCCCCAGCGTTCCACAGGGGACGTGTCCAGTCCGTTGGCATAGCTCCACAGCAGCGGCCCGCTTTTTCCGAAGCGTGCCTGCAGTACTTTCGGCGGCATGGCCGCCAGGTCACCGATGGTGTGCACACCGTATTCCAGCAGTTTTTGCTGGGTGGCTCGGCCGACAAACAGCAGGTTGCTGACCGGCAGCGGCCAGATTCGGCTTTTCCAGTTGTCTCGCAGAAAGGCCGTGGTGGCATTTGGCTTCTTGTAATCACTGCCCAGCTTGGCGAAAACTTTGTTCCAGCTGACACCGACGCTGACGGTAATGCCCAGTTCCTGATGAACGCGGCACCGCAGTTCGTCTGCCAGCCGGACACCCTCCCGCGGAGAGGAAACGCTGCCGGTCACATCCAGCCACGCTTCATCCAGACCAAATGGTTCTACCATATCGGTATACTGCAGGTAAAGCTGCCTTGCACGGTCGGAAAATTTTCGGTACAGTGCAAAACGCGGCGGCAGCACAGCAAGATCCGGACACTTTCGACGTGCCTGCCACAGTGCTTCACCGGTCTTTATGCCGCAGTCCTTAGCTGGCTGGTTTTTGGTCAAAATGATGCCGTGCCGTCGCTGGGGGTCGCCGCCCACCGCAAAGGGGCGGTTCCGCAGCTCCGGATGGTACAGCATTTCTACAGAGGCATAGAAACAGTTACAGTCACTATGCAGGATGATACGATCCAAACTGAGTTCCTCCTTTTTTCAGAGCAAAGGACATTAGAACAAACGTTTCACACTTATCATAACACAAGAGGGGCGGTTCGGCAATCCCTTTTGTGGGGACCAACATGGTGAAAATATGTTATTTTTTATAAAGAATGCCTTCAAAATCATCCGGCTTTTAAAAAAGTAAATTTTTAAAGACAAATGCCTCTGCATTTGTTATAATAAAAACAAAGGAATGTGATAGAAGCATACTCGCTGTATAAAACGGCTTTTCCTGTGCTGTCTTTCAGCTTTTCAAGTTTATTAAAAAAGGAGAATATATCAATGGCTATTAGAGGCATACACTCACCTGTTACCGATATCCGCCGCAAGGTCTTTACTGAGGTGGCACGTCTTGCTTATGAGGGTGGAGATTATTCGCGTATCGAAGAACTCCCTTATAAAATTGTCCCTGGAAATGATGCCAGCTACCGTACCAGTGTCTTTTTGGAGCGTGCCATTGTCGGTGAACGTCTGCGGCTTGCCATCGGCCTGCCGCTGCGTCCAGCGGACCAGCATGCCCCCATTTCGGACGGCATTGTGGAAAGTGCGATTGCAGAGAAGTACTATGACCCGCCGCTGGTGAACGTGATCAAGTTTGCCTGCAACGCCTGCCCGGAAAAATCCGTTCATATTACAGAAATGTGCCAGAACTGTCTGGACCACCCCTGCCGGGAAGTCTGCCCCCGTCACGCTATCAGCGGTGAAAACGGAAAGAGTGTTATCGACCAAGAACTCTGTGTAAAGTGCGGCCGGTGCGTCAACGTGTGCCCGTACCATGCTATCATCCATATAGAGCGCCCGTGTGCGGCGGCCTGCGGCATGAACGCTATTTCTTCCGATGAGTACGGCCATGCAACCATCGACTATGACAAGTGTGTTTCCTGCGGCCAGTGCCTGGTCAGCTGCCCGTTCGGCGCTATTTCGGACAAGGGTCAGATTTTCCAGGTTATCCACGCTATTAAAGAAGAGGGCGAGATTTACGCCGCAATCGCACCGGCCTTTGTCGGACAGTTTGGTCCGGAAATGACACCGGAAAAACTGCGTGCTTCGTTCCAAAAGCTTGGTTTCACCGATGTGGCAGAAGTTGCGGTCGGCGCTGACCTCTGTACACTGGAGGAAGCGCATGATTTCCTCGACAAGGTTCCGGAGAAACTGCCATTCCTCGCAACCTCCTGCTGCCCGGCGTGGTCGGTTATGGCAAAGAAGGAATTCCCGCAATTCGCTCCCCGCATTTCTATGGCGCTTACGCCAATGGTCCTGACAGCACGCCTGCTGAAAAAAGAGCATCCGAACTGCAAGGTGGTCTTTGTTGGCCCCTGTGCCGCAAAGAAGCTGGAAGCCAGCCGCCGCTCTATCCGCAGTGATGTCGACTTTGTGTTGACGTTTGAGGAAGTCATGGGTATGTTCGAGGCGCGCGGCGTCGATTTGGTCGCGGCACTGCCGGACAGCCAGCTGAACGAAGGCACAGCGGCCGGCCGTGGATTTGCTGTCAGCGGCGGTGTGGCTAAGGCTGTTGTAGATGTTATTAAGAAGATTGACCCGGACCGTGACATAAAGGTACAGGCGGCACAGGGACTGCGGGAATGCCGCCAGATGCTACGCGTGGCAAAGGCCGGTAAATACGACGGCTATCTGCTGGAAGGCATGGCATGCCCCGGCGGCTGTGTAGCTGGTGCGGGAACACTGCAGCCCGTTGCAAAGTCTTCTGTACAGGTAAAGCAGTATGCCAGTAAGGCAGACAAAAAGAACGCATTGGAAAGCCCCTACGAAGATATTGCGGACAAGCTGGACTGAGTTTTCTGCATCATCTGTACACAAGAAAAAACAAAAGTGCCTTGTCCGGCAGTGCCGGCGGGGCACTTTTTTAGAGGCAAAGGAGGACAAAAACGGCAGAATGCAGAAAATGAAACGAATTGTACAGCCGCTGCTTAGGTGGTTCCAGCGGAATGCACGGGACCTGCCGTGGCGGCATCATCCCACACCGTACCGAGTCTGGATATCCGAAATTATGCTGCAGCAGACACGTGTGGAAGCGGTAAAAGGATATTTTGAGCGCTTTTTGAAGGCGGCACCGGATATTCCTTCCCTGGCGGCACTTCCGGAGGAACGGCTGCTGAAGCTGTGGGAAGGGCTGGGCTATTATTCCCGCGCCCGTAACCTGCAGAAAGCGGCAAAGGTAGCTGTCGAAAAATACGGTGGACGATTGCCTGCTTCCTATCCGGAACTGCTGACACTGCCGGGAATTGGTCCCTATACTGCCGGTGCCATTGCGTCCATTGCGTTTCACCTGCCGGTTCCGGCGGTGGACGGCAATGTCCTGCGGGTGTGGATGCGTTTGACAGCGGACAGTGCCGATATTTCGGACCCCACCGTCAAGCGCTGCGTAGAAGCGGGCGTTCAGGCAATTCTGCCGGAAGAGCACAGCGGTGATTTTAATCAGGCAATGATGGAACTGGGTGCCACTGTTTGTGTACCGAATGCGCCGCCAAAGTGTGAAAGCTGTCCGCTGGCGGAGCTGTGTGCGGCACATACTGCCGGCGGAGAACAGCAGTATCCGGTGAAGAAGCCAAAGCCGCCGCGCCGAATAGAACAGCGGACACTTTTTTTGCTGCAGCAGGGGGGACGTTTGGCACTGCGCCGCCGGCCGCCAAGGGGACTGCTGGCTTCCATGTGGGAACTGCCCAGCGAGAATGGTGCGCTGGACCAGCGGCAGGCGGTGCAGGCTGTGCGTGCGATGGGGTTGGAGCCGGTCCGTCTGCTTCCGCTTCCGCCGGCTAAACATATTTTCACCCATATCGAGTGGCACATGACGGGCTGGCGTGTCCTGCTGGCTCCGCCTGTATCGGCGCCGGACCTTGTGTGGGCCAGTATAGAAGAACTGCGGGAACGCTATCCGCTTCCCAGTGCTTTCCGTCCCTATCTCAACGCTTTTTTGGAAAAAACAGAGCAGAGCGGGGACACAAATGCATATTCCGCACAGCGGAAACAATAAAATAAAAGAGTGTGTTAAAAAGGAGGAAAGCTATGCAAGATGAAAAAAGGTTCGCTGTCCTTATCGACGCGGACAATGTTTCGGGCAAATATGTCCGATATATTCTGGATGAAATCAGCAACAATGGTGTTGCAACGTATAAGCGCATTTACGGGGACTGGACAAAGCCTTCCCTCGCTTCCTGGAAAAATGTGCTGCTGGAGAATTCTATTATTCCGTTTCAGCAGTACGGCTATACAGCAGGGAAGAGTTCGACCGATTCGGCCATGATTATTGACGCGATGGATATTCTGTATTCCGGTCATGTGGATGGTTTTTGTTTGGTTTCCAGCGACAGCGACTTTACCCGTTTGGCGGCCCGCCTGCGGGAGGGCGGAATGGTTGTAATCGGCATGGGCGAAAAAAAGACACCGGCGCCCTTTATTGCGGCGTGCAACAAATTCCGCTATTTGGAAGTGCTGGAGCAGCAGGCGGAAGAGAATGAAAAAGCCTCGGATGCTCCGACCAAACCGGAAATGGTGCCGCCGGACAAAATTATTAACAGCATCTATAATATGGTGCGGGATAACGCCGATGAGGACGGCCGTGTGCTGATTGGCGATGTAGGAAATATGTTGGTGCGCCGCTATCCGGATTTTGATGTGCGAAACTACGGCTTTAAAAAGCTGAGCCAGTTTATCGGTTCCCTGGATATGTTTGATGTTGTTAGTGTGCTGGCAGAAAACGGCCGCAACCGCATTTATTATGTTATGGAAAAATCCATTCCCCGCCGGAAACCGAAGATACATGTGTGACCGGTGCGAAAACAAATTTTTTATTGCCGCGAGTAACAAATCTTTAACTGGTATTTTATTCTGGTCCGCTTTATAATGAGTATGTACACATACGTTCCAGAAAATGTTCATTCATGGGTAAATTCCCCTGTAAGCAAAGCAACCATTTTCCGGACAGATGAAAACAGCCTGCCCATTTTGACGGCAGATGCGCTGTACAACGCAAAAAGGAAGTAGAGTAGAGAAAATGTCAGAGAGAAAAAAAGTGAGTGCGGTCGAGCGGCAGAAAAAGCGCACAAGACGCCACGCCGCAATTGTTCTAATCTGTATTGTATTGGTTGCGGCGCTTGCCGGTGGTACTTATGGAATTACCCGTCTGTTGGTGCACCCGAAAACGGGAACAGCAGTGTCTTCCTCTGCCGTTTCCAAGGCGTCCACTGCGAAAGATTCTTCCACCTCGGCTTCTTCTGCTGCGGCTGCTTCTTCCGCACAGGCCTTTGAGGTCAACAAGACTGGCCTGACGGGATATCAGGCGCTGTATCCGGACCTGTATGCAAAGACAAAGGTTGGTCAGTGGAAAGATGCCGCCGATAAAACCGTGTACCTCACCTTCGATGACGGCCCGAGTGACCTGACCCCGCAGCTGCTGGAGGTCCTGAAGAAGAACAATGTCAAAGCAGCCTTTTTCATCACTCATCAGCCGGAACAGCAGAAAGACCCGAACTATGATAAATGCCTAAAGGAAATTTATGATTCTGGCTGCACCTGTGCTGTGCACAGCGCCTGCCATAACTACCGGAAAATTTATGCTTCTCCGGAAGCATACCTTTCTGATTTCAACAATATGTACCAGATACTGAAGAAAGCAACCAATGACCATGTGGCACCATTCTTCCGCTTCCCTGGCGGCAGCAACAACCCCATTATGTCCACTTCCACACGCAAGGCAATCATTCAGGAAATGACCAGACGCGGTTTCTTCTTCTATGACTGGGACGTCGACTCAAAAGATGCACAGGGTGCAGACGCCAGCGGTATTTACGCAAACTCCATTCGCGGAATGCAGGAGGGCGGGAACATTATCCTCATGCACAATACGTCGGTGAAAAAAGCTACCCTCAGCGAAGTGGAGAACATCATTCAGTATGGCAAGCAGAACGGCTATACGTTTAAGCCACTGGATGGGACATTGGACCCGAGTATGTACGGATTCTCGAACCAGTATTTCATTCCGCTGCTGAAAGGCAATCCGAACTTTAAGCTCAGCACAAAGCATGAAGCACGGTTTGCCTCTCTGCTGAACAATGGCACTTCCGTCTCCGGCGCAGGCGTTTCCAGCGCAGGCAACTGAATCAGAATAGTTTGGCACTGTCCACAGATGGACAGTGCTTTTTTCTGCTTTTCAGCGAAAAATCAAAGATAGATATAATAAAAATAGCAGCTAAATATAGCTGAGCATCATGCATGAAGTGGGCACCTGAATATGCAACTTTTGCTTGTATATTGGCGAAAAACATGATATGATAAATCTGCTAATTAAAAATAGGTTAAAAACAGGTTAAGATGACCTGCAGCGAGGAGAAAAGGACCTGCCATGATTACTTTTTCCACTTTTCTGCAGCAGATTGCCAGCAATCCGCCGTTCCTTATTACGGTGCTGCTTGTTTTAGCTGCAATTATGGTCAACGGTGGTACAGATGCGCCGAATGCGATTGCTACAACCGTTTCTACACGTTCCATGTCGCCGCGGGCGGCAATTGGAATGGCGGCTGTCTGCAATCTATTGGGCATTATCATTATGACTCGGCTGTGTCCCACTGTTGCTGAAACCATTTATAAAATGGTCGACTTTGGCACGGATTCACACAACGCCCTTATCGCGCTGTGCGCTGCTATGATTGCGATTGTTGTATGGGGCGGCGTCGCGTGGGCCTTTGGTATTCCTACCAGCCAGAGTCACTCGCTGATAGCTGGCCTGACGGGCGCTGCGATTGCTGTACACAATGGACTGAATGGTATCCACTGGAACGAGTGGGTGAAGGTCCTGTATGGGCTGGCATTGTCCGCTGTACTTGGCTTTGGGCTGGGCTGGCTTATCTGCAAGCTGACCGAAGTAATCTGCCGCAATATGGACCGCCGCAAAACGGGACATTTCTTTAAGGGTGCACAGATTTTCGGTGGTGCAACGATGGCTTTCATGCACGGCGCGCAGGATGGGCAGAAGTTTATCAGCGTGTTCCTGATGGGCCTTCTGCTGGCAAACGGCCATACGGCTTCCGCCGGGGCACAGCTGCAGATTCCATTTTGGATTATGGTTATTTGTTCTTTGGCTATGGCACTGGGTACTGCGACTGGCGGCTACCGCATTATTAAGTCCGTGGGCATGAATATGGTCAAGCTGGAACGCTACCAGGGCTTTGCGGCAGATATGGCCGGCGCTGTGTGTCTGCTGATTTCCAGCCTGACCGGCTGGCCAGTCAGCACAACGCATACCAAAACAACAGCCATCATGGGTGTAGGTGCTGCCAAACGAATGTCAGCAGTTAACTGGGGTGTGGCGAAAGATATGGCCATGACATGGATTATGACATTCCCCGGCTGCGGTCTGATTGGCTATGTTGTGTCTAAAGTGCTTATCGCAGTTCTCTGATTTTTCAATTACTCTGTAAAAAATAGTTGCTCTATTTTAGAGATGCAATTCGGCAATTATCAGCAAAGGAGTGCTATCCGCCGTGTCGAAAAAAACCAGTCCTTATTATGACAGTTTCGTAACGCAGATGAAATACGCCTGTCAGGCGGCTAAAAAGCTGCAGGATATTCTGCAGCACTTTAATATCGAAAACCTGCCGCAGAAGCAGGAAGAAATGCACATGATTGAGCATGCAGCGGACCAGGAAAAGCATACCATGATGAATCAGCTTGCCCGCGAATTCATTACGCCGATTGAGCGGGAAGATATCATTGACCTTGCGCAGGCACTGGACGAAGTGACCGACAAGATTGAAGATGTTCTCATGCGTATTTATATGTACCACATTAACGATATCCGTCCGGAAGCGCTGGAGTTTGCAAATTTGATTGTACAGTGCTGTGACCACCTGTTGGCTGCCATGCAGGAGTTTTACAACTTCCGCAAGCAGACACATATTCACGAACATGTGGTGGAGGTCAACACGCTGGAGGAAAGCGGCGATAAACTGTACATTGACACCGTTCATCAGCTGTACGGTGAAGACGGCAAGACAGCGGTGAAGATTGGCTGGGTACGGGCTTTTGACCGCTTTGAGGATTGCTGTGATGGCTGCGAACAGGTGGCAAACCTGCTGGAAAGTATCATTATGAAAAATACCTGAATCCTTTACAGGCTCTGCTGCGGCAGAGCCTGTTTTGTTGGAAAACAGCGGAAAAGGGCCGAACACAAAACAGTGTCCGGCCCTTTTCTTTATATGAAACGGAAAGACGTGTTACTGTTCCTTCCACTGCACACCGGCCCGATGCAGGTCTGTTTCCAGTGCACGGTATCCGTGCTGGAAGCAATGCGTCTGCAGACCGAGCGCTTTGGCGGCGGCGATGTTGTCAGGGTTGTCATCGATAAAAAAACATTCTTCCGCCTGCAGGGAGTAGCGGAAAAGCAGCGTTTGATAAATCGCGGGGTCTGGTTTTACCTGCTGAACGTCCGCCGAATACACGGCACCGTCCATAATTTGAAACGCCGGAATACGGAAGCTGTAAACGTGCAGGCGCACGCCTGTGTTGCTGAGAATATAAATCTTATAACCTGCACGGTGCAGTTCCAGCGCCAGTTCGTTTGTTTCGGGTATCGGCCGAATATAGGACTGCCAGCCGTAGAAAAGTTCCCGGGCCGGCCGGCGCAGATGCGGCGGCAGCTGTGGAAGCAAGGTATGAATAGCCTCTGTTTCGGTAATTTGGCCAGCATCTAGCTGCTGCCATGTTTTGCCGCCGAACAGAACATGTGTCACCAGATGACAGTCATCTGTGCCTGCCGAATCGGGCAGAAAAGCCTTTGTGTAGCGTTCTGGACAGTAATCAAGCAGGACCTGCCCCATATCGAAAATGATGTTTTGAATCGGCATTCTAAAAAGATTCCTTTCCGTTGCTGCAGGGAAATCCCCGCCTTTTACGCCCTATTTTAGCATATTGGCGTCCGTCCTGTAAAGTTGCTTTTTCAACAGGATTCGTGTAAAATAAATCGCAGAATCCAGAGCGGAAAGGAGAATGTTATGAGCCGCTATGTCCGCAGTCCCCGTGTACAGAAACGAATACGAAAACAGAGAAGGCGCTTGCTGCTGGCGGCCGGCGCGGTTGTGCTGGCCATCGTTTTGCTTTTAACGGCTATTCTGCACAGCTGTTCATCCCATAAAAATGCAGAGGAACAAGTATCGTCTTCGATTGTAGAGGATATGATTATACAGGACCGCTATGAAGGGGAAAAAATCATACCCAAATATGCGGTGGCAAAAAATACCCTGTCTGACAGTAAGTTCAGCGCACTCAATGGCATCACCTCTTATGCAGGTGCGGTCAACGGCGTAGATGTCTCTTCTTGGCAGGGCAGTATTGACTGGAAAGAAGTGAAGGCCTCCGGCATGGATTTCGTCATGATTCGTGTCGGATACCGTGGCCAGACCACCGGCACAATTCAGGCGGACAGCAGGTTCACGGAAAACATGAAGGGCGCTTTGTCAGCTGGGCTGAAGGTCGGCGTTTATTTCTACTCACAGGCGATTTCCAAAGCAGAAGCGGAAAAGGAAGCTGACTATGTGATACAGCAGATAAAGCCCTATCAGGTAACATGGCCGGTCGTCTTTGATTGGGAGCCGGGAAACGATGAAACGATTTCCACTATTTCGGAGGCCGGCGGTCTGCGTACCAACAGCGAAACGCCGGAAGAAGTTACACAGTATACGGCGGCTTTCTGCAAACGCATCCAGGCAGCCGGGTACAAGCCAGCCTATTACTGCAACAAAACCATGGGATATACGGTTTTTGACCTAAAGGAACTGGAGGCATATCAGATTTGGTATGCAGAATATAAAAATCTGCCCAGCTTTTACTATCATTTTAACATATGGCAGTATACGCAAAAGGGAAAAATCAACGGCATAACCGGTACGGTTGACCTCAATATTTCTTTTCAGAAATATGCGTAAGTGGGAAAGCGACTTTGTCAGACAGGCGCTGCGGCGTCGGGAGGAATTATGCAGGTAAAATATGCGATTTTTGACATGGACGGCACTCTGCTTGACTCCATGCATGTATGGGACAACTTGGGGGAAGACATTCTCAGTAGGCACGGCATTTCTGCGCAGAAAGATATGCACACCCGTCTGCGTGCCATGACCGTTGAGGACTCGGCACGCTATTTCCGTACGCTTGGGGTACAGGAGAGTATGGAAGCTATTATGGAGGAAATAAACACGATCCCCTATGAGAGGTACCGCACAGAGGTACAGCCAAAACCGGGTGCAGTCGCATTCCTGCAGCGGCTTCATCAACAGGGAACCCCTATGTGTATTGTTTCCAGTACGGACGCCCGCAGTATCCGTGCGGTATTTGACCGGCTGGGCGTTACACAGCTTTTTCAGTTCATTTTGTCAACAAATGACTTTGGCAGCGGCAAGGACCGTCCGGAGATTTTCCAGGCAGCGGCCCGCGGACTGGGCGGCACGCCTGAAGAAACTGTGGTCTTTGAAGACGCATTGTATGCGATTCGGACCGCCAAAATGGCGGGTTTTCCGGTCGCGGCATTGGCGGACGCGGAAGCAAAACCGGAAAAGCCGGAAATTCAGGAGCTGGCAGATGTATATTTGCCGGACCTCCGCTATTTTCCATGGGAAACGGCAGACGGTCTGCCGGAAGTTTCCTGCTGTGCTGTGATTGTGGCGGCGGGCGCCTCCACACGAATGGGCCGTCCCAAACAGGAGATTCCACTGGGCGGTAAGCCTGCATTGGTGCATACGCTTTCTGCTTTTGAACAGGCGAAAACGGTTCAGCGTGTCATATTGGTCTGCCCACCCGGTCAGGAAGCACATTTCCGCGCGCTGGCGGTGAAGAATCACTGTACAGACAAGCTGGCGGCCATTGTGCCGGGTGGTGATACCCGCCAAAAGTCCGCGGCGGCCGGAGCCAAAGCGGCCGGAGCGTGCAGACTGCTTGCCATTCACGATGGTGCCCGTGTGCTGGTAACACCGGAAGAAATTGACCGTGCGGTAGCAGATGCTGCCCAATACGGTGCGTCTGCGCTGGCGGTGCCAGTGAAAGATACGATTAAAAAATCGGACGAAAACGGCCTCATTATTGACACGCCGGAACGTCGGAACTTATGGGCGGTGCAGACACCGCAGGTCTTTTGTGCCAAGGCATACCGCAGCCTGCTTTCCGGCGGTGGGCAGAACCTGACGGATGACTGTCAGCTGTTTGAGCATGCCGGATATCCGGTACACCTCTGCCGCGGCAGTTATACCAATTTTAAACTCACCACGCCGGACGATGTACCGGCGGCGGAGGCTGTTTTGCGCAAAAGGGGCGAAAAATGATGCGCATAGGACATGGATATGATGTACATAAACTGGTGCCCGGCCGCCGCCTGATTCTGGGCGGGGAAGAGGTCCCGTATGAGAAGGGCCTGCTGGGCCATTCGGACGCGGACGTGCTGGCGCACGCTGTATCGGATGCATTGCTGGGTGCCGCGGCACTGGGGGACATCGGCTGTCTGTTTCCGGACACGGACCCGGCTTACAGCGGTGCCAACAGTTTACAGCTTTTGCAGGAGGTCTGCCGCCATGTGCGGGCGAACCGATATGAAATAGAAAATATCGACGCCACCATTCTTTGTCAGCGGCCGAAACTGCGCCCGTATATTACTGCCATGCGGCAGAATTTGGCACAGGCCTGCTCCGTTCCTGTGGAACAGGTTAGTGTCAAAGCCACTACGGAAGAGGGACTTGGATTTACCGGTGCGGGGGAAGGTATAGCGGCCCATGCGGTGTGTCTGCTGCGGTAACGCACGGCGCAGTTCTAAAGGACAAAAAAGGCAGAAAGCAAGGTGGCTTCATATTCTGTAGTATGTAAACTACAAAGAGGTGATACCTTGTGGGTCAGCAAGTTGTTATAGATGTAGGTTCCGTCACATATGCGATGAAAAGCCGTGAGCTTTTGCGCAATAATGGCATTCGGGCCTATGTAGAGCGCCTGCCGCGTACGCCGAATACCTCGGGCTGCGGCTATGGTGTATATGTTCCCAACGGGGTAGAAGAAGCTGAACAGATTTTACAGGAAGCAGGCATTCATGTACTGGGACGCAGAGAGCGGGTGCAGCAGAAATGATTTATTTGGACAATGCCGCTACCACATACCCAAAGCCACCACAGGTTTCTGCGGCAATGCAGCGTGCCCTGCGAATGTATGGAGCTAATCCCGGCCGGGCCGGACACCGTATGAGTCTGCGTACAGCGGAAGCTGTGTTTCAGGTGCGGGAGCGTGCCGCTCGCTTTTTCGGTGCGCCTGGTCCGGAAAATGTCGCATTTGTTATGAATTGTACGCAGGCACTGAACATGGTTATCAAAGGAGCGGTGAAGCAGGGCGGCCATGTGGTCACTTCCTGTTTGGAGCACAACGCGGTCATGCGGCCGCTGGAAACGCTGCGCCGCCGCAACGTCATTACTTATACAGAAGTGCAGGTCGTGCCCGGTGACAATGACGCCACCATGGACGCTTTCCGCAAAGCCATGCAGGAAGATACCTGTCTGTGTGTGTGCACCCATGTTTCCAATGTGTGGGGCATTCGCCTGCCGGTGGAGCGTATTGCGGCGCTGTGTCACGCCTATCAGGTGCCGATTTGTGTGGACTGTGCCCAGTCCGCCGGCATTTTGCCCATTTCTATGGCGGAAAACGGTATTGACTACCTCTGTGCGCCGGGGCATAAGGGTTTGTATGGGCCAATGGGGACCGGCCTGCTGCTTGCGCTGAACGGCGCTTCTTTGGATACACTGATAGAGGGCGGTACCGGTACAGCCTCGGAAAGTTTGGTGCAGCCGGAGGAAATGCCGGAACGGTTTGAGAGCGGAACTGCCAATGTCCCCGGCATTCTTGGCCTTGGTGCGGGCATTGCCTTTGTACAGAGGATGGGCATACAAAATCTTTACGAAAAAGAAAGCCGGCTGGCGTGCGGCGTGTACGACCGCTTCAAACGCTCCGGCAAAGTGGAGTTGTATACGCCGCGGCCGGAACCGCCATATTTTGCGCCGCTTTTATCGTTTAATCTACCCGATATGGACAGTGAGGAAACGGCTGCCAAGCTGGACCGGCACGGCTTTGCCGTGCGTGCGGGGCTGCACTGTGCACCGCGCGCACACGCTTTTTACGGCACGTTGGACCGCGGCGCCGTACGAATGTGTCCTTCCGCCTTTACCGGCAGAGCGCAGACGGAAGCTTTTGCGGATGCGGTCCTCCAAATTGCAGGCGGCAGACACTGAAAAGCCGCCGTGGGAAGAAAAACATTTTGCATATCTGCCGGGATATGATACAATAAAAGAAGGATTGGAAAGGAGGGACCGCCGTGGGTCAGCTGGCGATTTTCTGGGGAAATATACAGAATGCGTTCAGTAATTTCCGCGTACAGGACATAATCGACATTCTGTTGGTTACTTTTGTCATTTACAGTGCAATCAAATTCATGAGGGAAACCCGTGCCGGTCAGCTGGTCAAAGGCATCCTGATTATTTTGGCTGTATGGGTGGGTGCGAATGTACTGCAGCTGTATATGATGAAAACACTCTTCACGTATGTTATCCAGTATGGGCTGGTATGTCTGTTTGTGGTCTTTCAGCCGGAACTGCGCAGTGCGCTGGAGAAAATGGGACGCGGTCACCACGGCGGCCTGCGTGCGCTGATGAGCGGGCGCAGCACGGTTGACCAAGAGGTGCAGGAACAGTGGCGGCGTGGTATCCGCGCGGTTGTGGCAGCCTGTGATAGTATATCCAAAAGCAAAACCGGTGCCCTCATTGTCATGGAGCGTGAAACCAAGCTTGGCGACATTATAGATACCGGTACCATCGTTAACGCAGTGCCCAGTGTTCCCATCATCTGCAATATTTTTTTCAATAAGGCGCCCCTGCACGACGGTGCCATGATTGTTCGGGATGGAATGCTGTATGCGGCCGGCTGTATTTTGCCGCTGACAAAGCGCAACAATGATGTGGCCATTGAGCTTGGCACCCGTCACCGTGCCGCGATTGGCATGAGTGAAAATTCGGACGCGGTTGTCATTGTTGTTTCCGAGGAGACAGGCCAGATTTCCATTGCCCTGGGCGGGACTATTACCCGCAACTATACGCGTGAGTCCCTGCAGAATGAGCTAAACAGTCTGCTGCTGGAACCCGAAAGTACTCGGGACCGGGGATCGTTCTTTGCTTCTATTAGGAGGACGAAAAATGAAAAATAAAAATAAAGAAAAAATAAAACGCCCACAGAAGAAAAACGGATACAAAAAGCTGAATGGCCTGTTCTACAACAACAAATTCGTCTTGATTCTATCACTGGTACTGGCGGTTTTTCTGTGGCTTGTGCTGGCCTGCAATGACACCGAGCATTTCCCGAAGCGCATCAATGAGATTCCCATCAATGTCCGCCTTCCGGATGAGGCACAGCAGCAGGGGCTGACAGTTTATTCGCCCAGCAAAACAGATACCGCTTCCGTCACCATAACTGGCAACACCCTTTCAGTCAGTCAGGTGCGCAGCAAGGACCTGGAAGTAGTGCCGGCCAGCGTGGCACAGATTACCGCGCCCGGCGACTATAGGGTAATGCTGATTGGCAAGAACATCAGTGCGCTTTCCAACTTTAGCTTCAGCAAAATTTATCCGTCTGAGTGGACGATTCATGTGGACCGCGCGGCAAAGAAAACGTTCTCTATCCACATGCCTGCCAATATGTATAAAATCGACACTTCCGGCTACTACAGCCCCGGTCCCACTGCGGATACGGAAAATGTGACCATTTCCGGCCCGCAGACGGAGGTTTCCAAAATTGACCACGTGTCCGTTGACTACAGCGGCAGCAATACCGTGCTGACGGATACCAAAACTTTTGCGGCACCACTGGTGCTGTACGATGCTTCCGGCAAGACCATTGTGCCGGACCAGTACCTTACTATGAGTGTGAACCAGGTAAATGTCACCATTCAGGTGCAGCCAAAAAAGACAGTGAAAGTTCTGCCGACTTTTACAAACCAGCCTGCTGGGCTGAAATTGGACGCGGACAGCGCCTTCACAGTCAGTCCGGCCAGCATTTCGATTGCCGGGCCAAAGGATACCATTTCTAAAATTACAGAAGTCAGTTTGGAAGCGATTGACTTTTCACAGGTTAATACCACCCACAACAGCTTTAACCAGCAGATTTCACAGATGCCAAGCGGCTGTACGAATCTAAGCAGCAGCGCCACGGCGCAGGTTACACTGAAAAACATGAGTCAGTACACCAGCAAAGACTTTACCGTTACGGCCTTTACCAAGATGAATGTTCCCTCCGGAATGAAGACAGAGGTGGAAACCAAGTCGCTTAACATCAGCATTATCGGCAAAGCAAGTGATATTGCCACCCTGACGGCGAGCAATATCACAGCGGCGGTGGATTTTTCGAATATTCAGCAGGCCGGTACGACGAATGCACCGGTATCCATTAAAATCGGCGGCGACAAAACCTGCTGGGCCTACGGAACTTACCAGGTAGGCGTTACGCTGACAAAATCGTAGCCTTTTAGAAAATTTTTCGGCAGCCGGATAAGGGCATTTCATTCTGCCTGTACCGGCTGCCTTTTTCATACTGCCACATACCGAATTTGCCGGAAAACATTGATTATTGTGGATTGAAATGATAAAATAATATATTATACATCATTTATCGTTATGAATAAATGGTTACAGAATAGAGAAAATGCCCGGATTTTTCGGGCAGAAAGAACGGGTGAACTTCTTTTGGCACTCAAAAAATGGGTCGTTGCTTCCATCGACCGCCGTGCGGCGCGCCAGCTTTCCCAGCAGACTGGCATTCCGGCGGTGACGGCGGCATTACTGCAGTCACGTGGCTGCAGTACACCGCAGCAGGCCGCGGACCAGATTAATGGGGCACCGCTGAGTGACCCGCTTCGTTTAAAAGACATGGACCGGGCTGTTCAGCGCATTCAAAAGGCCATTGATTCCTTTGAAAAAGTGACTGTTTATGGCGACTATGATGCCGACGGTGTTACTGCCACTGCCATTTTATATTCCTATTTGGAGTCCAGCGGTGCAAATGTTTCTTTTTACATTCCGGACCGAGAAAAAGAAGGCTATGGGCTGAATATGGCCGCAGTGGACAAGTTGCATGAGCGGCAGGTGGACCTGCTCATTACCGTAGACAACGGCATTTCTTCCCTGCCGGAAGTGGAGCACGCGCGGGAACTGGGCATAGACGTCGTCATTACGGATCATCATCGGTCACGTCCGGAGCTGCCGCAGGCACAGGCCGTAGTGGACCCGTTTCGGCCGGACGATACCAGTGAAGACAAATGTCTGTGCGGTGCGGGACTGGCCTTTAAACTGGTGCAGGCACTGGAGGGGGAGGACTCCGACCAGCAGCTCCTGCTGGAAACTTATGCGGACCTTTTGACCATTGGAACCGTGGGAGATGTTGTGCCGCTGACGGGTGAAAACCGGACGTTTTTGCGGACTGGCCTTCGTTTGCTGCCGCAGACGGATCGTCCCGGTCTGCGTGCACTGCTGGAAAAAGCGGGTTTGGAAGACCGCGAGCTGACAGCGGAAAATATTGCTTTTGGCATTGTGCCGCGCATCAACGCGTGCGGACGCATCGGTTCGCCGGACCGCGCGGTCCGGCTGCTTTTAAGTGAGGACCCGGATGAAGCCTGCCTGCTGGCGGCAGATATTTGTGACGACAATGATTACCGCAAGCAGCTGGAGGCGGAAATTTATGAAAGTGCCCTGCAGCAGCTGCAGCAGGAACCGGACCGTCTATTGGACCGAGTGTTGGTTGTAGAAGGACGCGGCTGGCATACAGGTGTCATCGGAATCGTTGCCAGCCGCCTAACGGAAACATTTGGCAAGCCAAGCATTGTCCTTTCGTGCGGCAATCATGAAGCAAAAGGCTCCGGACGCAGTGTGGAGGGCTTTTCTCTGTTTCAAGCCATCAGTGCCTGCGCGGACCTGCTGACAAAATTCGGCGGGCACGCCATGGCCGCCGGCATGACCATGCCGGCGGAAAACACGGCGGAATTCCGCCGGCGCATCAACGCCTACGCCGCATCACAGGGGACTATGCCTGTGCCGGTGCTGCAGCTGGACGGCGTGCTGAAACCGGCCCGTATTTCCCTGGAGCTGCCGCACGCGGCCGACCTATTGCAGCCGTTTGGCACTGGAAACCCAAAGCCGCTGTACGGTCTGTTTGGAGTGCGCCTGCAGGAAATTCAGCCGGTCGGCGGCGGAAAACATCTGCGGCTGGTTTGTTCGGCCGGCGGAGTACGGCTTCGCTGTATGAAATTTGGTATGGAACTATCCGCTTTTCCTTATCACCCGGGGGACATGTTGGATCTTGCAGTGGAACTCATCGGTGATGTATATAACGGCCGAGAAACGCTTTCGATTATCGTGCGGGACATGAAACTGTCCGGCTGTGATGAAGAAGCACTGCTGAAGGGACGGGAGCTGTTTGAAAAAGCCAAGCGCGGTGACCCGCTGACGACAGAAGAGTTTGACAGCCTTTCACCGGACCGTGCTGCCTGTGCTGGTCTGTACCGCACACTGCGTGCGTGCGGCGGCTACCGCGGTGGTGCGGAGGGCGTGTCTGCCCTTGGCAAAATGCCATTTGCCCGCCTGCTGGTTTGTCTGGAGCTTTTTCAGGAACATGGGCTGGTTGAGGCACAGGCATTTGGTACACAATATACCGTAACCATGTGTACGGTCAAAGGGAAAGTGGATTTATCAGACAGCGGTTTTCTGCGCGGATTGCGGGCGCAGGTTCAGATGGTCCCGCAGACTTGAGAGGAGATGGAGAAACACTGTGGAGAGTACGGAAAATACATACGATGATTTAACAGCGCTTTTGTCACAGAGCGAGCACGACTATGATATGGAACTTATCCGCCGAGCATATGATTTGGCCCTTTCTGCACATGGCGACCAGAAGCGTCTTTCCGGCGCTCCCTATATTTCTCATCCGGTTGCCGTAGCGTGCATTTTGGTACAGCTCGGTATGGACAGCGAGAGCGTGGCGGCCGGTTTACTGCATGACGTGGTGGAGGACACCAAGGTCAGTTTGGAGGAACTGCGCCGCCTGTTCGGTCCGGAGATTGCCGGTCTGGTGGACGGTGTTACGAAAATCACAAAGATGGGACTGATCCCGTACAAATCCCGCGAGGTACAGCAGGCGGAAAATCTCCGCAAGATGCTGATTGCCATGAGCGAGGATATCCGCGTTATCATCATCAAGCTGGCGGACCGCCTGCACAATATGCGCACGGCCTGCTATTGGGGACCGGAAAAACAGCGGGAAAAAGCACTGGAAAGCATGGAGGTCTATGCGCCGATTGCGCACCGGCTTGGTATTCGTGCCATTAAAGAAGAGCTGGAGGACCTTTCCCTGCGGGTACTGGACCCCTATGCCTATAAAGAGATTGAAAGCAGTCTGGCACTGCGGCGGGAAGAGCGGACTGCGTTTATTGAAAAGACAAAGAAAATCGTTCAGGACCGCGTTGCGGAAACGATTCCCAACGTCTATGTTTCCGGCCGTGTAAAGAGCATCAACGGCATTTACCGGAAGATGTTTATACAGGGCAAGAATATGGACGAAATTTATGATATTTATGCGGTGCGCGTCATTGTGGATACCGTTAATGACTGCTACAACGTGCTGGGCATTGTACACGATATGTTCCGGCCGCTGCCAAACCGCTTTAAGGACTATATTTCCACCCCAAAACCGAATATGTATCAGTCCCTGCATACAACGGTCATCGGCAAAGACGGCATTCCTTTTGAAATTCAGATACGCACATGGGAAATGCACCACACTGCCGAGTACGGCATTGCCGCCCACTGGAAGTACAAACTGGGTATGACGGACGGCCATCATTCTCACGACAGCATGGAAAAGCGTTTGGAATGGATTCGGCAAATCCTGGAAGAACAGAAAAATTCGGCGGACGCTACGGACCTAATCCGCACCATCAAGTCAGACCTGACGCCGGACGAGGTGTATGTCTTTACGCCGCGCGGAGATGTCATTGACCTGCCTTCCGGCAGCACCGTCATTGATTTTGCCTATGCCATTCACAGTGAAATCGGCAACCGTATGGTCGGCGCGAAGGTAGACAAACGCATGGCGCCGCTGACTACCCAGCTGAAAACCGGCGAAATCGTTGATATTATCACCAGCAAAGAGGCACGTGGTCCCAGCCGTGACTGGCTGAAAACTGTCAAGACCAGCGAGGCGCGAAATAAAATACGCACATGGTTTAAGCGGGAAAAGCGCGACGAAAATATCATGGAGGGCCGCAGTGAACTGGAGCGGGAACTGAAGCACAACGGTGTTGTGCTTTCAGCGGAAGAGCAGGAGCTGCTGCTGATTCGGCTTGGCAGCAAACAGAACTGTGCCACGGTGGACGACGTTTACGCAGCAATTGGATACGGTGGTATTCAGCTGTGGAAAATGATGCCGCGAATTCGGGAAGAATACCTAAAGACACATCATCCGGAACCACCGAAGGAACTGGTCAGCCATGCCCAGCCTGCTGCCCGCAAGGCGGCCAGCGGCGTCATTGTAGAGGGTATGGGTGACTGCCTTATTAAGTTTGCCCGCTGTTGTAACCCGCTGCCCGGGGACGATATTATCGGCTTTATTACACGCGGATACGGCGTTTCCATTCATAAAAAATCCTGCCGCAATGTTCCGCACCCGATTGCCAGTGCAAGCGAGCCGGAACGCTGGGTTGCTGCCCACTGGGCCGGTGATGTGCGCGAGGAGTTCCAGACAACACTGGAGATTTTGGCCAACGACCGTTCCGGCTTGCTGGCAGATGTGACACAGCAGCTGTACAATATGCGTTTGTTTATTCACTCGCTGAACTCCCGTGAACTGAAGGACGGACGTGCGGTTATCTCCGCTGGTATTACCGTAAACGGACTGGACCAGCTACAAAGCATCATCGGTCGTCTGCAGGCGGTAAAGGGTGTAGAATCCATCCGCCGCACATGATTCCCGGCTTTTTTACGGTTCGTTTGCAATTCTTTCATATTTTTCGCATAACATATAAAGTGCAGCCGCGGGCTGCCAGAAATCGAGGAGGTACCTCATGCGGATTCAGTGCATTCCCGGTGGTATGATTCCCACCAACTGTTACCTGCTGACGGACAACGCCACCGGAGAAACCGCTATTATTGACCCCGGTTTTTATGATGCGCAGCTGAAAGATGCCGTCAAGCAGAAAAATGTTTCCATGATTTTGCTGACGCACGGCCACTTTGACCATACACTGGGGGTAGGTCCTCTAGCAGCGCAGACGGGTGCAAAAATCTATATGTATAAAGATGAAGCGGACTTTATCGGCAATCCGCTCAACAGTCTAAGCAGTATGGCCATGTGCACCATTCCCACCTATCAGCCGGACGTCCTGCTGAAGGACGGTCAGACGCTGACACTTGGCAGTCTTACAATTCGGGTACTGCATACACCGGGCCACACACACGGCGGCTGCTGTTTCCTAGTAGGGGATGCCTTGTTCTCCGGCGATACCGTTATGTGCGGAACGGTGGGCCGCACGGATTTCCCAACAGGCAGCTTTTCGGATATTCTCGCTTCCGCACAGCGGCTGCGCGACCTGCCCGGCGAGTGGCGGGTGCTGCCCGGACATGAGTTCGAAACAAAGCTTAGCTGGGAACGAAAGAATAATCCCTATATGGAAGCCGGTCAAAATGGATTTAATACTTGAAAATAACGCCTATCATTATGAACTGGAAAAACTCTGCCGTCTGTTTTATCCGGAAGAACCTATCCGCGTTATGGAGGATGGCACACTGCCGCCGAATCCAGCACCGCTGACTGCTGTTGCCCGTGTGGAGAAAACAGGGAACAGTGTACAGCTGAAAGCTAGCCTGTCGGAAGGCAAAGCGGTTTTGCGGGCGGAGCGCGCCTATGAGCCCGGCCTTTTCGGTGACCAAAATCCAGAACGGCAGCTGGCGGAGCTTTTGTACGGCTTGCTGGTTCAAAAAACTGGCTTTACGCCGCGCTGGGGTATTCTGACGGGTATTCGGCCGGTAAAAATGCTGCACAGCCTGATAGACCGTTGGGGACAGGACAAAGCGCTGCAGATTTTTATGGACGCATATCATGTCAGCCGTCAGAAAACGCGCCTGGCACTGCTTACCCTGCACAAAGAGAGCAGCATCTTGGCACAGAAAAAGCCAAACGGCTTCAGTCTGTATATCGGCATTCCGTTTTGTCCCAGCCGGTGTGCGTACTGTTCATTTGTGTCGATGTCCGTTGAAAAAACCATGCAGCTGATTCCCGACTATGTAACCTGCCTGTGCCGAGAAATTCGTGCGGCAGGCAGGGTGGCAAAAGGACTGGGCCTTGTCCTGCAGGCGGTATATATGGGCGGCGGAACACCGACAACGCTTTCTGCGGAGCAGATGGACGCGGTTCTGGCAGCCGTGCAAGATTCGTTTGATTTATCTGCCTGCCGAGAAGTGACAGTAGAAGCCGGACGGCCGGACACCGTTACACCGGAAAAGCTGCGTGGTCTGCGCCGCCGCGGTGTAACACGCATCAGCATCAACCCGCAGACCATGCAGGAAAAGGTGCTGCAGGCGATTGGCCGCCGTCATACGGTACAGCAGGTGCTGGACGCCTTTGCCATGGCCCGCGAGGCAGAGTTTGACAATATCAATATGGATTTAATTGCCGGCCTGCCGCTGGACACACCGGAAACGTTTGCCGATACGGTGGACCGCGTGTGTGCCCTTGGCCCCGAAAGCATTACCGTACACACACTGGCCCTCAAGCGTGCGTCCCGCATCTTTCAGCAGGGGGAGCAGCGCGCTTCCGGTGCGATGGTTGCACAGATGCTGGATTATGCCGGCCAAAAACTGCTTTCCGGCGGCTGGCAGCCGTACTATCTGTACCGTCAAACACGCATTTTGGGTGGTTTGGAAAATGTCGGCTTTGCCAAACCGGGATTCGAGGATTTTTACAATACCGTTATTATGGATGAAAGCCAAACCATTCTGGCCTGCGGTGCGGGTGCAGGCAGCAAAATCTGTGCACCGGACGGACGGCTTACCCGTGTGTATAATTTCAAGTATCCTTATGAGTATATTACGCGCCATAAGGAAATACTGGAGCGGAAAGAAAAGGTGGAACAGATTTATGAAACATTTGCGCACACCTGAATATGTACGATTCAACAATAATTTAGAGGACATCAACCATATGGCACAGCGGGACCCGGCCCATTTGGTGGCACTTGCAGACCGGCATTTTCATAAAAGTGTGCAGGACGTTGCCAAAAAGACCATTGCGCGCGGCTGCCGGGTCGTTTTGCTGGCCGGGCCGAGCAGCAGCGGAAAAACGACAACTGCCCACCTGCTTTCGGATGCACTGTGCCAGTTGGGACATGAAACACAGATAATTTCTCTGGATGATTTCTACCATCCGGAGGAGGAAGCGCCTCGGCGGGAGGACGGCACCCAGGACTTTGAATGTCTGGAAGCACTTCGGGTAGACTATATTCAGAAGTGCCTGCATGATTTGGCTACCTCCAACAGCTGCGAAGTGCCGGAATTTGATTTTGTGCATCATCGTCCTGCCCAGCAGACACGGCATCTAAGCCTTTCCCCGGACGGCATTGCCATTATCGAGGGGCTTCATGCGCTGAACCCAATTTTAACGAAGGACCTGCCGCGCGGCAGTACAGAATGTGTGTATATCAATGTCAAACAGAATATATGCACGCGGTCCGAAGTTTTGCTGGAAGCAAAGGAAGTACGCATGATTCGCCGCATTGTGCGGGATTATAACTTCCGCGGCACTTCCCCCGAGCGGACGCTGAAAATGTGGGATTCGGTTATGGAGGGCGAACGCAGGTATATTGCACCTTTCCGTGCCGGTGCTGACTTCACCATCAATTCCCTGCATGCCTACGAGCTGGGGGCTTTGCGCAATCAGGCGTTGATGCTGCTGCGTACAGTGGTGGAGCCGGGCGGTTGGATTGCCGATGAAGTACAGCGCCTGTCCTTTGCGCTGATGCTCTGCACGCCGGTCAGTCCTACACTGCTGCCGCCGACTTCATTGATTCGGGAATTTATCGGTGGAGGGCTGTATTCCTGATAAAATGCGATTTGTCCTTGCTATTTGGTTATAAAGCGTGCTATAATTTCTAAAAAATTATATACAATGTGCAAAAATAAAAAGGAGCGTGACAAGAATGGGCCTGTTCGAAGATATGGTTCTCAACGCAAAGACAGCAGCTTCTGCAGTTGGCAAAAAGGCTAATCAGGTTGTGGATATTTCTAGACTGCGCTTGAGTGCGGCAGATTTAAACAATGAAATCAGCAAGCGTTTCGAGGCGCTGGGACGTGTTGTATACGATGCCCGTAAATCGGGCACTTCTTCTGATGAGCTGGTCGGCGAATGCGTGCTGGCGATTGATGAATTGTATGAGCAGCTGGATGCTGTCAACGAGCAGCTGGCCGCCCACCGCTGCCGTATCACCTGCAGCGCATGTGGCCAGGAAAATCCCGCCAGTGCTGTGTACTGCAGCAAATGCGGCGGAAAGTTGCAGCGGGACGAACCGGTTCCACCGCAGGATGCTCCCGCAGAGGACAGCGCGGTACCGGCTCAGCCGGAAACACCGCCGACAGAGGAAAAACAAGCTGATGAAAAACCCGCGGACGAACAGCCCGCAGGGGAAGACAATCAGCAGGATTGATTTTTTAATATGCTGGAACTGCCGTGCAAACATCTGCACGGCAGTTCTTTTATACCTGTTCGGTCCGGCGGATATTTTCCTGCTTCCGTTCATAGAAATGGAAAAACAGGAGAAACGGAAGTGGCAGGATGAAGCGGAAAAGCCAGAGCTTTTTAAAAGGAGCCGCCGTGCTGGTTGGGGCAGTTATGGTTGTGAAAGTGCTGGGTGCACTTTTTAAAATACCGCTGAGCTGGATTTTAACGCCGGTAGGCAGTGCCTACTTTGGCAGTGCCTATTCGCTGTATTTTCCCATTTACAGTTTGGCGGCAGCCGGCTTCCCCACGGCGGTGGCACGCATGGTCAGCGCCCGCTGCGCACAGGGGCGTTTTCAGGACGTGCGCCGGCTGCAGGGTGTGTCCATACGCTTGTTTACTGGCATTGGTCTGTGTGCGTTTACACTGATGATGGCACTTTCTGTTCCGTATGCACGGCTGGCCGTGCGGACCGGTCCGCAGACAGTTCTGCCAGCAGTGTGGGCGCTGGCGCCGTGTGCCTTTTTCTGCAGCATGATTTCCACCTACCGCGGGCTGTATGAAGGGCTGCGCAATATGACGCCCACAGCGGTTTCGCAAATCATTGAAGCAGCGGGGCGGCTGGTATTCGGCCTTGGTATCTGCGCGGCGCTGGCATCTGCCGCGGCGCGGGAATACGCCGCACACAAAACAGTGTGGGGCGTACCGCAGCCTTCCGCCGAATACGCGCGGCTGGCGGCACTGCCTGCCTGTGCGGCCGGTGCTGTGCTGGGTGTGACGACTGGCAGTATGCTGGCATTTTTCTTTTTGATGATTTACTACCGAAAAAATGGGGATGGTATTACCGACGCAGAACTGCGCCGCTCACCGGAACCGCCAACAAAACGGGTACTGCGCCGGGAACTGCTGCATACGGCCATTCCCATTGCGCTGGGCTCGCTTGCGGTCAACCTTTCCACACTGGTGGACGCTACCCTTCTCAACAGCCGTCTGGATGACCTGATGCACCGTCTGCCGGAAGCTTTGCTGAATTTTTATGGGACACTGCTTCCGCCGGAAGTCGTCCGTATGCACAGTGTCCCGTCATTCCTGTACGGCTGTTACACCAATGCCAACACGCTGTTTATGCTGGTGCCGACCGTGACACAGGCGTTTGCCATGAGTGCGCTGCCCAGTGTGACAGCGGCATGGGCCGGCGGTTCTCATAAAAAGCTGGAAACGTGCGTTCATGCGGTGCTGCGGCTGTCGGCTATGGTGACACTGCCCATGGGACTGGGCCTTTCCGTGATGGGGGAACCGGTCTGCCGGCTGCTGTTCGGTACACAGAACGCACCGGAAATTACCGGACGCATTCTGTCTGTACTGGGTATCGCGTCTATTTTTTCCGCACTGTGCACACCGGTACAAAGTATGCTGCAGGCAGTGGGAAGGGTGGACCTGCCGGTCAAGTTCCTGTTTGCGGGCCTTGCGGTCAAATGCGTTCTCAATTATTTTTTGGTTGGTGACCCGCGCTTTCAGGTTATGGGGGCAGCAGTCGGTACACTGGTGTGCTATTTCTTTATTCTGACAGCGTCCCTCATTGCTCTGCGCCGCGCGACAGGGGTGAAACTGCATCTGTTGTCCTACTTTGGCAGGCCGCTGCTGGCCGGGGCACTGACTGCGGTGTCCGCAAGGCTTTTGTGGCGGGTGCTGATGCTCCGTTTGCCGCAGGCCGCAGCAACTCTTCTAGCGATTCTGGGGGCCGTTCTTCTGTACCTTTTGTGTGCCTTTGCATTGGAAATTGTCACAAGAGAGGATATACGCTCGCTGTTCCGGCAGAAATTCCCTAAAAGCCTTGCAAAAAAGGGCCGTATCGTGTAAAATAATAGCGTTCTGGCCTGAATACGGGAAAGAAGGGGTTCCTGCTGTGGCGTTTCAGCAAAAAAACCGGTATGATTTAAAAGACCTGCGCCGCATTATCGAGATTCTGCGCGCGCCGGGCGGTTGTCCGTGGGACCGTGCGCAAGACCATCACTCTATCCGCAATGATTTTATTGAGGAAACGTATGAGGCGGTCGAGGCGATTGACCGAGAGGACAGCACCCTTCTGCGGGAAGAACTGGGCGATGTCCTGTTTCAAGTTTTGTTCCACTGTCAGCTGGAGCAGGAAGCTGGCCGTTTTTCGTTCGATGACATTGTAGACGGCGTAGCCAAAAAAATGATTGTGCGCCACCCGCATGTTTTCGGAACCGTAAAGGTCAGCAGTATGTCTCAACTCCTGCAGAACTGGGATGCAATTAAAGAAAAAACCAAAAAACAAACCAGTCAGACAGAGGTCCTGCGCAGTGTTTCACCTGCGCTGCCGTCGCTGATGCGTGCGGCAAAAATACAGAAAAAGGCACAAAAAGCCGGTTACCCGCCGGAGCAGCCACCGCAGAAGGCTGTTTCTCGGCAGGAGGCAGGTGAACTGCTTTTGCAGGCGGTGCGTACGGTGCATGCCGCAGGGCTGGAGCCGGAGCAGGTGCTGCAGGAAGCGACCGAATCCTATATTGACTCTTTTTCACAATGGGAGGCAGCGCAGACATTGCAAAAGCCGACCAGTGAAGACAGGAAATGACAAATGGAGGAAACGTAAAATGAATAAAACAGAACTTATCAATGCTGTTGCAGAGAAAACTGCTGTATCTAAAAAAGATACTGAAAATATTATCAATGCTGCTATCAGCTCCATCATCGAAACAGTCGCCGACGAAGAAAAGGTACAGCTGGCAGGCTTCGGCACTTTTGAGTGCCGCAACCGCAGCGCACGGCAGGGCCGTGACCCCCGCACCAATACGACCATTGAGATTCCAGCTTCCAAGGCACCGGCATTCAAGGCTGGCAAGGCATTTAAGGACGCTGTGAATAAGTAAGGTCCAACAGGATGGTATGGGCAGCTTACCGGCATTGAACGGGGGCTGCCTTTTTGCTTTCTGAACAGGACATATAAAAAGTTATAAATCATGTACAACAGCAGAGATAAAAACACGGTCCGGTTGGTAGTCCGGGCGCGGCTGTGACCGTCAGTAACCTGCCTCCTTGGTTGTCCTTTCTCCGCTTTCTATATTTAAGGAGGCAAGTTTTATGGAACAGATTGTATCACGGCTGACTGTTTTTTTCGAGGATCCATTTTGGGTGGGTGTATGCGAGCACAGTGACAGCGGCGGCTATGGTGTCTGCCGCGTTGTGTTTGGCGCGGAGCCGAAGGACTATGAGGTTTACGACAAGGTGATCTGCGGCTATTGCCGTTTGCGGTACGGACATACAGCCCTTGCTGCCGAAGACAGCACCGAAAAGCGAAACCCGAAGCGGATGCAGCGGGAAGCCGCCCGGCAGATGAAGGTCCGCGGCATCAGCACAAAAGCGCAGCAGGCACTGAAGCTCCAACAGGAGCAGGGCAAAGCGGCGCGCAGGGTGAAGAGCCGCGCACAGAAAGAAGCCGAAAAAGAGCGCCGGTTTCTGCTGCACCAAGAAAAACGCCGGGAAAAGAAAAAAGGCCGGTGATCTTTCAACAAATTCGTTCCGGAAAGGGGAAAATCTTTTTATGCGTCTGGATAAATTTTTAAAAGTATCCCGTATCATTAAACGCCGTACGGTGGCAAATGAAGCCTGTGACGCCGGCCGGGTGTTGGCAAACGGCCGGTCGGCTCGTGCTTCCTACGATGTGAAGGTCGGCGACAAGCTGGAAATCACATTGGGCGGCCGCGCAGTTAAGGCGGAAGTGCTCAGTGTTGACGAGCACGCCACCAAGGACAGCGCAGCTTCTATGTACCGGATTCTGGAAGAATAGAGAATAGCCAGTCGCCGCGGCGCATATACCTTTTTGTATGAATCAGGAGGTGAATGCGCCATGTACGACGAAAAACGGGAAGAAAAAAGTCCTTCCTCTGCAAAATCACCGCATATTCTTACGCTGGAAAACCGGCATCAGCTGCGTGCAACCGGCGTTTCCAATGTCGACAGTTTTGATGAGCAGACGGTGGTCGTCTACACGTCACTGGGACAGCTGGTTGTACGGGGGGAAGAACTGCAGATTGAAAAGCTGAATGTGGAGACAGGCGAGCTGACTCTGACCGGCACGGTCGCTTCCATGACCTATGTGGGCGACGAAAAGCGCGGCAGGCCTTTGTCGCGCCTGTTCCGGTAGTGGATGCCACCGGCAGCCAGAATGTGCTGGCGTTTTTGCTTTTTGTCCTGCTGGGAGCAGCGCTGGCGGCAGTCTGGTGTTTCCTGCGTGCTGTGCGTATACAAATGCGCGAAAAGGCTGTATTCTGCATTGTGCTGGAGGCGGCTTTCGGTGTGCTGTGCGCGGTGTGCATCAAGCTGCTGGCACTCGGCGTTTATTGGGGTGAAATCCGCGGATTCCTGTTGATTGGGGCCGGGCTGGGCTTTTGGGCTGTTTACGAAACAGTGGGCAGGCTGCTGACGTTCCTTGTGGGCGGTATTCTGCGCTTTTTGGTGCGCTTCCTTCTGCGTCCGCTGGGAAAGCTGCTGTGCTGGATTTTGCGTATGCTGACAAAACTGCTGGAGGTTCCAATAAAGTTTGTCAGGAAAGTAGCACTTTGGGTAAAATGTGCCTTGAAATCTGCCCATCGGTTCGTGTATAATAAAAAATGTGCAAAAAGAACTGTGAAAAACAGAAAACTTGCAGAACGCAGGATGGTGAGGTTGCATGGAAAAACACCGCACGCAAAAAAAGCCGCGCCAAAAGCGCAGCGTCCTTCTGACGCTGGCGCTGGTCGTGTTCTGTGTGTATATGCTAGCGGCTATCGTCAACCAGCGAATGCAGATAAGCAGCCAAAAAGCAAAACTGCAGAGCATTCAGGCAGAAATACAGGTACAAGAAATAAAAAACAGCGACGTTCGCCATGAGCTGCAAAGCCAGGGTGCCAGCAGTGAATATGTTGCGCGTATCGCCCGCGAAAGCCTGAACATGGCCAAAGCAGGAGAGAGAATCTTCATCTGTCCGGGCGGCGACTGACCGCCGACAGAAAATTTTGAAGGAGGAACAAAGAGTTTTATGCAGCTTGAGGTAGGTACTGTTGTGGAAGGCAAGGTCACCGGAATTACGAGTTTCGGTGCGTTTGTGGAACTTCCTACCGGCCAAACCGGCATGGTTCATATTTCCGAAATTGCGCCCACGTTTGTGCGCGAAATTCGTGATTTTGTTTCGGTGGGGCAGACCGTCAAGGTGAAAATCCTGAATATCGGTGAGAATAATAAAATCAGCCTTTCCATGAAACAGGTGGAAGGGCAGAATTTGGGCGGAAACAACCATCGGCCGCCACAGCAGCAGCAGGGAGGCCGCCCGCGCCAGCAGCACCACCGCAAGCCGGAACCGCAGCAGCATCGCCCAGGCAACTTCGAGTGGCAGCCGCGCCGCAATGAACCAGCTGATTTTGAAGATATGATGACACACTTTAAGCAGACAAGCGATGAAAAAATATCGGACTTAAAAAAGACACTGGAAGGTAAGCACGGCGGATATTCCCGCCGCGGCAATGGCTTCCACTGACTCTATGTTCCTTTTAAGGCAGCATCTGCACAGGGGCAGGTTTTGTTCCCGCGTGCCGCGATGCGGCCTTTTTTATTGCTGCTTTGCAGAAAATACAGGAGGATAAGCATACATGCTGTTTATCAATGCAAACATACATACCATGGAAGGCACTCCGATAGGGGGCGGGTGGCTGCAGACAAAGGGCGGCGTTATCGCCGGCATGGGACCGATGGCCGATGTCCCGTCGGGAGAAAAGACGTATGACTGCTGTGGTGCGGATATGTACCCCGGCTTTATGGACGCTCACACGCATCTCGGCATGATGGAGGATGGGCTGACCTTTGAGGGAGACGACCTCAATGAGGATACGGACCCCACCACACCGCAGCTGCGCGCCATTGATGGCTTAAACCCGCTGGACCGCGACTTTCAGGAAGCCGCCGCCGCCGGTGTGACAACCGTTGTAACCGGACCGGGCAGTGCCAATCCTATCGGCGGCCAAATGGCTGCCATAAAAACCTGCTGCCCGGACGGCTGTATCGACGACAGCATTTTAAAGGCACCGGTTGCCATTAAAATGGCACTGGGTGAAAACCCGAAAGATGTTTACCATGACAAGGACACCGGCCCCGTTACCCGTATGGCAACCGCTGCATTTATTCGGGAAGAGCTGCTGAAAGCACAGCGCTATGAAAAGGAACTGCACCGCAGTGAAGAGGACGAGGATGCGGAGCCGCCGGAATTTGACATGAAGGCAGAGGCACTGCTGCCAGCCCTGCGCGGCGAAACAGAGGTCCATTTCCATGCGCACCGTGCGGACGACATTTTTACGGCCATTCGCATCGGCAAAGAGTTTCATCTGGATTATGTCATTATCCATGGAACGGAAGGGCATCTTATTGCGCCGCGGCTGGCAAAGGAGCACGTGCGTGTGCTGAGCGGCCCGTTCCTTGCGGACCGCAGCAAGCCGGAACTGCGCAGCCAGACACCAGCCTGCCCGGGTATTCTTGCCAAAGCCGGTGTGCAGGTGGCCATCATTACGGACCATTCGGTCATTCCCATTCAGTACCTCCCGCTCTGTGCGGGACTGGCTGTGCGGGAAGGCATGGAACGAGAGGCCGCTCTGCGGGCGATTACCATTGAACCGGCGCGCATCTGCCGGCTGGATAACCGTGTGGGGTCCCTGCGGCAGGGCAAAGACGCGGATTTTTCTCTGTTCGACTGTGACCCGCTTTCCAGCTATTCAAAACCGCTGCTGGTAGTAGAAAACGGCAGCATCGTCTATGAACGCGGCTGACAACGGAGGTACCAACATGAGAGAATTAAATGCCCAGTGCATTACCGACACCATTGCAGAACTCTGCGTCAAAGCCAACCGCAGCCTGCCGACAGACTTGGAAAGCTGTATTCGGGAAAAAGGCCAAGAGGAAAGCAGTCCTATCGGCAAAGCCGTTTTTCAGGACCTGTGTGACAATATGGAAGCCGCCCGCCGACTGTCCATACCGGTGTGTCAGGATACCGGTATGGCGGTCGTCTTTGCGGAAGTTGGGCAGGAGGTACACATCACCGGCAGCTTTGAGGAAGCGGTCAATCGGGGTGTAGCCAAAGGTTATACCGAAGGACTGCTGCGCTGTTCCGTTGCGGCGGACCCAATCCGCCGGGGCAATACTGGTGACAACACACCAGCTATTCTGCACACACGGCTGGTGCCCGGTGACAAGGTGCATCTGACCGTAGCGCCGAAAGGCTTTGGCAGCGAAAATATGAGCCGCTTAAAAATGCTGACGCCAGCCGCCAGCGAAGCGGACATTATCGGCTTCGTGGTGGAAACTGCACGTTTAGCCGGCAGCAATCCCTGCCCGCCCATGGTACTGGGTGTAGGTATCGGCGGCGATTTTGAAAAGTGCGCCGAACTTGCCAAAGAGGCATTGTGCCGTCCGGTTTCAGAAAAGAATCCGGACCCGTATTATGCACAGCTGGAGGAGAAAATGCTGAAGGCTGTCAATGACCTGCACATTGGGCCGCAGGGCTTCGGCGGTGACATTACCTGCCTGTCGCTCGCCATCTGCCAGTTTCCCACACACATTGCGGGGCTGCCGGTGGCTGTGAATGTAGGCTGTCATGTGACACGACACGCTGACGCAGTGCTGTAAAATAGGGAATACCCGCGAATTTATAGATTTTTTGTAAAATTCATAATAAATTTATTCTGAATGCTTTTATTCTTTTGGGGAATGTGCTATAATATTTATAGAAAAACAGGGAATCCTGCTTTTCAAGTAAAGTTCCCGCAGAAGGAGATGTCTTCAGTATGAATGTTACCATAACCGGCAGAAAAGTGAACCTGCGCGACAGTTTTAAGGAGCTTGCCCGTAAAAAGCTTTCTCGTTTTGACCGCATTTTTGATGAAAATGCAACCGCAAAAATTGTGGTCACCGTGGAGCGCAACCGCCAGACCGTTGAAATCACCGTTCACAGCAACGGCATGATTTTCCGCGGCGAAGCTACGGACTACGATATGAACACCGCACTGGATGAGGTCATCAGCTCCCTTGGGCGGCAGATTCGCAAAAACAAGAGTAGGCTGGACAAGCAAATTCACTCTGCCGCACTGGACCAGTACATACAGCAGTATGTCAATGCCAATGCCGAGCCGGAGGAAAGCTACAAAATTGTGCGTACCAAGCACTTTGTGGTGAAGCCGATGAGCGTAGATGAAGCGATTCTGCAGATGAACATGCTGGAGCATCAGTTCTTTATGTTCCGCAATCAGGACACCGAGCAGATTAACGTGGTCTATCGCCGCAAGGCCGGCAACTATGGTCTTCTGGAGCCGGAAAATCCGGCAGATGACGAATGAATCATACTTTTACAAAAGACAGATAAACAAGGCGGGGCCGGGGACAAACCGGCCTCTCTTGCTGTCTGCAGGAGGATATATGGAAGATTTTAAGTTAACAGCCCCATGCCTTTTGGGTGTGGAGGGCCTTGTCAGCAGGGAACTGCGCGATATGGGTGCACAGAATGTGCAGGCACAAAATGGTCATGTACTGTTCGACGGCACCCCGCAGATGCTGGTACGGGCCAATCTATGTTCCCGTTTTGCGGAACGGATACAGGTGGAAATGGGTACATTTCCTGCCTGTACGTTTGACCAGCTTTTTGAGGGCGTGCGTGCTCTGCCATGGGAATGCTGGATAGGCAGGGAGGACGCGTTCCCCGTCAAGGGGCATTGCCTTTCTTCTCAGCTGCACAGTGTGCCGGACTGCCAGAAAATCATCAAAAAGGCGATTGTGGAACGTTTGAAAAACCGTTACCATGTCAGCTGGTTTAAGGAAAGCGGCAATTTGTATCAGGTGCAGTTCCTGATTATGAAAGACCAGGTGCGTGTTATGCTGGACACTTCCGGCATTGGCCTGCACAAGCGAGGTTACCGGAGAAAGGCGGCACAGGCACCGATTAAGGAAACGCTGGCGGCGGCGCTGGCGGCCTTGTCCCGTGTGCGTACGGACGCAAACCTATATGACCCCTGCTGCGGTTCCGGTACCATCTTGATTGAATCGGCTATGTATGCCATGCATATGGCACCCGGTCTGCGTCGTCACTTCACGGCCCAGCAGTGGCCGCAGATTCCGGAAGAACTGTGGGAGCAGGAGCGCGGACGTGCACAGGACCTTATCCTGTGGGACGCGGCTTTTACCGGCTACGGCAGTGATATTGATGAGGAAGCGGTTCAGCTGACGCTGGAAAATGCCCGCAAGGCCGGTGTCGGTGACCGCATTCAGGCACGGCAGGCAGATTTGGCCGATTTTGCCCCGCAGACGGAGCATGGCTGTGTCATTTGCAACCCGCCTTATGGCGAACGCCTTCTGGACCTTAAACAGGCAGAAGCCTTGTACCGCAACATGGGCCAAGTTTTTCCGGCACGCCGCGGTTGGAATTATACTGTTATTTGTTCCGATGAAATTTTTGAGCACTGCTTTGGACGGAAAGCCGATAAAAGCCGCAAACTGTATAATGGCATGATTAAATGCCGTGCCTATATGTTCTATAAGCATCCATAAAAGGGAATATACGTATGGAATCTTGGCACTCTAAGAAAAAGAGTGCCATTTTTATTCCAAATTAGAACCAAAAGGCACTTTAATTGTAAATAATTTGTGAAGTCGGAACTTTTTTTGAAAAAGGACTTGATTTTTCGGAAAAATCGGCTAAAATAATGTTTAGCACTCAGGGAAAGCGAGTGCTAAACTAACTAGTAAATAATTTCTACCATGTAACTGTTAAGGAGGATGCATTTTTATGACAATTAAACCTTTGTCCGACAGAATCCTGATTAAAATGGAACCCGCAGAAGAAACCACAAAAAGTGGTATTTTGCTGACCGGCTCTGCAAAAGAGAAGCCTCAGGTCGCTGACGTTGTTGCAGTTGGCCCTGGCGGATTGGTAGACGGCAAGGAAGTTAAGATGACTGTTAAGGTCGGCGACCGTGTACTGACCAGCAAGTATTCCGGCACCGAAGTGAAGGTCGACGGCGAAGATTACACCATTGTTCGTCAGTCCGATGTTCTGGCAGTTGTCGAATAATTTTTGAATACCTGGTGCTGCAGGATGTTGCAGACACCGAACAATACATTTGGAGGTATGAAGTATGTCGAAACAGATTATTTACGGCGAAGACGCACGCAAGGCTTTGATGAAAGGCGTCGATAAGCTTTCTGATACCGTTAAGATTACCCTCGGCCCGAAGGGCCGCAACGTTGTGCTGGACAAAAAGTACGGTGCACCGCTCATCACTAATGATGGTGTAACCATTGCCAAAGAGATTGAATTGGAAGACCCCTTTGAGAACATGGGTGCACAGCTGGTTAAAGAAGTCGCTACGAAGACAAACGATGTTGCGGGCGACGGCACCACAACTGCTACTGTTTTGGCACAGGCTCTCATTCATGAAGGCATGAAGAATGTTACCGCCGGTGCAAGCCCGATGGCAATCCGCAGCGGCATGCAGGAAGCTGTTGATATAGCTGTTGAGGCAATTAAGAAGAACAGCCAGGCTGTCAAGGGCAAGGATGACATTGCGCGTGTTGCAACCGTTTCTTCCTCTAGCTCCTTTGTCGGCAACCTGATTGCTGACGCAATGGAGAAGGTCACCAGCGATGGCGTCATCACCATTGAAGAGTCCAAGACTGCTGAAACTTACAGCGAAGTCGTAGAAGGCATGATGTTTGACCGCGGCTATGTTTCCCCATACCTCGTCACCGATACCGACAAAATGACCTGCGAACTGGACGACCCGTACATCATCATCACCGATAAGAAGATTTCCTCATTCCAGGAGATTCTGCCGCTGCTCGAAAAGATTGTCAACACCGGCAAGAAGTTCCTCATCATTGCGGACGACGTTGAGGGCGATGCCCTGACGAACCTGCTGCTCAACAAGCTGCGCGGTACCCTGAGCTTCTGCGCTGTGAAGGCACCGGGCTTCGGCGACCGCCGCAAGGAAATGCTGGAAGATATCGCTACCCTGACCGGCGGCAAGGTCATCAGCTCCGACTTGGGCGTTGAGTTCAAGGACGTTGAACTGAATATGCTGGGCCGTGCACGTCAGGTTAAGGTTGACAAAGAGAACACCATCATTGTCGACGGCTGCGGCGACAAGAAGGACATTGAAGCCCGTGAGGACCAGATTCGTGCACAGATTAGCGAAACCACCTCTGACTTTGACCGTGAGAAGCTGCAGGAGCGCCTGGCAAAACTGGCCGGCGGCGTAGCAGTTATCAAGGTCGGTGCTGCAACCGAAGTGGAAATGAAGGAAAAGAAGCTGCGCATTGAGGATGCTTTGAATTCCACAAAGGCAGCTGTTGAAGAGGGAATCGTTGCCGGCGGCGGCACTGCTTTGGTCAATGCTATGCCAGCAGTTGAAAAACTGCTGGCTAGCAAGTCCGGCGATGAGAAGACCGGCGTTTCCATCGTGCTGAAAGCTCTGGAAGAGCCAATTCGTCAGATTGTCGCGAATGCTGGCATGGAAGGCTCCGTCGTTCTGGAGAACATCAAGAAGGAAAACAAGGTCGGCTATGGCTTTAACGCTGCAGACGGCACATATGGCGGTATGCTCTCCTTCGGTGTTGTTGACCCAACAAAGGTTACCCGTTCTGCTCTGCAGAATGCTGCTTCTGTTGCTGAAACCGTGCTGACAACAGAATCTCTGATTACTGATAAGCCGGAACCCAAGGCTCCGGCTGCCCCGGCTGCTGACCCGAACATGGGCGGCGGAATGTACTAATTCAAATATACGACTCTGCAAAGAAGTCATGTATTTTTTACCAGTGGCAGGAAAGCCGCTGCAGTGTGCCTGCGAAAAGGTGCGCTGCGGCGGCTTTTTTGTGCTTCCTGTCCTTTCTAGCCCGCATCTTTCAGGCAAAAATCATTGCAATCCCAGTATGATTGTTCTATAATAAAAGCATCAGTGGTGAAAGGTGGTGGAAAGTGGTTCCCTTTCTATGTAAAGTGGTTCCCTTTCCATATGGTAAAGAATTATGTTGATAGGTGAATACCAACATAATATTGACGCCAAAGGGCGTGTGATTGTACCTTCCAAATTCCGGGAGGATTTGGGGGAGCATTTTTATATCGCCAAGGGTCTTGACCATTGCCTTTTCGTCTTTTCACCGAAAGAATGGGAACGCCTGCAGGAAAAAGTTTGTGCCATGCCAATCAGCAAGGCCCGCGGACTGCAGCGTTTCTTCTTCTCCGGCGCGGCGGAAGTCATGCCGGACAAGCAGGGCCGTATCCTTATCCCACAGCCGCTGCGTGACCATGCCAGCTTGACACGAGACGTCACCTTTATTGGTGCCGCCAGCCGGGCGGAAATTTGGAACACAGACGCGTGGAACGCCTTTAACAACAACCTGACCGATGAAAGCATTGCAGAGGCAATGGATGAATTGGACCTGTAAGAAAAGCAGATGGAGGCAGCATGGAATTTGAGCATATCCCGGTTTTGTTTCACGAGACGATTGAAAGTCTCGCGGTGCAGCCGGATGGACGCTATATTGATGGTACAGCAGGCGGCGGCGGCCATAGCGGGGCAATTTTAAAGCAACTGACCGGTACCGGACGGCTGCTTTCCATTGACCGTGACCCAGATGCCATTGCTGCCTGCCGGGAACGCTTTGCGGACAACCCCCACAGCATTCTGCGGCAGGGAAACTTTTCGGATATGCTGACACTGGCTGAAGAGGAGAAAATGCTTCCGGTGAACGGCGTTTTGCTGGATTTGGGCGTTTCTTCTCATCAGCTGGACGATGCAGAGCGTGGCTTTTCTTATCATCAGGACGCACCACTGGATATGCGAATGAGTCAGTCCGGCCCGAGTGCCGCGGATTTGGTCAACACACTGCCATGGCAGCAGCTGGCGGAAATCCTCAGCAGGTATGGGGAAGAGCGTTTTGCGGCCCGTATCGCGCAGAATATTGTGCGGGAACGGGAGAAACAGCCGATTCAGACCACCTGTCAGCTTGCGCAGCTGGTAAAGGACAGCATTCCGGCCGCTGCACGGCGCCGTCCGGGACACCATCCGGCCCGCAAAACTTTTCAGGCGCTGCGTATCGCTGTTAATGGGGAATTGGATGCTTTGCAGGCGGGCCTGACCGCCGCTTTTGATGCGCTGGAACCGGGCGGCAGGCTGTGCGTTATCACATTTCAGTCGCTGGAGGACCGTATTGTAAAGCACCAGATGGCAGAATGGTGCAAGGGCTGCACCTGCCCGCCGGACTTTCCGGTATGCGTCTGCGGCAAAAAACCGCGCGCGGAGCTTTTGTACCACAAGGGACTGACACCGAATGAAGCGGAGCTTGCGAAGAATCCGCGCAGCCGCAGTGCCCGTTTGCGGGTATGTACCAAGCTGCCGGAAAGCAAAAAATCTGCTCTTTAATTAAGATAAAAAATCATTTTTTTGCTCCTTTTGCAGAAAAATGAAAGGTATATCAAAGAGGAATTATAGAAGGTGACACTATGCGCAGTGTAGAAGCATACGATTTCTCCATCTTTGAACGGCGGAACGCCGAAAAGTCCGCCGCGAAAGAAAAAGAGCAGGACTCTGCTCCAGATAATATAATTGAACTGCCAAAGGAAAAAGCAAAAAAAGCAGTGAAAGAGCGCCTGCACGCTCATCCAGTGCGCGTGGCGGTACTTTGTATTGGTATTGTGCTGCTGGTTGCTGTTACCGGTGCTTTTGTATATGGACAAGTTCAGCTTTCTATGCTGGCGGTGCAGATTAGTGATATGGACACCTCATTAAATGAACAGCGGAGTTTGTACACACAGCTGCAAATGAAGAGTGACGCGCAGGAATCCCTTGCTACGGTCGAAGAAATTGCCCAAAACAAGCTGGGAATGTCCCGCATCGATTCCAGCCAAATGGAAAGTGTCGAGATGAATGCCAGCGATAAGGCACAGGTTGTACAGAAGTCGGGGGACTGCGCATTGTCCCGTTTGTGGGAACAGATTTGTGCGCTTCTGTCATAAAATGCCCGGTTCAGAAATAAACTGAGAAATGAACAATGGAAATGATGAAAAACCAAATTCATATGATTTTTAAGGAAACAAACGGATATACATATAATGGCCGGGTGCCGGTCCGGCTGTGGAGCGGGGGAGAGTTAAGGAAGCAATATTCTTTAACTCTTCTTTCTTGTACGGCAGTATTTTTATGGTGTAGGAGGAAAAACAATGGCAAAAAGCACAACGTCTAAAATATGGCGCCGTACCACGCTGGTGCTGGCAGTCCTGATTATTTTCGGTTTTGGGACCGTGCTTTTCAGCCTTGTTAAACTGCAGCTGGTGCATGGGGAGGACCTCAAGTCACAGGCAGTGGAAAATCAGCTGAAAGACACAACGATTGCGGCCCAACGCGGCACGATTTATGACTGTAATATGAAAAAGCTGGCACAGAGCGCTACCGTGTGGAAAGTGGCGCTGGCGCCGGCGGAAATCTACGCCAATTCCGCCAAGGCTACCGATGCACAGAAAAAAAATATTGCAGAGCAGGAGGAAGGCGTAGCTGAGTGCCTGCACCAGGCGCTGGGGCTGGACAAAAACACAGTTTTAACTGCTCTGCGCAAAAATAAGAACTCTTATTGGCAGGTCGTTGCCACTAAGGTGGAAACGGACCAGAAAAATAAGATTATTTCCTATGAGGAAAAGTTCTACACAGACCATAAAAAGAAAATCGGTATTTCCGGCGTTATCAGCTTGGTGGAGGATTATAAGCGCTACTATCCGTACGGCGATTTTGCTAGCAGCGTGCTGGGCTTTACCAACAACGATGGCACCGGCGTGGAAGGCCTGGAGGCAGAGTATAACAGCGAGCTTGCCGGCGTGAATGGCCGTGTTATTGCCGCTAAAAGCGCCAACCAGACCGATATGCCGTTCCAGTATCAGCAAAAGGTCAACGCACAGAACGGCTCCTCACTGGTGCTGACCATTGACGAAGTGGTACAGCACGCATTGGAAAAATATCTTGATGAGGGTGCAAAGCTGAATAAGGTCGGAAACCGTGCCTGCGGCATTCTGATGAATGTAAAGACAGGTGAGATTTTGGGAATGGCCACACGCGGAGGTTTTGATGCCAACAGCATTTTGGCTTCCAGTGTCGCGGAAGAGGGCACCTTTGACCCCAACGATCCCCGTGTGCTGACCGCCAGCGAAAAGGCGCGCATTGCTAAGTTGCCAAAGGAAAAGCAGGCTGCCGCCGAACTGGAGGCACTGCAGCAGAAGTGGCGTAACAAATGCGTCAGTGATACCTATATGCCAGGCTCCGTTTTCAAAATGTGTACTGCTTCCATGGGCATGGAGGAAGGCATTGTGACCGAGAGCACGCCGTTTTTCTGCAGCGGCGCTATTACTGTGGAGGACCGTGTGATTCACTGCTGGAAGTCGGGCGGCCATGGTGCGGAAACATTTGAACAGGCTGTGCTGAATTCCTGCAACCCCCAGTTCGCAACCCTTGGCTTGGAACTGGGCAACCGCACCTTCTTTAAATATTTTGAAGGCTTTGGTTTTACGGCACCCACCGATATTGACCTGCCGGGCGAACCGACAAGCTACAGCTACTATAAAGCAGAGGATTTAAACAAAGTTTCACTGGCGGTTGAAGCCTTCGGCCAGAACTTTAAAATCACGCCAGTTCAAATGATTACTGCCTGTGCGGCAGTGGCAAACGGCGGGTATTTGGTACAGCCGCATATGGTGAAGGAAATTGTCAATTCTGACGGCAATATTGTAAAGATGGCCTCCACATTGACTAAACGGCAGGTCGTTTCCACCGACACCAGCAAGCGTGTAGCCGCTATTCTGCAGAAAGATGCGCTGGCTGGCACAGCAAAGAACGGCTATGTTCCCGGTTACCGTATTGCCGGCAAGACTGGTACCAGTGAAAAGGTAGATAAGGACAATCAGCTGAAAGCAAAGACTGGAACCAAGGGCAATTATTATGTTGCTTCTTACTGCGGCTTCGCGCCGGCAGATGACCCGCAGTATGCGCTGCTTGTGTTCTGCGATGAGCCAAACGGCAGCAGCTATTACGGCAATGCGGTATCCGGTCCTATCTTTAATAAAGTCATGAGTGAAGTTTTGCCGTACCTCGGTGTAGAACCAAAGTATACCAGCGAAGAGCAGCAGAATCTGGCTGTCAAAACGCCGGATACAGTCGGCAAGAGCGTCAAGGCGGCACAGTCCGCAGTCGCCGGTACAGAGGGCGAATTAAAAGTACATATATACGGCAACGGCAGTACGGTTCTGTCACAGCTGCCGGCTTCTGGTTCCAGCATTCCGCGCGGCGGCACCGTAGCGCTGTTCACCAGTGCGGAAAGCAGCAGCCAGACCGTTTCGGTACCAAACCTTGTGGGTGACGGCAGCAACTCCATTAGTTCCGTAGAAAGTCTTGCTTCTGAGGCGGGTTTGAACATCTCCGTCGTTGGTGTTTCCGGCTCCGACAGCGCCAGCTCCGCGGTGGCTGTTTCACAGAATATCGCGGCAGGGCAGAAGGTACAGCCCGGTACGGTCATCAATGTGTCCTTTGCGGAACAAAGCGACTCAGGTTGATGAAATTTGCGCGTGGTGCGCGGTAGAATAGACAGGAGAGCCGCATCCTGAGCCTTGGTGCCTGTGCTGCGGTGCAGAAAGGGAGCGTGCGTTTTTATGGAAAGTCGGTCGATTGTCGTATCAGGGGAGCCTATGGTATCACTTCTGAACCGGCTTCTGCAAAGCTGCGGCTTGACGGACCTGCAGGCAGTGCTGCCCGGCAAGGAGAAGAAAAAAGTGCTGCTGGTTGCGGACAGGGAGCCGATGCTGCGCTATGTAAGCGGGTTCCAGCGCTGTTTGGCATCGTATCCGCTGCGGGAGGACCCGCGTCTGCACAGTGTGCAGCTTTTTACATACTCACTGGAAAGCGACAGTGCGGACTACAATGCCCGCGGCCTGCACGTTACACCGCAGGGGTATACTGCTTTTGAAATCGTTGGTGTCGGATGCATTGGCCGTGTCCGGCTGAAGAGTCTCGCGGAAGGGGAAGAGGAGCGAATCCTTGCGGCTGTAGCTGCGGCGGTTGTCTGCGGTGCCCCGCTTGCCAAGGTTTTGAGCTGCCTGCAGGCATAAAAAACGTTTGGTGCTTTTCCCGTTTTGTGGTATAATACGAAGGTCAGACTGCGGCAGCTGTACAGGAGAGAAGCAGGGGGTGGTAGAAGCCTTCTGCGCGGAGGGTGAAAAAGAAATGGACGTTTTAGCAATCGTTTTAGCGGCGGGCATTGCATTCGCAGTGACCGCTCTGTTGGGAAAGTGGCTGGTGCCCTTCCTGCATAAAATCAATTTTGGACAGACAATCCGCGAAGTAGGTCCCAAATGGCACCAAAAGAAAAACGGCACCCCTACCATGGGCGGTTTCATGTTTATTGTTGGTATTTTGGTAGCTTTGCTGGTCTGCCTGCCCATGACACTGGCCGGCAGCCGCAGCCTTGGCAGCAATATGCTTGGTACAAAGGTTATCGGCGGCTATTTGATGGCTTTGGGGTTTGGTGCTATTGGATTTATTGATGATTATATTAAGGTCGTAAAAAAGCGCAATTTGGGGCTGACCGTTAAGCAGAAGCTGCTACTGCAGTTTATTGTTGCGGCAGCTTATCTGGCAGCCCTAAAGGTGGGCGGTGCTACCTCCGCTACCATGGTTCCATTTATCGGCCGTGTAGACATTGGCATTTGGTACTGGATTATTGCATTCCTCGGCATTGTAGCCATGGTGAATGCCGTGAACTTTACCGATGGCATTGACGGACTCAACGGTTCCGTCACATTCTTTGTGTCAGTATTTTTTATGATTATCGCAGGTATGCTGAAGTCCGCAGGTATGGGCGTGCTGTCCGCCGCGTGTGCGGGCGGCTGCCTCGGATTCCTCATCTGGAACTTTAATCCGGCGAAAGTCTTTATGGGGGATACCGGCTCCCTGTTCCTGGGAGGCATGGTGTGCGCTATGGCGTTTGGGCTGGACATTCCCATTCTGCTGCTGGTGATGGGTATTGTCTATCTCATTGAGATTTTGTCCGTTGTTCTGCAGGTTACCTATTTTAAGGCAACACACGGCAAGCGTCTGTTTAAAATGACGCCGATTCACCACAGCTGTGAAATGAGCGGCTGGAGTGAAGTGAAAATATGCGCTGTGTTCAGCACCATTACGGCATTGGCAGGACTGGTCTCCACTTTTCTAGCCATGAATGCCTACGGCATATGGTAAAAGTACATTGACGTATGAGAAAGAAGCTGTGGCCGCTTGTCCGGCCGGAAAGGAGAGATGAATATGGCAGCACCCAGAAGCAGACAGACAGCACACCGCAGACGTCCGTCTGCCAGGCAGAAGACAGCGCGCCGCCGTTCATCCGCTACAACAGCCACGGCATATGCAGACAGCACACCTGCGGCGCCACGTGCGCCGGTACAGGCATCGGCGTATGTTTCCCGCAGTAGGTGGAAAAGCAAACTGAAAATGCTGTCTGTGCGTTCCGGAATGGACCTTACCTTCTTCTTCCTGGTGCTGGTACTGGTTGCTTTTGGCCTTGTCATGGTCTTTTCGGCAAGCTATGCAAACTCCAGTTACCGTTACGGAACACCTTATCACTTCGTTATCAATCAGGCCATCTATGCAGTTATTGGAATGGTCATCATGGTCCTGCTCTCTTACTTCGATTATCATCACCTGCATAGGCTGGCTCTGCCCATCTATATCATCACGGCCCTGCTTTTGGGCATAACGGTCGTCTTTAAGGGCAGTGCGCTGGTGCGTCCGACGAATGGTGCCTACCGCTGGATTACGATTGGTTCCTTTCAGTTTCAGCCCTCTGAAATTGCGAAGTTCGCGTTGATTTTGCTACTGGCGCATTTGCTATCCAACCGGGACGCTGACCTGCATGACAAGAGCGCAAAGCGTTTTCGCGCGCTGATTTATGTGGCGGCGATTGGGGTTATTTGTGCGTTGGTTGTGGCAGAAAAGCATATGTCCGCCACGATTATCCTGCTGCTGCTGGCAGCCATTATGCTGTTTGTCGGCGGTCTGCCGAAAAAGTGGTTTATTATTGGCGGCATTGTTGTTGTTGGCGCATTGCTGATTGTTGCAAACCTGCCGTATTATGCACACGTTTCCACGCGTATGGAAGTGTGGAAAAATCCATGGAATCCGCAGCTTTCCTCTAATGATGCGTGGCAGACGCAGCAGTCCTTATATGCCATTGGTTCCGGACGGCTGCTTGGTTTGGGGCTTGGCAAAAGCCGGCAGAAGTATTTATACCTGCCAGAACCGCAAAACGACTTTATTTTTGCGATTGTCTGTGAGGAGCTGGGCTTTATTGGCGCGGTGCTGATTATCGTGCTGTTTGCACTGCTGGTGTGGCGCGGCGTGATGATTGCGCTGCGTGCAAAGGACCGGTTTGGCATGCTGCTGGGCATTGGCCTGATTATGCAGGTCGGACTGCAGGTAGTCCTGAATATTGCGGTTGTTACCAACACCATTCCGAACACCGGTGTCAGCCTGCCATTTTTCAGCGCAGGTGGTACGTCGCTGGTGATGCTGCTGGCACAGATGGGGCTGATTCTGTCTATTTCACGTACATCCAATATTGAAAAATCTTAGCGGCGGCCGTGGCGGCAAAGGCGTTTTTCTGCTTTTGCCGCTGTACTGTCTGCCGACTAAAAGGTTAAAGGAGCAATGTCTGTATGAGAATACTGTTTGCCGGCGGCGGTACAGCAGGACACATCAACCCGGCTTTGGCCATAGCCGGATATGTGAGAGAGCAGGAACCAGACGCACAGATTTTATATGTCGGCGCGAAGGGCGGCATGGAGGAGCGCCTGGTGCCGCAGGCCGGTTTTGCCTTTCAAAGCATCGTGATTTCCGGTTTTCAGCGCAAGGTGACTTTGCAGAACATTGGGCGCAACTTGAAAACAGTGGTGCACCTGTTTTCCTCCACAGCCGAGTCCAAAAAAATCATACAGAAATTCCAGCCGGATATCTGTGTCGGCACAGGCGGGTATGTGTCCGGTCCGGTCATTCGGGAAGCGCTGAAGCTGCATATTCCAGCGGTCATTCACGAGCAGAACGCCTTTCCGGGTGTTACGAATAAAGCGCTTAGTAAAAATGCTGACCGCGTTATGCTGGCCAATGCGGATGCACAGAAGTACATGGCGAAGAACGCGCGCTTTGTTCTGACCGGAAACCCGGTACGCATGGAGGTTATCCGCGCGGACCGCACAGCCGCCCGCCGCACCCTGCACTTGGACAGCCGCCCGCTGATTCTTTCGTTCGGTGGCAGCCTTGGTGCCCGCAAAGTGAACGAGGCAGTGCTGGACCTGATAACAGAATCGGCGAAAACGGACCGCTTTCAGCACATTCACGCTTACGGTCAGTACGGCGGCTGGTTCCCACAGAAGCTGGAGGAACGCGGCGTGCATTTGGCCGACCACCCGAATTTCGATATTCGTCCATACATAGACAATATGCCGGAATGTCTGGCGGCGGCGGATTTGGTTATCTGCCGGGCCGGTGCCATCACGCTGAGTGAACTGCAGGCAAAAGGCCGTGCCGCCATTATTATTCCCAGCCCCAATGTTGCGGAGAACCACCAGTACTATAATGCCATGAGCATGGTTAACCGCGGCGCGGGCGTCATTTTGGAAGAAAAGGACCTGACCGGCGCCGCACTGGTGCAGAAAGTCCGCACTCTTTTTGAGAAGCCGGATACCATCCCTGCTTTGGCAGTCAATGCGCGAAAAATGGCGATTTTAGACACAAACGCGCGCATTTATGCGATTCTGCAGGAAGTTTTGAAAGAGCGCAAAATGCGGTAACAGAAATTTCTTCGTACCAAATAAGCAGTGCCCTGCATAGTATGGCAAAGATTATGTGGGGGTGTTGTTAATGTCAAAATTACGCATCAGCGGCCCGTGCCGTCTGCATGGGGAGGTGCAGGTGCACGGTGCGAAAAACAGCGCTCTGCCCCTGCTGGCGGCCTCTCTGTTGTGCACACAGCCGTGTTTGCTGCGGAACTGTCCGCATCTTTCGGATGTAGATACTGCGATTACGATTCTGCGACGGCTTGGCTGCCGGGTATCAGCGGAAGGGGACGCGGTTTCCGTGGATGCACGTACCATGTCGTCCTGCACAATCCCAGATGCCCTGATGAGAGAAATGCGCTCCTCTATTATTTTCTTGGGGGCAATCATTGGGCGTATGGGGGAGGCTTCCCTCAGTTTCCCCGGCGGGTGCGAGCTGGGGCCGCGTCCCATCGACCTGCACCTGCAGGCGCTGCGGCGGCTGGGGGTGCAGATAACGGAAGACCATGGCAGGCTTCTCTGTACGGCGCCGAATGGGCTGCAGGGGGCACAGATTACGCTTTCCTTCCCAAGCGTCGGAGCAACCGAAAATGTGCTGATTGCCGCCGCAACGGCAAAAGGAACAACGGTACTGGAAAATGCGGCACACGAGCCGGAAATTGAAGATTTAGCGGGCTTCCTAAATGCCTGCGGCGCGCGGATTGCAGGGGCAGGCACCAGTACAGTTACCATTGAAGGGGTACAGCGCCTTTCCGGCTGCGCTTATCGGGTGATACCGGACCGTATTGCCGCGGCAACTTATCTGGCGGCAGCGGCGGCTACAGGCAGCAAGCTGACGCTGCGCGGCGTGGTTGTACGTCATCTGGTTCCAGTGCTGCCGGCTTTTGAAGAAGCTGGCTGCCGCTTGACGGCAACCGGTGACACACTGACACTGGCACCGCCAAAAGTGCTGCAGCGTGTACGCTGCATTCGCACCATGCCGTACCCCGGTTTTCCAACGGATGCGCAGGCACCACTTATGGCAATGACTACTGTGGCACAGGGAACCAGCGTCTTTATAGAAAATATCTTTGAGGAACGTTATAAGCATGTAGGCGAACTGCTGCGCATGGGAGCCAATATCCATGTAAATGGCCGTGTAGCAGTGGTGGAAGGGGTGCCGTCTCTTTCCGGCGCACCGGTGGAGGCAGCGGACCTGCGCGGGGGTGCAGCACTGGTCATTGCCGGGCTGGCTGCACAGGGAACAACCATCCTTTCGGGTGTTCATCATATCGACCGGGGCTATGAGGGCATTGAGCAGATACTGCGGGCGCTCGGCGCGGAAATTGAGCGGATTCCGGAGACGGAGGACTGAGAAAATGGCAAATGACGTGAATAACAGAGGAAGACCATGCAGACATATGTCTGCAGGACAGCGGCAGCGCGCTTACAACCGAATGCGCCACCGCAAGCGCATGAAAGTACTGTTTTACATTATTGCGTTTCTGGCGGTCATTGTAACCGCCGTCATTTTGTGCTTTGTGTTTGTTTTCCGTATCCAAAGCGTTGTGGTAGATGGAAAATCCCGTTATCCCACCGGTCAGATTATGTCTGTCAGCGGGGTAAAAAAGGGGCAGAACCTTTTTTCCGTGGACACTTCGTCGGCCGCTAAGAAAGTAGGAAGTGCCTGCCCCTATTTGACAGAGGTAAGCGTCAACCGGCGGCTGCCGTGCAAGGTAGTCATCAGCGTAAAAGAGGGGACACCCTCCGGTGCGGTACAGTGGAACGGCAAATATATCATGATGGACCATACTGGGCGGGTGATGGAGGTCCTTTCTTCTAAACCTTCCAGTGTGCCGGTCGTGAAAGGGCTGGAAATCAATTCGGCACAAGTTGGCGGTTCAGCTGTATTTAAGGACAGCCAGAAAAGCGGCCTGTATCAGCAGGTGGCAAAGGCAATTTCTGACAACAGTTTTGCCAATGTCACCGTCATTGATGTATCAGATATGTATGACCTCAGTGTAACCTGCCGCACAACGACAGGAAAGAGTTTACAGATAAAGCTGGGCAATTCCACTTATCTGGGAAAGAAATTCCGTTTTGCGAAAGCAACGATGGCACAGCACCTTTCGGGTGAAGCGGGCGTTTTCAACGTTTCTTCTGTTAGCAAAGAGAAATCCATTACATGGTTTACGCCAGCATCTGTTGCCTCATCGGCATCAGCTGCATCGTCGGCCTCCTCTTCGTCGGCTTCGTCCAAAAGTACGTCTAGCAAGGAAAACTCATCCAGCGTTTCAAAAAGTGAGGGTGAAGACTCCTCAGGCAGCGGGGAATAGGCTTTTTTTCGTACAGCTTTTGTGAAAAGCTGATGAAAGCAAAAAAAATCATTGAAATTATGCGCAAAACGTGATAAATTAGTTCTATGATTGTATGGTAGAAGCAATATGATAAAATGACAGAATTCGTGCGGCGCTTGCTGCAGGATGATCAATAAGGAGGAACCGGCAAATGCCTTTTGAAATTGACAACGACTTCGAAAACATCGTTCAGATAAAAGTGGTCGGCGTCGGCGGCGGCGGCGGAAACGCCATTGACCGCATGGTTACCATGGGAGTACAGGGAGTAGAGTTTATCAGTGTTAACACCGATAAACAAGCCCTGTTCCGTTCCAAAGCAACCCAGAAGATTCAGATTGGTGAAAAGGTAACACACGGCAAAGGCGCCGGCAGCAACCCGGAAATGGGTGGTAAAGCTGCAGACGAGAGCCGCGAAGCAATTACAGAAGCGGTGCGCGGCAGTGACATGGTCTTTATTACTGCAGGTATGGGCGGCGGCACCGGCACTGGTGCAGCCCCAGTTGTGGCAGAGATTGCCCGCGACCTCGGCATTTTGACCGTCGGCATTGTGACAAAGCCGTTTGCCTTTGAGGGCAAGCGCCGTATGCAGCAGGCCGAAGAGGGCATTGCACAGCTGCGCGAGCACGTGGATTCCCTGGTCGTTATCCCCAACGAGCGCTTAAAACTGGTTTCGGAACAGCGCATTACGCTGCTGAACGCGTTCTCCGTTGCAGATGATGTACTGCGGCAGGGCGTGCAGAGTATTTCTGACCTGATTAAGCTGCCTGGCCTGGTCAACTTGGACTTCGCCGATGTGACCGCCGTTATGAAGGACGCCGGCTACGCACACATGGGCGTCGGCCGTGCTTCCGGCAAGGACAAAGCCGAAACAGCCGCCAACATGGCTATTTCCAGCCCATTGCTGGAAACCAGCATTGCCGGGGCAAAGGGTGTTATTATCAATATCACTTCTTCTCCTGACATTGGCTTGGATGAAATTGAAACCGCTTCTTCTATGATTAGCGAACAGGCGAGCGATGATGCAAACATCATTTGGGGCGCCGCGTTCGATGAGAACATGGACGATGAGATGAGCGTTACGGTTATCGCCACTGGCTTTGAAACCAGCGGCGGTGAGGAATCACTGGCAGATGACGGCAGCAAGGCTTCCGATGCAGATGCAGACATCAACATTCTGAACGGTTCCTTTGGCGGCAGCAAGTCTATGGCACATAACGGACCGGCAAAGAAACAGCAGGCACCAGCTGCTGCACCTACGCTCAAGAAGGAAGTAAAGTCTACGCTGGACGATGACGACGAGGGTTTTGTGGATATTATGTCCATCTTTAACCGCAATAAATAAAACAAAGAAGTATTTTAAAGGGCTGGAGCCTCCGTGCGAAAGACGCGGAGCTGGCCCTTTTCTGTTTTCATTAGGAAAAACGCAGGAGAATGAGATTTAGCGCCTCCGATTGCGTCCGGCAATGAAATACCGGAGAATCCCTTGCCTGTTCCGGCGTATTGCTTGTAAACTATTTTGTTTGCTGGTATAATGAAAAATAGTTCAATACAAGGTAGGAGGTGGCACTGGTGAAACCGGACCCGTTTCAGGACCCGCCGAACGCCCGTCGGGCGTATCCAGAGAAAACAGGAGATGTAAAATTGCCATGCTGTCTTTTTACAAAACGGTTGGCGACCAGATGCAGCAGCTTCCTGCCAGTGAGATGGGCTGCTGGATAAACTGCATAGACCCGCAGGACGAAGAGGTATCTGCCCTTATTCGGAACTATTCTGTGGAGCCGGACTTTTTCCGTGCTGCAATGGACGAAGAGGAAAGTCCACGTATTGATAAAGAAGATAACAATACCTTGATTATTGTGGATATTCCGGTCGTAGAAAGCACGGAAAACGAGAAGCTCTTTTATTCAACACGCCCACTGGGCATTATTATTACAGAGAAGAATGTGATTACCGTCAGCCTGCAGCCTAACCCGGTGTTGGATGAGTTTACAGACGGCGCGGTGCGGAATGTACAGACGAACTTAAAGACCCGGTTTGTCCTGCAGCTGATGCTGCGCATTGCGACAAGATTTCTGCTGTACTTGAAACAGATTGAGCGTATCAGCGATACCATGGAAAAAGAACTGCGCCGCTCGATGAAAAACAACGAACTGGTACAGTTGCTGGATATTGAAAAATCACTGGTGTACTTTTCTTCTTCTCTCAAACAGAATGAAATTACTATGGAAAAAATCATGCGTGGGCGTGCAATTAAGCTGTACGACGAGGACCAGGACCTGCTGGAAGATGTACTGATAGAAGTTCGGCAGGCTATTGATATGTCGAATATTTATATGAATATTCTTTCCGGAACAATGGACGCTTTTGCTTCTATCATCAATAACAATCTGAACAATGTGATGAAAGTGCTGGCCTCCATTACATTGATTTTTTCCCTGCCAACGGTTATTTCGGGCATTTACGGCATGAACGTTTCCGGCCTGCCGTTGCCGCAGTTTTGGTTTCCTATGGTGCTGACAGGTGTCAGTATGGTGATTGCAGCAATTATTTTGAAGAAGAAAAGAATGATGTAAAAGCGTTTCTGCCGACGGCGGAATGCGCGGGAGGTGCCTGCTTTGCAGAAGAAGATAACGATTGACGCACAAAAAATGGCGGAACAGGCGCCCCTGCTCCATGCCGGCGACCAGGTGCTTTTAAGTGGTGTGATTTACACCGCACGGGACCAGGCACACAAACGGATACGAAGCCTTATGCAGGCGGGCAAGGTCCTGCCGTTTCCGCTGCAGGGTGCTACTGTTTACTATGCGGGTCCGACACCTACCCCGCTGAATTTGCCCATTGGTGCCTGCGGGCCTACCACTTCCGGCAGAATGGACCCCTATACACCGGCCCTGCTGGATGCAGGACTAAAAGGAATGATTGGCAAAGGCGGACGCAGCGAAGAGGTCTGTCAGGCCATCTGCCGCAACAAAGCGGTTTATCTGTGCGCGGTGGGCGGCGCGGGAGCGCTGGCGGCACAGTGTGTCAAACAGCTGGAAGTGGTTGCGTTCCCAGAACTGGGCTGTGAGTCGGTAAAACGGCTGACTGTGCAGAACTTCCCGCTGCTGGTGGCGATTGACTGCCACGGCGGCAGCCTGTTTGCTGACAGATAAAAAATACTTGTGATTTACCCTAACTGATGATATACTTCCAGTATCTAGGGACTATCCTCTCCGGGCGGAGAGGATTTTTTATACACGGCTGTGCCGGGCAGGCCTCTGCATGGCGGCCGGCAGGAGGATTTTTTATGACTGATTTTTTGGTTCGTCATTTTGTACCGAATCATGAACATACAGAAGAACAGCAAGTACGTGCCTCTTATGGCCGATTTGCCGGCATAGTTGGTGTAGTGACGAACCTGCTTTTGGCCGTGATGAAGTTCATTGCAGGTACGTTGTTCCACAGCTTGGCCATTACGGCAGACGCTGTCAACAACCTGTCCGATTCCGCTTCCAGCATTGTGACGCTGATGGGCTTTAAATTGGCGGAAAAGCCGGCCGATGAGGAACACCCCTTTGGCCATGAACGCATTGAATATATCAGCGGCCTGATTGTTTCTATTGCGGTTCTGTTTGTGGGAATTCAACTGGTGGAGGAGGCTGTCGGCAAAATTGTTTCGCCGCAGGCAGCCAAAATCGGTGTACTGTCCATTGTCATTTTGCTGATTTCGATTGCAGTGAAGCTGTGGCAGTCTGTTTTTTACCGCAAGGTTGCCAAACAGATTGATTCCGCAACGCTGACCGCAACCGCCGCAGACAGCCGCAACGATGTCTTCTCCACAGCAGCCATTTTGTTTGGCATTATCATTACAAAGCTGACGGGCTTTAACCTGGACGGCTATGTAGGGCTGGCGGTTGCGGTCCTGATTATCGTGACAGGGATTCAGCTTATCAAAGAAACCAGCAATCCGCTTCTGGGGCAGGCGCCGTCTAAAGAATTGGTCAATAGCATTTATAAAGATATCACATCCTATGATGGCATTCTGGGGGTACATGACCTGACCGTACACAATTACGGACCGAACCGCTGGTTCGCTTCTGTCCATTGTGAAGTCGACGCACACCAGGATGTTTTGGTCAGCCACGATTTGATTGACAACATTGAACGCACAGTGGGGCAAAAACTGGGCATCCAGTTGCTGATTCACATGGACCCCATTATCGCGGACGACCCGCGCACCAATGAACTCTGTCATCAGGTCAGTGAAATGGTCAAGGCGGTGGAACCGCGGTCCACCATTCATGATTTCCGTGTGGTGTGGGGACCAACGCACTCCAATTTGATTTTTGATGTATGTGTGCCATTTTCCTGCAATCTGACTGACGAAGAGGTTCGTAACCGTGTAAAAATGGGCGTGCGTGCGCTGAGTGACACGTATTATCCGGTGGTTACGGTGGATCGGGATTATGTGCCGTGCAGTGCCTCAGAGCACGGTGAAAGAGCGTAATGGGTAACATTCTTGAAGGAGAAAAAGTGGATTTCAATCAAAAGTGTAGCGCAGTCAGAACAGGAAGACTTATCTTGCTTCCAAAAACGATGAAGGAGATGCACAGTATACGAAAAAGAAACAGACGCTGAAATGAAGCACGCCTATTTCAAAATGATGGAAACCATGCAGCATCTTCCCGGACATGAGGAATGGGGCACGGACTGGAATATCAATCTGCATTCCGGGAAAACAATAGGCGGAATCTGTTGAACAGCGGCTTTGTTCGCGATGGCTTTGGTGCGTAAGGACCGCTTTATAAAAAATTCTGAAAAACAATTTATGGGAAGGCCACTCTGCTGATTTTGCATTGTCAGCGGAGCGGCCTTTTTCGTTACGGGCTTGTTTGGCAGCGGATTCTGCGGGTTCATTTTTGGAATCAATAGAAAAAAGAAAGCAAAGAGAAAAAGGCCAGCAGTATAAAAGGAACGGAGGCCCATTTGCCAAGAATACGCATACTGGAGCTGGGGCTACAGCGGCGGACCAACGGCAAAGGTGTATCCTTTAGGGGCACCCGAATGATTCTCTCAATTTCGTATGAATTGATTGGATTTTTAATGTCGGTTAGGGAGGTAATGATAACCAACAGCTTATCCGCCATGGAAGTCTCTCTTCCAAACTCCGATATTTCCATACTGGATACACATTTCAAGAAAAAGCCATAAAAAATAGGATTAGTACCATTTTTGGTACTAATCCTATGTCATAATGGGGAAAGGTAGGAAATTTCCTGTAGGGACAAGAAAAATGAAAACTGTTTCAGGCATAAAAATGGTCTGCAGGTAAGCTTTGCAGACCAAAGTTCCAAAATGGAGAGATTAAGGAAAGTTCAAATAAAACTTATCTAATTTACATTCCATGTCAGAAGAGATTAACTCAAAACCTTAGTATACCCTATACAAATAGTAAATGCAAATAAAAGAATCGGCAAAAAACTTGACAAATGGGGGAAATAGGATATACTTGTAGATACAGAAATATAAAATACAAATAAACTTATCTAAGGGTAAAATAAGGAGGCATTAAAAACGTGAGAATTACGGCACAGTTGGAACTAAAAAGTCCTCAGTTTCCGCGGGACCATCGGAGAGCTTGTATGTCCCAACTAAAAACGGGGCTGACAGATTACAGTGGCGGCGAATTCTTCCGGAAGCTCTACGATGGCAGCGCAAAAGCAAAGCCTTTGTGTTTTGCAGTAGGATTTCCGCGCGGCATTCGGTTTGAAAAGGACCGGATTGTTTTGCCGGAAAGAAGTAATCAGGTGTACATTACATACAGTACGGGCGATATGGAGACTGGCATTCTACTTTACAATGCTTTAAAGCGTGTCAAAGGCAAAAGCAGACCTTTAGCGAATGGCAATGAAATGACGCTGAAACGGCTGTATATGCCGCCGGAAGCCTGCATCAGCGGTACACAAATGCTTGTAAAAACATTATCACCTATCTGCGTACGGTTGAGGGACGGCGGGCAGAAACAGTATTGTTCCGTGGAACGGCCGGATTTTGAAGAAAAGCTGCGGGAACAGCTGATGCGACGCTTTCAGAACAGCAACAGCATTACTGATGAAATGTTGAAGACATTTCACTTTCTGCCCATCCAAATGAAAAAGACAGTCGTTCTGCATTTCGGGCAGAAGATTGAATGCAGCATAGGCACTGCCGCGATAAGCGGAGCGCCGGAACTGCTGTTTGAATTGTACGAAAACGGACTTGGAAGTAGGTGCTCAAATGGTTTTGGGCTGCTGCAGATTCTGCAGCAGCGATAATAGGGAGATGAGAATATTTGGCGGAAGAAGAGAAGCAAGGAATACATTTGCATATCAACGATGCGCTTTATAATGCCGGGCTGTTGGGACTTTACAGAGTGCTGAATCGAATGCCGGCAGACAGCAGCGGAGAACCCTATTATCGGCTGGACAGTGAAAACCTAATTGTCCGGCAGGAGGCATTCTCCGAAGAATTTACAAAAGCGTATTTTGAGGAACTAATAGACCGCTATGGCAGCGATACCGTATATGAGAATTTAATAAAAGAACTGGAATGGATTTTATCGCCAAATGCGCGGGAAGCAGAAGATTTTCCAAAAAAGCTGAAGAAATGCATTAGTTCACTTTGTGAAAAGCTCAAGCGAAATTCTTATACAGCAGGATTTGAAATCTTAAGAAAATATTACAACACAAAATATGACTTCTGGGGAATAGTAAAGTCTATCAAAAATGAGGAAAATCAGCAAAAACAGCTGAATATGCTGCAGGAACTTTACGAACAAATGAAACAGGAAGACGTTCGCCATGTGCTTTGCTTGAAAGATATTGTATATACACGCGTGCAGAATTACTGGACAGGCGTTTCATTCTTGCATAAAACGAAAAATAAAGAACCTTTTGAGCAGGCATTCAGTGATTATTTCCTTGTACCGATTGCCACATATAAACCCAAAAAAGGGAAAAAAGTAATGTCTTGTTTTCAATGCGGAAGAGCTTTGCAGGCGAAGGCTTCTTCTACGGCATGGGTGAATGATACCATGCCGGACGTTAAGCGGAAAACAGACAGCTTCTGGAACTATGTACCGGATATTATGATGTGCCCTTATTGTATGCTTGTTTATGCCTGTGTACCGCTTGGATTTACGACATTTGCAAGTGAAGGTGTGTTTGTCAACGACTGCCGCAGCATTCGAACGCTGAACACGGCAAATAACTTTCCGGACAGCAGCCAAGACCTGCAAAAAGATGCTTTCGCAGAAGTCATCAATCAGTTCCTTCTTACAGCAGATGAAACACAGGCGGAAAATTGGCTGCAGAATGTACAGGTTGTCCGCCGTTCCGGCGACACCTATCGGGTTAATACACTGACGGCAGATATGCTGGAAGATTTTGTCGGTTTGAAAGGAACACTTGGAAAACTGTTGAAAGCAAATCCGTACTTGTTCCATCAAACATTGGAACATATCTTAAATGGACAGGAACTTTATGGATTGATGCTGCAGGGGTACCGCAATTCTCTGGAACAAGGCTACGGACTCGGCATTTACAACTGGCTGTTGGAAATACAAATTAAAATGTTTTGCAGAAAGAGGGATAAGGAAGCTGTGAAAACACAGATGAGTTTGAAGAGCCAGGCGTATCGCGCCGGCGCGGTTCTGAAAGCGAGAATTTGGGAAGTCAATATTGATACCGGAAAACAGCGGGCAAATGGCAAACGGCTGATAGGCGTTACATATCGTCTGTTGAATGCTTTACAGGGCGATAATCAAAAACTCTTTTTTGATACCATTGAAAGGCTGTATATGTCTTTTGGGTTTGAGATACCGAAAATCTTTTTCTACGCTATTCATAATGATGAAAACTTTCAAGTCATTGGCCATGCGTTTGTACAGGGACTGAACAGTGCATCGAAAGAAAATAAAACAAATGAGGAAAACAAAGGGGAGGATAAAGCATGAAAAAGAACGGGCTTACAGTAAGTATGATATTTGAGGCAGAAAGCGGAAACTACGGAGAGAGCACCGGCAATATTACGACACTGAAACATATGACGCGCGCAAACGGAAAAATGTATACTTATGTTTCACGTCAGGCCCTTCGGTACAGCATGATTCAGCAACTGGAATGGGATAAAACACCTGTGGCAGCCTCTGGAAGCGGTGACAAGACTGTCGTTCAGTTTCAGCCGGATACTTCCGTGAAAGATTATCCAGAGATTGACTTATTTGGATATATGAAGACAACGAAGGGAAATAATGCAGATACGCGTTCTGCGGTTGCTCGGTTAAGCAATGCAGTTTCACTGGAGCCTTATGCGGCAGATATGGATTTCCTCACAAACATGGGTCTTTCCAAACGTGCAGAAAAGGGTACAAGCAATGCCATTGCACAAAGTGAGATTCATCATGCGTTCTATGCTTACACCATTACGATTGACTTGGACCGTGTAGGAATCGATGCAAATGATGGTACCGAGCTGCCAAATGAGGAACGCAGTAAGCGTGTAACAGATTTCCTTAGTTGTGTGGAATTCCTGTACCGGGACATTAAAGGCCGCAGGGAAAATCTTGCACCGGTGTTTGCTATCGGCGGCGTGTATGAACGCAAATCCCCATTCTTTGAAAATCGCATCAAGATGACGCACGACAAGCTGGATGTTGATATGTTGGCCGAAACAGTCAAAGCCATTGGTGAACCGACGATGGCAGGTTATGTAGATGGTGAATTCAGCAACAATGATGAGATTCAGGACAAACTTGCACCGGTCGGTGTTGCGGAGTTCTTTAAGGAACTGAAAGACCAGGTGAAAGATGACTATGCGGGCTGTTAGAGTATTGGCTGAGCAGAATATGGCTTCCTACCGGATGCCGCAGAGTCTTATCATCAAAGAAAGCTATCCGCTGCCGCCTTACTCTACAGTCATTGGTATGGTACATGCCGCGTGTGGCTTTACGGAATATATGCCGATGCAGGTGAGCATTCAGGGCGACTTTGCCAGCAGTGTACAGGAAATGTATACGCGCTATGAGTTTAATAAAAATATGTCCTATGAGGCAGGGCGGCAGAATATTTTGATGCAGAGCGGTGACCAGAACTACGGCATGACACGTGGACTGGGCAGTGTGGAACTCCTGACAGACGTGCAGTTGATACTGCACATCATTCCGGAGGACAACACCCTGTGTGAAACCATTGCGCATGGCCTAAAATATCCGAAGAATTATTTGAATCTTGGCCGATGGGAAGACCTGCTGCGGATAGACGACGTATGTATTACCGACCTGCAGGAGGAGCAGGTACAGAATAACAGTATCGTGCTTGCATGTTCTGCATGGATTCCCGCGGATATTGAAGAGAACCTGAAACGTACGGTGCGTTTAAAATATCCGTCCATTGGTACTAGCTATCGACTGCATAAGACATATGAAATTTCCAACCTTGGCTTGCGTTCCTGGAAAGAAACAATTCCAGCGCGTTATGCCGGATGTGGTACGGTTATCGGAAAGGGTGGCCGTCTTCTTACGGACAGAACACCAGTTGTGCAAAAAAATATGCCTTACGCAGACCGAGAAGTCATACCGGTTTTTCCGGCTTAAAAAAGTGCCATTCGCTTTTTCGGCGGATGGCATTTACTTTCAGAAAGGATGATGAAACCTTGATTCTTTATGCGAAAAGTGCAGACTGTCAGACTCTGCAGGAACATACGGAAAAATGTTTGGAAAAATATAAAGAACTGAAAACACTTTATCCGGCTTTGTTTTCAGCGAGCGACTGGAAGATCCTATATTGGGCAGTTAAATTTCACGATATTGGAAAAGTGGACGCTCATTTTCAAAATAAGATTTTAAAAGCGATTGGGAAGCCAACTGTTCCAGCGGAAGGATCTGAATTCCCGCACAATTACTTAAGTCCTGCGTTTCTCAATACGGATTATTTTTTTGATGAACTTGGTTTTAACAACCTAGAAACAGAATTGCTTGTTAAAGTTATTTTTTATCATCACGCACGGGAATCAGTTATTGGAAATTATAAAAATGAATTGACTGCATATATAGCCGATGTGCTTCAGAAACGTTGGAATGAAGTACAGGCGGAGGGCGGGATTCCTTTATATGATGGACTGTCAGCAGACTTACAAACAGAGTATATAGTAGCCATTGACTATCATGGCGATGAGATTTGGCTCAATGACGAACTGCAGGAACGCTATATGAAGCTGAAGGGCACGATGAACCGAATTGACTATTGTGCCAGTGCAGGAGTGAACATCGAACAGAGCCCGAAAGATGATGATGGTTATCTGTACTCGGAAAAAACAGAGCAGTTTATGCAAAGGAGCGGCTTCACACTGCGTCCGGTGCAGGAATACCTGAAAGAACACAGCGACCAAAATGTGATTGTTCAGGCAAGCACCGGATGCGGAAAAACAGAAGGTGCACTGCTGTGGCTTGACGGCAAAAAAGGTTTCTACACGCTTCCGCTAAAAGCAAGCATTAATGCTATTTATCAAAGAATAACGGAAAATATCGGTTATCACAAAGCAGCAGTCCTGCACGGTGACGCAAGAGCGGTTTATTTGGAACAAATGGAAAATGAAGAAGCAAATGATGAACAGGCACTGCAGAAATATCGGCTTGCAAGACTTCTGACTGCACCGCTGACCGTTTGTACCATAGACCAGCTGTTCCGTTTTGTGTATAAAGCCAACGGCACGGAAGCACCTGCCGCCGCGCTTGCCTGCGGAAATCTAGTTATTGATGAAATACAAACTTATTCTCCTGAACTAATTGCGTCTATTTTGTACGCGCTTCATTTTATCAGCGATATGGGAGGGCATTTTTGCATCATGACTGCCACTTTCCCGAAAATCCTTTTCCGTTTGATGAAGCAGCATGGCATTCCATGTCCGGAAAAGGACGCACTGCCGAATTTCCATGGCAGCATGCCCTGCCGCCACAGAATAAAACTGCTGTATGAACGGGAGTTTCCCTTGGCACAGATATGTGAACAAGCCAAGACAAAACGTGTGCTGGTATTGGTGAATCGAGTAAAGCGGGCACAGCAGGTGCAGGCACAGCTGAAGGAACTTGGAACAGAAGCGAATGTTCTGCATAGCCGTTACCTGCGAAAGGACAGAAGAACACTTGAAAAAGAAATACAGAACTTTGCGCCGAACAATCCAAATAGGGAAGCACAATGTGGTGTATGGATTTCCACCCAGGTCGTAGAGGCTTCGCTGGACATTGACTTTGATATACTGTATACCGAACTGTGTACTGTAGATTCTTTGCTGCAGCGTATGGGACGTGTGTACCGCAGCAGAAAGTATGACCTTGGAAAGGTCCCCAATGTATATATTCTGGAAAATCAAGATATTGGTTCACCGAAGCATCCTATTGTGGACGGGCAACTGTACCAGTATACATTGGAGGCTGTGCAGAAATATGACGGCTGCCTGCTGCAGGAAAATGACAGGCAGGACGATAAAACAGATATGATGGACCTTGTTTATGATGAAGATAAAAATCCGCGTATTCTGCAGTCAAATTACGGCAAGGCCATTCAATTTAATTATAACTTGCTGGAAAGTGGAGAAATGTATAAAGTTGACAATCAGGAAATACGGTTTCGTGATATTGATTCTGTAACAGTTATGCCCTACAGAGTTTATGAGCAACTCGAAGGAAGCGGCGAGCTTGCACAGATTCGTCAAAAAATGAAGCATGGCAGTTACAAGGGAAAAATGGAAGCACAGGAATTCTTTATGGACCATACGATTGCTGTGCCCGATATGGGACTGGATATTGATAGAAATCTGTCTGCTAATGAGAAGCGCTTTTATCCGCACAGCGGTGTGTGCCTTTATAACGGAGAATATGATTTTGACGAAACAACGGGCCAAGGTATTGGATTAATCAATCAGTATAAAAACAAAAAAGGCAGAGAAGAGTTTGATAATTTTCTATAAAGGGGGGCAGCACTACGGACAAAAATATCAGTGGTATGATGGTTTATTACTACTTTGTATGTCAAAGAAAGCTGTATTATTTCTGTAAAAACCTGCGTATGGAACAGGACGATGAAAATGTCGCAATCGGAAAAGTACTGGACGAAACGGCGTATAGCCATGCGGAGAAGCATATTACGGTCAACAACCAAATCTCGGTCGATTATATTGAAAAAAGCCGTATACTGCATGAAGTGAAAAAAAGCCGTTCCATAGAGGAAGCGGGTATCTGGCAGCTGAAATATTATCTCTGGTATTTTAAACAGCGTGGTGTGGAGCACCTAACCGGAAAAATTGATTACCCGCTGCTGAAGCATACAGAAAGCATTGCGCTGACAAAGGAAGATGAAGCGCATCTTTTGAATGTAATGAAAGAAATCAATGCCATACAAGGAATGAAAACACCACCGCCCCGTAAGACGAAAAAAATTTGTAAAAAGTGTGCATATTACGACCTTTGCTTTATATGAGGAAGATATGAAAAAGAGTATTTACATTTATACAAATGGCGAATTGCATCGTAAAGACAATACACTTTCCTTTGCTCCATATGGAGGGAGCGCAAAGAGTTTGCCAATTGAGGAAATCTCGGATATTTACCTGATGACTGAGATGACTTTAAACTCAAAGATACTGGAATTGCTCTCAAAGTATGGAATCATGGTGCACTTCTTCGATTATTATACGAATTATGTAGGAACCTATTATCCCAAAGAGAATCTCTTGGCCGGAAATGTTCTGGTACAGCAGGCGAAAGCATATTTGGATGAATCACACAGGCTGCGGCTGGCACGAGAATTTGTACAGGGGGCTACCGATAATATTCTGCGTAATCTACGCTACTATAAAAACCGCGGCCTGGACCTTGCAGAAATTATGGATGCCGTGCAGATTTTGCGTGAAGGCTCCGATACAGCGGCAGATATTTCGGAACTGATGGGTTATGAGGGAAGAATACATACCGCTTATTATTCTTCGTTTGAAACAATCACCGGGAATAAAACTGAATTTGAAAAACGTGTCCGACACCCGCCGGACAATATGATGAATACCATGATTTCTTTTATCAATGGTATGATTTATGGCAGATGTCTAAACGAGATTTACCGCACGCAGCTGAACCCAACAATTAGCTTTTTGCACGAACCTGGCACACGGCGTTTCTCTCTCAGTTTGGATGTATCAGAAATTTTCAAACCACTTATTGGCGACAGACTTCTCTTTTCATTAATCAATAAGAATCAAATAACTGAGAAGGACTTTACTAGGGAACTTAACTGCCTGCATTTAAAGAAACGGGCATCCCAGGTAATCGCACGAGCGCTGGACGATAGGCTGAAAACGACCATTTTCCATAGAGAGCTAAAAAAGAAGGTGTCTTATCAGTACTTAATGCGATTGGAGTGCTACAAGCTTATCAAAGATATCATGGGCGAAAAGCCTTACAAACCTTTTGTTATGTGGTGGTGATATAAGTGTATGTCATTTTGGTTTACGATATAGCGGAAGAAGAAAACGGAACCAGACGGCAGCGCAACATTTTTAAAATATGCAAGAAATATCTCATCCATATACAAAATTCTGTATTTGAAGGAGATACTAATCCATCACATTTGGCGCGTATGAAGAAAGAATTGATGCCGTGGATTGATAAGAATCTGGATTCTGTTATTATATTCAAAAGCAGGGAAGAACGTTGGCTGACAAAAGAATTTTATGGAAAAGATGAGTCAGACGTTACATCTAATTTTTTGTAAAAAAATCTGTCGACCACCGATACTGAAAAAATAGCGTAGGTACGACAGCAGGGAAAGGAGAAAATTGCTTGCATAATAAAGGAAACGATGCTATACTATAGAAAATACGTAAATAATTTATATGTTTTGAGCTAGAGTAATCCGTTTTTCCTGCAATCGACTCTTTTAATCTCTCCATACTGGAATGTAAATTT
>ENA-UOOH01000064-UOOH01000064.1-fermentation-metagenome-genome-assembly--contig:-NODE-64-length-114503-cov-346.531490_pt1 | contig 114503 bp, 91 predicted proteins | sample MGYA00245778_ERZ724025 | MGnify/ENA primary metagenome ERZ724025 (study PRJEB28704, sample SAMN03018313) | fermentation metagenome | biome: anthropogenic terrestrial biome; feature: soil... | reverse complement strand
TTGGAGGATTGCTTACCAAGTTAAATCAAATGTGCGAAAAAAACTTGACACTACCATTGGTAATGTTCCGTTAGAAAATATCGTAATCCTCACACCCAAGTCAGAAAAGAATTCCATACTTAAAGAAGGGGTAAAACTAGGGAACTACGTATTGAGTTGGTATAAAAAAGAAGGGACTGTGTTTGTCAGCACCATTCAAAGCTTTAAAGGACTTGAGAGACTAGTTGTGATTATTGCAGAGATAGATAAAGAAGTGCCAAGGATCGAAAATTTACTTTATACCGGCTGTTCTAGAGCAGTAGGTGAACTTACATGTTTCTACAATGAAGGTTTGGAGCATTTAATTATAGAGAAGGGATTAACTTAAATTAATCACTCTTAAACTGTTTTTTTTACATTTATTTAGAAATGCCATAGCACATTTTCTAGGGCTAAAGCACAACCATTATCAGAAGATAGACAAACTTTTTACTTTTGGTCTGGCGAGAGGGCAGCGATGCCGTTGCGCACTTGTGCCAAGACTTTATTGAGCTCCTGCTCCAATCCTGAAAGGGTATCTATCACATAACGATCAGCATCCATCATACTTTGCGAGGCTTCTTTGCTGGCTTGGTCAGTGATCATATCCACTTTGGCCTGCGCAGCTTGGTAGACTTCAGATTTTTCAATCAGCTTTTCGCTTTTTTCACGCGCCAAGGCAACGGTTCGATTGGCTTCTTCTTGTGCCTGTGCTAAAATGCGGTCTTTTTGCGCATTTATTTGCTGGGCTTTTTTAATTTCTTCCGGAATGGAAATACGCATTTGATCGATGATGTCCATAAAAGCGTTTTCATCAACCATCACATTGCGTGTTAAGGGCACGGCTTTTCCCGTGTTGATTAGTTCTTCCATGCGGTCAACCAAATGTAAAATATCCATGTCTCCTCCATCGCGATAATACGTGTTGATTTAGTTTATCACCTTTTGAGCGATTTTCGAAACTCTCGTTGCAATTGTAAAATCTATGCGCTAAGTTGCTATTAAACATTGGACTGCAACGCTTGATATCTGGCTTTCAGCGCTTTGTTTACATGCTCAGGCACCATGCTACTAACATCTCCACCTAAAGAAGCAATTTCCTTAACCGTACTGGCAGAGAGAAAGGTGTTTTCTTCGGTTGTGATGAGGGCGATGGTGTCAATCTTGGGTTTAAGCCTTCTGTTGGCCAATGCCATGCGAAACTCAAATTCAAAATCAGAAAAAACGCGCAATCCCCGCACGATTGCAGTAGCACCAATCTCTTCTGCAAAGCTCACCGTTAATCCAGAAAACCCGACCACACGGACGTTTGGCAAGTGTTTAAGGGCTTCCCGGCTAAGCTCGATGCGCCTTTCAGGTGCGAAGAGCAGGTTTTTGAGGGGTTTATCATAAACTGCCACAACAACTTCGCTAAAAAGTCTGGAAGCACGGGTGGCGATATCTATGTGCCCAAAATGGATTGGGTCAAAAGTGCCAGGAAAGAGAACCTTTGTCATTAACTCAAATCTCCACTGCCATCCTCAGTTTGGGATGACCAAAAATGCTCAAGTACGCGCTTAAGATCCGCATTTTCCACCTTCTCGAGCTCAGGATCATCAGCAAGTAACCATTCTGCCACATCGCGCGCCTGTTTGATAAGACGGGTATCCATCAGGTTTGCCATCTTAAGTTCAAGGTAGCCAGCTTGCTTGGTACCCAAAAAGTCACCGGGTCCGCGCAACTTAAGATCTTCTTCAGCCAGCAAAAAGCCATCATTTGTGCTCGTCATCACGTTGAGCCGATTGTTTTCAGCATCATCAGAGCTTTGTGGGATTAAGAAACAGTAACTTTGTGCATCCCCTCTGCCCACGCGTCCTCTAAACTGGTGTAACTGAGCCAATCCAAAGCGATTAGCGCCTTCGATGACCATCATGGTGGCGTTGGGGATGTCAACACCCACTTCAACAACCGACGTTGAAACCAATATGTCATACTCGCGGTCTCTAAAGGCAAGCATGACTTTATCCTTTTCAGCCGGCTTTAAACGCCCATGTACAAGCCCTACCCTGAGGTCTGGAAAGATTTCTTCCTGCAAGCGTTTTTGCTCATCTACCGCGGCTTTGACTTCTTCATTTTCTGAGGCTTCCACCAAAGGATAAATGATAAAAGCCTGATTACCCATCTTGACCTGTGCCCGGATGTTATCGTAGACCCTTTTGCGTTCTTCGGGAAATGCTACCATCGTGTGTACTGGCAACCTGCCGGCAGGCATCTCGTCAATAACGCTCACGTCCAAGTCACCAAAAATGGTTAGCTGCAAAGAACGCGGAATAGGGGTGGCTGTCATCACCAAGAGATGCGGATTATCGCCCTTGGCGCGTAATTTGGCACGTTGATTGACGCCGAAACGGTGTTGTTCGTCGATGACTACCAACTGCAAATCCTTAAATTGAACAGGGTCTTCAATCAAGGCGTGTGTGCCAATAAGCACCTTTAGATGTCCACTTAACAGATCCTGGTGAATTTCTGTTCGTTCAGCTGCGCTTGTATCGCCGGTGAGTAAGCGTACCTGGTCAGGTTCAAGAAAAGCTTTTTGCTCGTTCTTTCCCTCGGTCATCAAGCGCGAAAAGGTGCGATAATGCTGTTCCGCCAGGATGCTGGTGGGTGCCATAATGGCTGCCTGGGCACCGCCCTCAATAACGATTGCCATGCCCAGCATCGCCACAACCGTTTTACCCGAGCCAACATCACCCTGTAAAAGGCGGTTCATAGGATGGGTTTGAGCCAGATCGTGGCGGATTTCTTTCACAGTGCGCATTTGCGCGCCGGTAAGCTCATAGGGTAGCTGGGTTAAGCGTTGGTCAAGCCAGGCATCACTAACCGTCCACCCTCTGCCACTCAACGTTTGCCAATGTTTCTTTTGTTGAATAACGCCTAATTGGATGAGGAAAATCTCGTCAAAAGCAAAGCGGTGTTGGGCTGATTTCAGCTTATCTTCATCATCCGGAAAATGGATTTGCGCGTAAGCATCCGGTAATTCGACCAGTTTTGCTTTTTCTTGCACCTTTTCAGGCATAAATTCATGAATTTTAGGCGACCAATAGTTAACGGTGTTGAACTGCAATCGCCTTAGCCATTTTTGGGTCACGTTTGCGGTGAGCGGATACACCGGCACAATGCGGTTGGTATTGAGTTGCTGTTGGTCAAGCGCTTCAAACTCGGGGTGCATGATGACCAAACGCCCCATATAGCTTTCCACTTTGCCAGAAATGGAAATGAACATACCCTCGCGAAGCGTTTTGAGGATCCATTCCTGGTTAAACCACATCAAACGCAAATTACCCGTGGTGTCCGAAACAATCACTTCAACTATTTTTCTGCCCCGTGAGATTTGGTACATCGAGCTGCTGACCACTTTGGCAATAATGGTAACCTCATCGCCATGGTAGAGCATGTTGATCGTTTTGAGCTTGGAGTAATCGTCATAACGACGGGGAAAAAGATTGAGCAGGTCTTTGATTTTATAAACGCCAAGTCTTGAGAGGTTCTCGGCTTGCTTATCGCCTACACCGCGAATGACGGTAACCGGTGCTTCAATGCCAAAGCGTGCACGATTTGAGGGTTTTGGCGCTGCCTTTGGGGTGCTTTGCTTTGATAGGTCTTCAGATCTAGTTAGCATGGGATCATCAAGCCCGTGGGTCGGTCTGGCTTTGCTCAGCGGTGCTTTTTGTCGTTGAGTGCGGGGCTGGGTGGCAGAGGCAGTGCTTGTTTGTTGGTCTATTCTGGATGAACCCGGTTTGTTTTGTGCTTTTGTTTGATCTGGCAAAACGCCGGATAATGCGCTTTGGGTTTCCAGGTTTTTCGGTGGCGATGGGCGAAAGCTTTCAAAGTTCAGGTCCCGTGCAAAACCCAGTAATTCAGATAGTTCTATTAAGGATTGCTGGCGTTCATAAGGCGTGAGAGGCTGATAATTGGCAAAATGTGTTGATACTTTTTGGATGACATGCTCGTCCATCGCCAATTCCCGCGCATCCGATTGCCAGGCAGGAATAAGCTTTGCCAACCCGCCCATCACGGCACGATTCTCGAAGCCCTGCTGGGCTTCGAGCTTAAGTATTCGGGAAAGTTTATCAGTTGCTTTGTTCATCGTAATCCTTAATTCTTTCAAGGATAATAATACACCATCGGATCGTAGTGGTTCAAGCATAAAAGAAAAACCAAACAATACTTTTCTTGCATACACTTAGTGGTAACATGCCTAAAAAAATCAAAAACAGCTCTAAACTTGTATCCCTATCGATCGATGCTCATAAGAAATCTATTTTGTGACTATGGTTTTAATCACGGGCGATCTTTGAGTGTTTCCGGCTACCAAATCACCTTTTTTTATCCAATTTTCGCACCTACTAAGTGGCTATGCGCATTGATCTTTGGAGGTATTGGTTATTTTCGCCCAACATCGCACCTTTTTCTTCCATTCCTACACCTACTAAGTGGCTATGCGCATTAATTTACGAGCGTCTGGGCGATTCCGCCTACCAAATCACCTTTTTTATCCACTTTCCACACCTACTTAAGGGCTATGCGCATTGATCTGTGGAGGTTTTGGTTATTTTCGCTCAACAACTCACCTCTTTCTTCATTTCCTACACCTACTAAGTGGCTACGCGCATTGATCTGTGGAGGTTTTGGTTATTTTCGCTCAACAACTCACCTCTTTCTTCATTTCCTACACCTACTAAGTGGCTATGTGCATTAACCAAGCGGAACATGAAACCTATGTCATCTTGCACATCTTTCCTTAGTTCTAAACCCACAAAGAATCTACAAGCTTGAACAGCAATCATCGTCATTGAACAGGCAATCTGTACCATTATGCTATGCGAAAATTAGCTTTTTATTAAAAGGCTTGGGTATGTTTTTTGCTGATTTTATCTGCCTTGCTTCCTGGGCTGAACCAGAATTCCCATGAACAAAAAACCCAGCCTTCTCATTCCTGGCTGGGTTTTCATCTCTTACAGTATTACTTTTTCTAAGGCAAATTACTCAAACGCGATGATGTACTGATAATGTGGCTGGCCACCTTCGTGGACCTCCACCTCAATATCCTCGAATTCATTACGCGTTTTATCCACCAGGCTATTTGCGGAAGATTGGCTCACACCTTCTCCATAAAACAGGGTTATGCGTTCAAAATCGTCCATATCCACATGTGCGTAGAGCGCTTCAACAGCTTCATCAATGGATTTTTTGCTCAAGATAAGCTTACCATCATACAAAACGATGACCTCACCTTTCTTGACCTTTACACCCTCAATTTCTGCCGTGCGTGTGGCAGTGGTAATCTCAGCGGTGTGCACCTCAGAAATCGCTTCGGTCATCGATTCAACAACCTCATCAAAGTCACCATCCGGCATCAGGCGGAACATAGCCGCAAAACCCTGTGGCGCATTGCGCGAGGGAATGATGCCAACATTCTTGACGCTCACCTTTGAGGCATTTTGTGCGGCAAGAATGATGTTCTTATTGTTTGGCAAAATGATAATCTTATCCGTGGGCAAGTCTTCAAAGGCTGCCACCAGATCTTTGACGCTCGGATTCATGGTTTGTCCGCCTTCAACCACTGCGGCAACACCCAAGCTGGCAAAAATGCGCGTAAGTCCCTCACCAGGAGAAACCGCAACAACAGCAATATCGCCTGGGTGAACCGGATTGAATTTGATTTCTGATTCTTTGCGATGGTTCATCTGATCTTGCAGATTTTCCATATAGATTTTCTTGATTATGCCTTGTGTTTCGGTATATTCGATGGGTTCAAAGCGTCTTTCCAGCTCGGTATGGATGTGCATGCGATACAAACCCTCACCTTCACCCACCTGAATGCTGACGCCAAGGTTTTCCAACCCTTTGTAGTATTGCTCAAGCAGGAAGGATTGGTTCGGCTCAAAGTCAATCACCACCTCATAGTCCTGGCCTTCCTCAACCTGTTCCATGGCATGGGTCAGGTCAAACTGCGCCAAAGATACAACGTTGGTGGCTGCAGTATCCAAAGACTGCCCTTGAATCAGGCGCAACATGCCTTCAAAAATGTAAAACAAGCCCATTCCGCCCGAATCAACCACGCCGGCATCTTTCAGCTGGGGCAAGAGATTTGGCGTGTTTTGCACGCTTATATCCGCTGCCTCTACCAAAGTCACCAGCAAGTCACTGAGGTTTTTTTGGGTTTTTACTGCGCCTTCTGCAGCAGTGGTCATGTCTTTTATAACGGTGAGGATCGTACCTTCAACAGGTCTCACAACGCCACGATAAGCGGTATCGCGGGCACCTTGCAAAGCTTTGGTCAGCAGTGCGGTATCCATGGTTGCATGTCCATCCAGCGCGCGTGAAAAACCACGCCAGATTTGCGAAAGAATGACACCCGAGTTACCGCGCGCGCCCATCAAGGCACCATGCGCGAAGGTCTTAGCCATATCGCCCACATGTTTCGAGCGATTGCTATCGGCTTCAGCAAAACCGGCTTGCATGGTCAAAACCATGTTTGTCCCGGTATCGCCATCGGGAACAGGAAAAACGTTCAAAGCGTTGACATATTCCTGGTTGGTGGTCAGCCAGATTAAACCGGCTTCAAAAAGTAAGATGAGTCCTTCCCCTGTAACAGGTGATTTCAGCAGCTTGTGGCGTTCAGCCTCGCTGGGTAAGGTCGTTGAAAATTGCTTCATATGGCTCCTGCGAAAAAGGTATTAATCAATATCACTAATTCGCATTCCGCGAACGTGTACATTAACGCGTTTGACCGGTACACCCATCGTTTTTTCAACGTTGTACTTTACACTCTCAGCAACCGAGTCGGTCACACTTTTGATTCGTAAGCCGTACTCAACAATCAAGTTGATAGTAATTTCCAGCCCACGTTCATCCGAGGCGACCACAATGCCGTAGTCACCTTCTTCGTCAAACATTTTGACGAAAGATTGGCGCACATTACCTGGCGCTAAACCAATCACACCGTAAGATTCCAGCGTAGCATCGCGAACAACGGTTTTGATGGCTTTTGGCAGGATATAAATCTTGCCCATTTGATTATCTTGACTTGTCATATGCTTACTCACTTCCGTAAAAAAAGCTTGATTCTTTTTGCTCTATCTGTTATCATTATTTTTTGCGTGCGGCGAATAAAACCTTCACGCTAGAGATTATAACGCAAGAAAGGTAATGAAAAATGGCAAAGTGCTCTCAATGTGGCAAAACAACCACTTTTGGTCATAATCGTAGTCACTCACTCGTTGCAACCAAACGGACGTTCCGACCCAATTTGCAACGTGTAACGCTGATGGAAGGTAACCGCAAGGTTCGTCGCGTGCTTTGTACACGCTGCATCAAGACCCTTACCAAGGCGTATAACTAAGTTTATAACACGCTAAAGCTCAAAAAGTCGCGTTGGCGGCTTTTTTGCTTTAAGAAAAACGCAGCTCATTGGCGAAGCGCATCCTCTAAGGCTTCTATGCCACCCGCAATACCACGCTTGTGCTTAAATACTGCGGTTCCTGCCACAAAATTGCGCGCGCCCGCCACATAAGCGGCATGAATGGTGCTGGCATCAATGCCACCGTCCACCTGCAAATCCGCTTGGCTTCCAGCTGAATCTAAAATCTGGCGTGCTTGTCTGATCTTTTCAAGCGAGCCAGGAATAAAGCTCTGCCCACCAAAACCAGGGTTTACAGACATAATTAATACAAGGTCTACAACGTTTGTCAGCAATTCCAACGGCAAAACCGGCGTTCCTGGGTTAAATGTGAGACCCGCTTTTGCGCCCAAATCCTTAATCTGTTGCAAAGTGCGATGGATATGCGGGCAAGTTTCATAATGCACCGTGATGATATCCGCGCCTTTGGCAACGAATTCTGGTATATGCCGCTCAGGTTCAACAATCATCAAATGCACATCCAGCGGTAAATCAGTAATCTTACGGCAGGCTGCAACGATATTGGGTCCAAAAGTGATGTTTGGCACATAAACGCCATCCATGACATCAATATGAATGGCATCAGCACCGGCTTCTTCACAGGCCTGCACAGCGCTCGCTAAATAGCCCAAATCAGCAGATAGTATAGAAGGAGAAATTCTGAATGTCATAAGCTCATCGCCCAATCATTTGATAAATATAAATCCAAAACGGCACCAAACCCATCAGGAAAATGAAAGCCACTACGCCTAATACCCAGGTAAACCAGTCAACGGGCTTACTGGCTTCTTCATTGATGAGAGGTCTCGATTCTGCTGGGGTAGCAAGCTGAGCTTCCACGCTTGCAGATTCTTCAACCGCACCTTGCTCAACTGTAGCAGGTGCCTTAAACACCTGCCCCACACCGGTAACACCCAGTGCACTTGGACCGGTTAGCACGTTACTGGACGAAAGCTTAAATTGGGTTTCATAAAAGCCCTGCAGCAAGCGTCCAAGTTGATCTGCAGTCCGATATCGCGCGGAAGGCTCTTTTGAAAGCACCTTAAGGATAATTTTTTCAAGCTGCTCCGGTATATCCGGGTTATGTATTGTGGGAGGTGCAGGCTCTTCTGTGCGATGTCTACGCGAAAGCTCTGCCGAATCCTTACCCTCGAACGGCAATTTTCCAGTCAGGAGCTCATAAAGGATAATGCCCAAGGAGTAAACATCCGAAGCCGGTGAGGGAGGCAAACCGCTGGCTTGTTCGGGCGAAAAATAGTGCGGCGAACCCCAAACAACATCACTTTTCTCATCTTTTGAGATAGTGGAGAGCGCACGGGCAATGCCAAAATCGGTGACCTTCACCAGCATATCCGGCGTCACCAAGAAGTTATGCGGCTTGATGTCACAGTGCACCAAGCCCGCCCGGTGGGCATAACCCACACCCTGGCAAGCCTGGATCATCAGCTCCAAGGCTTCACTCACGCTCAATTTTCCGCGCTCTTTTATCAGTGTTTTTAGGTCTGTGCCAGGGATATATTCCATCACGATGAACAAGTGTCCCTGATCCAGCCCAAAATCATGGACGGTGACGATGTTGGGATGCGAAAGGTTGGCAGCCGAGCGCGCTTCCTGCCTAAACCGCTCTCTAAAGGCTAAATCAGCCGAATAATCCTCTTTCAAAACCTTTACAGCCACATTACGTTGCAACATCAGGTCAAGCGTACGGTAAACATGCGCCATGCCCCCACTACCCAGTTTGGCATTAAGTTGATATCGGTCATTCAAGATTTCTAAGGCAGCCATCATTCCGATTATAACGCAATTTCAGAAGCATTTCTCTGCAATCCCAAACACTTTTCTGGCATCAAATTGCCCGGAAAAAAGTCTCTTCCCAAAAGCAAAAAAACTTCTCAAAAAACACTGCATCAATTTGGATCAATTTCCATTTATACCTCCCAAAACACTTGCTTTTTTGTGGCTTTGGGTCTATAATGTGGGAAAGTTTGTCATAAAGTGTCTTAAAGTGTCATAGACAAGGAAGGAAGCGCTGAAATAAGGCGCTTCGGTGATTAAAAAGGGATTAGAACAAATGTTTTACGGCAGGTACGAACACAACATTGATGCAAAAGGTCGCATGACCGTGCCATCGGGTTACCGGGATCAAACACCCGGCAATCTCGTGTTCATCACCAAGGGCTTGGATGGCAACCTCATGGCTTACCCCCAACCCGCCTTCGAACTCATCGCACAAACCGTTAGTGGTAAGTCTCTCACTGACCCAGAAGTGCGCTCCTTTAAACGCGAAATCCTTGGCTATACTGCCGAACTCACTTACGACACTGCTGGTCGCATTCTCATACCGTCTTTCTTGCGGAAGTTTGCCGGAATTGAGGATCAAGTTGTCATCGTTGGCGTTGGGGATAGTTTTGAAGTTTGGTCTCCAGAAAGGTTGGCTGCAAAAGAGGAAGCCTTTGCAGACCCACAAGCCAATCAAGACCGCTGGGCAGCGTTTGACATATCGACTAGAGGAATCTAATGAACGCGGTGCATGGGCAAGAAGCTCCGCACCGCCCGGTACTTTATCAAGAGACAATTCAATACCTCACTGCAAAGCAAGCAAAGCGCTTTTTAGATTGCACAGCCGGAGCGGGTGGCCATTCTGAAGGCTTATTACTGCAAAGTTCGCCAGATAGCGAGCTTATCGCCTTGGATTTGGATTCACATGCCATACAGCTAAGTCAGGAAAGGCTCAAACCATTTGGTAATCGCGCCAAGGTTGTACAAGCTTCTTATCTGGATGCTCCCAAAGTGCTCCAGGAAGTGGGATGGGACGGTGTGGATGGCATTGTGATGGACCTCGGGGTCTCCTCAATGCAACTCGACCAGGCAGATCGCGGTTTTTCCTTCCGCTACGATGCGCCACTGGATATGCGATTTGACCCTTCCAAAGGGAAATCCGCCGCAGACCTGGTAAACACGCTAAACGAAGCAGAACTGGCAAAAATCCTTTGGGAATACGGTGAAGAAAAATTCTCCCGACGCATTGCCAGAGCCATTCTCAAAGCCAGGCCGCTTTACACCACCTTTGAACTGGCAGAAGTTGTTAGAAAAGCAGTAGGTAAAACCCGCGAACAGCAAGACCCAGCAACACGCAGCTTCCAAGCCTTGCGCATCGCGGTAAACGATGAACTGGAAAGCATTACGCAGGCAGTACCAAGCCTGATTGAAACCTTAAAAACACAAGGACGCATCGCAATCATCAGTTTCCATTCGCTGGAAGACCGCATTATCAAAAATGTCTTCCGCCAGGAAAGCACCGATTGCCTATGCCCACCCGAAAAACTGATTTGCGATTGTGGCCATTCTGCCACAATCAAAGTCCTCACCAAAAGGCCAATTACAGCCACTGAGGATGAACTGCAAAGCAACCCGCGGTCACGAAGCGCCAAGCTAAGGGTCGCGGAGAAACTATAGATGGCACAGAATTTGCATATATAAAGGTATGAGCACAATAAATACCCCTCCAGCCTATAAACAAGCCCCATGGCGACGTCAACTCCAAATTATTGGCGCCTTCATGTTGGTTTTGGTGATTGTCGCCACAATTGCCGGGCTCTACCTTTCCATTAGCGGTCGTGCGGCTGCAGCAGGCAGACGTATTCAACAGCTTGAAATGCGCGCTAAAACCTTAAACCTTGAAATCAATGACCTAAGGACCCACCTCGCGCTCATTTCTTCATCGATCTCCCTAAACGATCGCATCGACTCCTTGAATATGCAAACGCTTGATCCGCATTCGGCAATTTACCTTGAAGTTCCGGGTTACAGCCCTGACTTACGCAAGGAGATAGACCGGGCACCAGAACCTGAAGCCCCTAAAGCAATCCTCCTACCCGAATACACCCGTTCGCTTTGGGATTGGCTGCGCGAAAAGATCTGGACCATCAACCCCAATCCGCTTCAAAACACAAATGAGGTGCTGCCATGAAAACCCACAAAGGTCGCATCCTATTCATTTGCATTATCGCCACGGTTTTTGCAGTGGCTATTTGTGTTCAATTTATCCGCATTCAAAACATGGATGTCGCCCAACAAATTCTTGAAGACAGCAAGGCATACCAAGGCGTTACCCGTTTGGTTTATCCCAATCGGGGCAATATTTACGACGCTAAAGGACGTCTCCTGGCAGGAAACGAAACCACATATGAAGTTGGTCTTGACCTGAACGCCATTCTCAAAAGCCAGCGAACAACGGTTGCCAAAGCGGTGTCGGACGTTTTGGGTATGGATTACGACCAGGTTTTGGCATACACAGAAATTACACCGGGCAATGGTAATCCTTTCTACATCCAATTAGATGGCTTTGTGAGCCCAGAGAAGATCATGCAATTTGAGGCATTGGTCAAAGAATACAAAGAGATGAAGGTCGGTCGCAACGAAATCCGACCGCGCCTCAATGGTCTGATGTGGACGCCCCACAACAAACGCAGTTACCCTGAAGGTACCACCGGCTCAAATGTGCTCGGTTTTTATAAGTATCTAGACCGTACCCAAGGCATGGGCTACTTTGGCGTTGAAGAAACCTATAACAACCTGCTCGCTGGAACGCCACAGATGGTTTACACCGCCTTTGATCCGCAAAAACTTTCCATGCTAGATGAAATCCCACCAGGCGCGGATCTTGAATTGACTTTCAACCGCGAAATCCAAGCCATGGCAGAGCAAGAATTGGATGACGCCATTGAGTGGTCCGGCGCTAAAGGCGGTTCAATTCTTATTTACAACCCTAAAAACGGCGAAATTATCGCCATGGCAAACACACCCAGGCTTGACCCCAATGAGTACTGGAATTACGCTGAATTGTTCCCCAATCCCGAGCCTTTCAACCCAACCATCAGCAAAACCTATGAGCCTGGTTCGGTTTTCAAAGCCATTACCGTTGCTATCGCGCTTGACTCTGGCGCTGTTGACTTGGACACCGTTTACTCAGACGATGGCTCTTACGAAATCGGTGGCGTAACCATTCGCAACTGGGACTTTGGCGCTTATGGCGATGTGGATATGACCGATTGTATGCGCTGGTCCTTGAACACATGTTTGGCTTGGATGGCTGAAGAAATTGGACCAGACAATTTTTACGCCTACCTCAAGGCTTTTGGTTTTGATCGCAACACAGGCATTGATCTGGGTGGCGAAACCCATTGGCCATTAAAACTGCCCGGCGCCAGCAACTGGTATCCCATTGATCTGGCAACAAACGCTTTTGGGCAAGGTATCTCGGTTACGCCCATTCAAATGGCGATGACGGTTGGCGCGATCGCCAATGAAGGCAAAATGTACGTTCCACACATTGTCAAAGCGGTCATCATTGACGGCAAACGTTACGAAGTGGAACCCGTTCTTGCCGGAACGCCAATTAGTGCTGAAACCGCTAGCAAAGTTACCGACATGCTAACCGAAACCCTGATGGATGAATCTTACGAAAAAGCCAACATCCATGGCTACACTTTCGCGGGCAAAACCGGCACTGGTCAAATCCCAACCGAATATGGTTACACCAATCCCCTCACAAACGCCTCGTTTGTTGGTTGGGGCCCCTCAGAAGATCCCCAAGTGCTCGTCTATGTCTGGATGCAAGAACCCACACTGGACATTTGGGGCAGCCAGATTGCTGCACCTGTCTTCTCTCGAATCGTTGAAAAACTGGTTGTGTTGATGGATATTCCTCCTGACAATATCCGCCTTTCAAACCAAGCACCAGACCAAGTTATGAACATTGGAGAATGAGTGTTATGCTAAGCCTTTCACATATCCTTAAAGCACTCCAATCACCCATCCAAACCGTGGAAGCTGATTTTCCCATTTATGGAGGCTGTATCGATTCACGTTATTGTGAAGAGGGTCAACTCTTTATCGCCCTGAAAGGCGAATTTACTGATGGGCACTACTATGTGGATGATGCTTTTGATCGTGGCGCTTACCTGGCGCTGGTAGACCATGCCATTGTCTCCGATTACCCGGTAATAGACATCAGCGATCCCAAGGCGGTCTTACCCACAGAAGCACCCTTTAGCATCCTGGTTGAGGACTCCCTTTTAGCATTGCAAACTATCGCAGGCTTTTGGCGCAATCAGTTTAACATTCCCGTGATTGGCATCACCGGCAGTGTAGGCAAATCATCCAGCAAAGACCTGATTGCCAGCGTCCTCTCGCATCGCATGCGCACCTTAAAAAACCCAGGAAATCTCAACAACGAGATCGGATTGCCCCTCACCTTGCTCAGCCTGACCGAAGAGCACGAAATTGCAGTGCTTGAAATGGGCTTTTACGTTGCTGGCGAAATCAAACTCCTCTGCGACATCGCCCACCCTAATATTGGCGTTTTGACCAACATCGGCACAGTCCACGCCGAACGCGCCGGCTCCATAGAAGCCATCGCCGAAGGAAAAGCAGAGCTGCTTGAAGAACTTCCGCCCGCACCGCAAGGGCTTGCCATTCTCAATTACGATGATGAGTTTGTGCGAAAGATGGCAGCCAAAACCTCAGCCAGGGTCTTTTACTACGGCTTAGATCCCAAGGCAGATCTTTGGGCGGATGAGATTGAAAGCCAGGGTCTCAACGGAATTCGCTGTCGACTCCATTTCCAGGGAGAGCAATACTACATCACCGCGCCATTAATTGGTCGCCATTCGGTTTTTACCATTTTGCGCGCTTGTGCCGTTGCCCTTAATTTGGGCATCAGTTGGGAATGGATCTTCCACGCTTTCAAAAGCGGTCGCGAGCAAGTGCGTGTTGTCACCGTCAAAACACCCAGTGGCGCGCTCATTATTGATGACACCTACAATGCCTCGCCTGAGTCAACCCTGGCAGCACTCAATTTATTGGATGACATCGACGGCCGCAAAGTTGCCGTTTTGGGCGATATGCTCGAGTTGGGTCAATACGAACGTGAAGGACATCGTCGCGTAGGTTTACGCGCTTCTGAAGTCGCTGATGAAATCGTTTTAGTTGGCGAACTTAGCAAAATCACTCGCGAAGCTGTGCTGGAAACCGGCTTCAACCCACAAAAATTGCATTGGTTTGCTAACGCAAATGGCGCAATCGATCATCTTAAGCCTACTTTACAACAAGGCGATATTGTGCTCGTCAAAAGTTCACACAGTATGCACCTTGAGTCGATCGTCTTTGCCCTGGAGGAAGTCCACTAATGGAAAACACAACTATCGCCATCGCAGTCAGTGGTATCGCCTTCTTGTTAACCATTATCTGGGGTGATCCCTTTATTCGTTTGCTCAAACACTGGAACGTTGGCAAGATTATCCGCATTGATGACCTGCCCAGTTCGCACCGCGTCAAAATGCACACGCCAACCATGGGTGGGTTCATGTTCCTCTTACCGGTCACCATGCTCACCCTCATCCTTAACGCGGTCACCTTGTTTGGGTCCCGGGTTTTTGGTATGTCCATTTTGGTGCCACTGGCTTGTATGTGGGGGTTTGCGATTATCGGCGCAGTGGACGACTGGGAAGGCATCCGTGGTCCGCGACGGGGCATCGGCATGTCCGGCAAGGTGAAACTCATTTTGCAAATTGTTGTCGCACTGATCATCGGCTACCTTTTGCGCGAAGTTTTACACGTTCCTGAAATCATTTGGCCTATCACCGGTGGTTATTTGACTATCGGTTGGCCTTACATTTTCATCGCCGCTTTTGTAATCGTCGCCATGGCAAACGCGGTCAATTTCACAGACGGCATCGATGGTTTAGCCGGCATGATCTCCTTAACCGCTTTTGGCGTTTATGGCATTGTTGCCATGACCCAGGGTCAGATTTATTTAGCGCGTTTCTGTTTTTGCGTTGTAGGTGCTATGGCGGGTTTCCTGTGGTTCAATGTCAAACCCGCGCAACTCATCATGGGCGATACCGGATCTCAAGCCCTCGGCGCGACCTTAGCCGTTGTGGCACTCATGACAGGACAATGGATCTGGTTACCCCTTATCGCTATCATTCCAACCGCCGAGATGCTCTCTGTGGTCATTCAAGTACTTTATTTCAAAGCAACCAAAGGCAAGCGGGTTTTCAAGAAGACCCCCATCCATCATCATTTTGAGATGATCGGTTGGGAAGAAAACCAAATCGTACTGCGCTTTTGGCTTATCGAACTTATTGGCGCCATGATTGGCTTAAGTATGACCTTTATTGGATAAACGATGAAAAAATATGACAACAAACACATTCTGGTAATCGGTGCGGCACGCCAAGGTCTGGCAATTTCGCGCTATCTTGACAAACATGGCGCAAAAGTCACCTTGACCGATGCCCGCCCGGAAAATGACCTGATTGACGCTAAAAACAGCCTCGCTGATACCCAGGTTCAAACCCATTTCGGCGAGCATCCCTTTTCATTACTCGACGGTACGGATTTAATTTGCGTTTCCGGCGGTGTGCCCTTGGATATCCCAATTATCAAGGAAGCCAAACATCGCCATATCCAGCTTTCCAACGATTCACAAATCTTCCTGGAAAACTGCCCATGCACAGTCATTGGCATCACCGGCTCGGCTGGCAAAACCACCACAACAGCGCTGTTGGGTCAAATGGCGGATCGCTTTTTTGAAATGAAAAGCAATAAAAATCGCGCCTGGACTGGTGGCAACATCGGCAATCCGCTCATTAGCAATGTGGATGAAATGCACGAAGATGATCTTGCCATCATGGAACTTTCAAGCTTCCAGCTGGAATTGATGACCCGCTCACCCCACATTGCCGCAGTGCTCAACATCACGCCTAACCACTTGGATCGCCACGGCACTTTGGGTGCTTACACCGCTGCCAAGGTCCGCATCCTCAAATTCCAAAAGCAAGCCGACCTCACCATCCTCAACCGTGAAGACAAAGGGTCTTGGAACTTGCGTGAAGAACTCCATGGTGACTTGATTAGCTTCGGATATAAAAAACCGGACAAAAACGACCACGGCACTTATATTGAAAAAGGCAACATCATGCTCCAGATTGCGCGTGAGCAGATGAAGATGTTACCCATCGATTGGATACCTTTGCGCGGTGAACATAATTTGCTCAACGTTCTGGCAGCTTGCGCCATTGCCACTGGTGCGACCATCGCCTTACCCGCCATTCAAACAGCTATCGAAGAGTTTGAGGGCATTCCCCACCGCATGCAACTGGTTGCCACACGGGATGGCGTGCAATGGTATGACGACTCAATCGCCACCACACCAGAACGCTCCCTGGCAGCTATCAAGTCTTTTGACGAACCAATCGTTTTGCTGCTTGGTGGTCGCGACAAAAATCTGCCCTGGGAGGAATTGCTCCAAACAGCCAATCAGAAAGTAAAACAATTTGTTTTATTTGGTGAAGCCGCCAACATGATTGCAGAAAAACTTGAAAAAATTCAGAAACATACCAGCGCTAAGCCCCATAGCAAGGTTGAAACCTTGCAGGATGCCATCAAAGAAGTAGCCAAAACAGCCGAAGAAGGTGACGTGGTTTTGCTTTCTCCCGGGGGCACAAGTTATGACGCTTTTGTCGACTTTGAAGAACGCGGCAATTGCTATGCGAAATGGATAAGTGAACTATGAGTACCCAAGCACAGGCTCAAGCCAAACCCGTAACCGTAAGACGCTTAGGCATCGATGTGCCCATGTTAATCATCGTCGCATGCCTGGTTGTATTCGGCTTATTGATGGTTTATTCATCCAGCTGGGATGCCTCATTGCTGATTGATAAAGAGCCTACCTATGTTTTCACCCGCCAGCTCATTTGGGTGGCAATCGGTATCGTCGTTTGCATTGCTGCAAGCTTGTTTGACTATCATCGTTATTCCAAACTGGTTGTGCTCATCATGATTGGCATTCTGGCGCTTTTATTTGCGGTACTCATCGCCAATCAGGTGCGTTTTTCCGCCGCGCGATCCTTGTTCGAAGGCTCGGTACAACCCGCAGAGTTAGCCAAAATGAGCATTATTCTCTATTTGGCAGTTTGGCTTAACAATCGCCAGGAAACCTTGGGTAGCTTCAAAGAAGGGCTCTTACCCTTGGGCATTATTGTGGGTTTGGTGGCTTTATTCATCTTAGCCCAACCCGACATCAGCGCTTCGATGACTGTCATCATTCTGGGTGCCATGATGTTTTTTATCGGTGGTGGCGACATGCGCCAAATCGGACTGATTATTTCATTTGTCGGCGTGGCGGGATTTTTGATGATCAAGTTCTTTGCAACCGGTCAAGCCCGTTTTTCGGCATACATTAGCGGTTTACGCAACCCCACACAAGGTTCCTATCACATCCGCCGCACTTTTGAGGCGGTCATCAAGGGTCGTTTCTTTGGCGTGGGTCTGGGCAACGCAGATACCAAGTTCACCGGTTTGCCACTTCCCCACACCGATAGCATCTTTGCAGTCATTGCAGAAGAAACCGGCGTTTTAGGTTCCTTTTTAGTCATTATTCTGTTTATTCTCTTCCTTTGGCGGGGTTACATCATCGCCAAAAATGCACCCGATAATCTGGGCAAACTGATTACCTTTGGACTTGTGGGTTGGATCACGCTGGAAGCGTTGATGAATATCGCGGTTATCGTCGGTCTTTTCCCCATGGCCGGAAACGCCCTGCCCTTTATCAGCGCGGGAGGTTCAAGCATGGTAACAACCATGTTCGCGGTTGGCATCATTATGAATGTTGCACGACAAAGTGCAACAACCGAATCAATTGAAAGGAGTTCTGGCAGTGCGGCTGTTGATTTGCGCGGGCGGGACTGGCGGCGGAGTGTATCCCGCCCTAACCGTTACCGAGATACTGAGTAAAGCCGGGCATGATGTGCTCTGGGTTGGCACCGCTGATGGCATCGAAGCCAAATTGGTGCAACGGGCTGGCATCCCTTTTGAGAGCATCCAGGCTGCAGGTGTACACGGCGTATCCATCAAAAAACTGCCAGGGAACTTATTAAAACTATGGAAAGGTTACCGAGAATCAAAAGCAATACTGAAACGCTTCAAGCCCGACGTGCTCCTTTTTACGGGTGGCTTTGTGGCTGTGCCAATGGCTTACGCGGGACGTCGCGTGCCATCTTTACTGTATGTTCCGGATATCGAACCGGGATTGGCACTCAAAACGCTCGGTCGCTTCGCCAAAAAAATCGCCATTACCACGGAGGATACCAAAATGTTCTATAAATCTTCCGATCAACTAGTTATTACCGGTTATCCACTGCGTGAAGAGTTGAAGCAATGGAACAAAGCCGACGCGCTTGACTACTTCCATTTTGATCCCGCCATTCCAACCATCCTCTTTATGGGTGGCAGCACGGGCGCGCGTTCTATCAACTACGCGGTCATTGCCATTGCTGAGAAATTGGTTGAAAAATACCAGGTCATTCACCTTGTTGGTCACCTTGATTGGGAAAAAGTGAGCAAAGAAACCCAAAACCTTGGCTCGCGTTACCAGGCATTCCCCTATTTACACGAAGTTGGCGCGGCAATGGCTGCAGCGGATTTGGTTGTTTCAAGAGCTGGCGCAAGTGCCCTTGGGGAATACCCCTACTTTGGCATTCCTGCGGTGTTGGTTCCATATCCTTACGCCTGGCGCTATCAAAAAGTGAATGCTGATTACCTTGTTGACCATGGCGCGGCTGTTTTACTTGAAGACCAACGCCTCATGCCTGAACTCTTGCAAACGGTTGAAAACCTGATGGCAAACCCACACCTGCTTGAAAGCATGGCAGATGCGATGAGCTCGCTAACCCACCCCAACGCGGCAGAAAACATTGCCGAACTACTTTATGAAATGGCGGATGTGCAATGAGGACCGTGCATTTTATTGGAATTGGTGGCACAGGCATGAGCGCAATCGCTATTTTTCTGCTCGAAAAAGGCTATAAAGTGAGCGGAAGCGACATGAACCCATCACCTTACTTTGATTTGGTTCTTGCCAAAGGTGCCAATGCGCTCATCGGTCACCATCCCGAACTTGCCGTCCAAGCCGATGTCATCGTGCGATCCTCGGCGATCCGCGATGATGACCCCGAAGTGCTTGCCGGAAAAGAAGCCGGTATACCAGTTCTCAAACGCAAGGACTTTCTCTCTGAAATCGCGGCTGACAAACACACCCTGGCAGTAGCAGGTACTCACGGCAAGACCACAACCACTGCCATGCTCATCGAAGCCCTCGCCATCCTGGGGCAAGATCCGGGTTTCATCCTGGGCTCAGAAATCAAGTCATTGGGCACAAACGCCCACGCCGGAAAAGGTGCGTTTTTTGTCATCGAAGCAGACGAATATGACTACATGTTCCTGGGTTTGGATCCTCAAATCAGCATCATCACCAATATTGAATACGACCACCCGGATTGCTTTGCCACACCAGAAATCTACGAACAAGCCTTTGTAGACTTCCTTAAAAAGACCAAACCAGGTGGCATCGCCTTAGTTTGTAACGAAGATCCTGGCGCAAAACACTTAATTGAAAACAATACCTTTGAAGACCTGACCATCCTGACCTATGGATTTGACGAAACTTGCGATTACACGGTACTTTTCCTTGATCCTGCACTAAACTCAAACGAATTTATCCTCACCTCAAAACGAGGTGGTATTCCCCAGCTGAGCGGACCCTTTATGCCCAATTTGCCAGGCAAACACAATGCCTTAAATGCGGCGGCAATGCTGGCTTGTTTGCACCTGGTTGGCATCAATCCTCAAGTCGCGCGCGACGCAGTGGCAAATTTTAGTGGCACAGAACGCCGTTGGGATGCCATTTATGAGGAAAATGGCATCACTATCATCAACGATTACGGTCATCACCCCACCCAACTAAGTCTAACGCTCGAAGCCGCTCGTCAAGCCCACCCGGAAAGCAAAATCTGGGCAGTTTGGGAACCCCACACCTTTAGTCGGACCCAACGATTGCAAAGCGATTATATTGAAGCGCTCAAGCTGGCAGACCAATCTCTCATCATGCAGATTTATGCGGCACGCGAAACAGACAAAGGCTATACGCCTCAGATCATCGTGGAAGCGCTTGAAGAAGGCAAAGCCATTTACCAGCCAGATCAAGACGAAGCCGCAGAATGGCTCTTTAAGCAAAGCAATAAAAATGATGTCTTTATTGTTTTTTCTGCTGGAAAAGGACCACAGCTCAGCCGCAAATTACAGCAATTATTTGAAAAAAATACAATGGAGCAACATATGCCCAATTTACCTATGAGAAAACTCGAAGCCTTATTTGGCTCAAAACTCCTGAGTGGAGAACTCTTAAAAGAATACACCACCATCAAGGCTGGCGGACCTGCTGCCGGATTGATGATTATCAACACCACTGACGAACTCCGCCACGCAGTAAGCACACTGTGGGCTTTGGATGTCCCTTTCAAACTGCTAGGCAGCGGCTCAAACCTGCTTATCAGCGATAAAGGATATCCTGGCATCGTGCTCATCAACCGCTGCAACAAAGTTGAAGTGCAAGTTGAACAAGACCCACCGCTTGTTTACGCAGAAACCGGTGCAAACCTGGGAACGATGTCCCAAATGGCTTCCCGTGCGGGTGTTGGCGGTTTGGAGTGGTGCAACAGCATCCCTGGCACCGTTGGCGGCGCGGTTTACGGTAATGCCGGCGCCCATGGCAGCGATGTTGAAGCCACCTTGCTTAAGGCACAGGTCATCACCAAAGACGAAGGCGAACAATGGCTCGATGCAGAGGGCATGGGTTACCAATACCGTTCAAGTAAATTCAAGCGCGAAGGAACAACGGTAGTGATCCTTTCGGCGACTTTTCATGGTGAACGGGTCGATCCTGAAGAGTCCCTCAAAAAGCTCGAGGAATTCACCGCCAAACGCGCTAAAACCCAACCTAAAGGACCCAGTTTTGGCTCAACTTTCAAAAACCCCAAAGGCGATTTTGCCGGCAGATTGCTCGAAGAAGTCGGTATGAAAGGTGTGATCAGTGGCAATGCCCAGGTCAGTGAAAGGCACGCCAATTTCATCCTCAATGATGGCACCGCCACCGCGCAGGATATTTACAACCTCATTCGCATGGGTCAAAAACGGGTTAAAGAGAGATTTGACGTTGACCTCTTCACAGAAATTGAAATACTGGGAGATTTTGATGAACTCTAAACGCTTGAACCTGGCATTGGTCTTTGGTGGACGCAGCGGCGAACATGATGTTTCGCTTATGTCCGCGCGCTCGGTGATGAGCAGCATTGACCCAGAAAAATACCAGGTTTGGCAAATTGGCATTACCCGCAAAGGCGATTGGCTCACTGGTCAAGGCGCGCTCGAAACCTTTGAGAACCACGATTTTGAGGCCTTGCAACCAGCCATCCTGCTTAAAGAGGGCAAAACCCTGAACCTTTACGCTCTAAACGAGGGAAAACTGGAAAAAGTCAGCGATATCGATGTCATTTTCCCCATACTACATGGACCTTACGGCGAAGATGGCACCATTCAAGGCTATTTTGAGATGCTTGATGTGGCTTATGTTGGTGCCGGCGTCCTTGGCTCATCTTTGGCAATGGACAAAGGCTTAACCAAGGATGTCATGCTAAACAAAGACTTTCCCGTTCTGGCTTATGGCCTTTTCACCCGTAATGCAATCGAAAATAACATCGAAGCCGTCGTGGAAGAATCTGAAACGATTGCCAACTATCCACTTTTCATCAAACCAGCCAATTTAGGCTCGTCAGTGGGCATCAGCAAAGCCAAAAACCGCGAAGAGCTCCTCAAAGCGCTTCGCCTGGCTGCCAAATATGACCGCCGTATTTTGGTTGAGCGCGGGATCAACGCCCGCGAAATTGAAGTCAGCGTCTTGGGCAATGAAGCCTTAATCGTTTCAGAACCTGGTGAAGTCATCCCTGGCGATGAGTTTTACAGCTATGACGACAAATACATCGATGGCGTCGCGCAAACCTTGATTCCAGCAGACTTAAGTCCTGAAATCATAGAGCACATCCAAAACATTGCGGTACAGGTTTATAAAGCCCTTGATTGTGCTGGCTTGGCGCGGGTTGATTTCCTCATGGATCGGGACACAAACGAAATCTTCTTTAGTGAAATCAACACCATGCCCGGTTTTACACCCATCAGCATGTACCCCAAGCTTTTGAACCATGGTGGTATCACCTATACCGAACTTATTGACCGTCTCATCGCATTGGCTTTGGAAAGAAAAGCTGATAAAGACAAAACCTCAAGGAGTGTAAAAGCCTAATGGCACGCAAGCCCGAGGAACTCTCACGCGCGGAACAAATTCGCGCTAGGCGCCATATAGAGCCTGTCAAGCGCAAGCCCATTGAGCGCACGCCGGAAGAAAGCACCGAACGTGTTGCCAGATCTGCTTCGCGTGTGGTGAGTCGCCGTCCGATAAGCCAGGTAAAGCCTGCCCAACAAGCTACAAGCAGCCGCGGCAGACGACCGGTCTATATCTCTACGGGCACACCCGGCAAAGAGTTGCGTCTGCCCGCCGTGCCTCGGGTAAGCATCGGCATCGGCATTTTTTCGGGTATTTTGGCATTATTTTTCCTTATTGCTGTTATTTTGATGTGGAAAAATGACCATTTCCAGGTCAACCCTAACGGCATCAACATCAAGGGCAACTTCCGGGTTAGCAACGCCGAGATTGCCTCAAAACTTAGCTCTTACGGTACAAGAATTATTGAAGTAGAGCCCAACAAAATTGAACAAGTCATCTTGCGTGACTTCCCAGACATTAAAAATGCCCGTGTTGGGGTTAGCCTGCCTGCAAATCTAAATGTTCTGGTTGAAGAACGCATTCCCGCCATCGTTTGGCATGTGGACGCCACCGAAGAAAAAGAAACCAGCCAAATCTGGATTGATGACCAGGGTTACAGCTTCGAAGTTCGCGGTGCGGCAAGCCTGCCCATTGAAGTGCATGCCAACATCGACCCACCGCCGCCTTTCAAACCTGTTCGGCTGGAGAAACCTACCGCAGCAGAAGATGCCAATAAAGAAGAAGAGGAAGAAGTTATTTTTACTGGGTATGAGCCCAACGTTGACCCAAAACTGGTTGACGCGATACAGGTCCTCAATCAAATCAAACCCCAGGGCACCCAATTGCGCTATGACGCCACGCGCGGACTTGGATGGACAGACCCCAATTACGGTTGGATGGTCTACTTCGGAAGAAGTGTTGAACATCTCAATATAAAAATGGCGCAATATCAAAAGATAGCGGAGCTCGTCTTGGAGAGAAACTTGCAACCTTCTCTGATAAGCCTGGAGTATTTGCACGCCCCGTATTATCGCTAGGAGTATTGACTATGGAAGAACCTATTGTTGTCGGATTAGATGTAGGATCAAGCAAAATTGTCACATTGGTGGCACGGATTGAAAATGGCACAACCATGCGCGTCCTGGGTGTGGGTATTGAGCCCAGCCAAGGGATCCGCAATGGCAACGTTGTGGATATCAACGCTGCTTCGGATGCTATTGCTCGTTCAATCGAAAAAGCAGAACGGACTTCCGGGTATGAAATCAATAGCGCCATTGTAAGCCTTGCCGGTGCACAGGTGAGCTCTACCAACAGCAAAGGCATCGTTGGTATTTCTGGCAGGGTTATTGACCAGGAAGACGTTTACCGCGCGCTCGATTCAGCTCAGGCGATTGCCATCCCTCACAACCGCGAAATTATTCATGTTATTCAACGCGGTTTTATCATCGACGGGCAAGAAGGCATCCGCCAACCCATCGGCATGCATGGCTACCGGCTTGAAGTCGAAACCCATATCATCACAGCCTCGTCTTCAACCATTGGTAACTTACGCCAGTGTGTGGCGCAAGCCGGCATCGACGTCAGCGATTTTGTGCTCAATCCGCTGGCAGCCGGTGAAGTCGTGCTCACTGAAACAGAACGCAACCTTGGTGTTGCCATTGTTGACCTGGGTGGTGGCACAACCGACATTGCCATCTATGTGAACGGGGATATTTGGTACGCCAACGTCATGCAAATTGGTGGTAACCACGTTAGTTCAGATATTGCCCAAGGCTTACGTTTGCCCTTGGATGTTGCCGAAGAAGTCAAAATACAACATGGCCACGCCGTGCTTGATGATATCGGCGGAAGCGAATCATTCAATATCGTCACTTTTGGCTCTGAACAGAGCACAAAAATTGAACGGCGCGAGCTGGTGAACATCATCGAAGCCCGCGTTGAAGAAATTATGCAAATGGTTGAACAAGAGATTAAACGCTCTGGCTACGACGTCATGCTGCCTGCCGGTATCGTACTAACCGGTGGTGGCGCCGAAATGCCAGGCATGCGAAAACTTGCCGGCAAAATTACCGGTCTGCCCGTCCGAGTGGGTAAACCCGAAAATATCGTTGGTCTTACTGACCAAATCAACAATCCAGCCTGTGCAACGAGCGTTGGTCTCTTGCATTGGGCACTATTGATGACGGAAACACACCAGATTATGCCTGAACAATCTGGAAAAGATACAAAGCCCCAAAAAGCCAAAGCGGAAGGTTTTCTTGGTTGGCTACGCAAAATACTACCTTAATTAGGTTTCTTTATATAGAGGAGAATAAAAATGGAAGCAAAACAAACAGAATCATATGCACGAATTAAAGTCGTCGGCGTCGGTGGTGGCGGATGTAACGCTGTCAACCGTATGATCGCCGAAGGCCTCCATGGTATTGAATTTATTGCCATCAATACCGACGCTCAAGCCCTGCTTAAATCCCAGGCTCAAACCCGTGTGCGCATTGGCGACAAGTCCACACGCGGTCTTGGTGCTGGTGGCAACCCCGAAATCGGCCAGGCAGCGGCAGAAGAATCAGCCGAAGAGCTCTACGAAGTCCTCAAAGGTGCTGACATGGTCTTTGTTACCGCCGGTCTTGGTGGTGGCACGGGTACCGGAGCAGCCCCCGTTGTAGCGCAAATCGCCAAAGAAATCGGCGCCCTCACCATTGGCGTGGTCACCCGACCTTTTGCCTTTGAAGGTGCGCATCGTTCAAAATCAGCTGAAACCGGCGCGCAAAAACTCAAAGATCACGCCGATACGCTGATTGTTATCCCTAATGATCGCCTATTGCAAATCGTTGGCAAGAACATTGGCCTCAATGACGCCTTCCGCATGGCAGATGACGTGTTGCGCCAGGGCATCCAGGGTATTTCAGAGCTTATTACCATTCCTGGTCTAATCAACCTCGACTTCGCCGACGTTCGCACCATTATGTCCGAAGGTGGCGCAGCACTCATGGCAGTGGGTATTGCCAGTGGTGAAGATCGAGCCAAGATCGCAGCAGAACAGGCTATTTCCAGCCAGCTTTTGGATGTTACCATCAACGGCGCGCATGGTATTCTGTTTAATGTTACTGGTGGACCCAACCTCTCACTCTATGAAGTCAACCAGGCTGCTGCCATCATCAAAGAAACCGCCAGTCCGGATGTCAACCTCATCTTTGGTGCCGTCATCGACGAAAACATGGGCGACGAAGTGCGCATCACCGTTATTGCAACAGGATTCGATCGCAATCGCCCCCAGGTTATCGAGGGTCAAGCGGAATCTTTTCTGATCCCAAACACCCAGACGGGTCAGGTTGCCCAGCAAAATCCCTTCTTGAGCAGATCAGAGTACAAACACCAACCCGAACCCAAGCAGAGCCCCAAGCAAACCGCTCAGCAAGAGTATGTGTACACAAGCGAAGTTGACCTAAACCTGCCAGCATTCATCCGCAGGCAACAAGCCAACCGCGGAAAATAGTGCTTAACAATGTGCTTCCCGATCATCCTTCCTCGTTTTGAGGAAGGATGATTTCGCGCATTATTTTCTAATCTAATATTTTCACAAAACCTTGATTGGGCAATTTTGCTCTCCAAAAATCACCGGCAAATGATATTAAAATCATTTCATAAATTACTCTTTAAACAATCTTAGCCATAAAAGCCCTAAGCTATGCGCAAGATTTTTGCAATGTTAAAAAACCCCATTTATTAAGCTTGTCAAAGCCTATTAACCTTGAATTCAGTCTTTTCGTATGCTAGAATGAAATGCGCCATATGTAGGGGCAATCCTTTTATCAACCCTAACATATAGGGACTTTTAACGGAGTTATTATGAAGTGTCCTCATTGTCAATACAATGATAGTAGTGTTGTCGATACAAATAAAGAAGCCCAAGGTGGCATCCGTCGCCGTCGCGAATGCCTTAGTTGCGGACAACGCTTTAGCACCATTGAACGTCCCATCATCTCTACCCCACTCATTATTAAACGTGACGGTACCCGCGAAACTTTTGACCGCGAAAAATTGCTGACCGGTTTGCGAAAAGCTTCCAGCAAACGACCGGTAACCGCTGCTTCGATTGACAAACTGGTTGACCAAATCGAAGCTGAGCTCCAAAAACGAGGACGTTCAGAAATTAACTCCCGCCTTATTGGCGATCTCGCCGTCAAAGGGCTTAAAGAGCTCGACCACATTGCCTATATTCGCTATGCCATCGTTTATTTACGGATGGATGACCTCCACACCGTACGCGATGAAATAGATCACCTGCTATCTGAAGAAGAAGACTAAACAAACGAGGAATACTATGACCGAAGCCCCATCCAAGCACGGCTTATTGCCAACACCTCCAAAACCTGAAGGATTGCCCTCTATTGAACTGAGCGACAACTCCGTAAAAATCCTCCAAAAACGTTACTTACGACGTGGTTTGGACGGTGAACCTGTAGAAAACATAGACGACATGTTCTGGCGCATCGCCTGGCATATTGCTGATGTTGACGGTAGCCAAAAAGAGAAACTTAATCTTGCCAATGACATTTACCACATGCTCATTTCCAAGTCCTTTTTCCCCAATTCACCCACCTTTACTGGCGCGGGTACCCCATTAGGCCAATTGGCTGCCTGTTTCGTGTTGCCCATTTCTGATGATATGGGTCGTGCCAGTGATGGCATCTTTACAACCTTGCGCAATGCCGCCCTCATTCAGCAAACCGGCGGTGGCAATGGCTTCAACTTTTCCCGTTTGCGCCCCAGTGGCTCAACCGTTAACACAAGCGCTGGCCAGGCAACCGGACCGGTTGGTTTCTTAAAGGTTTATGACAATGCGTTTGGCGAAATCGCTCAAGGTGGCACCCGTCGAGGTGCGAACATGGGCATCTTACGCGTCGACCACCCTGACGTTGAAGACTTTATCAAATGTAAAACCAGTGAAACCGCTATCACCAACTTCAACATTTCCCTGGCTATTACCGATGACTTTATGCGCGCAGTTAAAAATGATGAGGATTGGGATCTCATTTTCCCCGACGTCCATGACCCATCTTACAAGAAATTCTCCGGCACAATTGAAGATGCCAAAAAACAAGACATTCCCATCAAAACCTTCAAGACCGTCAAAGCCAAAGACATTTTTAACAAACTTGTAAAGCAAGCCCATCACAACGGCGAACCAGGTGTGCTCTTCATCGATGCCGCCAATCGCGATAACCCGGTGCCCCATCTTTACAACCTCGAAGCTACCAACCCTTGTGGCGAACAATGGCTTGGACCCTACGAAAACTGTTGTCTGGGCTCCATAAACCTTGCTGAACATTACGGTAAAGATGGCAGCGTAGACTGGAAAAAGCTGCGCGAAACAACCATTCTGGCAACCAAATTCCTCGACAATGTCGTCGAAAAGAACGCCTATGTGCCTGCCGTACCTGAATTGCGCCAATCCGCCCTCAACGCGCGTCGTATCGGCTTGGGCATTATGGGTTTGGCTGACCTCATGTACCATGTTGGTGTGCGCTATGGCTCCGAAGAAGCGCTCGATTTCTGTGGCCAAATTATGGAGTACATCCGTTTTTATGCCATGCAAACCAGCATCAAACTAGCAGAGCAAAAAGAACCCTTCCCAGCCATCAAGGGCAGCATTTATGACCCAGAAAACATGGTCTGGAAAGCGCCCACCCCGCTCAAACCCTATACCATGAACTGGAACCGCCCAGCCATCAATTGGGACGAGATCGTCCAAGGCATCAAAACCCACGGCATCCGCAACGCTGCTCAAACCACCATTGCCCCAACCGGCACCATTGGCACGGTGGCAGGCATCGAAGGTTACGGTTGCGAACCCGTTTTTGCCTTGGCTTATATGCGCCATGTGGATGATCGCGGTCAAAAGCTTACCCTCACCTACGTGAGCCCCCATTTCCAAAAAGCACTTGATGATGCCGATCTCTCCGCTGAAGCAGAAGATCAAATCATTGAAAAAGTCCTTGAACATGGCAACTGTCAGAACATCGAAGAATTACCGCAAGACATTCGCGATATTTTTGTTGTTTCGGCAGATATCACCGCTGATGAACACATCAAAACCCAAGCCGCCTTACAACGCTTTGTGGACAACAGCCTGAGCAAAACCATCAACTTCCCTGCCGGCACAACCGAAGAAGAAGTTGCCAAAGCTTTTATAAACGCCTGGGAACTGGGCTGCAAGGGTATTACCGTTTACATCACCGGCTCTCGCGATATCGTGGTGCTTGAAACCAAAGCAACCTCAGACGCCAAAGAAGCCCCAACAACACCGCAAATCATGCTCTACGGAGAAGATTTACAAGGTCAGCTAAGCTTCTGGCAAGACAGTAAGAAGCCACGACCGCGTGCTTTGCATGGCTACACCTTCTCCATTGACACCCCACTTGGAAAAGCATTTGTGACCATCAACGAAAACGGTGGCGGACAGCCTTTTGAAGTCTTCATCAATACCGCCAAAGCCGGTTCTGAAACAGCTGCCCACTCCGAAGCGATTGGTCGTCTAATTTCCTACACCTTGCGCATCGCCTCACCCATCGAACCCCGCGAGCGCCTGCGCATCGTTATGGAGCAATTGGGAGGCATCGGTGGCGGTCGCTCAATGGGATTTGGACCCAATCGGGTGCGCTCCTTACCGGATGGCATCGCCAAAGCCTTGGATGAATACCTTTACCAAGAGCATTTTGACAGACAAGCCCGCCCAATTTACAGCCCACCGCAAGAAACCTTGCCCATGCCATCAACGGAACCAGCAAGTGCTTCAAGCCAGGGCAACCCTTTCCACAAAGTTGGTGAGCTTTGCCCTGAATGTGGTCAGGCAACCCTGATTAACGAAGAAGGCTGTCGCAAATGCTATACCTGCGGGCATAGCGAGTGCTAGCCGATAGCGAATAGCTAAAAATATCTTATGAGGCTGTCCAAAAAGGACAGCCTCTTTCTTGTCTCAACCGCTTCGCGTTCTTGACTTCCTAAAGGTTCATTAAAAGTTTGTGAAGCGAGATTTAACAGACCTTATTTAAAAAATCCAAGCGAAATGTACAAAGATTTTATATAGGATTGATCTTGGTTTTGTTATGAAATTTGTGAGAAAGTGTTGATTTATCTTGACATTTGATTCTTGCTAAAGCATAATTATGCTGTTCGCCGGGCGGGTGCCCCCCTCACCTGTTCGGTGAACACTTTTAAGCTAAATTGCTTGTTAAACAGACCAAAATTTCTTTAAAACCTAGCGATAAATCGCCATAAATCAGTCCCACCAAACCATTTCCCATTCAGCAATAACCACCGTATCGCCTTCTTGAATACCTGCCTGGCGCAAGGCTTTTTCAACCCCTAATCGCTCCATCAAGCGTTGGAAACGACGCACTGAACCGGCTTGGTCAAAGTAGGTCATGGCAGCAGCTTTTTCAATCATTTTGCCGGTAACCAGCCAGGTTTCCTCGTCAATTTGTTCCACTTCAAAGGCTCTTGGGTCTTCATCGGCGCGGTAAACGGGCAAAGCCTCTTCCACTTCTTCTGCGGGTGTATCCTGCAAAACCTGATAAGTCTTCCACATCAGGTCCTTCATATTTAAGCCGGTGGCTGCTGAAACAGGCAGAAGATCGATTTCTTTTTCAGCCATTTTTGCCGCCAGCGCTTCAAATCGCGCTTCAACATCGGGCAAATCCATTTTATTGAGCACGACCACCTGCGGAGAACGCCCTAATCTGTCATCAAAGAGCTCAAGCTCATTGTTGATAACCTCAAAATCCTCCATCGGATCTTCAGAAAGCCCATCCAAAACATGAATCAGCACGCGAGTGCGTTGAACGTGACGCAAAAACTCATAGCCAAGTCCCACACCTTCAGAAGCGCCTTCAATTAAGCCGGGGATATCAGCCAATACCATGGTCGTGTCCAAATCAAGCTCGACTACGCCCAAATTCGGAAACAATGTGGTGAAAGGATAATTGGCAATCTTGGGTTTTGCCCTTGTTGAGGCGGCTAAAATGGAAGATTTTCCAGCGTTTGGCATACCCACCAAGCCAACATCCGCAATCAGCTTTAATTCGAGTCTAAGCGTGAATTCTTCACCAGGCTCACCTTTTTCCGCGGTCAAGGGCACTTGTTGACGACTGGTTGCGAAATGCTGATTACCGCGTCCGCCACGCCCGCCTTTAGCCACGATAAGTTTTTGCCCTGGATTTACCAGGTCACCAATAAGCTCGGCAGTTTCATCATTGTAGATTAAAGTTCCAGGTGGCACCTGGATGGTAAGATCAGGCGCGCTTTTGCCACTTCGGTTACTGGGACCGCCATTTTTGCCTGATTCAGCTAAAAAGCGCTCGTTATAATGAAAACGATTGAGGGTGTTCATGCGCGGTTCAACTTCAAAAATAATGTCTCCACCACGTCCACCATCACCGCCATCAGGTCCGCCTTTAGCGCGGTACTTTTCGCGGTGCATGTGCACGATGCCATCACCGCCTTTACCCGAAGCAACCCAAATTACAACTGAATCAACAAACATAAAACGCATCCTTTTTCTTTTTACCACTTCAAGTTTAACACAAAGCGCTTATAAAAAACCAAGGGTCAGATGTCCTGACCCTTGATATCACTAACAAACTGAAAACGACTTGGAATTATTCCTCGTCTTCTTCGTCTTTCCAACCAAATTCTTCTTCGAGCACGTCAAACAAAGTTGGGAAGCCAATTTCCTGCAATTCATAGGTCACACGGATAAGAGGCTTGTTAACTTTCATAACGCGGTTGAGGTCGATTGGTGTACCGCTCACAACCAGATCCACATCAGAGGCATTGATGGTGGCTTCAAGGTCACGAACCATCTTCTCACCGTAGCCCATTGAAGGCAGACAGTTAGCGAGATGGGGGAATTTCTCGAAGGTGTCTTTCAGGTCGCCAACAGCAAAGGGACGTGGGTCAACAATTTCGCCAGCGCCAAAGCGTTGGGCAGCAACGTAACCAAAGTCGTAGGGCAAATCACCGTGGGTAATTGTCGGACCTTCGTCAATTGCCAAAACACGTTTGCCGCGGATGGCAAAGGGATCTTCAACAAAGATGGGGGAAGCAGCATCAACAATGATTGCTTCAGGATTGGTTTCGAGCAAGTTGCGGCGAACCAGTTCAACCATCAAAGGATCAGCGGTGTCAACTTTATTGATAACAAAGACGTCAGCAGCGCGAACGTTGACTTCGGCGGGGTAGTATGCCAATTCATCACCAGCGCGGTGAGGATCAGTAACAACGATCAAAACGTCGGGTTTGTAGAAGGGCATGTCATTATTGCCACCGTCCCAAACGATGATGTCAGCTTCTTTTTCAGCTTCGCGCAGGATGGCTTCGTAGTCCACACCAGAATAGATCACCACACCATTTTCGATATGGGGTTCATACTCTTCACGCTCTTCAATCGTGCACTCGTGTTTTTCGAGGTCAGCAAGTTCACCAAAGCGTTGCACAGCCTGTTTTGCCAGGTCACCGTAAGGCATTGGGTGGCGGATAGCCACAACGTTAAAACCGAGCTCTTGCAAGTCAGCAACAACACGGCGGCTGGTTTGGCTCTTGCCACAACCAGTACGGGTAGCGCAGACGGCAACCACTGGTTTTGTGGATTCGATCTGAGTTTCTCTTGTGCCCAGCAAGCGGAAGTCCGCGCCTAAGGCATTCACCATGGCAGATTTCGACATCACGTAATCATAGGGCACGTCGCTATATGCAAAACAAACTTCGTCAACTTCCAGTTTCTCGATCAGTTCAGGCAAATCTTCTTCTGCGAGAATGGGGATACCCTCAGGATAAAGCTCACCAGCCAAAACGGCAGGATAGCGGCGATCTTCGATGCCAGGGATTTGGGTAGCGGTGAAGGCGACGACTTCATACTTATCGTTGCCACGATAGAAGGTGTTAAAGTTGTGGAAATCGCGACCTGCGGCTCCCATGATGATTGTACGTATACGACTCATAGTTTCTCCTTTAGTCTGTGTTTAATTTACTGTTCTATTCTATCTCATTTTTACATCACTTGTGGGGCTTTAATGCCCAATAAGTGAAGTGAGTTTTCAATTGTAATGCGCGCGGCACTGGTTAGTGCCAAACGCGCGGCTTTTATCTTAGCTTCTGTGTTCAAAACAGGACATTGATTGTAAAAGTCATTAAAAGCTTTAGCCAAATCGTAGGCATAGGTGGCAATAAGCGAAGGTTTGTAATCCTTGGCGGCTTTGGCAAGTTCCTGAGGCAGTCGCGAGATATGCTCAATCAGATTGACTTCCGCAGGCTCAAGTTCATAATCAAAACTGGTTTGGGCATGCGTGTCTGTTACAGCGCCTCGTTTCAAAATGCTATTGGCACGCACACAGGCATACTGAATATATGGCGCGCTTTGTCCATTAAAGTCTAAGGCGCTATCCCAGTCAAAGGTTACAATCTTGGTATTCTCGCGGGATATCATCGGGTATTTAATAGCGCCAATGGCAACCATTTCGGCAATATCATGTTGCGTTTCAGAGCTAAGATCAGGGTTTTTCTCTTTAACAATGCTCAAAGCGCGTTCTGTTGCCTCGTTAATCAGGTCATCCAGCAAAACCACCGTGCCATCCCGGGAGGACATGGTTACGTTGCCGGGTAAATTGACAATTTCATAAGCCAAATGGAAGATCTTATCCGCCCAGTCAAAGCCCATCAGTTCAAGCACCTTGCGCATTTGCTTCATATGCAGGCTTTGGCGCACGTCAATCACATAAATGGATTGATCCAGTGGATATTCCTCAAACTTCATAATTGCCAGGGGCAATTCTTTGGTTGCATAGAGCGAAGTTCCATCCGAGCGCAAAATCACAGCCACGCGATATTCTTCTTTGGTGCCCAGCATTTTGTCCAGGTCGATAATAACTGGGTTTTCAGGGCGACCATCCTCAGCAAGTCCCATTTCCAGAATTTTTTCAACCAGAACCTTGCCCGACTCTTCCACATCGCTTTCAAAGTAGATCCTGTCAAAACGCGCGTCCAAAAGGGCATAAACCTGGTCAAAACCGTCCATTGACCATTGGCGTGTCTTGAGCCATAGTGCTTCTATATCCTTATCACCAGCATCCCAGCGACCAAAATAGGCGCGACAAGCTTCTTCAAAACCCGGCTCATCCTGAAAACGTCTGTCAGCCTCAGAGTAAAGGTCCGCCATCCAGCGCATAATATCAGCCGGGGGTTCCTCGCCGGCATGGTACATCTCGTAATTGCACATCCATTTGATGACGTGCAAGCCAATATCCCCAATGTAATTGGCACGGATAACCTTATCGCCGTTGGCTTCAAGAATGTTACAAACGGAACTTCCCAAAATAACATTCCGCAAATGGCCCACATGAAGTGGCTTGTGGGTATTGGGATTCGAATACTCCACCATCACTGTTTTGCCACTAAGCGACGCCATGCCGTAGCAATGCTCTGCAAAATGCACATAATCAATCACCTTGGCGGCATATTGGCTGGTTTCGTAGTAAAGGTTCAGGTAACCCTTTACAGCTTCACTACGCGCGAAACCCTGTGGCAATCCAAGATAATCCTTTAAGGCTTCCGCCAGATTTTGGGCATGCTGCGGAACAGGACCGCTCTTGTTTGGATCAGCCGCTGCTAAGGGAAAAAGCGGCGCAGCAATGCCCCATTCACCACTAAAGGGAATGTTTCGAAATTCAATCTTCCCTTTCGGGAGGCCTCGTTCCAGGCAAAATTGATCTATTCTTTGAATAAGGTCGTTTTGTTCATCAAAAAGCGTCATAAGCTGTCACCAACCTTTTATTATAACATCTCATTGTGGGTCTTCCGGATTTTTGTAGGATAACTTTTGAAAGCCCCTCATTATTTTACCCAGCTTAAACGCAAAAGCGAGGACAAACCTCGCTTCAATTTGCTTTTCTAAGAGCTCATCACTGAGCCTGGGTTTGCTTAGTCTTGCAGACTGTTGTAATGTGCCATCAAGCGGGATTTGCGTCGGGCGGCATTGTTCTTGTGGATAACACCCTTGCTTGCAGCTTTATCAAGCGCCTTAATCGCTTTGGCGACTTCAGCTTTTGATTTTTCAACATCTTCAGCGTGGATGGCAGCCATTGCCTTGCGCACATAGGTGCGAGCAGAACCGCGGTACACACGATTGCGCAGCCGCTGTGCCTGATTTTGTTTATTCCGCTTAATTTGAGACTTAATATTAGCCAATTCTTCCTCCGTACAAAACTTTCATATACACGATTGTTTATTGTACAACATTTTTGAAATCTGTCCAGAGCAAATTTTCAACATATTTGTTTTTTCCCTGGATAAATCTGATACATGTTCAGCCAGGGGCTAAACGGATACGGCTAAAAGAGTATAATTCCCCCTATGCAAGAACTAATCGCCGGCATTCACGCCCACACAACCTTCTCGGATGGCTCTGGAACGCACGCTCAACTCGCCCAGGCTGCCATGAAAGCCGGCTTGGATGTGCTCATCACCACCGACCACAACGTTTTGGTGCAAGGCCTCGATGGCTACCTGCAAAAAGGACGCAAACGCATGCTCCTGCTTACTGGTGAAGAAGTGCATGACCAAACCCGCCGACCCGGCGCTCAGCACATGCTGGTGATGGGTGCCAACCGTGAGCTGGCAAAGTTTGCATCGGATCCCCAGGAACTCATCAAACAAGCCAAAAGCTCTAACGCACTCAGTTTCATCGCCCACCCTAACGATATTCCTTTACCTCATTCCGGCGAAAAAGACTTCCCGTGGACCAACTGGAACATCACTGGTTTTACTGGTATCGAGCTCTGGAACCAACTCAGCGAATTCAAAGACCGCTCGCCCAGTCGCGTTAAAGCCTTGTTCCACGTGCTTTTTCCTGCTTTTTACTCCTTAGGTCCAACAACAAAAACGCTGGAACTGTGGGATCAGCTCTTGTTGAGCAAAACACATCCGGTGGTTGCCATCGCGGGCGTGGACGCTCATGCCAACAAAAAACATTTAGGACCCTTCTCGCGCAAAATATTCCCCTATGAATGGCATTTTAAAAGCCTGCGCACGCACATCCTAACCCCAAAACCACTTAGTGGCGAACTTAATCAGGATCGCCAAATGGTTTATGATGCGCTCCGCCAAGGGCATTGCTACCTGGGTTACGACCTGCCTCACCCGAGCAAGGGCTTTCGCTTTACCTGTAACACAGAAGATGGTTTATTTTGGATGGGCGATACCGTTTCAGCTCGCTCTGGGCTGACCTTTCAGGCGCGTTTGCCTATGCGCACCCACGTTCGCCTTATCAAAGACGGTAAAGTCATTAAAGAACATTATGACCGCGAAGTGCTCACCCATATCACCAAAGATCCGGGCATTTACCGTGTTGAGGTCTATATCGACTATCTCAATCGCCACCGCGGTTGGATTTTTAGCAACCCTATATACGCCACGCCTTAGCTTTTATGTGCTTTTGTCAGTTAACAGAATAAAAGCAAGAAGACCCACACCCTAACCCTCTCCCAAGGAGAGGGCAAATGAGCTCAAGCAGTCCCAGTAGAGGGCATAATCCGTATAGAAGTCTATCTCGACTACCACAACCGCCATCAGACCTGGATATTCATCAACTACGTTTTAACATTCTCAGTTTTAGGCAAGGCGGGGACATTTCATTGGTATAATTTAAACGGAGTTTCAATGATTACCTTTTTTGCCACCATTGAAAAGAAAATTCAAGCCTTGCTTGAAGACGGCATTGACCGCCTGTTACATCCCGGTGCGTCACACTCCCTCAGCGCGCAACTGCTAAGTCTTATTCAAGACAATATCCGCCAGGAAAAACCAAAATTTGGCATGGGCAGACATCAAAAGATTGCCCCAGACCTCATCAAACTTTTTGTGCCTTTTGAGCGTTATGATGCCTGGCAAAGCATACGCCCAACACTGGATGAAGTTGCCACAGAAATTGAGAAAAGTTTCACTGCCGAAGGCTATACCTTTGAACAAAAACCACACATCCAAATTATTGCCTCCGACCATCTGGCTCTTAACCAAATAGAAGTAACGACATCCTTTCATCAAGAGATTGAACAAACCGGGCAAACATCCCTGCTCAACATTGAAAACAGACCAAAAACTTTTGTCCCTCCGGCGGGAGCTTGCTTTATCCTCAACGGCAAAGAAAGTTTGCCCCTGCAAAAGGCAATCATCCATATTGGCAGGCACAGTAGCAACGACATCGTCATTCAAGACCCCATGGTCTCGCGTGAGCACCTGCAATTGCGCGCGCAAGGTGGTCGCTATTTTCTGTTTGACCTTAGCAGCACTGGTGGCACAAGCATCAACGGCATGCTCGTGCATACTGCCACTTTAAAACCTGGCGATGTGGTACGCATTGGGCAAACCACGCTTATTTACAACCAGGATGTGCCAGAAACAACAACAAAAACGATTGTGAGCGTATTGGACGAATGACACCTTTAGCTGGATTAATCTTGCGAATCCTATCCTTAGCCATGTTGTATGTCTTCCTGGGCATTGCCATCTGGATGCTATGGCGCGCAGTCTCCGCCAAAGAAGCTTCTGCCGGTCGAATCGCCATTCCCAGCATTTCTCTGGTGACTGATGAAAACGGCAAGCGTGAAGAGTTAAGCTTCACCAGCCAGGAAGTAAGCATTGGTAGAAGTCCCGAAAGCGATTTCAGGCTCGATAACCATACGGTTTCTGCCCGACATGGCAGGCTAAACTATCACTTAAACCAATGGTGGTATGAAGACCTTAATTCAACCAATGGTTCATTTTTACAAGGCATGCGTATTGAAGAACCCATCGTTCTAAAAGATGGTGACGAAATCGCTTTTGGCGAAGTTTATGTCAGTGTGTTTATTAAACCCGTTGATAAAACCAAGTAGAGGACAATATGACAGATAACATTTTATTCGGCATTATCGGAGGCTCCGGGCTTTATGATATTAAGGAGCTTGAAAACAAACAAAGTATTGAGGTGGATACGCCTTTTGGAAAACCTTCCTCACCCATCGTGATTGGTGAAGTAAAGGGACATAAATTGGCTTTTCTGGCACGCCATGGCATTGGGCACATCTATTCCCCCAGTGAGGTCAACTATCGCGCCAATATCTACGCTTTCAAATCCCTGGGCATCCGCGCCATTGTCAGTGTGAGCGCGGTGGGCTCATTGCGTGAAGATTACGCGCCCGGTCACATCATCGTACCCGACCAGGTTTACGATAACACCAAAGAGCGTAAACGTAGCTTTTTTGGCGAAGGCATGGTGGTGCATGTCAGTCCTGCTGATCCTTTCTGCCCTTGCCTAAGCAAACTTATGTTGCAAGCCTTGCGCGAACAAGACGCCGTGGTTCATGAAGGTGGCACACTGATTACCATCGAAGGTCCGCGCTTTAGCACACGTGGCGAATCGGAAACCTTCCGCAAATGGGGCATGTCATTGGTGGGCATGACCGCCGCGCCGGAAGTCTTTTTGGCCCGAGAAGCCGAAATGTGCTACACCACCATGGCGCATGTCACCGATTACGACTGCTGGCATATTAGCGAAGAACCGGTAACCGTTGAGATGGTCATCAATACCTTGCACAAAAACACAGAAATCGCTCAAAAAAGCCTAGTGCGTTTGGTCGAGCTGCTCGATAAAGCCCACACCGAAGGCATGGACTGCTACTGTGATTGCGAAGACGCTCTCAAATATGCCTTCATCACAAACCCGAATTACATCTACGAAGAAAAGAAGCACGGCCTTAGCCTCTTAACTGGCAAATACTTTAGTTAGAACCATGAATAGCAAAAGCAAAACCCAACGACAACCCAATTTGATTCGCTATGGGGTTTTGTTTGTGTTCTTGTATGCTTTTGCGCTTTCGTTGGCAACAGCCATTCGTGGACATTTAAGCACCTTTCAGGTTGATTGGCAATATTTTATTCCCTTTGCTGCTTGGTTACTTGGCGTGCTGGGCTTAAACTATGCGGTAAAGCGCTACTTACCCAACCGCGACCCGTGGATTTTCCCAATTGTTATATTGCTTTGTGGTTGGGGATTGCTGACCGTTTGGCGGCTCTCGCCAGCGCTGGGCAGAAAACAGATCCTTTGGTTTTTGATTAGTTGTCTACTTTTTTACATCGGATTACGTCAAAAAGACCTCATTGTAAGGCTCAAAAAGTATAAATACCTCTGGCTTTTCCTGGGTCTAGTGCTGATAGGGCTTACTTTTTGGGTAGGTGTCAATCCCAGTGGATTGGGTCCAACCCGTTGGTTAAAAGCTTTTGGCGTTTATTTCCAACCATCAGAGCCGCTAAAGCTACTGATGCTGGTTTACATCGCCGCATATTTTGCAGACCAGGTCAAACCCAACACCTCGCTCATTGCCAGTATATTGCCCACGCTTATCATCATCGCCATCACCGGAGTAATGTTGATGAGTCAACGCGACCTGGGCACCGCCTCACTCTTTTTGGGCTTTTACGTGTTGATGCTCTTGGTAAGCACAAACAGCCGTAAATATCTTTGGATTGTGCCTGTGCTTGCCATTCTTGTTGTTGTGGCTGGTTATTTCACCTTGGATATCGTTAAAACCCGGGTTGATGTTTGGCTAAACCCATGGCTAAATACTTCTGGCAGTTCTTACCAAATTGCTCAGGCTCAAATCGCGGTAGCATCGGGCGGTCTTTTTGGCACTGGCCCAGGTTTGGGAAGTCCTGCCTTTGTGCCAGTTGCCGTTTCGGATTTCATTTTCACCAGCATTGCCGAAGAAACCGGATTACTTGGCACATCAGCCTTGCTCATCATGTACGCCATTATCATCATTCGTGGCATCAGCATAGCACTCGCCTCCAAAACAACCTATGGCAGATATCTGGCTTTTGGTATCTCCATGTTTCTGGCATTACAAAGCCTTTGGATCATCTGTGGCAATTTGGGTTTGTTACCCCTTACTGGGGTCACCTTACCTCTGATGTCTTATGGCGGTTCATCCTTACTCACCAGCCTGCTTGCCATCCTGCTCCTGCTAAAAATAAGCTCCGATTCAAGCGCAATACCCTTGCCCGATAAAGCCCGCGCACCTTATCACCGCATCTCTGCCATTGTTTTGGTCATATTCGTTGCGATCATCGGCTGGAATAGTTACCTTGCCGTCTTTCATCGGGAGGTGATCGTCGCCAAACCCGAAAACACGCGTTGGTCTATTGATGACCGCTATTCACCACTTGGTAACATATTAGACCAAAGTGGCAACACCATTGTACGGACCATTGGCATGCCAGGTGACTATGAGCGCGAATTGTTAGTCCCAAGCTTGAGCACCAGCATTGGCTATACAAACGCCCGATTGGGTAAGTCTGGGCTGGAACGCAGCCAGTACCCTTATCTGCGCGGTACAGAAACCCGCAGCCAGGAAACCATTGGGCAGCATCAGCTACTCTTCAATCAACCGCCACCTGGCAGCGACATAAAACTGAACATCATCCTGGACCTTCAGGAAAAAGCTGATGAACTTCTCGGCGATCAAGCCGGCGCTGTCATTCTCCTAAACGCAATAACCGGTGAAGTCTACGCGCTTGTCTCGCATCCTTACTTTGACCACAGCAGCATTGCAGACGAGTGGGAAACCTGGCGCGAGCGCGAAGATGCCCCCTTGCTCAATCGCGCCACACAAGGCTCATACCCCATCGGGACGCTTGCCAACACGCTTATCATGAGCTCCTATTGGGCACAGCAAGGCAGTGATGAGCTTCTTGTGCCGCAATTTGATGTCCAACCGGATCAATACTGTGCAAAAGCAATCCGAATAAAAGGTGAGCTTAACGGCATACAACACGGCTGTGAATCAAGCACACGGAACCTCATTAACCTCAACGATCTGCTTCAACTAACAGACCAATTGGACCAATTTGGTTTATACAGTGTGCCCAAATTCTCTCTGGAACTGGCTCAACCGCCTGTAAAACCCACGCAAAATTACTTCAACAAAATCCAAACCCTGATACCAGAGGCGGCTGTTAGCCCCTTGCAAATCTCTTTAGTCGCAGCCTCGATAACAAACGATGGGCAAAAAGTGAGCCCTCGTTTGATTAATGCTTATCAAACCGAAGAGGGACTTTGGAAAAGCTACACGGAACCCAGCCAGGCTGCCCTGGTTCTGCCAAGCCGGGTTGCTAAAGCCACCCGTGATTTTTTAAGCCAGGACACCGATGCTTATTGGTTCGCGATGGGTCATGGTTTCCGTGAAGATAATCAGATTGTCACTTGGTACATGGGCGGCACAAACGAAGCTTGGACAGCCACGCCCTTAGCAATTGCGATTGCCATTGAAGGCAACAATCCCAGTCTTGCCTATAAAATAGCCGAGAGTTTACTCGTTCCACAAGTGAACAAATAAACTCCCGGTAAATAGTTTCAAAACAGCTTTTAAATCAGAATTCGCAAGAATTTACGCTTGCCAACCTGTAAGACACCGCCAGTGGTAATCATTTCGGTCGGGTTACCCACAGTAACACCATCGAACTTAACGCCTTGTTGCGAAATAACTCTGCGTCCTTCACTACGGCTTCCCACCAAACCCTGATCCACAATCACATCTAAAATAGTGTACTCGCCTGCCTTAAGCGCCACTTCAGGGATATCATCAGGCACATCACCTTTTTGGAAGGCGGTTACAAAATGATTTTCAGCTTCATCCGCCAGGGATTCGTCATAAAACGCGGAAGTAATCGCGTAAGCCAGCTTCATCTTGGCATCGCGGGGATGGATGGAGCCGGTTTCCAATGCGCCCAAAAAGGCATAAAGCTCCTGCTGTGACCATTTGGTAACCAGCTTGGCATAAAGTGGCATAACATGATCCGGCACGCTCATCACCTTGCCGTACATATCCTCGGCGGTGGTGTAAATGGGAATGTAATTGCCCAAGGACTTGCTCATCTTTTGCTCACCGTCTGTGCCTGGAATAAGCGGCATCAGAATGGCGATATTTGGACGCTGTCCATAACTCTGCATCACTTTTCTGGAAGCAGTAAGCACATTAAAGAGCTGGTCCGTCCCACCTATCTGAACATCAACATCCAAGTGATGCGCATCAAAGCCCTGGGTGATTGGGTAAAGCATTTCATGCAAGTAAATCGGCTCATTGGCTTCCCAGCGTTTATGCAGACCTTCACGATTCAACATCTGCTGCACGGTAAAGTTAGTCAAAATCTGAAAAATTTCTTTGTAGGGGATGTCATTGAGCCAATCACCGTTGTAAACAACCTTGGTTTTTTCTCGATCCAAAACCCTAAAAGCCTGTTCCTGGTAGGTGCGGGCGTTTTCCATGATCTCGTCAAGCGTTGCCAAGGGCCGGGATTTATCACGCGCGGACGGGTCACCAATCAAAGCGGTAAAGGAGCCGATGACAAAGTAGACTTCGTGCCCCAATTCCTGAAATTGCGCCAGTTTGCGCAAAGGCACAGTATGGCCAAGGTGAAGGTCAGAGGAAGTTGGGTCAAAACCACAATAAACCTTGAGAGGCACACCCGTACGATCGGATTCGACCAAGCGTTCGCGAAGCTCATCAGCCATAGCGTCATAAACCTGTTTGTCGCCATATTCAGCGCCCCGCATCAGATAATTAACTCGCTCATCAATGTTCATTGCATCCTCCATATCAACCCCAAATCGGCGTAGGGTTCACGTAATCTTGGGCTAAATTCTACCATTAAGTCGCTTAGATGATAAAAAGCCACCTGATTGGGTGGCTTTTCAAGCTTAGCGCGTTAATTTGGATTAATCTTCAGCCTCATCAGGCAACTCAGGTTCATCAGGCTCGTCAATTTCTTGAATGGCTTCTTCCACGTCGACGATTTCATCTTCGACAGCTTCATCCAGCACCTCTTCAATGTCGTCAAGCTCTTCTTCCAGCACCTCTTCAACTGCATCCGGATCTTCACTCAAGTCCACATCCAGTTTGTTGGCATCCTCAAGGTCACCCTCAACTTCACTTTCAACGGCTTCTTCCAGATTTTCATCACTGATTTCCTCACCGTCCACGACCATTTCTTCGGTTACATCTTCTTTGGCGGGTTTGAAAACAGTGTGGCGCAAAATAAGGGCAATGATGGCAACAAGCATCACCACCAGCATCACGCTTTGGTTGATATTAATGCCGCTTTTGGTTAAAGATGGCACAAGTCGTACAAACTCAAGGCTAAAGCGAATGGCGGGGTAAAACACAAGATAAAGCAAAATAAGGTCGCCCTTATAGAGCTTTTTCTTGAATACGCGGCTGATAATCAAGAGCAAAATACCGGCAACAGTATTGAGTAAAAATTCATACAGGAACAAAGGATGATAAGTTTCAATCGCTTCGAAACCGGGATAGCGATAGAGCGGATCGATTTTGATTGCCCAGGGTAAGGTACTGGGTTTGCCATAAAGCTCTTGGTTGATAAAATTACCCCAGCGTCCAATGCCTTGCGCGATAATGAGCCCCGGCGCGATATAATCTGCCCACTCGGCAAAACTGAGCTTCTTTATCCGGGTGTAAAGCAACAAAGCCAGTGCACCGCCAATAACGCCGCCAGGAATACCCAAACCACCCTTCCAAATCTGCAAAATGAGTAATGGGTTTTTAAGGTACTCTGCGGTTGTGATACCGTCAAAGTAACCGGGTGTAAAGACGTGCCACAATCTGGCGCCAACGATGCCACCAATTAAAAGCCATGGCATCAAATCGACTATTATTTCCGGGTTTTTACCGTTTTTCTTTGCTTGCCAAGCGGCAATCGCTGCGGCTACCAGCGCGCCTAATATAATTAGTAACGCATAATACCGAACAACAAATTTTCCTATACTAAAACCAAGCCTAGGGTCCATACTTATCCTTTCTGTTCAAGCTCAGTTTCGCTTTGTATTGACTGTTTCCAGACAGCGACCATCCGCATCAACGCGGTGATATGAGCAAGTAAAGCTATTATAACAAGAGCAATCCATAGAATGCCAAATAAAAGTCCCACAATAAGCACAATTGAGCGCTCAACCCGGGTCATGATGCCTGTTTTGGCTTCAAATCCTAAGCCTTCTGCTCGCGCGCGGGCATAAGACACCAAAACCGCACCACTCGCAGCAGCAAAACATAACATCACCCCTAAAACATTCCCCTCTGTGAAGAAAAGGTACAAAATGCCAGCATAGACAAAAAGTTCACTGTAACGGTCAACGAAGGAATCTAAAAAAGCGCCAAATGGCTTATTTCCTCCAGAAAGACGGGCTATAGCACCATCCACCGCATCCAAAGGTGCCATCACAAGCAATACAACACCACCCCAAAAGGGATAGCCCAGGGCAATTGCCACAGCCGCACCAATCGCACCCAACAAACCTAAGACCGTAACCGCATTGGCACTCAACCCTATTTTGATAAAGCCTTTGGCAACCGTATCTAGTACCCCTTTAAAAACACGCCTTAGAAAGGATTCGAGAGTAAACTTTTTCTTTTCTTGAGAGTCCATGTTTATTCTGTTTCACTGTCTTCTTCGGGAAGAATTTCGCGTTCCCTGCCACCGCTTTGGGCTTCGCCGATAATACCCCGCGCTTCAAGCTGGTCAATGAGCCAGGCGGCTTTAGGATAACCGATGCGTAGTTGGCGTTGCAAGAAAGACGCGCTGGCTCGTTTTTGTTTTCTCACCAACTGAATAGCTTCCTGGATGATGCCCTCATCACTGTCTTTTTCACTTTCTTCCAAAACAATCGCTTCCCAAGGCGCTTCTTCTTCAATCTCTTCAACCATATTTGTTGACGAAGATTGAGGTGCCTGGGGATCTTGTGTTGGCAAGGTTTCAATCGGGATGCTTTGTTTTTCCTGCGTCGTATGCTTTGCCCACCAATCCAAAACGTTTTGGATCTCTTTATCGCTCACCATAGCACCTTGCGCACGCTGAGGAATACCGGTGCTGGGATGCAACAAGAGCATATCGCCCTTGCCCAGCAAAGTTTCCGCACCATTCGCGTCCAAAATCACCCGCGAATCCACCGAACTTGCCACAGTAAAAGCTATACGCGTGGGGAAATTGGCTTTAATCAAGCCTGTAATCACATCCGCGCTAGGCCTTTGCGTTGCTACCACCAGGTGCATGCCCACTGCGCGTGCCTTTTGCGCCAATCGCACCAAGGCGGTTTCGGTTTCTTCCCTTGAGCTCATCATCAGGTCTGCGAGTTCATCAATCAAAATAACGATGCGTGGCATGGTTTCTTTACCGCTCTTTTTCATGCGGGTGTTGTAGGTGTCCAGGTTGCGGGCTTGAACCTTTTCAAGCTTTTGATAACGCGCGTCCATTTCTGTGGTTGCCCAGCGAAGCACACCCATAATGCGGTCGGTGTTGGTTTCAACTTGCCCAAACAAATGTGGCAAGCCATTGAAGCGGTTCAATTCAACCCGCTTAGGATCAATCATGACCAATTTGAGATCATCCGGATGGTTGTTCATCACCAAACTAAGGGTAATAGCCTGGATACAAACCGATTTACCGGAGTTGGTTGTACCCGCGATAAGCAAGTGAGGCATGCTGGAAAGGTCAGAAACAAGGGGAAAACCAGAAACATCCCGCCCGAGTGCTAATGCCAAAGGTGCTTTAAGGCGCATAAATTCTGGTGATTCCAGCAATGCCCGCAGGCGAACTGTGCTCACTTCACTGTTGGGCACTTCAACACCCACATAGGACTCACCGGGTACGGGCGCCTCAATACGTAAGCGCTCAGCCTTTAATGCCAGTGCCAGGTCACGTGAAAGACTAGAAATCTGAGAAATACGCACTTTGTGTTTTTCATCGCCGGCTTTATCAAGATAGCCAGGCTCCACCGCGTATTGGGTCACTGTGGGACCAACACGATAGCCAATCACTTTTGCAGGCACGCCAAAATCAGCCAGGGTTTGCTCCAGCAAGCCAGCATTCATATTGATGGTTGCCTGGTTTTCGGTTATCAGTTTTTCCATAGCCAATAGACTCAATGGCGGCAAATCAAGCTGCCTTTCAGGTAGTTTTGCCTGGCTCTGATCTCTTGCCTGCCTGGCAGGTTTTCTGATGCGGGTTTGCGTTACTGGCGGATTGCTTTCTTGAACAGTCGCTTCAGCTGTGGGACGAGGTCGACGGATAACGGTTTCTTCAACCGGTTCAGCGATGGGCGCCTCTACACGTTCTGGCAGTGCCATCACAGGAGCGAGCGCATCCAAGGCTTCAAGTTGGGCACGCCGCATGGATGGTAATTGTTTTAAGCCGGCTTTACGGGCTGCCCAGCGCTCCAGCCTGGCTAACTGGTTTGAACCATACAAAAAAGTCACCAAACTCAAAACTAACAAAATGAAACCAGCCAAAATCCTGCCTGTTAAATTCACCAATAAAATAGACACCCCAAAGCCAACAATGCCACCCAAACCAGCACCAGCGCGGATTTTGTTTATCGCAAAAGCCAATGATTCCGACATATCCACAAAACACGTCAACACACCCAGGAACAAGAAAAAGCTGAGCTCCAACAATAGCACTCTGCCGATCTTAACATTTCTTGCCTGGTTCTTTCGCCAAAGCAAAAGCGAAGCGCCTGCCACAAAAACCGCTATCGCCACAAAAAATCTGCCAATACCAAAACTTTGTTTTAGAATCAACACCAAGGGACTAATAAAACCGCCCTTAGTCAAGCCAAAAACGCCCAATAAAAGTACCGCACCAAAAGCAAGCATAAGAATACCCAAAAGGTCTTGGGCAAACTTCAGCGCGTTCTCGCTTCCGGGTGCCTGGGCATTTTTATCTGTGCTTCGTAAGTCCAGGAACTTAAACCCGGTGTCTTGCACAATAAGATTTTGTTGATTATTTCGTGTTGATTCTGCTTGCGTCACAATAATGCTCCATCCTTCGATAGCTTCTGGTAAAGATGATGCACTATTTGTGCCAAAGCAGGCTTTTTTACCCCCAAACCAAACACAAACCAAACAATAAAGTGCTGCTTATTCGCTGTGTTCAGCTTCCATTTCAACAATCATTTGGGTAATGTTTTCCAGCGCAACGCGTTGCTTGCGGTACAAGTCCGCTTCAGACATCGACAATTTACGGGCAACCTCACGCACCTTCTCACCTTGCACAAACTTTAGGTCCAAAATGTTGTACAAAATCCAATCGCTGGTGTATTTTCGGTCACCCTCAGGTCTGGTTCGCTCAATGGCTGTTTTCAAAACCGCCCGCAAGGCGTTTATCCGATTGCCCTCAAAATCCTCCAGGTTTGCCTCAACAATCTTAAATGACAAAAGAGGGTTGTTGGTCAGTTTTGGTCCACCCCAATAATGGGTCATGGCATCGCGCACCCAGGCAAAGATTTCCGGATTAGCCTCACGCACACCGGATTGATACAAGCCACGCCGGTCGTAAGAGGTACTGGCGCGCAAATCCTGAATATAATCGACTTCCGATTGGAGCATAGCAATCGAATCGATGACATGTTTCTGCAAATGGCGATCCTGAAGCGCCAGGTTTGCCCTTTCAGTGAGCAAACGCACGGCATCTTCTGTTTCTGGCTCGAGCTCTTCCTTAGGCTGCTTAAAGCCACAAATACCCAAAAGTTGCCAGTCATCCAGATCAACCGCATCCAATAATGGGATCAAACAAAGCTCACCCCAATCCAAAATAGGTTTATCTTCTTTGCTTGCTTTTTTGATGCTATCCAAAGCATTGGACACCATGGGAACATTGGCAAGCACACTTTTATCACCCGCGGAAACAATGGATTCAACCTCGTTGCCATCATAAACGGCAATAAAGCAACCTTCACTTTGCACCTGGTCGCAAATAGATGCCACAATGGTTTCCAAAAACTGATTAAGGTCTTTTTTGGTCAACATGCGGTCTTGCAAACTTTGGATAATCTCAAGATCGCCTTTTTCTTCACCCCAGAAGAGCTTTTGCTCTAAACGTGGTGAGAAAATGGTGATGAGATATTGCAAAATCAGCATGGATGCCACCATGACCACTGGAATGTATTCGTTATATGGGTCTCCCTGGCTCAAACCATAGCGCCTCACGATAGTGGTTAGTGCCAGAACAACAGCAACCACAAAAGGTCCCCGCAACAGCCAGCGCAAAAGCCGGCTCTTAATGGCACGATCTGTCCACGGCATACCAAAGAAAGACACCACATAAGCCATTACAACCAGTGTCGGCATGGTAATCGAAGCAAGGCTAATGGAAATAAACCAGAAAAAGTCAGGATAAGATGCAAAAAACCGATTGCCATGGAACAAGAAGATAATGCTGGTTAATGCCGGAATAGCTGCGCCCGCCAGTAAGTAAACAAGGCGTCTGCGACTGGTTGAAGTTACACTTCTGCGGGTAGCCCTAATCAGATTGGTGCTGGCAAGAAACATCACCAACAGATAAAACCAACCGAACCAATACGTCACTTGATTGCGCTCAAGATAGAACATAGGCGCTTTTTTACTTGCCAAACCACCCACGGTAATGCCAAACCATACCAAAACCGCCATCACCAGACTAACAGCATAAACCGCAAACACAATCTTGCGCCGTCTGCCCCGACTGGGTCTGCCAGTGAGCGTGAGCACAACATCTGAAAAATGCAAATAAACAGCCGGCAACATCACCAAGCCAGTCCACTTGAGTTGCAACCATATTTGGGTGATGTGATCTTGCACGGAAATCGCGGCAATGGTCTCACTTGAATAAATCAAAACCACGCACAAAAGAATGAGCGCGAATGTTTGGGCAATCCGATCACGCCAATTAAAACCAGACGCATACATAAATAAGGCAATGGCAGTAATGGTTACCCCAGCCGTTAGAATTTGGTTGAGCGTTTCTAAAACAGCGGTCAGATTAACCGTAACAGTTGTTGTTGGCAAGGCTTAGCTCATCCTTTTCTCAAAAAATACAGCCGGGTCATGATTTGGGAAATACTGATCCATAAAACCACTCATCGCATAACCCAGCTTTTGTGCCAAACGAACCATTGGGTCATTTCTTAGCGGAATATCCAGCAAAATACGATTGTATTTATTGGTCGTTGCCCAGGTTTCACACACCGCGAGCATGGCAGTAGCAATCCCATTACGACGTGCGTCGTTGACAACAACTAAATCACAAACCCGAACAGTTTTGGGCAGATGATGCACATCCAAGACCATATACCCCAAAAGGTGGTCTTCTACCATCCCGACAAAAACCAAATCAGCCGCCTGCCAATGGGGAACCAGGTCATCCATATCCCTTGGATAAGCTAAATAAACCTCGCGGGGCAAACGAATGCGCTGGAAAGTGAAATGGGAGCTGTTTTCTTCGTTGCGGATTTCCTGTTTATAAGCATGGCGACTGCTAACAAAATGCTCCAATGCCAACATGCGGTCATAATAACTTTCATCTGCTAAGAAGATGTTTAGTTTTGCCATAAAGTCCTCAATCCCATTCCGTTCTCAAAAACCTAATCATTAATCGTTCTCGTCAACATGGATAATGATAATACACACATCCGATTCCATGCCCTGATTATCCAATGCCATTAAACGCACCAAATAAGGCCCGGGCAAAAGCTCACTGGTATACCAGTTGCCAATATTTTCTTCAATCTTAACACCGCTTCCGGCAGAAATCGTTTGCCAATTGGGTTCTCCCATCGTTGAAAAATCAAACTGATAGGATCCCAAACTGGCGGTGTTTACCGTTCCTTCAAATTTTACAACACCTTTGGCGTGATCATTGTGTTGGGGTTTGTTGATTTCCAAAACCCCTGCCTCACAATTGGTATCCAGACCCTCAACCTCAGCTTGAGGATATCGGGTTGGGGTTGGTGTGGCATCTTCCGGCACTTCAATAAGGGATGGATCCAGCGTTGCTGTAGGCGTCATAAGCTTATCAATGGTTGGTGTGGCATAACTTGGTGCCTGGTCGAGTTCACCCACCAAAAAGGTTGCCACCACAAATTCTCCGGCTGTAAGCATGCCCACTAAGATGAGCACCGTTGCCGCAGCAGCAATATTGCGCCTGGCTGCTTCCCGCTCTAAGCCGAATACAGCTTTGTTTTTTTCTTCGTATGCCAAAAGAATACGGCGCAAAAAAATGACCGCAACGATGCCCAAAATAATATAAATGGGCGCTTCAAATTCAGCCAAAAATCTGATGACTGAGTCCATTTTCCTTATCGCGATAATTCAGGCAATTTACATTCGCCCGACCACTGTCCGTACAATTTTCATCAATTTTGGCGCGATGATGTCACCTGTTTCGAGCACCTCTTCGTGGGTGGCTTTGTTGGTGCCATCCGGGTCAATTTTATTGGTAATTGTCGAGATACCCAAAATGCGCATGCCGCCATGTTTGGCAACAATCGCCTCCGGAACGGTTGACATACCCACCGCGTCCACACCGACCATCTTCAAAAAGCGGCAATCGGTAGGGGTCTCAAAGGTCGGCCCGGAAAGGCAAACATAAACACCTTCATGCATCGGGATATCCAATTCCTTGCCCACCTCACGGGTCAACTCAATGTACTCTGGGTCATAAACCGCGCTCATATCCGGAAAACGCGTTCCAAATTCGTCCAGATTGGGACCACGCAAAGGGTTTTCGCCTGCCATTGGCAAAAGCGCCAAATGATCGGTAATAATCATCAAATCGCCGGCAAAGAAGCTTTCACGCAAGCCGCCAGCGGCATTGGTGAGGATAAGCTTTTTAATGCCCAGTCTTTGCATCACACGAATGGGCAAGCCAATTTGAGACATGCCATGACCTTCATAGTAATGCGTGCGGCCTTGCAAAACCAAAACTTTTTTGCCCTCAAGCTCACCAATCACCAGACGACCCTTGTGCCCAGGCACAGTGGATACAGGCCAATGAGGCAACTCACGGGTAGGAATAATGGTGGGGTTTTCCACGGAATCTGCCAATTCGCCCAAACCGGAGCCAAGGATTAGCGCAATTTCTGGTTGAATGGTCGTTCGTGCGCGAATGGCATCGGTGGCTGCGTCAATTTGTTCGATGGTGATGAATTTTGACATGTTTTTTCTCCTGTCTTTAATAAGTCGATTATATCATTGATAGTCGGGCTGATTTTTGTTTAGCCGTTCAGTAAACCCTATTTAACGAAAAATCTCCTTATGGAAGGAGATTAATCTGACTGTTATTTTCTAAATGGCGAGACTGGGATTTGAACCCAGAACCAATGGCTTATGAGTCCACTGCTCCACCGTTGAGCTATCTCGCCCAGTGCCCAAAAATATTACCCGAGATTAGGATAAATGTCAAACCCTTTTCAGCTTTAATCATTCCGGATTTATATTAGCTCGTTTTTGAAGCTAAACCGACGCAGGAAAAGCGGTGTTTGGGTTCTCTTCAATGATGATCGCATCAACTTGCCCAGATGTCAGGTTGCTTAATTGTTGGTTGAAGCTCTCAAGTTGGGTGTCCTCAAACTGCACCGTAAGGGTTACATCCACACCAAATTCATCCTGGAGGATAAGCCCCTGGCAAGAGTCAACCAATCGCACACCTAGCTCATAAAGCGGATAGGGCAAAGAGAACATGAGTGTGGTTGTAGGAACCAGCGCCGCCGGCTTTACCAACTCCAAAACGGCTTTTACCGCTTCGCCATAAGCTTTCACCAATCCACCCGTGCCCAGTTTGGTACCGCCAAAATATCGTGTGACCACCACGACCACATTGCCCAAACCACTGCCTTGCAAAACAGCCAAAGCTGGACGACCAGCCGTGCCCTGGGGTTCACCATCATCTGTACAATGGGAGATGATGCTTTGCCCATGCCCAATGATAAACGCCGGAACATGGTGGGTGGCATCCGGGAAGCGTTTTTTAGTTTCCATCAGAAATGCTCTGGCTTCTTCCACGCTGTTGGCAGGCGACAAACTGGCAATAAAACGTGAATTCACAACACGTATCTCTGTTTCCACCGCTTCCAGCGGAACCAAACGCTCTATCTTGCTATCCATGCCTTAATCATACTCTAAACCGGACTCATTTTTCTCAATGCTTTCACCCTATTTTTTCATGAGAAGAGCATTAGCTTCCCAAGCTAATCGTCATCGGATCACGAAAACAGCTATAATAACCGCATCAAAAGAGAACACCATGCACCTCATCATCATCCCCATCAGCATCCTCACCTTCATCCTCTTTGGCTATGACAAAGCCCAATCCAAGCGCGGTGGGCAACGCATACCAGAAAAAACCTTACTTCTTATCAGCATTTTTGGCGGTGCACTTGGTGGCTTGCTGGGCATGCAAATTTTCCGCCACAAGACCAGACACCTTCATTTTTGGCTTATTCTCAGCTTTGCGGCTCTTGTCCACATCGCGATTTGCCTTTGGTACGCCAATATCATCTAAAACACGATAAGACCAATCAAAAAATACCTTTTCTGCACCCAAGACACACTTTTAAGCTATACTTTAAGGAATAGTTTAAAGGCCAAGATGATGGTGACGATTGCAGATGTCAATGAAATTCGACCCCAAATGGGGAAAGAATTTAACGTGTGCGATTTTGTGCCCAAAACACCCAACATCCAAAAAGCTTGGGAATGGGGCAAAAAAGTACACGCTGGTCAGTTGCGCCTCTCTGGTGAACCCTATTTTGAAACCCATTGCGCCTGGGTAGCAGCCTTTATCGACAACCTTGTTGGCATTGAAAGCTGGACGATTGCCGCCCTGCTGCATGACGCAGTGGAAGATCAAGGTGAAACCTTCGAAGAAATCCAGGCACTCTTCCCGGGCAAGCTTGGTCAAGAAGTTACCCACATCATTGACGGCCTCACCAAAATGAGCAATCCTCGCGATGGCTCAAGCCGCGAAATTGAAACCCTCAGAAAAATTGCCATGTTCCGCGACCCTGCCGTTTTTCTGGTTAAACTCGCCGACAAAAGTCATAACTTAATGACCTTGCAATACCAATCGCCCAGCAAACAATGGCAAAAAGCAACCGAAGCCATTCGCGCTTATGGCAAGCTGGCTGGCATTCTGAACTGTTACAGTTGGCGGCGTTGGATCGAAGATATGGCATTCCCCTATGCCGAACCTGATTCTTACCAACGCGTTAAAGAAAGAATTGATGCCGATCCTCGCTTGAACCTCAATTTCATTCGCTATTACCTTTCTGAACTGGGCAATTTAATCAACGCCGAAGGGCTTGAAGGCTCAGTGCGCTTTACCGTTAATGGCTATTGGCAAAGCTGGGATAAACTGCAACGCATGGCACGCGCCCGTCGCGCTTCTCTGCAGGATTTTTCCGCACTCAATGACCTGATCAGTTTCCGCATGATTCTCAAAGAACCGGATGAATCTGCTTGTTATCAGCTTTTAGGCAGGGTGAACAAATACTTCAGCAAAATGCTCGATCAGGACCGTTTTGATGACTACATCGCTGCTCCACAAAACGGCTATCGTGCCCTGCAAGTGACCAGTTACCTGCCAGGTTCCGGTGCCGTAGAAATTGCCATCGCCACCGATGAAATGGAAGGCGAAAACACCTGGGGCGTGGTTTACTGCATCAAAAACAACAAAGACATCAGTAAATACAACCCTATTCAAATTTTGACCCCTTACGGTGGCACGCGTTTCTTGCAGGAACCTGCCACCGTTTTAGATGGTGTTGCTGCCATCCAGGAGTTTTATCTCGACAAAATCAACAAAGTCATGGTCAATGGCGAGGAACGCCATATTTATGACACACTCGACCCCGGAGATGTGGTTGAAGTGCTCACCGGTGGCAACACCAAAGTGCCTGAGCCCGAATGGCTCAATCATTGCGATGCCAGCACCGCGCGACGCTTGCGCATCGTTTTAGCTCGCGTGAGCCTCAAAGAAGCCAGCCAGAAAGGCAAATTGATGAGCCACGCGGTACTCGCCGAACGGGGTATTTTGGACCTGGAGGATATCAACGCGCTTGAACCCAGTCGGGTTGCAAACCTTTTGGGTATGCTGGCGTGTGCCAACGTGGATGATCTCTACGCGGCGATTGGTGAAAGCTCAGTTTTGTTACGGGAATTTGAAGACACCCTCGATTTGGTTGGCATCCAAAGCACAACACGTCGTTGGACTTCCATCTTGATTACCGGCTCAAACAAAGCCAATCGACCAGGCATTTTGGCATCGATTGCCGGCTTAATCTCTAAATCCAGTTTCAACATTTTGCGTACCGTCAACCACACCTTTAAAGATGGCACGTTCCAATTGCGCATGGTTTTGCCAGGTTTAACGGATGAACAAATTGCCTATCTTTACCAAATTTTAGACCTCCAGACTTTCCAATTGGAAAAGCTCGAAATCGCCTAAATTCTCTGACCTTCCTCAACTTTTCAACCCAATGAGTAAGCACAAGCTAACAAATATATGGCTTTTGTTCACGAATAATACAAGCGTGTTAGAATAGAACGATATAAAAACCCGCATTCAAACGGATGATAGGACTATCGTATGCCTAAAATTCAAAATCGAGCCTTTACTTTTGCCCTTCTAATGTCGTTAATCGCGTTCTTTGTTACGCTCACGCCTCAAATCGCCCATGCGCAACTACCCCAACAAGATGTTGGTCCCGGTGTAAGCGCGCCAGAGAGGGACTTGAGCAATGCCAAAGTGCAAGCCTGGTTCTTTTACCGCGATGAATGCAGCAATTGTAAAACCATCCTGGAGGACATTGTCTATCCTCTAATGAAATCCCACCCTGATGACATCGACATGCGTTTTTACAAACTCGATGACAACTATCAGGCATGGAAAAAGGTAGAAGCTCATTTTCAGGTACAAACCGGACCTGGCTTACCCATCACCGTTCTTGGCGATACCGTTTTGGTTGGGCTCGACCAACATCAAGCCAGCCTAAAGTCCATCCTGGAAACCGCGATTGATGGTGAGAAAATTGCCTTTGCTTATGTTCCAAACCTGGACATGGCAGAAATGCAAGCCTCTGATCCCCGCGAAAGCACACTTAATCCCGAAATTTGTTCACCTGATAACCCTGCCGCATGTGCCTTCGACCAACCCATTTACGTGGCTTATTTTTACAACGTGGGCTGTAAGGATTGTGGCATTGCTGAAGTAGAAATGGCGCAGCTGGAGAAGCTTTTCAACCTTCAAATCGAAAAGTTCAACATCAAAGAAGATGCCGACCTTGCCATTTGGATGGCGGAGCGTATCAACATTGACCCCAACTTTGGCGCACCCGCGATTTTCATCGGCGATCATACCTGGATTGGTGACTCGGAAATAAAACTGGAAAAAATTGAGCCAGTGCTTGAACCCTTGCGCGAAAAAGGCGTGCCAAAATTCTGGGAGTCTTATGATAAATCCGCAGGAGAAAGCAAACTTGTTGAGCGCTTCAAGGAACTTGGCAAATTTGGCATCCTCCTGGCAGGCTTAATTGATGGTCTCAATCCTTGTGCTTTTGCCACGATCATCTTTTTTGTGTCTTACCTCACCATCAGTGACCGCAAAGGCAAGGAAATCCTTATCACCGGTGGCATGTTTACCTTAGGCGTTTTCCTGGCTTACTTTGTTGTGGGCATTGGCTTTTACAAAGTGCTAGAGAAAATCATTGATATTGTAAAACCGATTGGCTTGATCATCAACATCATCACTGCCATTATTTGTTTGGTGTTTGCCTGGTTAAGCATCAAAGACTTTTCCAAAGCCCGCGCTGGTGACACCGCGGATATGGCGCTCAACCTTCCTGAAGGCATCCGCAAACGCATCAACAAAACCATTCGCGAAGGCGCAAAAGCCAGCAGCTATTATTGGGGCGCTTTTGTAACCGGTCTGCTGATCTCCCTGCTTGAATTTGCCTGTACCGGGCAAATGTACCTTCCCATGATTACGTCCATGATCAGCATGCCAGCCATGCGTGGCCAGGGGATTTTGTGGCTCGCCCTTTACAACTTGATGTTCATCATCCCGCTGATTGTTGTTTTTGTCCTCGCCTTTTTTGGCACGACTTCGAAGCAACTCACCGGCTTTTTCAAGAAGCACGCCGCCGCGGTCAAAATTGGACTGGCAACGATTTATGTGGGCTTGGCAATATTCTTGATTGTGGATATTGTTCAGAAACTGGGCTGGGTTTAAGTCAATTGCTCTTGGATGTTGGATTAGTAGTCGTATGACGAGGATGCCATACGAACTAAGTAAAGAACTAAACACAAAAATAGAAAAAGTTTATCCTCGTTCGGTTTGGCGTCCGCGCCAAACCTTTTTATTTCTCCGTAAAAATTGCTAAAAAAGCTTCTTCACAAACTTAGCGTAGGTCGAGATAACCCGCACAAAAGGTCCAGAAAGCGTGCCTGAAAAAGTAGCTTCTTTCAAAGCTTCCCGCAGTTCATCCGCGTTGTTGAAATCTGGCATGGTCAATGTTGCTGTGCCCAATTCCCGCAAACTGTGCGAGTCGGACCCCACCAATATTTGCAATCCATGATCCATGGCAAAAGCATATGCCAGGTCATTGAAGCTTTGTTTGATGCAACGCGCATTAAACACTTCAACGCCATCAATCAATGGCGCGATCGTATCCAGTGAGCCATCATGCCAATGACTGCCTCGATAAGGGTCAAAAGGATGCGCCACACTGATATAAGCCCCTTGTGCTTTCAATCGCTCGATTACATCCATAACCGGCAAACCCTGGGCGATTGGCTCAGTCATAAAATAAGCTAAAAGTTCGCCCTCGGTGGTTTGAATTTCCTCTGCCAGGACTGCCTTTTTGGGGTCTAGTTTTTGGGCTTCAAACGCACCACCCATCGACCCATGATCGGTAATTGCAATTTTCGTAATCCCTTTTGCTTCACATGCCTCAAGCAAATCCTTTACGCGCACCAAACTATCTGGCGAATACCTGGTATGGCAGTGAAATTCTGCGCGTACAAAACCTTCTTTAATCGTTTCCATCAGGCGACATTATACCCCCAAGCGTTCTGTGTCTGCCACTAATATCGTTTTGCGATAAAATAGCCCAGAGAGGAAAGCTATGCGTATCTATGAAAAACTGTCCAGCCGAACAGGTGGCAAAGGTGAAGAAGCGGAAGTCAATCTGGCTATCCTGCTGGCAGAAAAACCCGACCCTCAAGCCTTGCTAGAACTGCTTGAGGGGTTGAAATCCAATGACAAAGCCTTGCAAGCCGATTGCATTAAAGTGCTTTACGAAATCGGTTATCGCGACCCGCAACAAATCGCACCCTTTGCCAGCGACTTCCTTCCGCTGCTCAACAGCAAAAACAACCGCATGGTCTGGGGTGGCATGATCGCCCTTTCGACCATTGCTTCCCGAAGTGCAGACACACTCTTCCCACATTTGGAACAAATCCTCAAAACTTTCGAGAAAGGCTCGGTTATCACAAAAGATGCTGGCGTTTCGGTGTTGGCTGGCATCGCCTCAGCCAAACCAGACTATGCCGCTGAAATTCTGCCAATGCTCTTTGAGCACCTCAAAAACTGTCGCCCTAGTAGTGTCGCCCAACACGCCGAACGGGCGTCCGTCGCCATTCGCCCACCTCACTATGACGCCTTTCGTACAATCCTCCAAAACCGTCTTCCTGACCTCAGCGAAAACCAAACGCGCCGAGTCAAGAAGCTCATCAAACAATTTACAAAGATGGCATAATGTTTAACTGGAAAACAATCGCAACAGACAACAAAGCCCGTGCCGGCGAATTTACCACGCCCCACGGCACACTCAAAACACCTCTCTTCGCTCCGGTAGGCACACAAGCGACGGTCAAGTCGCTCACCCCAGCCCAGCTAGCCGACCTACAACCTGAGTTAGTGCTTGCCAATACCTACCACCTATTTTTACGCCCTGGTGAAGACATTGTGGACGAAATGGGCGGCTTGCACAGCTTTATGCACTGGGATGGACCCATGCTTACCGATTCGGGTGGATTTCAGGTTTTCTCGCTGGCGGATACCCGCAAAATTGATGATGACGGCGTAACTTTCCGTTCCCATATTGATGGTTCTGAAAAGCGCTTAAGCCCCGAAATCTCAATCGGCATCCAGGAAAAACTAGGCGCGGATATCATCATGGCTTTTGACGAATGCGCCAAACCGCTTGATTATGACTACGCGAAAGAAGCCATGCAACGCACACATGTTTGGGCTGAAAGATGTTTAAAAGCAAAAACGCGCCAGGATCAAGCCCTTTTTGGCATCGTTCAAGGTGGAATCTTCCGCGACTTGCGTGAAGAATCCGCGCACATCATCAGTGGAATGGATTTCCCTGGCATGGCCATTGGTGGTCTTTCGGTTGGCGAAAGTAAAGAAGACATGTACCGCAACATTGAGGTCGTAAACGCCATTTTGCCAACAGAAAAACCCCGCTACCTCATGGGCGTTGGCACACAAGAAGACCTCATCGAAGGCGTTTTGCGCGGTGTGGACATTTTCGACTGTGTACACCCCACCCGCATGGCTCGCCACGGCGCGGCAATGACCAATAATGGACGTCTCAACATGAAAGGCGCTGCCTTCGCCAGAGATCCCTTAGCCATTGATCCCGAATGCGACTGTTACACTTGCCAAAACTTTTCACGTGCTTACATCCGTCACCTGCTGGTTGCCAAAGAAATGTTGGCATCAACCTTGCTCTCCATACACAATCTGCACACTTTATTGCAGCTCGCGCGTGATTTGCGTCAGGCGATTATCGGCGGTTATCTGGATGAGTTTGCCGATGAAGCCTTGGCAAAACTCCAACTCGCGCGCGTACCAGAGGTATTATGAGTCTTATTCAAGCAATCGTCTTAGGCATTGTTCAAGGCTTGACAGAATTTTTGCCTGTTTCAAGCTCGGGACATTTGGTTTTAGTACCCTTTTTGCTCAACTGGACACTCGACCCACAAAAAGCCTTTTTGTTTGACGTCCTGGTTCAACTGGGCACACTTGTCGCGGTGTTTGTTTATTTTCGCAAAGACCTATGGGAAATAGTCAAGGCTTTTATCGGCGGCATCAAAGACCGCAAACCTTTCGAGCAATCCAATAGTCGCTTGGGATGGTACATTGTTTTGGCAACGATCCCAGCAGGCGTCATTGGCATATTGTTGCAAGAACAGGTGGAAGCTTTGTTTAACAGTCCGGTTTGGACAGCGGTTTTCCTTTTTATCACCGCCATTTTGCTGACAGTCAGCGAGCTTTGGTCAAAGAAAACCCGCGAATTAGACGCCATGACAGTCAAGGATTCCCTCATCATCGGTGCTTTCCAGGCGCTATCCATTTTTCCTGGGATTTCGCGCTCAGGTGCAACCATCACCGGTGGGCTCAGCCAAGGTTTTAAACGCCAATCTGCTGCAAAGTTTTCTTTTCTGATGTCCATTCCGGTCATGCTTGCCGCAGGGCTATTGAGCCTGGTCAAACTCATCAAGATGGATGGCGTGCTCGACTTTTTGCCGGTCTTGCTGCTGGGATTTGTGATTGCAGGCGTGGTTGGATATATAGCCATCAAATGGTTCATTGGCTACTTAAAGGAAAAATCACTGCTGCCATTCGCGGTTTATTGTGCTGTTTTGGCGATTGCGGTTATTTTCGTGGCTTACTTGCGATAAACAACCCTGTTTGTTTGGCAATAAAAATAGATCCTGTTTTTGTCATGCGCGCTTGGAAAAAAGCTTCGAGCGCTCCTTTTTGATCAGAGCTAAACAGGTCTTTGACCTTTGGCATCGAAAAAGCATAGTCGGCTAAAAGTTTCGCATCGCTTACCAACAAATCGCTCGGATAGAGAATGATCTCAATATCTTCAAACCATTCTTTGAGATAATTCTTGCCGTTTTGCAGGTTAAAAACACCCGACATAACATGCTCACCTTCAAATCGCGGGTCAAATTGATGCAACAATTCATCCAGCTCAACCATATGCCTTTCGCCATTAGTAGCCGCCATCAGCATCCCCTCTGGCTTAAGCACCCGCGCCACTTCAGATAAAGCCAAATCCACATCCGGGACATGGTAAAGCATGTGGTTGGCGGTTACAAAGTCAAATTGATTGGCTTCAAAGGCGATCCTTTGGGCATCCATCACGCAGAGGCTAAAACGCTCATCCTCTCTAAAAGCGTGCACGGGCTCTTCCAACATGCCATAGGAAAATTCGCTCAAGACCATGTGGAAATCGCTTGGAAAACGCGCCTGGTTTTCACGCCATTGACTGGCATTACCACATCCCAGTGCCAAACCCTGCACACCAAGTCTCACTGGCAAGTGCTCAAAAACAAAGTCATGCCAGGCTTGGTCTGCGGTGCTAAAACGCCTGTGAATGTCTATCCTTGCGTTCAAATTCCCTGCATCGCCATATTGATGTTCGCTCAAATACTTGGGATCATTGTAATTATCTTCGACTAATATCGGATTGAATGCGTTCATAAGCTGATTATACTTTGCGAAACATTCCGTTCAAAATGCCCGTCAATCTTAGTAAGCTCCCAAAAAGTCAAAAGCTTGACGATTCTGAGGGTCAATGATAAATTTATCAAACTTGCACAATAGCGAGGGAAACAATTTTTTTAAAGAAGTGAAGTTAGAAAGAATGTCAGAACGTTGTATTGGTACAATCAAATGGTTTAATGCGCCAAAAGGCTACGGCTTTATTGGACAGGAAGAAGGCGAGGACATTTTCGTCCATTTTTCCGCAATCCAGATGGAAGGTTACAAACGCCTTAAAGAAGGTCAAAAGGTGGAATTCAGCATCGAAAACGGTGACAAAGGCAAACAAGCTGCCAATGTTGTCCCCCTTGAAGATTAGGATCACACAAAATCAATCCGAGCCGGTCTCCCGGCTCGTTTTTATTTTAAGCAAATACAATAGAGCTTTTCAAGCGTTTCTTTCATTTTTTCAATCGCCAAAACGATATTATCCCGGGTTGTGCCAAAATTCAATCGCACAAAACCCTGCCCAACGGCTCCAAATTCCGGGCCATCATTCAAGCCAAGCTTGACCTTTTCCAGAAAGTATTCCTGCAATGAGCCATTAATACCCAATTCGCGACAATCCAGCCAAGCCAAAAAAGTGGCTTCGGGTTTACACCATTTGATGGGTTTCAGCTCGTTTCTCAAGGCTTCATCAATCAAATCACGATTTGCCTGAAGATAGCTCAACTGCTTTTCAAGCCAAGGCTCGCCATGCTCATAAGCAGCTTTAGCGGCATACATGCCCAGTATACAAGGGCTGCTAACAATGCCCGCGCGATAAGCGTTGTAGCGCTCTCTTAAATCAGGGTTTTGGATAACTGCCACGGATGTGTGCAAACCGGCAACATTGAAGGTTTTGCTGGGCGCTTGCAAAGTGATGGTGATATCCGATACCTCTTTCCCCAAACTCGCGATGGGAATATGCTTTCGACCATCATATAGAATATCGCAATGGATTTCATCAGAAACGATAATGACATCATTTCTTAGGCAAATTTCGGCAAACTTTTCCAATTCATCCTGACGATAAACGCGTCCGGTTGGGTTATGCGGATTGCACAAGATGAAAAGGCCAACCTTGTTGTCGATGATTTCCTGTTCAAATGCCTCAAAATTGACCTCATATTGTCCACTTTCGCCCACAAACATTTCATTTTGGATGCCCTGCAGACCTGCGCTGTGTGGCGCGCGGATGAAAGGAGGATAAGCAGGCACCTGATAAATAACTTCTTCGCCGGGTTTGCACAAACCACGCACTGCCACATTGAACCCGGTGACAATGCCCGGAACATATTGCACTTGCTCAACATCCACATCCCAGTTGTACAAGCGTTTTAGGCGCTGGGTGACGACTTCATTTAAGCCATCAGGTGGGAAGCCATAGCCAAAAATGCCATGCTCAACTCTCTTATTTATGGCGTCAATAACCTCTTGTGGTGCTTCAAAGTCAGTATCTGCCACCCACATCGCCAGAACATCCTCATCCCAGCGTCGCCATTTCACACTTTCGGTTTTTCGTCGGTCAATTGCTTTATCAAAATTCATGCCTTCTCCGTTTCTTAGAAAAATCACTTTGTCTATGATAACAAAGAATTGAAGATATTCAGCAGTTTGCCGTCAATCATGGCAAAAAGCCTATTTAAAAAGTCCCAGATATTGCCAATAAGGAACCGCAACCAACATAGCAAGCAAAACAGCCACAAAATAAACTACACCAAATTTAGAAAATTCAGCAGGTTTCCATCCTCTGTCCCCAAGATTGGCTTCAGCAACCAATGCGAACATGTTGGTATAGCTCAAGAAAAAGGCATTTTGTGCCAATGCCAGCAAGGGCACCCATACCATCGGATCGATGCCATATTGTTGGCTGACTGCCGGCGCGATTGCCGCAATAATGGCAAAAGTCGGAATAAAAGTGGCAATATCCACAAAACGCCAAAGGAAAAATGCCACCACAACCGCATAAACAAAAAGCCAGGGATTATGCCCAACCGGTGCCAACGCGCCAACCAAAAAGGACGAAAGAAGATCAGAAATGCCTGTTTCTCTCATGATCGCACTGAAACTCATCGCGGTGCCAATAAAAATGACCAAATCCCAGCTGATGCCGGAGCTAATCTCTTTTGGCTCAATAATCTTGCTAATGTTCAAAATGAACCAGGCAAAAAGTACCGTGGCAGCATCAGGAATACCATGCAAACGGGAAGTGGTAAACATAAAAAAGCTGAGGAACAAAATAACCGCGCTAATCTTTTCATCCCGACTCATTGGACCAAGCTTTTGATAAGCCTCTTCAAAAGCCGATTTGTCAACCACCAGTTTATCCTTGGGGCGAAACAGCAGATAACCACCCACCAGGCTTAAAACGGTCACAACTGCAACCGGCAGCAAAGAAACCTGCGCCCATGTGGCAAAATCAATCGCTCCAAGTGCAGGATTGGATGCATAAAAACCGGAGATGATGGGTCCCGCCAATGAGCCTGTTTGCCAACCTACGCTGGGAATCATTGCCATACCCCATGCCATCAATAAGATAAGCGAACGCCCTTTGGAGCCTTTGGGTAAACCCAGTATATCCACACATTGCAATGCGATTGGCGTAACCAAAACCATCCGCACGGTAATGGATGGGGTAAGCAGGGATAAGACAACGCCAATCACCGTCCACATGAGCACCAAACCTGGATAAGTGATAGGAAACACTTTCATCCCATAATATGCTATCCTTCTGCCCAAGCCGGTTTTAGCAAGTACAAAGCCAAAAAACAAGGCTGGGATCAGCGTCCAAACCGCGCCACCGGAAAATCCAGAAAAAACTGCAGAACCAGGCACACCAATGGCCAGCAAACCTGCCATCAATAAGCCACTACTGGCACCAAAGGAAAGACCAAAAGGCTTCAAAATCCACAAGCCAACCGTCAGGATGAGCATCATCAGGCTTAAATGCCCTGTCTGGTCAAGCCTTGGAGAAAAAGGCTTCATCAATCCAACAAAAAGGGACAACAAGACAATAACAGCCAAACCAATCCAAACTAGGTTTCGTTTCATCATAACGCTCCGTGTGTGTTTGTGCCTACTATATCACAGCAATGCGCTCTTTTGCAGCCAAGGAATCGACATGACAAGAAGCCAAAATGCTTCATTAAAACCTCAAAAAATGCTCCAATCAATCCCCATGCTATGCCTGGCTTTGGTATACTTCCCATAACAGCATGAACGCCAAACTTAAAGCTCTCTTACAACTGGAACGATTGAAACACAGCTTACCTGTGACAATCTTTGTAAGCTTGCTTGGTGCCGCTGCCACACAATCCAATCCAAGCTTGCTACTACTCTTTGTGTTATTGGCTAACCTATGCGTTTCCTGGCTCTATTTCACTTTGCGTGATCTGCAATTTGCCCCGCTTGATGTTAGCAAGCAAGACAAACAGCCCCAAAACCCGGTAGCAACTGGACTGATTAGCCCAAAAACTGCCAATATCCTTTTGCTTTTAGTGGGGATTATTGCCATTGTTTTATACGCGCTTGCAGGCATCAAAACCCTCATCACGGGTGTGGTACTGCTGATTGTTGTATTTATCCTGAATTGGCGAAAACTGGGGCTGCAAAAACGATTTTACCTAAAAACCAGTCCCTATCATTTCTTAGTAAACAGCTTTATGTGCTTGCTGGGAAGTCTTAGCCTGAACCCAGTGCTCAATCAGGTTAGCCTACTTGCAATCGGATTTGTGCTCTTTATTTTGCTGTATGCCAGCTTCATCGACCAAGCCCGCCAGGTGGTATCCAAAAAAACACTGCGCATTCTCAACATTGGCGCAGTGATTAGCCTCACACTGGCAATCCTGCTTGCCATCGCCATGTTCATTTTTGTCGCCCTATTACCCTATTGGATTGTTGGGCTTTTCATGCTTCTCTTAGCCATCATGATTGTGCCCCAAATAATAGAGCGCAGGCGCGAAAAGCTAAAGCCGAACCTGGATTACGATGTTTTCCGGATTGCTGTATTCCGCGCTGCTGCTATCGCCATGATGGTGCACTTTCTTGTGCCACTCGTATTTCATCTTTTTAGTCAATGAGTTTGCTTATGAATAACACCCATCCTTTTAGCTTTGAACTTGCCCAAAACTGGCAAGAGTATGACCTTTTGGATTCCGGTGACGGCAAAATACTTGAACGCTTTGGCAAAAAGCTGCTTAGCCGTCCTTATCCACAAGCATTTTGGGCAAAATCCGCTCCAGAACTTTGGAAGCAAGCGCATGCCCGTTTTCATGCCGATGTGCATGATTTTGGCGGTCAATGGCTCACTGAGGATAATGCCCAAAAGTCCTGGCATTTGCGATGGGACAAAATTCGCTTACAAACTCAATTAGGTGCCTCACAACATACTGGCATCTTCCCTGAAGAAATCAATCAATGGCTGTGGCTGCAAAAACAGATCGAAAGCGCGCAAAAGCCTGTCAAACTGCTAAACCTTTGGGCATATACCGGCGCAATCAACCTGGTAGCCACGCAGTCCGGCGCCGAAGCAACCCATGTGGACAGCTCAAAACATGGCATCGGCTGGGCAATGGCAAACCAAAAACTCAGCAATATGAAAGATGCCCCGATTCGCTATATTCAGGAAGACCCGCTCAAGTTCATCAAACGTGAAGCCCGCCGGGAAAAGCTTTACAACGCGCTCGTGTTTCATTTTCCTCGATTTGAAACTGAAAACGAATCGGCTTACAAAGACTTCTTAAAGCAATTACCAGAGCTTTTGGAAGCGATTAATGCCATCCTGGATCCATGTCTGCAGTGCCTGCTCGTCACCGCTCCAACTTGCATCCATCCTAACACTTGCCATGAAATCGCCAGAGCCTTGACCAACAAGCCGCCACAGACCGAAGTCATCCAAAGCGGTCAGATAGCCTCGCTTGAGAAAAGCTCCGGAAAGACCCTCCCGCGTGCCAGCTTCAGTCGTTGGTCTGCAAGAACAAACGGATAGCAATACGCCGCATCAAACCGCACAGCTTTTGTCATAGAAACATAGCCGCCATTATCACTAAGAAAGCCCACCTTATAGAAAAAGCGCAGGGCACATTTTGCCCCACGCCATGTTTGTACTTCGATAAAGGCTTAGTTTACGTCGTGTGTAACTTCTGATTCCCCTGTTTGTTTGGATAAATCAGTCACCAATACCCGGTCTACCCTAAAGCCATCCATATCCAAAACTTCAAATGAAAATTGCTCCCAGATAAAGCTCTGCCCAACTTTGGGAATACGACCCAATTGGTTCATGATAAAACCACTCAAAGTTTGGAAATCTGCCGTGTCTTCTTCAGGGAAAGCTTCAACCTTGAGCAAATCTTTCAGCACGTCAATCGGCAAAAGCCCATCAAAAGACCAGGAACCGTCCGGTCGCAAAACAACCTCTTGATCGAGGTCAAATTCGTTTAAGGGAATCGCGCCTACAATGGATTCAAGCACGTCATAAAGCGAGACCAAGCCCAACACCCCACCAAATTCATCCATAACCAATGCCTGGTGGACCGCCTTTTCACGAAAAGTGTCAAAGGCTTTCACGGCTTGCATATTACCCGGTAAGAAAAGCGCTTCACGCAGGTGATTTTTTACATCAAAATCGGGCGCATAAATGTCAACGCCAACCAAATCCTTTACATGCAACATGCCAATGGTGCGGTCCAGATCACCTTCTGCCACTGGCATCCGGGAATATGGGCTGGCTTTAATATCGTGCAAAATTTCTTCGCGCTCATCTTCAAGGTTGATCCAATCCAATTCGGTATGCGGGGTCATTAAAGCGTCAATACGGCGCTCTGACAAACGAAAAACGCCATCCACCATTTCCTGCTCGGCTTGGTCAAAGACGCCCGTTTGACGCCCTTCTTCGATAAAACCTTTGACATCCTCTTCAGTGATGGAGGGTTCTGTTGTCAAATCAATACGCAAAACCCGTATGCCAAGATTGGTTGAACCACTCAACAAGCGGGTTAATGGGCGGAATAATCGCGTTAAACCATAAATCAAAGGCGAAAGTTTTGTAACCACATTTTCAGGTTTGCTCACCGCAATTCTTTTTGGAATGAGCTCACCCAGCACAATCGAAAAGTATGTGATCAGAATAACCACAATCAGGAGCGCTAATGTGTCTGCAACCGGTGCCAACCACTTGATTTGTTTCAAAATGACCGCAAAGGGTCCTGCAATAGCCGCACCACCAATGGCACCAGCCAAGGTGTCAATCATTGTGATCATAATTTGAATCGCGGAAAGATATTCCTGATTGGGGTCTTTGAGCATCTCCAGGGCATAACCAGCGCCCTTTTTACCTTCTGCAACGCGTTGCTCCAAACGGCTTTTGCGCGAAGAAACCATGGCGATTTCGTACATGGCAAAAACAGCGTTTAAGACAAACAGAAGAAAAACGAGAATGATATTTACAAAAATTGGCATGTTTTCCTGTGGCTATGTCTGATTTCGGCGAAGATCATAGCCTATCGCAATTTTACCAAGTATTTCATTTAAGTCACTAAACAGTTTGTTTAGGTAATTAAATCATCAGGTAAGAAATCGGTTTTGTTGTGATAAATGAACTGTGCCATCTCGTCAGGCATGTCAAAACGACTGATTCCACAGTTGTTGTACATAAAGCGATAAGGAAATCGATGATCCGGGGCTAATTGCGTCTCACAACGACACAATGCCCTAAACAAATAGTTGTAGAAACCACCGTGGGTAATGATAACCACCCGATCATGCGTATCGCCATGGCGATGACGAATAAAGTCAATCACCCGATTAGCCCTGATTGCCACTTGATCGCGGTCTTCTTTGCCACCAACCCACCAACCTTTATCACCAATGGGTTGCTCCAAGCGAACAAAGGGATAGGTGGATTGAAGATACTGGGCCGTGATGCCATGCTCCATGCTGATAACCGGTTCATTGCCCACCAATCGTTCAAGATAAATACCGCCAACTTCATGGCAATCCGCAATAGCGGTTATGGGCACGCCCAAATGTTGGGCGATAATACTGCCTGTTTGCAAGGCACGTTCCATCAAACTGCAATAAACATGGGTTATGCCATATTCGCGCCGGTTTTGTTGGTCTAAAAAGTGTGTTTTCACATCAGGGTTATTTTTGCTCAATTCTTCCGCAACCAGTTGTGACTGCATAAAACCTTTCACCGTTAATGGCGGGTCTGAGACGCGGGGATTATCGGTAAACTCACCACTTTCCCAGCGGGCGTTATTTGTTGATTGAGCATGTCTTACAAAATATAGTTGCATCCTAAACTTTCTCCGAGGGCTGATTATACCCGGAATAGCCAAAAAATACGACATGCACATAGTATTACAAGCCTCAAAATGGTATAATCGGGCTGAATTTTGAAAAGGTTTAGACATGTTAGAAAAATTAAACGCAATACTTGAACACTATAACGATCTTGAAGACCGTTTAACCAAAGTTGGCGAGGATTACCAACTTGCTGTTGAACTCTCAAAAGAACGTGCTGATCTTGAAGATATCGCCGTGGCTGCCAAGGATTACATCGACACTTTGGCAAAAATTGATGAAACCAAGGACTTAATTGAACTCTCTGATGGCGAGATGCTCGAACTTGCCAAAATGGAACTTGATGAATTGACCTCACACCGCGACGAAATGGAAGAAAAACTTCGTAGCATGCTGGTGCCCAAGGACCCGCGTGACAATCGCAACGTCATTGTTGAAATCCGCGCTGGTACAGGTGGCGATGAAGCTGGTCTTTTTGTTGCCGACCTCTTGCGCATGTACCTGAAATATGCAGATATCCACGGCTATAAAACTGAAATCATTTCTTCCAACGAAACTGGCATTGGTGGTTACAAAGAAGTGACTTTTACTGTAAAAGGCAGAGGCGCTTTTTCTCGCCTAAAATTTGAATCAGGCGTACACCGTGTACAACGCGTGCCCGAAACTGAATCGCAAGGGCGTATCCACACCTCCACCGTAACCGTTGCGGTGCTGGCTGAAGTTGATGACTTTGAAATTGAAATACCCGATTCGGATATTGAAATTGACGTTTATAAATCGGCAGGCGCGGGTGGTCAAAACGTGCAAAAGAACATGACCGCCGTCCGTATTCATCATATACCGAGCGGTATAGTAGTTGCTTGCCAGGACGAACGATCCCAATTGCAGAACAAAACACGCGCGATGAGCGTGCTTAAAGCCAGACTTTACGAATTGGAAGAACAAAAACGCCAATCAGAGCTTGATGCCGCGCGAAGATCACAAATTGGTACCGGTGAACGCAGTGAAAAAATCCGCACTTACAACTATCCCCAATCTCGCGTCACCGATCATCGCATCAACCAAAGCTCTTTCAACATACAAGCCGTTATGGATGGCTATGATTTGGACGATTTCATCCAGGAATTGCAACAGGTTGAAGAAGCCGAACGGCTGGCAAGATTTGAAGCGCATGGCTAAATTAAGCATCCGCGACTGCCTCAAGCAAGCAGAAGCCCGCCTAAAACACATAGAAAACCCAAACACAAGCGCCCTCATTTTGATGGCGCATGTGCTTAATATGCCCAAAACCTGGCTTTTGGCTCATCCTGAAAACACACTGGACGAATGCCAAAAAGAGGTCTTTTTAGGGCTTGTAAGCCGTTTGAGTGATGGTGAGCCGCTGCCTTATCTCACCGGTACACAAAGTTTTTATGGCTTGGACTTCAAGGTGAGCCCGGCGGTACTTATTCCCCGACCAGAAACAGAACTTTTGGTAGAAGAAGCTTTGAGCTGGCTTAGCAAAAACCCCGAAGTACAAACCGGCTTGGATGTCGGCACAGGCTCTGGCTGCATCGCTATTAGCCTGTTAAAAAACAATAACAGCATCAAAATTACCGCCTTGGACATATCCAACGAAGCCTTGAAAATCGCCCGTGAAAACGCAAAAAGCCATCAAGTGAGCCATCGCCTGGATTTGCTTCAATCAAACCTTTTGAGCCAATTCAATGGGCAAGCGTCCTTAATTTGCGCTAATTTACCCTACATCCCCAGCCAGACTTTGCAAACTTTAGCGGTCACAAAATGGGAGCCAGCTTTAGCACTGGATGGCGGCGCAGATGGTTTAAAACTCATTCGCGATTTGCTCAGCCAATCCCAAAAGGTGCTAAAGGCGCCGGGTTTAATCTTGCTTGAAATTGAAGAAAGCACCGGAGAAAAAGCACTGGAAGCAGCCAAGCAGGCTTATCCTCAGGCAAGCATCGCCTTGCTCAAGGATTTAGCAGACAAAGACCGTCTCATCCGCATCGAGGTGCCGGCATGAAATCACCCGCTATTCTAAAAGACAACGCAGCAAACGCCCTCACCCAAGCCAGGTCCATTTTGGAAATGGAAGAACTGATCGTCTTCCCAACTGACACGCTCTATGGGCTTGCGTGTCTGCCTCAATCTGAAATTGCGCTGGCAAAAATATATCAAGCCAAACACCGTAGCCAGGCTAAAGCTATTCCGCTTCTTATTGGAGCCTTTAAGCAGCTCGATGATTTTGTGCAAAGTATCCCCAAATGCGCGCGCATCCTCATGGATGCCCTTTGGCCAGGAAAATTGACCCTTATTCTGCCTAAAAGACCCGGTCTACCAAGCTTACTTAGTCCTTTTGGGGGCATCGCTGTGCGTATGCCCAACCACCCTTTCGCGCTCGAACTACTGGGCAAAACCGGACCCTTGGCTGTAACCAGCGCAAATATTTCTGACCATGAAAACCACGCCGACCCAAAAGAAATCATTCAAGAATTAGGCGAGCATATCCAACTACTCATCAATGGCGGTGTCCTTTTGGAAACCAAACCCAGCACAATTGTGGACTGCACCCAAAGTACTGCGACTGTCTTACGCGAAGGTGCAATCCCTTCAGAAACGATTAAGGACATCCTTAAAGGCAACGAAAGCCCTTTAAGTTATTAAAACCAAAAGTCACGCATCTAGCGTGACTTTTAGAGTGTTCTAAAAAGCAACTATTGTTTAGGTTGCTCTCCCTGAGGTTTTGGCACTTGAGCGTAATAATTAGCTAAAGCGGCTTGTTTCTTGGCTTTGCGCTTTTTGAGGGCTTTTACCAGGAAGAAAATACCAATGCCCAAGGGAATTAAGAAGGGCAGACAAACGATGCCAAAGCGAATGAGGAAGTCCACAATACCTTGCCCAATGTTAATCAAGGTCTGCAAAGCTTCGCGGGCAGTGCCCTGGGGCTTCCATCCAGCAATTTGGATTGGTTTCAGTGATGCTTCCGCAACAAACTGAGTCGAGATCATCGACATGGAAGCTGATTCCTTCAAATACTTGATATGTCCTTGTAAAACTTCAATTTGTTCGCGGGTGCGGGTCAATTCACGGAAAACTGCCATGGTTTGCTCCAGATCGGTGGTGTTTTCCATCAGCGCCATGAGTTGTTCCTCAGCAGCTTCAAGGTTGCGAAGTCGGGATTGTGAGTCTACATAATCGGAGGTGACATCCTGACCAGACACATATTCAGATAAAACGCCATCTTTGCCACTGGCAGCCAGCTCGCGAATCGCTTGCATGGCTTCTTCTAATTTCTCAGTGGGAATGCGAATTGAAATCGACGCACTTTTGTATCCACCACTCGAACTGGTGGCGCTACTGGCTTGCGAGCTTACCACAAAACCACCTAATCGGTTGGCTAATTGGGCAACGGAATGCATCGCGCTTTCGGGGTCGGCAACCGAAACACGCATATCAGCCGTTTTAATGACCAACCTTTCCTGAGTCGTCGGGGAATCTGGATCTGGCGCTGGCGATTCAGGGTTATCTTCATTTCGAGAGAAATCCATTGGCGCTTCAACATCCGACTCACTAAAATATCCCGTACCAGGCGCATATACGTCCATCGGCGTGTTAGAAGGTTTATTTGCTGAACAAGCCCCTAATAGTAAGAGGGCAACAATACTAAAAACAAGTAATTTCCTTTTCATTTCCTGCTCCTTAATTTCAAAGTTCTGATCTTGGCTTAATAACGAATAAATAACAGAAAAGTTCCCTTTATCTGCCCAGACTCAAACGCTTGGCTTGAAGGGATGGAATCCCACGTTGCTGAATGCGATTGGCGACTTCAGAGATATTATAATGCACACGCTTGAACAAAAAGCTGTTTTCTTCTGTATCCCATATCACATAAGATGCCCGCGGATCATGGTCACGCGGTTGCCCTACCGACCCAGGATTAAGAATAAACCGTTCCTTTGGAATCCAACGATCACCTGATTTAGGCTTCAACAGGCGCATTTTAAAGTCTTCCGACTCAATAAAAATGCAAGGTGTGTGGGTGTGCCCTACCAAAGTGCCTTGGGTTTCAAAATACTCAAAAACCTCCCAGGCGATACGTCCCTTGTCCACATACTCCCAAATGGGATCACGTGGACTGCCATGCGCGAGCGTGAGATCACCAAACGTCAACTTTTCTGGCAAAGAAGCAAGAAACTCAAGTGCCTCATTAGTCATCAAATTCTTTTGTTGATGCAAGGCTTTGCGGGCTTCAGGATTGAAGTGTCCTGTGCTAATCACATTGAGCACTGCCGCGTCATGATTACCCATGATACAGACAAGGTTGGGCAGACCAATCAAAAGCCGCACACATTCCTCTGGGTCAGGGCCATAACCCACCACATCACCCAGGCAAATGGTCTTTTCAAAATGCCCTGCATCACTTAAAACCGCCTCGAAGGCGGTTAAGTTTGAATGGATATCAGAAAGGATCAAAACTCGCATAAAGCTTTATGGCATCTGAAAATCATAATGCCACACCGTTCCATCAATACTCTCTGGCGAACTTAAACCAGTTAGCGCGACCCAGGTGTTTCCTGGTTTCAATGGGAAGGGATTGCCATCCTTGTCGAAAAACGCCATAGGCGTTTCATTGTCGCTGGTTTTCCAGGTTGCTTCAAAGGCTTGTCCGTCTCTAAAGATCACTGCTCTTTGACCAGCCGTATTACCCCAAACCTTGATGTCAATCAGCTGCGTTTCAATTTCAACATGGTTTACAAAAAGCATGATGACATTCGAAAACTCTAGCTGTTTTTCGGTGTTCTTATCCGTCAAAGGAATCATTTCATAGCTCGTTCCATCTTCAATCCAGCGTAAATACTTGCCGCTGTCCTGATCAAAGACCCAATCACTTTTATTATAGTAATTGAAATAGAACTCCAGCTTGCTGGCTGCTCTGCCACCTGAAGGAATAGCTTCGCTAAATTTCATGCCGTCCAGGTTCGGTCGTGTTCCTGGGTCAATGGCATTACGTTTAAAGTAGTCTGTAATCGCTGCAGTGTTTGCGTAAAGTCGGGTTACATCATAACTACCCCGGTCACAAATGCCCGGGCACGTGCCCTCAGGAAACAATCGATTGCCCATAATCCGCCAAATCTTGGGCATCACTTTTACCGGGTCACCGCCTGAAAAAGCAATCACCGCGTTATAAAGCGTGGCAATTTCAGGGTCAACAATGCGAATGGAGCGGATAGGCCAAACATAATCGCTATCGGTGCCATAATACAGCGCGGCAAAACGATTAGAACCGCCACCAATCCAGGTCTCAAAAACAATATCCGCTGCCGAAAGTCCACCATGCGGGCGTCCATAAGCAGGGAAATTGGGCACCTTTACCATCACAGGCAGGCGATCCAAAATTGCAGGGTCACTAACTTTCAAACCAGTAAGCGGATTAACATCAGCCGGAAAGTTTGTTGGTCCAACTGTGTAAGCAGGCAATGTGGCAGTTGGTTCCGGCGTGGCAGTGTCAGGCACAGGGCTGGCTGTCGGCTCTTCCGTCATTTCTGGTGTAACTTCTTCTGTGGGTACCTCTTCTGTGAGTTTCGACTCTTGGGTTAGCAGCTCAGAAACCGCCTCAGAAACAGCCGTTTTTTGGGCGTCTTCTCCAACAACGGGTTGGTTACCGCAGGCACTCAATAAGAGTGTAAAAGTAAGTAAAACAATGATTAAGCTTTTTCGGTTTTTCATCAAATGCTCCTTGTTCACATTCATTTTACACCTTATTTAAAAAGGTATTTTTTGGGCAATTATCAGCTTATGCAAACTTACTCAATGCTTTTTGAATTTAAATCCGCAATTATCTCCGCCACCAAGTCAAAACGGTTGAATTGCGGCATGATGTAGATGCCTTGTGCAAAGCCTCTGATTTCGTCCACCAATTCCTCTGCAATTTTCACACCAACATGGGCACCATTCTCACCAGCTTTTCTTAGCCTCTCGTGAATGGGGTCTGGAATGCTAATGCCAGGCACCTCATTGTGCAAAAACTTGGCATGTCTTGCACTGGCTAAAGGCAGCAAACCTGCCAAAATGGGTGTTTCAAGTTCCCCATACTGATCTTCATAACGTTTTATGAAGATGCGTGCCAGCTCCGGATCAAAAACCGGTTGGCTCAAAAAGAAATCCGCACCAGCCACAATCTTCTTGCGCGCCAATTTTAGCTCCCGTTCAAGGCTTGCTGGGGTCAAATCAACCGCTGCACCCACAAAAAAGCTTGTTGGCGTGCCAATCTTGGTGCCACTGTGATCCACACCCGCGTTTAAACCTTGTTTAATCAGTTTTATCAAGCCGGTTGGCACCAGGTCATAGTTATCCATTGCATCTGGATAATCGCCAATCGCGGTTGGGTCACCCATCACCACAAAAACGTTGCGAATGCCCAAAGCATGTGCCGCCAAAAGATCACCTTGCACTCTCAGCAAATTACGCCCGCGGGTTGGGAAGTGCAATGTGGCATCCACATTGAGTTCATTTTGGATCATTTGGCAGACACCCCAAGGACTCATGCGCATGCGTGCCATTGGGCTATCCGCCACATCAATACAATCTGCGCCGGCATCCGCCAAAAGACTGGCGCCAGCCATCAGTTTATGGGTTGAAAAACCACGTGGCGGATCCATTTCAACCGCACTGACAAATTTACCCTCAGACAGCTTCTTTTGCATGCGGGTTTGCTCGGGTGGCTCGGAATACATCTCCATTGGGACATAGCTTTGCACTTGGATATCATGCAACTCCTCCTCAAGGTCATGGCTCTGAATGGCTTCGGCAATGGCTTTGATGTGCTCCGGTGTTGTGCCACAGCAGCCACCAATCACGCGCGCGCCGGCTTTCCAAAACGCCAGGGCAAATTCCGTAAAATAGCTCGCCACAGCCGGGTACATAATGCGACCACCAACCTGCTCTGGGAATCCGGCATTGGGCATAACCGAAATTCTGGCGTCTGGTTGCGCGTGGCGCATAATCTTGAGAATGCTCAAAAGCTGCACCGGTCCACCAGAACAATTGACACCAATAACGTCACAGCCTAAATCGGTCAGAAAATTAGCTACCTCAAGCGGTGTATCGCCCAACATGGTACGTTTATCGCGTGAAAAGGTCATAGAGGCGATAATGGGCATTTTGGGGTTAAGCTCACGCGCCGCGCCAACCGCTTCAGCCATCACTTTTAGGTCAACCATGGTTTCCATCAAAAGCACATCCACACCTTCAGTCAGCAAAGCTTCGATCTGTTCACGGTAAATAGCACGCGCTTCTTCCGGTTGCAGGCGTCCAAAAGGCGCCAAAGGCACACCCAAAGGTCCAACATCGCCGGCAATCATCACATCCTTGAAAGAACCTTGCACAACCCGTTGTGCCAGTGCCACAGCCGAGCGGTTAAATTCAGCGCAATGCTTTTCCAGGTTGAATTTGCTCAATTTCACAGCGTTTGCGCCAAAAGTGTTGGTTTTGATCAATTCCGCACCGGCGTGAATGTATTCACTCAATATTTCCGCAACCGTTGCTGGGGACTTCACGTTGAGGCAATCAAAGCATGTGTCAAAACTGATCCCGCGGTCATGCAAAATCGTACCCAAAGCGCCATCGGTGACGAGCGGTTTAGGTTCGTTATCTAATCTGTCAATAAATTTTGAGCTCATAATCTCTCCTTTATCCTGCCATTAATCGCTGTATCGAATGGCTTGATGATGCACAAAAACTGCCGCGGTGGATTGCTCTGGAATCATTTGACCGACTGAGGTCAAGCCCATTCCCAAAAGCTCTTCTGCGGGTAATAGTCTAAAAAGTTTGAAATGCTCACGTACATCCGGCGCAGCAGGATAGCCCCATGAAAAACGTTTACCCCGGTCAGCAGAAAGCCCCAACTCCTGGCGCATCAGAACACTGCAATAATCTGCGGTCGCCTCTGCCATTTGCACCGCCAAACCATGCACATAGTAACCCTCAGAATAGGCGGCTTGTTCTTCAAGCTTGCCATATTTTTCACTGGCAGCCCTGCCAACCGTTACAATCTGCAAGCCCACCAGATCTTTAGCCTGTTGCTCAACATCGAGGAAGTAATCCGCCAGGCTCACGCCATTTTCTCCCTTTGAACGCGGGAAGTGAAAGCTTGTTATAGGCGTTTGCTCAGCTTTTGCGTGTTCGAAGATGGTGAGGTCTTCATTCTTTGCCTGACATTGCCAATAACCCAGCAAAGCTTGAGGGTTCAACCAACCTTCATATTCGGCATTTTTAATCATGTTATCAAGCCGCTGGTCAAAATCACGTTGCAGACTATTCCATTCCTCGCCGCGTATCCCTTTGGCACCCCAGGAAACCCGGTAAAGCGCATTTTTATCCAGGAAAGGCAGGACGCTGGCGATCGAAAGCTGGAGATGCCTTGGTTCCCAGTGTTTTGGTTCAGGGATGAAATCTGCTGGAGCTAGTTGATCGCGAACACGTTGAGAAACAACCACATGCTTTGTTTTGTCTGCCTGAATTGCTTTATCTGCCTTTTTATGCAGAGCCTCAATCAGTGCTTTTTTACGCTGAGGATCAACCAAGCCATCCATCACGGCTAAGCCTTCAAAAGCATCTTTGCAATAAAACACACCGCCTGAATGATATTGCCCATCGCTCGATACCAAAATGCGCCAGGCAAAAGGCTCATTAATAGCCGCGCCACCAATAATGACCGGAATGTCCAATCCGCGCGCCTGCAAGGCTTCAACAACGAGTTGCATCTGCTTGCTGGTGGCTACCAAGAGCGCGCTCAAGCCAATCGCGTCTGCTTTTTCTTCAATCGCACGTTGAACAATGACCTCAACCGGCACCTGTTTACCCAGGTCAACCACGCCATAGCCATTGTTCTCCAGAATTGTTTTCACCAGATTTTTGCCAATATCGTGAATGTCGCCAAACACGGTTGCCAACACAATTTTGCCCTTGCTAAAAGCGACGTCCTTGTCCAAATACGTTTCCAGGACGGAAACCGCTTGTTTCATGACCTCTGCCGATTGCAAGACGAAAGGCAAAATCAATTCGCCCTTTCCAAAGGCATCCCCTACTTCTTGCATCGCTGGCAGTAAAATCTGGTTCAAGATTTCCAATGCTTTTTCAGACGAATTAAGCACTGCTTCTTCCTCTATTATTTCGCGAATGTCATCTTCTACACCTGACTTAATGCGCAAGAGAATGCGTTTTTTCAAACGCTCATTTGCATTTAACCCTGCCATTGGGTCCGTTCGCTTTTCTTGGGATTGCCCAGAAAACTGATGTCTTTCAAACCAATCCACATAACGTGCCAAGGCATCTGGCTGTGTGTGGGCAATTAAAGCTTTAGCCAATTCACGCGGTTCTTTTGGTATCTCAAGGTACGGGCTTATCTGCGCAGGGTTGATAATTGCCACATCCAGCCCGGCTTGAATAGCTTCATATAAAAACACACTGTTGAGCACTTTTCTCGCCGCGGGACCTAAACCAAAAGAAACATTGCTCACCCCTAAAATGTGTCCAGCCTCTGGAATAGCCTTTTTAATAGCGCTGATTGCCTTAAGCGTTTCACGAGCAGAGAGGTTAAAGCTGGCATCTCCACTGGCTAAGGTAAAAGTGAGCGTATCAAAAAGCAGATTACTTGCTTTCAAGCCATATTCAGTAGCAATGGGTAAAAAGCGTTGCGCAACTTCCAGCTTTCTTTCAGCAGTCAGCGCCAAACCTTTTTCGTCAATGGTCAAACAAACCACCATCGCGCTGTACTTTCTTGCTAAGGAAAATACTTCCCGAACTTTACTTTCCCCTTCTTCAAAGTGCACAGAGTTGATCAAACATCGCCCCGGATAAGCCTTTAGACCCGCCTCGATGGCATTGATATCAACGCTATCCAGCACCAGGGGCACTGGCACCTCTAATGAAAGCTTGCGCACCAAGCCCTCCATGTGTTGGGCTTCATGGTCTCCTTCAGCCAATGCCACATTGAGGTCCAAAGCATGTGCGCCAAAATCAACTTGTTGGCGGGCAATTTCCAGAATGCCTTCAACATTATCAGCCAAGAGCAAACGTTTAAAGGCTTTTGACCCAGCCGCATTTAGCCTTTCGCCGATAATAAAAGGTTTAGGCTCCTGATCAATTGCGGTGGCAGTGATTATGGATGCCATGCTGGGAATAGGCTCTGGTTTCAGTTCTTTTGCTTCAAGCCTGGATAAACCCTCCACCAATGCCTGGATATGCGCGGGCGTCGTACCACAACACCCACCAATCGCGCGGATGCCATACTCTTTTACAAAACCCAGCAACTGTTCAGCAAAAGCTTCCGGACTCATTGTATAAACGGCTTCACCATCCACGTTTATTGGCAAGCCGGCATTGGGGATAATGCAAACCGGTTTTTGGCTATGCGCAGTAAGCCAGGCGACCGACTCCGCCATATGCTCAGGTCCGGTTGAGCAATTAAGACCAATTACATCCACTGCCAGCCCTTCTAAAACCGCCAAAACTGCCTTAATATCCGTGCCCATTAACATCTTGCCGCGCACATCCAAGGTTACCTGAGCTTGCACAGGCACACGAAAAGCCTCATAGTCAAAAGCCCGCTGAATACCCGCAATCGCCGCTTTAACTTCCAACAAATCATTGGCAGTTTCGAGCAAAAGTAAATCAACCCCACCCTGCAACAAGCCCCGGGCTTGTTCACAATAGATATCAGCTAGCGCATCAAAACTGATCGCGTTCATTTCCGGGTCCGCACTTGATATCAGTTTTCCGCTGGGACCCATCGAGCCTGCCACAAAGCGCGGTTCATCCTCATGCCCAAGCTGAAGAATGGCATTGCGCGCCAAAAGTGCCGCGGCATGGTTAATTTCAAAGGTCTTTTCCGCTAAACCAAATTCAGCCAAAGTTAATCGGTTCGAGCGAAAGGTGTTTGTCTCCAGAACCATTGCGCCTGCTTCCAAAAAGCTTTGATGAACTTTAGCCACGGTTTGAGGTGCGTTGAGCACAAGCACATCATTACAACCCATTTGCTGTTCCCCACCATAATCAGCCACGGTCAAATGCATGGCTTGCAAGCTGGTTCCCATGGCGCCATCAAACACCAAAACTTGTTTCTTGAGTGCGTCGAGATAAGCTGTTTTTGTTTTTCGATCTCTTTGTGTCATCAGCACCTCATTAAGCAAAAAAGCCTCTTGCGAGGCTCGTAATCAACTAAGATTCTGGCCTCATCTTTCAAAAACCGGTTGTTTTTGACGGAATTGGCACCCCACTGCATAGGGTTGCCGAGGTTTCGCAGGGCCGTTCCCTCCACCTCTCTTGATGAGTGATGTAAAGAGTGTACCATAGCCATTTCAGGCGGTCAAATGAAAGGAACCGCCCGTCTTTTGGCTTACGGATCGGTTTTAAACCTTTCACGATAGCCTTTATTCCGAATATTCCAGGGACTATAATTCAAAAAAGGAATTAAATATGGAAGAAAAAAAGAAATCACGACTTAAAAACCTCCCGCACAACCTCTGGGCAGTGAGCTTAACCAGTTTCTTGATGGACATCTCCAGTGAAATGGTCATCAATATATTGCCTATCTTTCTTTCCAGTGTGTTGGGCGTTAAAACCAATATTATAGGTATCATCGAAGGGATTGCCGAAGCCACCGCCAGTATTCTCAAGGTCTTTTCAGGCTGGCTATCCGACAAAATGCGCTCGCGTAAATGGTTGGCTGTGCTTGGCTACGGACTTTCCGCCATCGTAAAGCCATTATTCTATTTTGCCAGCAGCTGGAGCGCGGTAGCGGGCATCCGTTGGGGTGATCGCGTTGGCAAAGGCATTCGCACCGCTCCGCGTGACGCCCTGGTTGCCGACACAGTAAAACCAGAGCAAAGAGGCTTGGCTTTCGGTTTGCACCGAGCGGCGGATACTGCTGGCGCGATGCTGGGCATCCTCATTGCAGCACTGGTAGTTTGGCGCGTTCAGGCAGCTGGAACAGGTTTGCAAGAGAACACTTTCCGCACAATCGTGCTCATCAGCATCATCCCTGCGTTTCTTGCGGTTTTGGCACTCATTTTTGGAACCCGTGAAGTTAAGGTTGAAGGCGTGCGCCAGGCACCAAAAATCAGTTTTAAAGGTCTGGGCAAAAACTTCCTCATCTTTATGCTGATAGTTGGCATTTTTGACCTGGGAAACTCCTCAGACGCCTTTTTGGTTTTACGTGCCCAGGAACGCGGCATGAGTGTGCTCAACATTCTCATCATGCTTGCCGTTTTCAACCTGGTGTATGCCTTGGTCTCGACCCCTGCCGGCGGACTTTCAGACAAAATCGGTCGCCGTAAAGTGATTATCGGTGGCTGGATTATTTACGCGCTTATTTACCTCGGCTTTGCTTTGGCAAAAAACGTGACACATGTCTTTCTGCTTTACATCGCTTATGGCGTCTATTACGGCATGGCATATGGCACCGCCAAAGCTATGATTGGTGATTTGGTCGCGCCAGAGATGCGTGGCACCGCCTTTGGTACCTATAACGCCGTTTTGGGTATTCTCGACTTTCCGGCGTCCCTGATTGCTGGCTTTTTGTGGAGTGGCGTGGGCAAATGGGCTGGGTTTGGTCCATCCGCACCATTTTTCTTTGGCGCGACACTCGCCACCATTGCCATCCTGCTGTTCATCTTCTGGAAGCCTGAACCTATTAAACAGCAAGTATTAGAAGCAGAATAAACGCAAAAGACAGTCAGAAAAATACAGTTTTCAATCTGGACTATAATCATTTCAGAGTTTTTTAGCTCTAAATGAGGTTTGTCAAATGAAAGTTGGCGTTTTAGACTATCGTGTAAATTTTTATACCGTCAAACGAAATATTATCGACAAAGTTCCAGGTGTCACCTATGTACCTGTAAAAGACCTTTTTAGTTGGCGCAGAAAATGGACCCTCAGGCTTAATAAGCTGCTTGGTCAAACCGTTTTCCAGACCTTTGACCTCAATAATCAGTTTGAAGATTTCGACCTCAACAAAGTTGATCTTTTCCATTTTTCAAATGGCATTAGTTATGGCAAAACACCCTGGGTTTCGCATTTTGAAACGCTGATTCCCAGGTTTTCCCACTTGCTGCAACGTAAAAATCAAAATATAGCGCAAAACAAACGCCATAACGCGCTCACCCAACGCGGCATGGAGGCATTGGCCGGCAAAGCCTGCAAACGCATCATCGCCTGGTCAGAAAACGCAGCAAAAATAGAGCGCGATTTTCTTTCAGAGTTCCCTTCTGATCTCGCCGATGCCATTTTAGCCAAGATGACCGTTTTGGTTCCTGCGCAAGAGCTTCTGGTCAACGATGTAACCCAAAGAAGCTATTCCAAGACTAAACCCATTCGTTTCATTATGGTCGGCGCTGGTTTCTTTCGCAAAGGCGGCCGCGAGATTTTGAACAGTTTTGAGAAGCTGGTTAAGGAAGAAAAACTGCCATTGCAACTGGTCTTAGTCAGCAGTTTGCACCGTGATTCTTATGCCGCTCACGAAACTGAAGCAGACACGCAATGGGCACTCCAGAAAATTGAAGCCAACTCAGATTGGATTGAACACCACTCAGCAATCCCCAACCACGAAGTCCTCGAACTCCAAAAGTCATGCGATATCGGGCTTTTACCCACCTACGCTGACACCTTTGGGCTTTCTGTTCTCGAATCTCAAGCTACCGGCTGCCCGGTTATCACCACAGATGTTCGCGCATTGCCCGAGATGAACAACACCGAAGTTGGTTGGTTGATCAACGTGCCCAAGAACGAACTCGGTGAGGCTTTTTATCAAACAGCCGAAGAACGCGCCATCCTAAGTGAACGCATCCAAAGCGGACTGGAGCACATCATCCGCGGAATAGCGCAAGATCCAGACATTATCGCCAAAAAAGGTCGCGCGGCACTGCAAAAAATCAAAGATCAGCACGACCCTGTTCGTTATAGCGAAGCTTTGCGCAAAATCTATGAGCAAGCAATCCAATAACGTTTACAAGCCATTGGATTAGTACAAAAATTATTAACAATATTCTTCCAAAGGGATGAATTCCAGTCTTTTATTGGGTATAATCAAGGTATCGAAATCGCTTTTAAGGAGGCGTCATGATTGTAACTACCAAAAAACTTTTCGAACATGCCTATGGCAATTACGCTATCGGCGCATACAATGTAAACAATCTGGAACAGATTGAAGGACTTTTTAGGGGAAACTTACAATCCCAGGCACCCTTTATTTTGCAAATCAGCAAAGGTGCCCGTTCATACACCAACAAAACTTTTCTGGAAGGGCTCATCCGTGCCGCGGATGAAATCTATCCGGAAGCCATTTTCGCCGTGCATCTTGACCATGGCGACGAACAAACCTGTTACGACTGCATCGAATCAGGCTTTTACAGCTCGGTTATGATCGATGGTTCCTCATTGCCCTATGAAGAAAATATCGCCGTAACCAAACGCGTCGTCGAAGCTGCCCATGCCAAAGGCATCGTTGTCGAAGCCGAACTGGGCATGCTCGGTGGCGTAGAAGAACATGTGCAAGTCGCCGAAGCGGATGCCAAGCTCACTGATCCCGATCAAGCCCAAGAATTTGTCGAACGCTCGGGTTGTGACTCGCTTGCAGTCGCCATCGGAACAAGCCATGGTGCTTTCAAATTCAGTGGCACCCAAAGCCTGCACTTCAACGTTTTGGAAGCTATCCAGAAGAACCTGCCAGGTTTCCCGTTGGTGATGCATGGCTCCAGCTCCGTGCCCGAAGAAGAAGTAGCCCGCATCAACGCCGCTGGTGGTCATATCGCCGGCGCCAAAGGTGTCGACGCCACACAATTCAAGAAAGCTTCCCACCTAGGTGTGACCAAAATCAACATCGATACCGACGGACGCCTGGTTTGGACTCGTGTCCATCGCGAATTCTTCCGCGACAAACCCGAAAAATTTGACCTGCGCGACCCCGGCAAGATTTTCATGGCAGAATATGCCAACTTTATCGCCGAAAAGAACGCTCTTCTCGGCAGTGCCGGACAATTAGAAGCCGTGCGTAAATTTATTGGAGAATAAACAATGCGTCCTGTTGAAATAAAACCTAACATTTGGTCCATTGCGGTTAACGACCGCACAACCGATCTCTTCGAAGGGCTTTGGCCAGTCACCAATGAAGGCGTTTCTTATAACTCTTACATCATTAAAGATGAAAAGAGCGTCTTGATTGACCTTACCAAAGACATTTTCTCAGAAGAATTTGTTGACCAGATTGCTAAAATCGTTGACCTCAAAACCCTCGATTACGTCATCGTGAACCACGTTGAGCCTGACCATACTGGCGCGCTCACCCGTTTCCGCGAAATTGCCCCTAATGTCACTTTTATTGGCACGCGCCAATGCATCAATATGATGAATGACTTTTACGGGATGAGCGAAAACACCATGACCGTTAAAGACGGTGACACCCTCAATTTGGGCAAGTTTAACTTGAAGTTCCTCACCGCTCCAATGGTTCACTGGCCAGAAACCATGTTCACCTATCTTGAAGAAGAACAGATTCTCTTCAGCTGTGATGCATTTGGTACCTTTGGCTGCCTTGATGGCATCACCTTTGATGATGAGGCTGGCGATAATCTCCCATGGTACGAAAAGGAATCCCTGCGTTACTATTCCAATATCATCGCTTCTTTTAGCCGAAATGTGCTCAACGCAATTGAAAAAGCAGCCGCTTTCCCCATCCAAATCATCGCACCATCACATGGTTTAATTTGGCGTAAAGACCCGATGCGCATCGTTTCGCTTTACAAGAAATTCGCAGAATATGCTGCCGGTCCAACCGAGCCTGGCGTTACCATCCTGTGGGGCACAATGTACCGCAACACAGAACGCGCTATGGAAGCAGTTCTACAAACCATCACCGCTGAAGGCGTTCCTGTGGAAGTTTACAATGTTGCCGATGTGCATCCAAGCTTCATTTTGCCTTCCCTATGGACAAAACGCGGCGTTTTAGTCGCTTGCCCAACCTACGAACGTGCCATGTATCCCAATATGGTTCATATGCTCGACATCGCAGAGATTAAGCACGTCAAAAACAAAGTTGCCGGCTATTTTGGCAGTTATGCCTGGTCTGGTGGCGCGCAAAAGGTTTTTGAAGGTTACGCAGAAAAGCTTGATTGGGAAGTTGTTGGCGCTTTGGAATTCATCGGTATGGCGACTGAAGAAGATATCCAAGCCATCCAACAAATCGCTCAACAGGTTGCTAAAAAGTCAAAAGAGGGCTAAAGCCACAGCATTTACACAAGCAAAAGCCCTGAACATCAGGGCTTTTTTCATTATCCGGCAGGCATAAGGTATAATTTGCAAGCCATCAAAGGAGAGAAAAATGACAGACGAAACGCCAAAAAGATCGAACTTTATTACAGATATCATTGATGAACACAATCGCATCGGCCGCTTTGACGGGCGCGTGCACACACGCTTCCCTCCGGAACCCAATGGGTATCTTCACATCGGTCATGCCAAAGCCATCGTGCTTGATTTTGGTATCGCCCAAGACTATGGTGGCAAAACCAATTTGCGGTTTGATGACACCAATCCCGTCAAAGAAGATGTTGAATACGTTGACGCCATCAAAGCAGATATCCGGTGGCTCGGATTTGACTGGGAAGACCGAGAGTTTTACGCTTCGGATTACTTTGAGCAACTGTATGAATGGGCAATCAAACTCATCAAAAAAGGCAAAGCTTATGTGGATGAACTCAGCCCGGATGAAACCCGCGAATACCGTGGCACCTTGACCGAACCCGGCAAGAATAGCCCCTGGCGCGACCGCCCAATAGAAGAAAGTCTGGATCTCCTGGCGCGGATGCGTGCAGGCGAATTTGAGGACGGTAGCATCACATTGCGCGCAAAAATTGACATGGCGCATCCCAATCCTTTGATGCGTGACCCGGTGATGTATCGTGTTTTGCATGCAGAACATCATCGTACCGGTAAGGCCTGGTGCATTTACCCCACCTATGACTTTACGCACGGACAAAGCGACTCAATTGAAGGCATCACACACTCGATGTGTTCCCTCGAGTTTGAAAACCACCGTCCGCTTTATGATTGGTTCATTCAGGAGCTGGAGATTTTTGCGCCGCAACAAATCGAATTTGCCCGTTTGAACCTCACCCACACCGTCATGAGCAAGCGCAAACTGCGACGCTTGGTTGAAGCAGGTTTGGTGGACGGATGGGATGATCCCCGCATGCCCACCTTGGTTGCAATGCGTCGCCGTGGCTATCCACCGGCTGCCATTCGCGCCTTTATTGATACGGTTGGCGTGGCAAAAAGTGAAAACTTCATCGACGTTGAACTGCTCGAACACATCATTCGCGACACGCTCAACGAAACTGCCAAGCGGCGTATGGCCATCCTCAACCCCGTAAAGGTGATTATCGATAATTACCCAGAGGACAAGGAAGAGTGGTTCGACATTCCAGATTTCCCCTACGATCCTAACTCCGCAACGCGCAAAGTGCCTTTTAGCCGCGAAATTTACATCGAAGCGGATGACTTTATGGAAAGCCCACCACCCAAGTACTTCCGGCTTTGTCCTGAACGGGAAGTGCGTTTGATGAACGCTTATTACATCAAGTATAAAGACATCGTCAAGGATGAAGCGGGCAATATACTCGAGATTCATGTCACCTATGATCCTGAATCACACGGTGGACAAACTGCCGACAAGCGTAAAGTTAAAGGCACCATCCATTGGGTTTCCGCCAGACACGCCATTGACGCCGAAACCAAACTTTACGAGCAAATGTTCCTCGATAAATACCCTGAGGATTTGCCCGAAGGTGAAAACTTTATTGACCACTTCAACAAAGACTCGATTGAGGTTTTGCAAGTTAAACTTGAACCGTCATTGGCAGAAGCAGAAATTGGCGAAGTCTTCCAGTTTGTTCGGGATGGCTACTTCACTCTTGATCCCTTGACCAGCACGCCCGAAAAACCAAGCTGGATTCGCACCCTGTCCCTCGTTGACAGTTGGGCGAAGATGCAAAAGTAAAACTGCATTTCTGATTCTGAAAAGCACATAAAATACAATCAGGCTACTGGCATTGGTAGCCTGATTACTTTAAGTCAGTATCACTTTTACAATTTTTCCACAATTAATGGTAAGATTGCATTCCTAATGGGGCCCGTAGCTCAATGGCGGAGCAGGCGGCTCATAACCGCTTGGTTGTTGGTTCGAATCCATCCGGGCCCACTCAATCACAATCATACGAGCGATACTTGCTCATCTTTTTTTTAACAAAGTAAAACCGAAACCCTTTCAAGAACAAATTTTGAGGATTCAATTCCATTAACCCCAATTTCTAGACAACTGTCTACTTTTGTCCCTTTTGTGTAAGGATTCTAAGTGATTTTATATTAAAATGATGATATAGTACTCTAAACGTTAATAAATTCCTGACTGGAGATTACAGATGATGGTTAATCAAGCATTGTTAGCAGGTGGCTGTTTTTGGGGATTGCAAGCCAAGTTAAAAACGATTCCTGGTGTCATAAAAACACTTGCCGTCTATACAGGTGGCACAACCGAAAAACCCACTTATGCTCAGGTTTGCCGTCAACAAACCGGACATCTGGAAGCTGTTCAACTCGACTTTGATCCCGAAGTTATCAGCTATAAAAATTTGTTGGAAGCCTTTTTCCAGTCGCACAACCCGAGCCTCGCCGAAACCTTCGGCGAACAGTACCGCTCAACCATCTTTTACCTGGACGAAGAACAAAAAGCAATCGCAGAAGAAGTGATGAAGTCCATTGACGTTTCTGGCATTTATCCGGGAAAAATTCAAACCGCCTTGCGCCCAGCCGGTGAGGTCTGGCAAGCTGAAGATTATCACCAGGATTATTATGCCAAACACAACGTCGCCTCCGACGACGACTGTTATTGCCGTTAGGCTTCGTCAATTTTGCTTTATAATGGGGCTATGACAGATATTAATTCAAATAATGGAAACATCGAAAAGCGTTTTGCCATCCTCATTGATGGTGACAACGCTCAAGCTTCTCTCATGGAGCAAATTGTGGTTGAGGCAAGCCGCTTTGGCAACACCACCATCCGTCGCATCTACGGCGATTGGACCACAACCCACATGAAATCATGGAAAGAAACGCTCAACTCTTACGCTTTTCAACCTTTCCAGCAATTTAGCTACACCACCGGCAAAAATTCAACCGACTCGGCAATGATTATTGACGCCATGGACATCCTTCACAGCGATTTAGTGGATGGCTTTTGTCTTGTCTCAAGCGATAGCGACTATACCCGTTTGGCTACGCGCATCCGGGAAAGTGGCAAACTGGTGATTGGCATCGGCAAACAGAATACACCACGCGCATTTGTCTCGGCTTGTGATGTCTTTATTTACACAGAAAACCTTGAAGAACGCGAAAGGCAAAAGAAAAAAGCCGCCGCGCGTCAACAAATCGCCGCCAAACTTAGCCCTCAGGAAATTGAGCTTATCGAAAACATCAACCGCGCCATTGAAATGGTCGGCACGGATGATGACGGTTGGGCAAGCCTTTCGGAGGTTGGCACTTCCCTGCGCAGAATTGATCCCGGCTTTGACCCTCGCAGCTACGGCGCCAAACAACTCGCCACGCTTATCCGCCAGCAAAAAACCTTCTTTGACCTCAAAAAAGTTCCGGGTAAATCCATCTTGATTATCAGATCGAAAGAAGAGCTCTAAAAGAGCTCTTCTTTTTCTTTGCACCGTGTAAGGGCTCAATCCAATGGCGGATAACCAGTGATATCGCTTATCTCATGGTAAAGGTGTTTTAAAGAGCCGTACATTTTCAGGTAGACCCGTTCATAGAGTTCATCATAAATGGCTTGATTTTTAGGATTTGGCTCAAAAGTGTCCTGCACCCGACACATCTCAGCCACCGCAACATTGAAATCTGAATGTATGCCCAGCCCAACGGCAAGATCCATAGCTGCGCCAAGCCCACTGGCTTCATAAGTATGTGGCCGACTGGCAGGCACCCCAAAAATATCCGCCGCGATTTGCATTGCTGCAGAACTTTGCGAGCCACCTCCCGCCACACGTACCGCTTCAATAGGGATGCGACTGCGCTTGCTACTGCGTTCCGCGCCTTCTCTCAAGGCATAGCCAATCCCTTCAATCAGCGACCGGTATACATGCGCGCGGGTGTGCACATCACCAAAGCCAATAATCGCGCCTTTCGCCTCGGGACCTGGCATTTTAAGTCCTGGCGCCCAATAAGGCTGCAACATCAAGCCCATTGACCCCGCCGGAACAGAATTAATCAAATCATCAAAAAGCATCTCGGTTGGAATACCTCGTTGGCTTGCCAAACGCTGTTCGTTCATGCCAAACTCGCGTTTAAACCAAGACACCAGCCAAAAGCCTCTGTACAATTGAATTTCAAGTGAGTAGGCATGAGGAATAGCAGAAGGGTATGGCGGAATGAGCGGTACTGCCTCAACATATTTATGATGCGTGGTATTAATAGTCGCGGTTGTGCCAAAACTAAGGCAGGCAATGTTGGGTTCCACACAGCCCGCGCCAATCACTTCGCAAGCTTTATCAGAAGCCGCGGCGTACAAGGGCAAACCTTCTGGAATGCCGGTTGCTAAGGCCGCTTCCTGGGTGATTGTGCCAATCAAGCTTGTAGGAGCAACCAAAGGCATGAGCTTTTCCTTTTCAATGGGAACGGCTTTCCACTTCCAGTCACCATCCGCGCACCAATCTTGCTTTTTATAGTCAAAGGGCATATAGGTTGCCATATTTCCTATCGACTCAACCAACTCACCCGTAAGACGGTAATGCAAATAACCTGAGAGCAACATATACTTATGCGTTTTTTCCCATATTTCGGGTTGATAGCGTCTAATCCAGTTAACTTCTGCCTCAGCCATCAGATATGCCACGGTGTCTTGCATGCCTGAAAGTGCAAAGGCCAAACCCCATAAACCACCAATCGGCTTCAGTCCTGGCGTTCTGCGTTGGTCTGTCCAGTGAATGGCAGGACGTAGAGGTTTGCCATTTTCATCGAGATTGATGACGGTGGAGCGTTGCGTGGTGATGGCAAAGCCAAGCAAAGCCTCTTTGCGCACCCCGGGCATCTGCCATAAAGCCTGGCATGCCTCGCAAACCGCCTGCCAGAAAAATTCTGGGGCTTGCTCTGCCCAGCCTGGTTCCGGACTTACAAAGGATTGAATGGGGATTTGTGATTTTGCGATTAAGTCACCGCGTGGACTAAACACAAGCGCGCGACATGATTGTGTGCCAAGATCAATGGCTAATAATTGAGGGTCGTTCATCATTGCTCCTTGTCTGCCTATAAGCAATGATACCCTCAAATTTTAATATTGGCTTTAGGTGTATGGCTTTAGCCGCCTAATTTCCCCCAATTTCCACATCATAACCAGCCCTAATCCAATCATTCATGCCACCTTTCATACTGGTGACGTACTGATAACCCAGCCTCTTTAAAATGTCTCTGGCTTGGGCACTGCGATTGCCTGAGCGACAAACGATTACGACTTGTTCATCTTTCGGGACTGCCTGAGCGTTTCTTTCCAAGCTACCCAAAGATATGAGAGTTGCCCCGGGAATATGCCCCGCGTTCCACTCATCAACTTCGCGCACATCCAGCATAAAAATCCCGTCCTGGTACATCTGATGAGCTTCCTTCACACTGATTTCAAGCGGGAGCTGCAATGGATCCTGCGTTTCATTTTGAGAAACTTGCACATTCTCTTTAGGCTTGGACTCAACTATTTTTATGCTGTTTTGACGTTGAATCAGAAACGCTGAAAGGATTGCAATCGGGATGATTAATAAGAGCCACAGCCAGGGGCTCAGTTTAACCTGCTGTTTTGATTTACTTTCGTTGCTTTTTTTTAGAACTCGATTTCTTGTTTTTCATCGCTTCTCACCAATTGGATTTGTGCCATTTTACATGAGCTGTTAAATAAAAGAGACTTTCTGTAAACCTTTTTGCCACATTTTAACAAAAGGTTTATTATGTTTTCCGCCAGGTGGCAGGAAACAAAAGCAACAAAACCGGATAAATCTCCAACCTGCCCATCAACATTGAGATACACATCAACAGCTTGCTCGCCACGCTCATCTCACTATAAGGCATCGCTGGACCCAGAAGGTCTGAACCATGCCCTACGTTGTTCAAGGTGGCGATGGTGGCATTAAAAGCACTGGCAAAGTTTTGGGTATCCAAACTAATCAACCCCAAAATGATCAGAAAAACAGAAAGGTAGGTAATCAGGTAAAAGGTACTGCCTCGCTGGGTTCGGTCGTCAATCTGTTTACCTTCGATAACGATAGGTAAAGCGCGTTCTGGTGAAAGCATGCGGCGCAACTCCTGTTTAATGGATTTACCAAAATGCATAATGCGTGCTATCTTCAAACCCGATGCGGTTGAACCCGTCATGCCGCCTGAAAACATGACAAACAGCAAAATGACATGCGCAAAAGTTGGCCATTTGTGAAAATCAACGGTGGAATACCCTGTGGTGGTCATCATTGAACTGGTGGTGAAAAAGACATCCTGAAACAGGGTTTTAATATTCGTGTAAAGTGGAAAAACCGTGATACCAATCAACAAAACAGCAACAACCATGATGCTCAAATACCAACGCAATTCTTCGGACTTAAAAAACTGCTTAAATTTGCCAATCACCAAGAGATAAATCAGATTAAAACTCATGCCAAACACAGCCATTGCGATGGCAACCACCATGCGCACAAATTGACTGTCATAAGCACCAATCGACTGTGGCAAAATATCAAACCCGCCTGTGCCGGCAACGCCAAATGCTAACAAAAAGGAATCAAACCAACCCACCTTACCAATCCGCAAAAGCACCGCCACAATCAAAATCAAGCTGATGTAAATGGCATACAGGATATAGATGGTTTTGCTAACCCGTGATTCCAGCTTACCTGAGCCAGGTCCAGGTGATTCAGCCCGCATGATAAAAATGCCCCGTGAACCAATCGCCGGTTGCAGGCTGATGATAAAGAAAAGAAAGCCCATACCACCAATAAACATGGTAAAGTTGCGCCAAAACATGAGCGATTTGGGCAAAAAGCCAGGCACAATATTCAGCACGCTCGCTCCGGTTGTGGTAAATCCACTGGTTGATTCAAACAAGGCATCCACAACCGAAGGCACACTTCCACTAAGCACAAAAGGTATAGCCCCAATCACAGAAACCATAATCCACGCCAACGCGACCAGCACCAAACCTTCACGGGCGTAAAAGTCTTCGTTTTGCGGTTTGTTTCGCGCAAGCAAAACGCCTAATCCAGCACAAAATGCAATGGCAACGATAAACCCAAGCAGTATCTTAAACGGCTCTCTAAAAGCCAAGCCAATTATTAAGGCGGGTAGCAACAAGGCGCTCAAAATGAGCAAAATTCTACCCAAAAGATAGCGGATCATCCCAAAGTTCATCGGTTCGCCTCAGGGTCAATAATATCGTCAAGCTGATTAATGCGATGGTCCAAAGCAACCAACAAAACCCGGTCACTAGGTTGGATCTGATCAGCACCTGCCGGAATAATGCGTTTTGTGCCCCGCAGAATGTGGGCAATTAAGACTCCTTGCTTGATGTTCAGGTTCTGAATTTTTTCAAGGCAAACCTGTGAGTCTTCCGTAGCAATAAATTCAAGTGCTTCAACACCCTCAACACCCAATCGGGCATAGGTTTCAAGCTTACTTGAAGCTGTTTTTTCGTGTGAGCGGATGTATTGGATAATGCGGTCGCTGCTTGAAAGTGACGGCGTGATGATTGTGTCCAAAACCGTGTGGTCAATCAGCTTGATGAGTTCCCTGCGATTGACTTTGGTGATCGTTTTTCCCACACCTTGCTGATGCGCGAAGAGCGAGAACATCAAATTTTCCTCATCGATATTAATTAAAGCCACCGCCACATCATAATTGGACAAATGCATCTCGCGCAGGAATTTTTGATCGGTGCCATCACCGTAAATAATTTCAGCTGCTGGGAAACTCATCGCCAGGCGGTCAGCCACTTCCGGTTTGGTCTCAATCACCTTGATATAAACACCCCGCTTGAGCAAAGCCGGAATGAGATAATAAGCAATACGACTACCCCCAACAATGAGCGCGGAACGCCAACGTGCGTTTTTATGACCACAAAGCTGGCTAAATTTATGTATTGCTTTGGGATTGCCCACCATTTGAATGTAATCGTTTTCTTCCAGTCGGGTGGACCCTTTAGGAATGGTAATGCCCGTTTCGCGGTCAATGACACACAGGAGGAGCTCAGGAATGGCTTTGCGGATATCAGCCAGACTTTGGCCAACAATAGGCGCGTTTGGGCTAACCCTAAGCTGTACCATATCCACCAAGCCATTGGCAAAAGGCTCAATAGCGTTAGCTGCAGGGTAATCAAAAACACGGGTGATATCTGCCGCGGCTTCGGCATCCGGATTGATCAGCATGCCAATACCCAGTTGCTTTTGATAAAAACCCAAGTCTCGGGCGTATTCAGGATTGCGCACGCGAGCGATTGTAAACTTTGCACCAAGCTTATTGGCGATGGATGCCGCAATGAGATTGGTGTCATCAGAGGGCGTTGCTGCGATGAAAACATCCGCCAAAGAAACATTGGCTTCTTTTTGAGTTTCAATCGCTGCGCCATTGCCGTTTACGCCACGAATATCGTAGGTTTCTTCCAGCATGTCAATACGCCCTTGCTTTTGATCAATGAGCACAATTTCGTGTCCCTCATTTGACAGGTCATTACACAGTGTCTGACCCAACTTTCCGCCACCAACAATCACAATTTCCATAGTCTTTCCTCTGCGCTCAATTCTATCAAACTTAAGCGCTTTTCTTAGTCAATTTCAATAGACGATTAAGATTGACGGAAAGGAGCACGCTGTCTATAATCCATAAGTTAGGAATTATAGCTCTATGTCAAAAAACGCCCTTGCTCTATACCACAAAAAAGTTTTTATCACCGGTGCCACTGATGGCATTGGCAAAGAAACCGCCCTCATGTTTGCGAAAGTTGGCGCGACTGTGTGTATTCATGGCCGCAACCCCAAAAAATTAGCCGCAACAATGCAAGCCTTAAAGGACGCCAACCCCAGAGGTCAATTCTTTAGCTATCAGGCTGATTTTTCTTCGCTTGAAGATGTACGCCGCATGGCAAATGAATTCCTTGAGGACCATCAAAGTCTGGATATCCTCATCAACAATGCCGGTCTTTATCCTGATAATCGCGTTATTACCCAGGACGGCTTCGAGCAAACCCTGCAAGTCAACTATCTTTCCGCGTTCTTGCTGACCAAAACCTTACTGCCCCTGCTTGAAAAAGGAAATCAACCCCACATCATCAACATGTCTTCCATTGGACACAAATTCGTTTGGAACAGTATTAAAAACCCGAGTGACAGCCCGTTTTTCTGGCGTTGGGTTAGCTATTGTCGCTCCAAATTGCTCATCGTTGCCTGGACAATTGAGCTTGCCCGCCAGCTGGAGAACAGCAATATCACCGTAAACTGCCTGCATCCGGGTATCATCCGCACGAAAGTCATCCGCATCTTGCCACTTTCCTATGGTTCTTCAGTGCCATCCGGCGCAAAAACCGTTTTTGATCTTGCGACTAACCCCAAGCATGCCTATACCACCGGAAAGTATTTTGAACGCTACAAAATGACCCAACCGGCACCCATGGCTTTAAACAAAAAACTGCAAAAAAACCTATGGCGAGCCAGTCACAACTGGGCAGGGCTCATGATAGAATCAGAGGATGATGAGGCAGAGCAAGAGCAAGCTTAAAATCCTGGCGTTAGTACTGATTAGCATCAGTTTAGTTTTAGGCGCTTGCCAATCCAAGCCACCCAAATTAACGCCCGCCGTTCCCAGCCCAAGTGGTCAAAGTCCTCTTCCCAGCCAGGTGGCAACCCGATTGGCAGAACACGCCACACCCACGCCGATCCCATCCGCAACACCCTGGCCAGTCGCAAGCGATACACCTCAGCCTGAACCCCGCCAAAACACACTTGGCTTCGTAAATCCGCTCACTGGACTAACGGTTAACAGACCTTCCCTGCTCCGCGAACGCCCAGTGCTGGTAAAAATCGCCAATTGGCCAGAATCGTTACGCCCAGCCGATGGCTTAAACAAAGCCGACATGGTTTTTGAATACTTTATTGGCGCGCAGTCCAATCATCTCCTCGCGTTGTATTATGGCGACGATCACGAACACGTTGGTCCGCTGGGACCTGGACGCGTGGTTGATGCCCGTATTGCCGAACATATGCAAGGACAATTAATTGTCGCCAGTGCCGATGACATCGTGGGTGATGTACTGGAAAGTTACCTAAACAGACGCTACACCATGCGTGGTTTTGCTCCCTGCCCTGCCATTTGCACCGAAACCTTAGCCCAGGGAGGCAATACTTTCGTTAATACCGATGCAGTGCGTAATGAACTGGCAAAAAAGTCAGACGAAAATTTCATCCCCAGTTTGTTTGGTCTAAAGTTTTCCAAAACTGCTCCTGAATCGAGTGATGACGCGCTTAGGTTTAGCTTTATGTACGCTGATTTTTCTGTGATGGATTGGCGTTTTAATGAGGACAGTGGCGCTTATGAACTTTGGCAGGATAAAAAAGTTTCTGCCGGCGAATACACCCTCAGCAAAAGCGAAGACCTTGGCAGCGGCGAACCGATTGCCTTTGAAAACATCATTTTTCTCTTTAGCAACTATTTTAATTATCGCAATCTTTTCTTTGATATTAATTTTAAAGATGGCGGCACCGAGCAACGTGGCATCCTGCTGCGCGATGGCAAGCTTTATCATATCCGCTGGGGTGCTGAAGGTTTTGACCAACCATTCCTCTTCTATGACCTTGAGGGTGAGCCCTTCCAACTCAAGCCCGGCAAAACCTGGGTAACCCTGGCAACGATGGATAGCAACATTGAACAGGTTGATGAGGGCGAATGGGATATGCACTTTATCCTTAAATAAAAAACTCTGGATAACATAATCATCCAGAGCTTTTCCTAAGACAAACTAGATTTCTTCTTTTTCAAAGCCGGTCGCACGCAAACCATTTACGGTTACAAGGAGCGAAATGCCAATATCCGCCAGCACGGCAACCCAGAGTGGCGTTAATCCCATAATCGCTAAAGCTGCAACCGTGAATTTAACCCCTAAACTGATAATGATGTTCTGCCGGATCAGCTTATTGGTAAAACGTGAGAGCCTTAGCGCAAATGGTAGTCGTTTGAGGTCATTGTTCATCAGAACCACATCCGCCGTTTCCAAAATTTGACCACTCGCCGCGCCACCCATTGCCACGCCAATATCTGCACGTGCCAATGCCGGACCATCGTTGATGCCATCGCCAACCATCGCCACCATGCCAAACTTCTTCTGTAAAATTTCAAGGGCGTCGAGCTTTTCATGGGGTAACAAAGATGAATTCACCTCATGGATGCCCAAAGAGTTTGCAATGTGTCTGGCAGCACCAGCATTATCACCGGTCAGCATCACCGTGTGCACGCCAAAGGCTTGCAAGGTTTTAAGCACCTCAATTGCTTCCGGTCTTGCCTGGTCGCGAAGCGTTAAATAACCACGCACCGCCTCGCCATCACAAACCAAAACCGTGGTTCGTCCTTCTTCTTCGGCTCGGCGTGTTTCTTCAATAAGATCCTCCGGTGTGTGGTGTTCTGCCAGGAAGAGTGGCACCGACCCAATCGTCGCTTTTTTGCCATTCACAATGCCTTCTTGACCACGTCCACCCAAGACCTTAAGCTCTTCCGCCGGTGGAATTTGCCCACGCACACCGCGTTCTTCCGCTCTTTCAAGAATAGCGTTACTCAAAGGGTGGCTACTGCGCTCTTCAAGTGAACTGGCTAAAGCCAGCAAATGGTCACATGGTTCACAAGGTTCGTTCTCATCCAAACAATCAACCGCTTTAACCCGTTCAACTTTGGGTTCACCCCGGGTTAAGGTGCCGGTTTTATCAAAAGCGACGGCTTTTACATTAGAAAGCCCTTCTAAATACACCCCACCTTTAAAGATTACCCCAGACCGTGCCGCACGGGTTAGCCCACTGATAATGGTGATGGGCGTGCTGATCACTAAGGCGCAAGGGCAACCAATCATCAGCAAGGAAAGCCCTCTGTGGATCCAACCATAGCTTTCTGGCGTGTTCCACAAGGGTTGCTTAAAAAATACGGTAGGAATAAGCGCCACCAAAATGGCAACGAGCATCACAATCGGCGTGTAGATACTGGCAAATTTGTCAATAAATTTTTCTTGCTTGGCTTTTGTGGCTTGCGCTTCGGTAACCAGGCGAATGATACGTTGCATGGTGGTATCTGCCACCAATCGGGTCACTTCAACTTGAAGCAAACCACTGCCATTGACCGTTCCAGAAAGCACTTCATCGCCAATATTTTTAGGAACCCAGGCACTTTCGCCAGTAATCGGGGCCTGATTGAGTTCACTTTGCCCATTCACGATAATGCCATCCATTGGTAGACGTTCACCAGCCCGCACAATGATATGGTCGCCGATGTTAAGCTCCTCAACGCCAATCTCATGCTCTTCGCCATTGGCTACGCGCAAGGCGTGTTTCGGTGCCAGATCTGCAAACTCGGTCAAAACCTTTCGCGCGCTGGCACTGGTGTAACCTTCAATGGCTTCCGAAAGCGTAAAAAGGACCAGCAAAACCAGAGCCTCAACGCCTTCACCAATCAGCACAGCACCAATCAAAGCAAAGGACATCAATACGTCCATGTTCAAACGCCGTTCAATAAAGAGGCTTTTAAAACCATGGCTCAAAACAAACCAACCTGCCACCGGCAACAGTAGCAATTGAATAATGGTAACCCAGGTATCACCCAACCCAAACCTCGGCAAAAAGAAAGTAATCGCCAAAAGCGCGATTCCAGGAATGACAAGTTTGAGTTCGGGCATTCTCCAAAAGTAATGCCAAAAGCCTTTAAAATCGAGGATTTTAGCGTGCTTAGCGCCTTCTGGATCGGGTGTAACCAGTGTGGCACAGGCGCCACCAGAACATCCACAAGAACTTGTTTGAGAAAGAGTATGATCTGCCATTAAATCCTTTCGTCCATGTGCAAAGCGTGATCTAAAGCGAGTTTAAATAACTCGCCGATATGTTCATCATTGATGCGATAAAAAACTTGTTGTCCATCCCTACGGGACGAAACAAAACGCAAGTTGCGCAAAACCCTAAGTTGGTGCGAGACCGCGCTCTGGCTGGTTTGAGTCGCTTCTGCCAGACAGCCAACACAAACCTCCCCACGCAAAAGCTCATCCAAAAGCTTAAGACGGGTTGGGTCTGCCAAACCTTTGAAGGTCAGCGCCATACGCTGAGCGTTCTCCTCGCTAAGCTGGTTTTGCTGGGCATCGGAGTCCTTGTGATGTTGGTGTTGGTGTTGGTGTATATCTTGATCAGTCATTTTTATCATCTTTCAGGAATAACTTATGAGTAGTTATTCATATATTCATATTATATGAATAAAAAGACAATTGTCAATAAGTTTTGCAAATGGATGTCTTAGTCAGAGATCGTTCTTGGTCATTCCGTCGTGGCACCCCTATTTCCTTGGTAGCTTGTCCTTGCTTTACGCCACGTTCAAGGCAATAGCAGATGAACAAACTCACAAAGTCAAAAGACCATCCACAGGAAGGCAAGCCTGTCAGGATCTCATATTTATTGCACAAAATTTAGGGTTAAAAAACTATTTTTTCTCGTAGCTTGCCAAGTAACGCAAAAGAGCCGCGGTAAGGCGGGCGTCATCCACGGCATGGTGATTGTTGGGCAGTTCGATGCCACAAAAACTGCCTGCAAATGCCAGTTTCTGCGACCTAAACCCGTTGTTCCGGGCATTCCATTCGCCATACCAAGCCGCAAAAAGTCGCATTACACAAAAAGCCTGATCATTTTGCAGGGTCCACGGAAGCCCTGCAGCCTGATTGCTTTGCTTCATAAGGCGCATATCAAAGTCAGCGTTATAGATTCCAATCGCCCGGTTGCGCAAAACAGCTTCTATTTCGTGCCAAATTTGCCCCCAGGTTGGTTTATCAGCCACCATTTCATCCGTAATTTCATTTACCGCACTCGATTCAGCAGGAATGGGAATGCCGGGATTAACCAAAGCGTCAAACAAGGTATTCCCCTCTAAATCCACAATGCCTACCTCAATAATCAGGTCATTCGCACCGGTGCCAGTGGTTTCTGTATCTAAAAACACGGGGTTCAGCGCCATCAAGTCACGCGCGCTTTGCATGGTTCTGGGGTGTGCAACTGGAAACATTTTTACCTCTGCAATGATTATACCCCGACAGCTTTCCCACGCCAGCAATTCCTGGTGCACACAGTCAAAACCCCAAAATCCGCCAACTTAGAGTATCATATAGCATATAGGTCATTATGGATAATGAGATTAAACAAGAATTTGAGGAAATCGAAAAAAGTCCAGAAAAATCTAAAAAAGTGAAGGACTTTTTCCACCATCTCAATATTTTTCTAATCAAAAATACGCCGGGCATGCGCGTTATCAAAACGATGATTGCCATATTCATTTGTCTTTTAATTGAAGCCATTCGCCAAAAAACCGGCACCCAATACCACAGCAGCATTGCGGCAGTGGTTTGCATGCAACCCACCATGAAGTCAACCACAAAAACAGCACGCGAACGGGTTATCGGCACGCTTATTGCCGGTTTGTACGCCTTTCTTGTGCTCACCTTTGTTTTCCCGGCGCTCAACATCGACCGCATGGATTGGGCATATTTTTTGGTCACTGCAGTCCTCTCATTGCCCCTCATGACGCTGATGATCTGGATAAGAACGCCGGGTCCTATCGCGATTACGGTGATTGTTTTTCTCATCATTACCCTCAAAACAACCGATACAACGCCCATTGCTTACACCTTGGAACGCGTTGGCGACACACTCATCGGCATTTCTGTGGCGATGCTGGTCAATTGGTTCCCGCCACTCAATAAATTAGGTAAAAAAATGGGTCAGGTTGAGATTACGGCTGTCCCTGCCACCGATTCGCAAGCAAAATCATGAAAAACAGTTTTGATCAAGCTCTCAAGATGCTAGCGGAATCCGAGCGAATCGTCTTTTTTGGTGGTGCCGGCGTGAGTACCGCTTCAGGCATCCCTGATTTTCGTTCTGCCACCGGTCTTTATAACCGTGAACATAACCTTAATTACTCGCCGGAATACCTGCTTAGCTATGCGTTTTTCAAAGCTGATCCAGCAGGCTTTTACAGTTATCTGCGTGACAACCTCTATTTCCCGGACGCAAAACCAAACACTGCGCATTATGCCCTGGCAAAGCTCGAAAAAATGGGCAAACTAAGCGCTGTGATTACCCAAAACATCGATAACTTCCACCAACGCGCTGGCTCAGAAAAGGTGCTTGAGCTACATGGCAGCATGGAGCGTTATTATTGCATCAGATGCCGCAAGAATTATGACCCGGCTTATGCTTTAAGGGCAACCGAAGTTCCTCGATGTAGCTGTGGTGGCATTGTGCGACCGGATGTGGTGCTTTATGGCGAAATGCTTGACACAGAGCTGCTCAACGCAGCCATCAAAGCCATTTTGCGGGCTGATATGCTCATCGTTGGTGGCACGTCGTTGGTGGTCTACCCGGCCGCTTCGCTCGTCCGATATTACCGTCGCGATAAATTGCTTTTGATCAACCAAGAAACAACCGCCTACGACAATTGGGCAAATGTGGTCATTAACGGTGATATCAGTCAAATCATGCATGAATTAGTAGAAGCCTTGTAAGTCTTTCACTAAAGCTCTACCACAAATCTGAATGATTTTCCGCTATACTTAAGACCATGGCAGAAACAATTCTCATTATTGACGATCAGGAAAACTTGCGCAGGTTGCTCAAGGAATATTTCAGCGAATTAGGATACCGTGTGCTTACTGCCAAAGACGGCCAAGAAGGGCTCTTTGTCGCCCGTTATGAAAATCCGGACCTCATTTTGTTGGATATTATGATGCCCAAACTGGATGGCTACCAGTTTTTGGAGGCTTTTCGCAAAGAAAGCAAGGCACCCGTCATTGTCCTTACGGCTAAAACTGAAGAAAGCGATACCATTCAAGGGCTCGAACTCGGCGCTGATGACTATGTGGTTAAGCCTTTTCGCATGCGCGAACTGGCAGCGCGAGTACGCGTTGCCTTGCGCAGACTCAACCCCGACGCCGAGCCAGAGGAAATCATCAAAATTGGCTCATTAAGTCTCAATGCCACCAGCCATAGTGTGACCATCAATAATGAAACCGTTTTGTTAACCCCAATAGAATTTGACCTTTTGCATACGCTCATGCGCGCGCCAGGCAAAGTTTTTACGCGTGCGGAACTGGTTGACCGCCTCTATGAAACCGGTTTTATGGGGCTGGAAAGCACACTCAACGTCCACATTCGTAACTTGCGCTCTAAAGTAGAAAAGGATCCGGCAAACCCAGAGCTCATCACAACCGTGTTTGGTGTGGGATATCGCCTAAACAAATAAGCAGCAGGTGCCCAAAAACCGATCCGAGATTGCCATGAAAACAACCCTCAAAGTTAAACTAGCCATCGCCTTTGTCATTGTCGCGCTTATCACTGGTGCGGTTGTGGCTTTGGTTTTCAATCGCTTTAATAGCAAACAGTTCGCGGATTTCGTTATCGATAGCCAGCGGCAGGAACTCATCCAGCTTTTAAGCGAATACTATCAGGAAAACGGAACATGGCAAGGCGCGGAATTCTTTTTTAACAGCATGCCACGCGTGATGATGCAGGATAACATGCAAGGTAAGGGTCAAGGTCGCAAAAATGCTGGACAAGGACCACGCTTTGGACAAGGCGGCAATTTAACAGATGTGGAAATTGAAGAAGATGATACCCTAACCGTTCCCGGACGTCTTTTTGGGCTTGCCACAACCGATGGCACCGTCATCATCGCCTTACCGGGTGGCACGCCGGCTGGCAAAGCGCTCAACACAGCAGTTATTGAATCAAGCGACCCCATTATTGTGGACAAAAAGACAGTGGGCTACCTTTTAACCGTGGACCAATTTCCGGGATACAGCCTGGCAGAAGCTCAATTCATCAAAAACAGCAATCGTTCCTTATGGTTAGCTTTGCTTGGCGCAACCATCGTGGCAGCAGTTGTTGGCTTTTTCATTGCCAGAGGCATCACCAAACCTCTTGAAACGCTTACCCAAGCCAGTCAGCGCATTGCCAACCGCGAGTTAAACACAAAAGTGCCTCAATTGAGCCACGATGAAATTGGCACGCTTGCTGAAACTTTTAACCATATGAGCGAACGCTTGGAAGAAAGCGACCGCTTGCGCAAACAAATGACCGCTGATATCGCGCACGACCTCCGCACACCGCTCACCATCATCGGTGGCTATGTGGAATCGATGCGTGATGGCGATTTAAAAGCAACCCCGGAACGCTTGGAGATTATTGCCGATGAAACCAACAGGCTTTCTAACCTTGTCAATGACCTGCGCTTGCTGTCAATCGCCGATGCCGGGGAATTGAGTTTGCAATTGCAATTAACAAACCCAAACACGCTGATCAATTACAGTCTCCAACTTTTTGAAGTTCAGGCTGCCCGCAAAAACATTAATCTCGAACTCAGTTCAATGCCGGGAAATGCCCAAATTCTGGTTGACGAAGACCGCATGATCCAGGTTTTTTCTAACCTGATGTCTAATGCCATTGAATACAGTCCCGAAGGCAGCTTGGTTATGCTGCGTGCTTCTGAAGAAAAAGACCAAATATTGCTTGAGGTAATCGATTCTGGTCCTGGCATCAATGAAGATGACCTGCCTTACGTTTTTGAGCGTTTTCACCGCGCTGACCGCGCCAGACAACACAGCGAACAACATAGTGGCTTAGGATTAGCCATCGCCAAAGAAATCGTAAAGGCGCACAAAGGCGAAATAAGCCTCAAATCGGTGATAGGTAAAGGCACAACCATTGAAATAAGGCTTCCAAAGCATTAATCTTAAGTCATTTAGATTAATTTATTTCCTAAACAAAATCTAAATAAGTTCCCGTTATCATAAGAGTGTAATTCAAAAAAGGCTGCAATCTGGGTCTTTAGAAAAGAATTACAGGAAAAGGAACCTATGAAACAAAGAAAAACAACCCTCTTTATAGCAGCCCTCACCGCTCTCGTTTTACTAGGAGGCATCGCTTTTTCAGTCGTCAAAGCACAAAACAGCAATCCTGAGGCACCGCTTCCCGAACCTGAAGTAAGCCGCAATGCTCAATCACCTACGGACTTTGAAACACGCATGGAGCAACGCAACCAAATGCGTGCTGAACGACAGGCTCAGCGTCAGGCAAGACTTGAGACCTGCGATTGCACAGATTTGAGCGAAGAGGAATGCCAGGCAAAGCGTCTTGAACATCGATTAAACCGTTTGGAAGAACGCTTCGAGCAAGGCTTAATCACTCAAGAACAGTATGATGCCATCCGCGCAAAAATTGAAGCTGGAGAATTACCTCCCTACGGACCTCAAGATGGAACAGGCTTCGGTTTTGGAAATCAAGGTCAAGGCATGCGCCAGGGACAAGGCATGCGTCAAGGACAAGGCATGCGCCAGGGACAAGGCATGGGCCAAGGGCAAGGCAGTAATAAAGGACCTCGTGGCAACGGCAACCCAGGCGAATGCCCCTTGCAACCTTAGCTAAAACAAGCTCATTCACATGGTAAGAGCACAAAATTAATAGTTTGAACACGAAAATTTGCTCCAAAACTCTTACCGAATCCTTCCACCTCCGTTTCAATTTCTCCTCCTGAAACGGAGGTGATTTTTATGGCTTAGTGATTTCTACGTTTTATTATTCGACAAAAAGAGATTCATACTTCGCGACACTTTCCGCTCTGCCACTTTCAGTCAGCTGGACCAAGTGATCCACAAAAACAATGTTTCCGTCTCTGTGCAGGCTATCCAGAATTCTTTTGTAAAAGTCAGGGTTCCACCGCAATTCATTTTGCAAACTTTCTAAACCTGCTTCTTTTGCCTCATTTTGGCTACCTTCGTGGTTGTAGAGATGGAACAAAACCGTCATTTTGGCAAACGCAATCTTTTGCGTGTGACGTCTTCGAACCGTACTCAACAACCCTCTCTGCGGGGAGAAAATGAAGACGATAAAGAAGACCAGCCCCGTCATCACCGCCATGCTACCCGCAATAGAAACATCCAGCCAGGCGGCGAGTTGATAGCCTAAAATGCCATTAATTGCGCCTATGCCGGCACTTAAGATGAGCATCCATTTGAGATCGTCGGTCAGTAAATAGGCTGTTACCGGTGGCCCAATCATAAATGCCACCACCAATATGGAGCCAACCGCCTGAAAAGCGCCAACAGTGGTAAACGAAACCATCGTCATCAAACCATAATGGATGACCGCCGGTGCCAAGCCTAAAACTGCTGCCAGCATTGGATCAAAAGCGGCAATCTTGAGTTCTTTGAAAAAGACGATAATAAGGATCAGATTAATCATTAAAATCGCAGCACTGCTATAAATGCCCTTCGCACCGATATCCACACCATTAACCACCATACGGTCAAAAGGCGCGAACGCCAGCTCACCTAAAAGCACCGAGTCGGTATCCAAATGCACCGAACCGGCATACCGCGTAATCAAAATGATTGCGATTGAAAAAAGCAAAGGGAAAACGATGCCAATGGCGGCATCTCCAGCCACGAGTTTGGTTCGGTCAAGCACTTCTGTCAGCCAAACCGTTGCCACACCGACCAAAGTTGCCCCCACAATAAGTAATGGTGAGGATAAATCATGCGTCACAAAGAAGCCAATCACGATGCCCAACAAAATGGTATGGGTTATGGCATCGGTCATCATCGACATCTTGCGCAGCACCAGAAAAACACCGGGCAAGGCACAAGCCACCGCCACAATAACGGCAATCAGTTGAATTTCAATCTGTGGAGACATGCTTCGCTCCTTCCATTCTGTAAAGAATCCGGCTTTTTCTGAGCAAGTAAAGGCGGTAAATGACACCTCTGCCAGGCGCAAACAAAACGCTCATCAAGACAAACACACTCACGCACACCACAATTGCAGGACCGGTTGGTAATTTGGCATAAAGTGAGCTTAAGGCTGTTCCAACAACACCGGAAATCGCACCAAAAATCGCTGAGAGCAAAACCATCACCCACAGGCGCTTGGTCCATTGGCGGGCAGCAACAGCCGGCGCAATCAGCATCGCGCTCATCAAAATAACACCTACGGTTTGCAGCCCAATAATAATTGCCAGCACAATCATAAAAGAGAGCAACAGGTTCAAATATTTAGGCGAAAAACCCAGGCTTTGGGCAAAATCGCTGTCGAAACTGAAGAGTTTGAACTCCTTCCAGAATAAGCCCACCAAAAGCAACAAAACCGCGCCGCAAATGGACATGATGATGATGTCTTTCTGCAATAATGTGGAAGCCTGCCCAAAAATAAAGCGGTTGAGTCCGGCTTGATTGGAATTGGGGATTTTTTGCACATAGGTCAACAAGACCAAACCCAAGCCAAAAAACACAGACATAACCAAAGCCAAAGCACTGTCAAATTTAATTCTTGAATAACGCACAATGCCTAAAATAATAAAGGTGGCCAATAAGCCTGATAAAAGAGCTCCAAGCAATAAAACTTCCGTGTTTTTGCTTTGGAGCAAGATAAAAGCCATCACCACCCCAGGTAAAGCGGCATGAGAAACGCCATCACCCAACAAACTTTGCTTTCGCAAAACGGCAAAACATCCCAAAACGCCGCTAATCAGCCCCAGTAAAGCTGAACCCAATGCCACGGTTTGAAAAGTGTAATCACCCAGGATACCTAAAAATGCAGCCATGTCACACCGTCGCTTTCAATAAACGAGCGCTGCTTCGGTAAGCTTTTTTGAGGTTTTCTTCATGAAAAACCTCTTCAACCGGACCGCTGGCAATCACCCGCAGGTTGATTAGCGTAACCCAATCAAAATAATCAGCCACTGTTTGCAAATCATGATGGACCACAATCACGGTTTTACCCTGATCTTTTAACTCCTTAAGAAGTTGAACAATTGCCTTTTCAGTCTTGGCATCCACACCTTTAAAGGGCTCGTCCATAAAGTAGACCTCAGCTTCCTGGACCAAGGCGCGCGCTAAAAAGACCCGCTGCTGTTGCCCTCCAGAAAGCTGGCTAATTTGTCTGGAAGCATATTCCGCAATACCCACCTTTTTCAGGGTCTTCCTGGCCAGTTCAATATCTGTTTTGCGCGGGCGTTTAATCCACCCCAGCTTGCCATAGGTTCCCATCAACACAACATCCAAAACAGTAGCCGGAAAATCCCAATCCACACTGCCACTTTGGGGCACATAAGCGATGCGATTTCGGAACTGCTGAATATCGTTATGGGCACCGTTTACAAACCTTACCGACCCAGAAATGGGTTTGAGTAAGCCAAGCATTGCTTTAATCAAGGTGGTTTTCCCGGCGCCATTCGGTCCGACCACTGCCATCAGTTGACCCCGCGGAATTTTGAGGTCTACGTCCCACAAAACCGGTTTTACATCATAGGCAACGGTGAGATCTTCCACTTCAACGGCAACATTTTGTATTTTGGTGTCCATAACGCTATTCCTTTCAAAAAATTGTTCAAGCCTTACTTTAAGGCATCGACGATGGTATCGATATTTGCTTTGACGGTTTGAATGTAGTTTTCCGCACCAGAACCGACACCACCTAAAGAGTCAGAATACAGCTTGCCACCAATGGCAACGTCAAAACCTTTGGCTTTTACAGCGGCCTGTAAGGCTTCAATCGTCTTATGAGGCACTGAAGACTCAATGAAAATGGCTTTAATTTGTCTTTCGACGATAAAAGTCGCCAAATCGCTCACATCCGCGGTACCCGCTTCAGCATCGGTGCTGATTCCCTGCAAACCACGCACTTCAAAGCCGTAGGCTCTGCCAAAATAATTGAAAGCGTCGTGCGCGGTCACCAAGACACGGGCTGGCTCGGGGACTTCATGAACACGTTTTTTGATGTAAGTATCCGTTTCATCCAAAGCTTTCGCATAAGATTCGTAATTGGCTTTGAAATAGTCAGCATGTTCTGATGCGGCTTTTGAAAGCCCATCAGCAACGACTTTTGCAGCTTGCTTCCATAGGGCAACGTCAAACCAAATGTGTGGATCGTGCAAAGAATCTTCCTCTTCCCATTCTAAAAGCTTGGATTGATCGATGCCGTCTCCAATACAGATCACGGTGTAACCTTGACCAGTCAGATTCTCGAAAATTTCACCCATTTTGCCTTCGAGATGCAAGCCGTTATACACGACCACATCCGATTTTTGCATCAGTGTAACGTCGCCGGCACTGGCTTGATAAAGGTGAGGGTCGATACCAGGACCCATCAAACCACTAACGGAAACCTTGTCACCACCGATAACGCGACTGAGGTCAGCCAGCATGGTTGTTGTGGCAACAACCTTGAGCACTTTTTCATCCGAATTCGGGTTAGAAACAGGGTTAGTTGTTGAAGCTGGCTTTGCACAAGCTGGCAGGAAAAGCATCAAGACCAAAGCGATGCTGGTAAATAGTTTTGTTGTGTTTTTCATGATAATTCTCCATATATTTTTATGATTGCGTAACCTGATCTACATAAATTTGGCAGGCTGCCTTATGACTTAGTTGTATTTGTCTATCCTTTAGGGCAAGCGTGAAAGGACCTTCATAAGCACCGATTTCGATAACTGTTACTGAACTGCCAATCTCAATGCCCAAACCCTGCAAATAATCCATGAGCTCATTATCCTCAACAACCATTCGGATATTGGAACTTTCCCCTACCGAAAGCTGATCCAGACTTTGAAGTGAACTTTTGTTCATCTGCCCATCAGAGTTGGGTATGGCACTGCCATGCGGACAATAAGCAGGAAAGTTAAGAAACTTATCCAAACGACTGGTCAGGCGTTGCGGTGAGATATGCTCCAAAAGCTCGGCATCTTCATGTGCCTCACGCCAGCTGTAATCGAGATGACGGATGAGAAAAACTTCCCACAGGCGATGACCCCGAATAAGCGCGAGTGCCATTTGCAGCCCTTTTTCGGTCAGTTTGCTGCCTTTGTAGGCTTCGTACTCAAGCAAACCGTCACGGCCCAATTTGCCGAGCATTTCGCTAACAGAAGCCAGAGAAATGTTGAGCGCATCAGCAATTTGCTTTGTGCCAACCAAACCATCTGCACCACCGAGGTGATAAATAGCTTTGATGTAATCTTCTTTGTTTGGTGTCATCTTGTTCTCCTTTCATTTGTTAGGCTTGCCTAACTTTTCTTATATTATACGCCTAATTTCCAGGAGCGCAAGGATTGTTAGCATTAACTAACATTAACGATTTGTATACATCATTAATACGACATCCCCCATCTAAACACCCTTTTTCACATTGCATTGTTCGTTAAAAGAAAAGGCGTCCCTTGCGGGACGCCTTTTGACTAACTAGGGTTTAGCTAATGTTTACCAGCCCTGGAAAATAACAGGGTAGTACATTTGATATGGCATTACAGGTTTAACCTTGCGAACCGTAATCGTAACAGTTACAACATTGCTGTCTGCCTTGCCATCATTAGCTTTATAAGTAAAGGTATCAGTACCAAAGTAACCAGCTCGCGGTGTGTAAACAAAGCTACCATCCGCCTTGAAAGTCAAGGTACCGTTGGAGGTCGTGCTAACCAATATTGCAGTTAGCGTATCATTGTCGGCATCCGTGTCATTTGCCAAAACACCAGGCGCTGCAATAGTCAAGACTTGGTCCTGATCAACAGCATAGGTATCGGCAACTGCCACGGGCGGTGTATTGACATGACCTTGCTTGACCGTAACCTTGACGAGTGTGCAAGTGTTCAGTTGTCCATCAGTCACGCAGACGTAGAACTCATGCTCGCCGATCTGGCTTTCAACTGGTGTCCAGGTGAATTTACCGGTAGTCGGATCGATTGCCGCACCAGCAGGAGCCTCTTCCAAGCGGAAGGTTAAGGTATTAGCTGGCAGGTCTGGATCACTCGCCACAGCGGTGAAGGTCAGTTCCTCGCCTACGGTTACTTCTTTGTCCTCAATATCCTCGATTTCAGGCGCGCGGTTGACCTCGGTCACGGTCAGTTTGACAGACTGTTGGTCACAGAGAGAAGGTGTCGCATCGTCACAGACTTTGACAGTAAAGGTGTAAACCTGAGGTCCTTGAGCTTCGGTAGGCGTCCAGGTAAAGACACCGGTAGAAGCATTGATCGCAGCACCAGCAGGTGCACCAACCAAGCTGAAGGTCAGGTTCGTGCTATCCACATCCGTCGCAGTCGCGGTGAAGGTGTAAGCCACCATTTCAGGAATAGTTGCGTTAGGTATTGGATCAAGCACTGGAGCATCGTTGACTGGGGTCACTGTAATGGTTACAGTCGCCCAATCAGTCCATCCGCTGGTAGGTGCAGGATGGGTAATCAGGTTGTAGGTGAAGCTATCCGTACCGTGCCAGTCAGGATTAGGCAAGTAAGTGAAGGAGCCGTCACCATTGAGAGTGAGTGCACCATGGCTTGGGTTCGTGCGAACCGTGGCATTCAAAACATCGCCGTCCACATCAGAGTCGTTAGCCAGCACACCAGGTGCCGAAATGCTAAGCAAGGTATCTTCAGCCACTGAATAGGTGTCATCCACCGCGACAGGGGCATCATTGACAGGCTTGACGGTAATTGTCACCGTCACTACTTCGCTATAGAGTTCAGCATCCTTAGCCTTATAAGTAAAGGTATCGGTACCGTTCCAATCAGCCTCAGGTGTGTAAACAAAGCTACCATCAGCAGCTAAAACAACTGTACCATGGCTGGCTTGGTCAACCAATTCAGCTGTAATGGCATCACCATTTGGATCGCTGTCGTTCGCTAACACGCCAGGAGCATTGATTGTCAAAACGGCGTCCTCGTCGGTTTCGTAAGTGTCAGCAACTGCCACAGGCGGCTCATTGACCACAACGCTTTCTTCAACAGTCACCGTGATTTGTTCACAAACCACAGCCACACCGTCAGTGACACACACTTCAAAGCTATGTTCGCCAACTTGGGCATTGGTCGGAGTCCAGGTAAAGACACCAGTGGTTCCGTCAATCGTCGCACCAGCAGGAGCACCAACCAAGCTAAAGGTCAGGGGTTGTTCAGGAATGTCCTCATCCGTCGCGGTTGCAGTAAAGGTTAATTCTTCGGTCGCAACCACGGTCTTATCGCCAATCTCAGCCAGAACTGGAGGCAGGTTGACTTCGGTAACGTTCAATGTAAGCTCTTGTTCGTCACACATGACAGGATTACCGTCATCGCAAACCTTCACAGTAAAGGTATGCTCAGCAGGGCCTTGCGCTTCAGTAGGCGTCCAGGTAAAGACACCAGTTGAACCATCAATCATGGCGCCTTCGGGAGCACCAACTAAGCTAAAGGTCAAGGTTGCGGTTGGAACATCGCTGGCCGTTGCAGTGAAGCTGTATTCAGCCAGTTCAGGAATAGTCGCATCAGCTATGGGATCAAGCACTGGTGCAACATTGGTGATGATCATCTTGAAGGTTACGGTTTCGGTATGTATACCGTCCGCAACTGTCAATACTATACCTACTGCGGGGTTAATGTGGCCACCCACGAATTCAGCGGTAATGACGCTCACTAGCGTCTTGCCATCTTCATCTTCCCAGTTGCTACCAAGCAAAGTGCCTTCTGCGTTCCAGGTGTAGGTCGTACCCTTGTAAGCAATGGCGATAATTGTCGCATCATCCTGGCGATACAAAGCGCCAAGGTAGCGAGCCAGATCACGCATGGCATGCGGGGCAACCTGAGTCTCAGGATAGGTTACGATGTAAATGTTGTTGGGGTCGTCAAAGTCGCGTTCGCCAACATAAGAGTAAGCAGGATCGTATTCATAGTCAAAGCCAGAGCCGATTTCTGCATCCAGCGTATTGGTGATGATCATGATGAAGGTGACCGTTTCAGTGTTATGGCCGTCGGTCACAGTGATCGTAAAGCCAGCTTCCGGATCGTAGCTTGGGCTGGTCATGTAAGCGGTAATCGCGCTCACCAAGGTCTTATTGTCGGCGTCACGCCAGTTGCTGCCCTTTAGTTCGGGCACGCTTGGTGGGTTGAATTTCCAGGTGTATTCCACGCCATTGAAGGTGATGCCGTTAATCGTTGCACCGTCCTGGCGATAGAGCGCGCCAAGGTAGCGGGCGATGTCAGCCGTGGGTTTACCTGCCAAAACCTGGGCAGGTTTGTAGATTACTGTGTAAGTGTTCGTCGTGTCATTGAAGCTGAAGTCGCCACCATACTCAAAGCCATCAGGATAGCTATAGTCTGGAGCAGTAGCAATTTCTTCGTCCAAGGTGTTCACGTTCAAAACAGTCAGCGTAATTTCCTTGCAATCCTCAAGCTCGCCATCAGAGACACAAACCTGGAAGGTATTTGCACCCAGGTCGTCCCAGCCAGGAGTCCAGCTAAAGACACCCGTGTTTTCATCAATCGTGGCACCATCAGGAGCATTCTTCAAGCTAAAGCTCAAGGTATCGCCATCCACATCGCTGCCACTCGCGGTAAACGTGTAAGCAACGTTCACAGGAATCTCTGCACCAGTTAGGTCATCCAAAACTGGGGCATCGTTGACAGGTTTGACTGTAATCGTTACAGTTGCAGAATCAGTCCATTCGCTATTTGTTCTCGGGAATGTTGCCAATTCATAGGTAAAGGTATCTGTTCCATTGAAGTCAGCCTTTGGTGTATAAACGAAACCACCATCTTGCGTCATGGTAACCGCGCCATTTTCTGGTTGAGTCAGGACATACGCCTTCTGGATGTTATTATCGACATCAATATCATTAAACAAGACGCCAGGAGCCTCAACGGTCAACACGGTATCTTCGTTGGTTTCATATACGTCATCCACAGCCTGGACCTGGTCTTTGATGTCCGTAACCGTGATAGTCACAGTAGCGTTATTGCTATAAACCTTTCCGTCATTGGCCTTGAAGGTGAAACTGTCAGGTCCGTGGTAGTCGAGTGCAGGCGTGTAAGTAACCACATTGTCAACCAAAACCACAGTTCCATGAGCAGGATCATCAACAATGGTGTATGCCAAGTCATCGCCATCTGCATCAGTCGCAACCAGCGTAATGTCGATGGGTGTATCTTCGGGTGTCGTCACTGCCTGGTCTTCTGCCACAGGGGCATCCTGAACAGGATTAACCGTAATGGTCACCGTGGCAACATTGCTGTCCAAAGTACCATCATTGGCTTTGTAGGTGAATGTGTCTGTTCCGTTCCAGTCTGCATTTGGCACATACTCAAAGCTGCCATCAGCATTCAGGGTCAAGGTGCCATTTGCAGGCCCTTCAACCAGAACAGCGGTCAATGGGCTCACGTCGGTGTCATTCTTCAGCACACCATCAGCCTTTGCCACAGTTAAAGTGACATCCTCGTCAGTTTCATAGACATCATCAACAGCCACAGGGGCAACGTTGGTAATCACCATCTTGAAGGTCACGGTTTCGGTATGGATACCGTCGCTAACCGTCAAAACGATGCCGGTCGCAGGATCAATCGCGCCACCCAAGAAGTCAGCTGTAATGACGCTAACCAGGGTATTGCCATCTGCATCCTTCCAATTGCTGCCTGCCAAAGTGCCTTCAGCATCCCAGGTGTAAGTAACGCCCTTGTATTCAATGCTGCTAACGGTTGCATTATCCTGGCGATACAAAGCGCCAAGGTAGCGAGCCAGATCGTTCATAGCATGCGGGGCAACCTGAGTCTCATCATAGGTCACGGTGTAAATGTTGTTGGGGTCGTCAAATTCACGTGTGCCAACATAGGTGTATGCAGGATTGTATTCATAATCAAAACCAGAGCCGATTTCAGCATCCAAAGTGTTGGTAACGGTGAACTTGAAGCGCACGGTTTCGGTGTTATAGCCATCGCTGAGCACCATCGAGAAGATTTCGTTCTCCTCAATCTCACCAGCAATCACCATATCAGAAACCACTCTCACCAAAGTGATCGTGCTGTCATCAATCCTGCGCCAGTTGCTGCCCTTCAGAATAGGCTCAACCTCTTGCCAGGTGTATTCCACACCTTCAAAGGTGATCTTCTGAACCGTGCTTGTCTCCTGTCGGTGCAAGGCACCCAGGTAGCGCGCCAGGTCGTAGGTCGCCTGTTTGTCAAAGAACTGCTTTGGCGTATAGGTGCCGTGATACAGGTTCTCGGCAGCGTCAAAAGTGATATCTCCCACATAAACGTAAGGAGGTGTATAGGTATACTCTTTCGCGGTTCGGATTTCCTCATCCAACGTGCTCACTATCCAGCGTCTGTCGCCGGTTAGATTGGTATTCTCAGCGGTCACAACCACTTCACCAGGTAAGGTAATGGTGGTCAACACACGGGTAGGAATAGCTGTCTGGCCATATTCAATCTCACGTGCGTTCGTCCAATAGCCATCGGCAACGTAATCGAATGTGCCAAAGATATCAAACGGGGCAGAGTATTGTTGCATTCCTTCCCAAGCAGCGTTTTCCTTGATCCAGGTGTCGGTCTGCATTAAGACCCCACCATCTGCGCCACTGAAAAGCTCGACTTTCACGTCAACAGCCTGACCGAGGTCAAAGTTGACGGTATGGAAGCCAGCGTTCACGCCCTTAATTCCAGACCAAACACCGTAAGTAAAGTCTTCAGCTACAACTGAAGGAACAATCTGGTCACGGTCACCGGTCAAAATCAATTTTTCAGCCGTGAGAACCTTGCCATTTTTCAGGGTCACAGTCGCCAAAACACGCGTTGGGATGACATGTTGACCATATTCAGTCTGTCGCTCGTTAGCCCATGAGCTACCCTCATAATTACGGGTGCCATAGATATCAAAGGGCGAGGTAAAGATTGAAGCGGCATTGAATTTTTCAAGATTCGCCGTATTGGTTTGCAAGAGTTGGTAAGCGCCTTCCTCACCGGTAAAGAGCTCAACCACAATCGAAACTGCGTCATCAGATGTAGCGTCAGTCAGCTTCATATCCGCGCTCACACCTTTCATAGGAGCGTTGTAAGCGTAATAGAAGTCCATCACCGTCAACTCACCCAAAATGATGCTTTCGCGGTCACCGGTTAGATTGGTGTTTTCAGCGGTCATAAAGAATCCGCCTTCCAATTCAACCGTTGCCAAAACGCGAGTGGGAATAAGGGTTTGACCGTATTCGTCCTCTCGTTCATTCACCCAGTAACCATCAGCTTCATAATCAAATGTGCCAAAGATGTCAAACGGTCCTGAGAATTGTTCATTCAAACCGAATTGATCTGTACCAGGAATTGCGACGTTGGTTTGCAAGAGCTGATCACCATTTTCGCCAGCAAATAGCTCAACCTTAATCGATACAACCTGATCCAGGGTCACCTTATTGGTCTTGAAACCAGCCGTTACACCCAAAACATCGCTAAAGGCCATGTAGCCAAAGTCTTCAGCGTCGAGTGTTGGGACGATGATGGCGCGATCACCAGCAATATTGCCTCTTTCGGCAACCACGGTGCGACCATCTTTCATAACCATTGTGGCTTCAACCCGAGTGGGTACTACATGTTGACCATATTCGGTCTCGCGGGTGTTTGCCCACGAAGAGCCGGTGTAGTCATACTTGCCATAGATATTGAATGGCGAGTTGAAAGATGCAAAGCCGGTAAAGCGTTCCATGTTGGCAGTATTGGTTTGGAGCAAAATTTCACTTCCATTTTCGTCCTCACCAAACATCTTGACAGTAATTGACTCAGCATCGTCAACAGTGCCGTCCTTAATTGTCCAGCTTGTGCTAACACCTAGCCAACTGCCTCGTGATTGTTCAGGCTTGTAAACATAAGCAAACTCGCCTGCGGTCAAAGTTGCCGATTCAAGCACGGTCATGGTGCTTTCAAAGGTCGTCAAGAGCACATCCGGATCAGCCTTCACATCATAGAGCTTCATCACTGAAGTGTAAGTGCCTGTCGCACCAGCAGCCATCTTCACGCGGAGCATAGAGGTGGCATTGTATGGTGCGGGCATGGGGAAACCAGCACTTGGTCCAAACCAGCCCACCAAGTCGTTTCCGTCCTGGGTAAAGGGTAAGTCATACCAATTACCATCATTCACTTCATAATATTGAATTGAAGCGATGTCATCAGCCGAGGTGTCTTGCATGCGGAATTCCACACGCACACCTTCGAATGCATCCCCAAAATCAGGATTGGTCAAAGTCACACCAAATTCGTAGGTGATATCGGTGTAAACAGTAGCAGGTAAATCGCTTGAAAGCGTTGGCGGATCCAAAACTGGGTTAACCTTAATGGTTACTGTTGCCTTATCTGTCCAGAGGTCTTGGGTACGCGGTGAGGTCACTAATTCGTATTCGAATGTATCCGTGCCATACCAATCAGCTCTAGGTGTGTAGACGAATGAGCCATCACTATTCAAGGTCACCGTACCATATGTAGGACTGCTAACCAAACCAGCTCGTTGGTGGTTGTTGTCAACATCAATATCATTTGCCAAAACACCAGGAGCCTCAACGGTCAACACGGCGTCTTCATCCATTGTGTAGAAGTCATCCACAGCCTGGACCTGGTCTTTGATGTCCGTAACCGTGATAGTCACAGTAGCGTTATTGCTATAAACCTTTCCGTCATTGGCCTTGAAGGTGAAACTGTCAGATCCGTGGTAGTTAAGTGCAGGCGTGTAAGTAACCACATTGCCAACCAAAACCACAGATCCATGAGCAGGACCATCAACAATGCTGTAAGTCAAGGTGTCGCCATCTGCATCGGTAGCAAGCAAGGTGATCACAATCGGAGTGTCTTCAGGTGTGGTCACTGCCTGGTCTTCTGCCACTGGGGCATCCTGAACAGGAGTAACCGTAATGGTCACTGTGGCAACATTGCTATCCAATTCACCATCGTTGGCTTTGTAGG